>Ga0326727_10005971_pt1 | contig 33996 bp, 16 predicted proteins | sample MB2enrmetagenome_FD_207643 | JGI IMG/M metagenome (GOLD analysis project Ga0326727, IMG submission 207643) | Lab enriched peat soil microbial communities from McLean, Ithaca, NY, United States - MB29MY | ecosystem: Environmental > Terrestrial > Soil > Wetlands > Peat | place: USA: New York...
CATCGGGGCGGTGGGTTGAATAACGATGAGCCCATAGAGAATCAGATCCCAGAGCCCCAGCGCGCGGCGTAACTTCGGCGTGCCGGCGGCTTCTGGTGCAGATGTTCCCATAGTCTGATGTATGCCCTTCAAATTTGCAACGGCTCAACCGCGGATCATGCTTGCTCTTTGAGAGTAGTTTATGGTCCCGCCCATCGACGGCGCGGCATGCAATTTGTGCACCTCGGATTAAGCGACACTCGATACATCCTCAGAAAATATCCGATTGGTTTCGCAGCACACAGACCAAAGTGATTTGGAAATCGATGCATCGTGCAATTCAGCGAAGTCGTCCAGTTTCTTCCGGAAGCAAAAAAACAGCCCGCTTCAGGGCCGGACCTCCTTTGCTTTCACGTTCCAGCCACTCACCTCCACCGCAGGCGCGTTATCTCCCAGATCTTTCGGGTTGTACGTCGCGGTGATTTGCCGCGTCTCGCCAGGCAACAACGCGAAGTAATTGTCCTCCCACAGCACCGGCAGAACCTCATCGTCAATGGCGCGTTGATACGAGTACATGCCATGTCCATTTCGTCCAAGCAGCCGTTTCACCTTCAGCCGGACTGCGAAAGCGAGCGCGCGGCTGGGATTGTGGAGCGTAACCGTCATCGCGTCCTGCACGCCGGTGCTCTGTCTCTTCGCCTCCACGTCCAGATCCACCTGCGGCAGGCTGTTCAGCCCCGTGTAATCGGCGAACGTCTTGGTCGGTGTCCATACGCCGCCAAGCGGCTCGTTCTCGAAATCCACCGTCTCAGCTATTGACGATAGCCAATAGAAGTTCCGGCTCACCAGGCTTCCCCCGTTTTCTAAACGCAGATCCACAAAATACGTTCCACTCAGCCCGTCGATCTCCGGTAACGTGAACACCCGCGTGCTGCTGTCAGGCCCAACATCTAAAGTGACCTCGTTGGCGTACTTCTCGGTCATGTCCAGGTTGTACACTTTGGCCGAAACCTTGAGCTTTGAAAACATCTGGTAATAAGAATTCACCACCACGATCGAGCGGTCGTCGTAAGAGTACTGCACGTGCAGCGGCTCACAGGCGTGCTTCACTCCGAAATAGGAGCCGCCCGGGCGCAGGTACCAATCGTATAAATGCCAGATCATGCTGGGCCAGGCGTTGTTCAGCATCCACTGGATAACCCCGGTCGATTCGTACTTGTTCCGCCCGAAGGCCTCCATCATCGCCCGGTGCCCTTCATACGCCTGTACCTGCGCCTTCTGCGCGTATTCCTCCACTGAGTGGGAAGGCCCGTACCGTTTGTCGAGCGCCTCGGTGAAGATCTCTAGCGTGCGCGACATGCCGCCGGCATGGTACTCCCAGACCGAATCGATTGGCGATAAATGGTCCTCCGGCAGCATCCGCCGCAGGCTCTCGATGGGTGGAATTGCGGGACCCGGGCTGATTTCCGTGGCGAATCCCCATGCGCCGCCGCGCTTGGTGTCCGTCACCCAGTACACAGGAGCGACCCACTCGTATGGCGCCAGCATCTTCACCCCGGTCGGCCCTACGGTGGTGGTATAGTTCCCCGCCGAGGCGACGGCCGGATTCGGCCAATCGCTCTCCTTCATGATCTGCAAGTACATCTTCTCGACTGCGGGCGGGGGCGCATAGTCGCTCCCATAGAGAAACGTGATGACCGAGGGGTGCCGCTCCAATCGCCGGATCTGGTCCCGCAGCGACGCCGCCGCAATCGGCTCGTCTTCCCCGCCCCAGGTGGGCCATCTCTCCCAGTGGTCACAACAGCACCACCCCGGCATCCCCATGATTCCCATCTCGTCCATCAAATCAAAGAAGTGGTCATCCTCCAGCTTGCCTTCGAAGCGAATCGCGTTCAGGTTCATATCCCGCACATATTTCAGTTCCGCTTCCTGCCGCTCGGGCGAGGAGCGCAGCAGCATGTCGAAGCTGTAGCCCGCTCCGCGGATCAATATGTTTTTGCCATTGATCTGGAAGATCCGGTGCTTCGCGGCATCCAGTTCAGAGGTGATTTGCCGAATGCCAAACCGAGTGTGGCTGGCATCCGAAACCTGCCCATCGACTACAAACTCCAGGTCCAGCGGGTAAAGGTTCTGCGGACCCAACTGCGCCGGCCACCACAGCCGCGGATGGACCACCTTCAGTTGCGCGAATCTTTCCGGCGTGAAACGCACCACCTGTGTCTCGTGGGCTTCCAGCTTCACCGGTTGCGAAAACTCGATATCTTCCACCTTGCCCTTGAGGACGCCTTCTATGGGCTGGTTCGAGGAGTTGTTCAACTCAGTTCGAACCGTGAGCTCCGCTTGATCCGTAGAGGGAAGATTCAACTTGGTGAGCACCGCTGGATAGCGCAAGGCCACCGGCCCTGTCGCGGTGATATGCACTCCACGCCAGATGCCCATCTCTTTGTCGGGCGGCATCGGCGCCCAATCGACGAGTGTGATGGCCAGGTCGCTGGGTTGCGGCGGGATGACCTCCACCGCCAGCGCATTTGTCTCTCCCGGTTGCGCCACCGCCGTGACATCGAATTGGAACAATCGCCAGGTGCCGGCCATTTTGCTGGAGGAAGCGACCTGATGGCCGTTCATCCAGACATTAGCTCGAAAGTTGATGCCATCGAAGCCCAGCCAGAGGGTCTTGCCCTTGTACTCGGCCGGCAGCTTGAACTCCGTGCGGTACCACCAGGGGTGCCGGAACGGACTGTCAGGAGGCATCGAGATGAACGAAAAATTGTCAAATATCGGATAGGAAGTCCCGGGAATCGAACGCAGATTCGTGCCGACGCCGGGATCGGGATAGACATTCTGCTTGACGAGGGCGGCAAGGACAGTCGAAGGAACCGTGGCCGGATACCACCCGGCGACATTGAAACCCGCAGCCGAAATGGCAGCCCCGTCCTCACGCACGTCGGCCGAGGACTGGATGGCCCAACCATCGGTCAGTTTTATCGTGTTTGCGCCGGTCTCTGGCGGTAACGCCGCCAACGGCAACAGCAAGTTGCTCGCAACAATGAGCAGGAATGATGTTCGAAGGACGTTCATAAAGGTCATCTCCAGGCGTTTTCTCCGCTCCAGCGGCGGAAGCCAATCGAATGAGCTTCGATTCTGCTTTCGGCTAACCATCACGGATTTTCTGAAAGGCGGATTAAGTCGGTATTTGTCTCGGAGCCGCACCTGATAGCAACCGATCTGACCCGCTTCTTAGTGCGGTGGATGATCGGGGCGGTCATCTGCGTCGGATAAGACTTCTGACCGGCACGGTATGTTCTCTGCGTTTAGGATTTGTCCTTGCAAAGCTTCAGGAATCTCCATCCCATTTGCCTGCGCGAATTCTTGGATCTCCATTACTGTGCCGAATCCAGGTAGGCTTTCTTTGAAACTAACAGCATGAGCGGCGGTCAGAGACCCGAACCTCGCGGCGTCCGTGAGCGTTGCTCCGTGGAAAATCCCAAAGGCAACGCCTGCGGTAAATGCATCCCCTGCTCCAGGCGTATCCTCCACCTTCACCTTGAAGGCAGGAATCCGCCCCCCCATTCCGTCACTGAACACAAAGGAGCCGCGCTCGCCCAAAGTAACGATCACTTGCGCTGCACCAGAATGAGCTCGAAGTTCGTCGACAAGCTCTTTGAGATCCGGCGATTCGGTTGGCATTCGACCGAGCAGGGTTTGCGCTTCGCCCACGTTCGGGATTAATAAATCGACGCAATCGAAAGCGTGACGGGAAATAGGCGCTGCCGGGCCGGGAGTCAGAATCGTAATAGCACCGGCTTCCTTTGCCTTTGTGCTCGCATAAAGGGCCGTCTCAATCGGGATTTCAAACGTGATCAACACGAGCTTTGCCTGTCTGATCAAACTCAACGCTCGGTCGATATCTGCAGGCTGTAATTCCATGTTGGCGCCCATCGCCGTCACCATGGCTGGAATACCTAATGGATTGACCATGACAAACCCACAGCCCGTTGAAACATGATCGTTCCATTTAAGGTAGGCCAGATCGACTCCTGAATCGGCCATCCACGAGGCCCCAATTTTCCCGAGTCGATCTCGCCCCACAGAACCGATAAAGTGGGTGGGCAGGCCTAGCCTCGCACATGCAATTGCCTGGTGCGACCCTTTTCCCCCATCCAGTGCTTCTTTGAAATCAAACGCCAGGATGGTCTCATCTGCTACAGGGAAACGTGGAACCCTCATGAACATTCCCTGCACATGACTGCCGATCACCACAACCTCCATCTTTGCCATTTCCCCTCCCATTTCCTTACGCATCTACAAGCGGAGAAGCAGCGGTTGCGGAATCAACCGTAATGAGGCAGTCTGGATGTTCTTGCACATAGGTTGCAGGAATCTCAGGGCTTACCTCACCGAATAAGACCAAACGAAGAACCGTCTGTTTCCAAGCGCCCGTTTCACTGTACAAGCGAATTCGTCGCGCCGAAAGAACCTCCCGCATGCCAATGGTGACGGCCATCGGTGGAATGGCGTCTGAACAACCGCCAGTACTTCTTTGACTCAGAGCTATGAGGGTATCGTCGTTCAGGTTGAGAATTCGAGTCGTGGAGTTCCGGAATTCCTCTTTTCCAATGCGATACCACGGAGAACGCGGCGGTTCATTGAAGGCAATATGACCACGATAGCCAATGCCCCCGTACAGAGTGTCAACCCCTCCAACTTCCCGCATTCGTTCCGCAATCTCGTCAAGGGCGGAAACATTCGGAAAATGCCGCTGCTCTGAAGGAATCTGCAATGCTGGATCGATTGCACCGTAGAAGTTTCTTTCCATCCATCCTCGATAGCTGAAGGGATGTTCGAGGGGAAGGGGCCGGCCCTGCCAATCCAGATGGTCATCCATGTGAAACACTTGCACATTTCTCAAATCGATGCGTTGCCGATTAACCCGTTCGATAAAGATCGGATACTGCCCCCGCGGCCCGCATGGAAGAATCCAACGTGTCATGGCTCCCTTTAGATTGTTTTCCTTTACCTCCTCGATCATCGTTTCCGCCATTTCCTGATATACCTGCTGCGGCGAAGCGACAATTCTCAACTTGACCTTGGCTCTGGGATGATTAGGAAGGTCCTCCGCCGGGATTCTGCACCACTCGAACAATTCCTGCTTTGTCTCGTATGCCTGCACGCGCGTTTCTCCGTTTCGTAACTGTTTTGCAATATGGTCGATGCTGAGACATCGGCACCTTAGTACCGCCTGGTCCTGCATTGGCTGTCAGTTACTTGAGGGTTGATAGCCAGGACCTTTCATGCGACTGATTGTCAGGTTCTGATCGCCGATATTGACTGAGCACTGCAAGCAGTCGGAACACCGGTGTCCGCGCCCCCAACAGTGAGAACAAGTCGAAGACTCGTGGGAAGCGGGCATTGATAGATCCCGCTCCCCAAGTGAAAAGAATCAAAAATTGAATCGCGCGCCGAACTGGAACTGACGTGGAGTATTAAGGGTGTTCGTCAGCGGGCCGTACGGCTCTCCTCCGCTCGAGGTCATTGACTGCACAGTGGGCAAACCGAACTGCGGCTTGTTCGTTACATTGTAGGAAGAAACGTCGAAGCGAAGTTCCTTCGATTCTCGTATTTTGAAGGTCTTATAAATTGAGAGGTCCAGATCCCGCGCGCCCATAACACGGGCGCTGTCGAGATAGGCAGGAGCAGTGCCTGGAACGAAGAGGCTGGCCGGAGACGCGAAACAGCTATTGTTCACCCATTGGCTGACACCCCGGCTAAAACCGTGCGACGGGTTGCAGACCAGATTGGGGCGCTGACTAAAATAGGAGATGGGAGATCCGACCGTCGGAGAAGCAATGGGAATGCCTGAGCCGAGGTAGAGGATGCCGTTAATGGTCCACCCACCCGCAACCGCATTCCCTACTCCGGTCAAATTCACCAGTTGCCCTTTGCCAACCGGCAAGTCGTAAGACGCCTGACCGGCAAACACATACTTGATGTTCTGGGCACCGACGGAGTGCTCATACTTGGGGCTCCTCCAGTCCTGATAGTGTGCGGTGTAAGCTTCGAATTGGCCCTCGGGAGGATAATCGTCGTCGGTCATCAATTTGCCCCAAGTGAAGGCCCCCAGAGTGGTGAAGTGGCTGGTCAGCCTCTTCTGCACCTTCGCCTGCATGGAACTGTATTCCGAGTCGCCGGCTGGGTACCCATTTATGTTGACACCGTTGCCATCCCCGTAACCACCGTTGCCAAACTGAGGAAACGGTTGCAGCGAGACCCACAACGGAACGGTGGACGCTCCATAGTTGTTATTGGTCGAGGGGAGAATGGGCTCCCAAGTATTCGTTACCATCTTGCATGCGGGGTTCGAGGTGTCGACGCACAGCGAAGCGCCATATTTCTGGATGGTAGCCAGATCGAGATCGTTCAGATCGACGCTGTTAAAGGGAAGGAAGAGCCCGCGGCTGCCAACGTAGCTGACACTCACGATGACCTGATGTGGTAATTCATACTCAAGACCGAAGTTGAAGTTGTAAGTAGTCAAAGTACGTTGAGAGTGCAACCCGGCGGTCAAGGAGGTACCAAGGTTAACGGCAAGACCCGACGGAGGAGTTGCAAAGGTGGGAACCACTCCATTCGGGAACGGGTTACTTAAGGAATATGTTGCAGTGTAGTTGCCGGGGGCAGGAGATGGACATCCGGAAGTTCCGTTAAACACGGTATTGCCGTCAGCGTTCAGGCAGGTTGCATTCCATGTCGTACCCGAAGAGAAGCCTTCACTGTCAAGGCCCGGGACCGCTGGGTTATTCACGCTGGGACCGTAGTAGAACCCTGCACCGCCGCGCACGACCAGGTGCCGGACAGGTTGCCAGGTAAGCCCTAAACGTGGCCCGAGATCATGCAGATGCATTGTGAACGGAGAGCGATTGCTGCTATTTACGAAGATTTCTGCACCGGTGTAAGAAACGCCGTCGGCTGTGTTGCTGACACTGGGGTTGAAGTATTCCAGGCGATTGTGACGCTCGTTGCGGCCGCCGAAGAAGTCCCAGCGTAAGCCGGCGGTGATCGTCAGCTTCGGCATGGGGCGATAGGTATCCTCCACGAACGTCGCGTAATACGGACTGGATTCAGCGGCGAAAATGTCTTTGGTGAAATTGGGATAACCAATATTCCCTTCAGCTCCCGGAGCCATTCCCATGCCGACAAGAATCGAGGCAAAGTCGCTGCCGCCCACCAGGTTGCCCGATGCCGGAGAGGTTTGCTGATCCGTCGCGCTCCGGTCGAAACCGTATGCACCTGCCGGCGCAGGCGGCTGGCCACTATTCAGGAAACGTTTCATCCACTCGAACCCGGTCACGATTTCGTGCTTGCCAACAATCTTCGTGAGCGTGGCATTGGTGTCGCTGTTCTCGTTGGCATCGATGAACAGGTTGTACACTCCGGTACCGCCGATTCCGTTACCAGGGGAAGGAAGGTCGGCGAAAATCATGAACGGCAGCTGTTTAAACACTTCCTGCGTAGCAAGGGAGGCAGGAAAGCCCAATGTAGTAAGGTCGGTGCTGCTGTACGCTGGATTTCCCTGATTCTCATAATGCCTGGCAAAGGAATAGCGCAGGTTCAGAACAGTGGTGGAGTTCAGGGTCAGATCGTCGGCGACAAGGACGTTGCGTCCATTGGTAGTGTTTTCGGCATACATCAAGTCCCAGCCGCTGGGAAAAACATTGGCAGTGGAGAAGATCTGCTTGGCGTACGAAAAACGCGCGAAGATGCGCTGCTTCCCGCTCTGGGCCCAATCCACGCGCACGTCAAACCTGTGCGCTTTGTAGGGGTCCATGCCGGGCAAGCCGTAATTATTCGTGACGTCAGTCGTTGCGGAATCGCACGTGGTCGGGCTGGGCAGATTGCATTTGGGGTACTTCGAGAGATACAACTGCCCGATCGGATTCGGCGTCGGGATTTTATTCCCGGCAAACGCCTGCCGCGTGCCATCGGACTTGTCAGGCTTGGTAGGATCATAGATCGTAAAGCTCATGGCCGAGAAGTCGCCGGTTCGTTCCGCGCTGGTTGGGACCGTGAAGTAGTCGATGCCTTCGAACTGCTCCTGCTGCGTGTCTTCGTAATCGCCGAAGAAGAAGACCTTGTCTTTCTTGATCGGGCCACTGATTGCGCCGCCCTCCTGATAGCGGTGGAAATCGGGAGGCGTGTTGCTTTGGCCAGTGGAAAGCTCGGTGTTCTTATTGAAATATTCGTTCGCGGACAAAACGTCGGGCCGGAACACGCCGAAAGCGTCGCCGTGAAACTTGTTGCTGCCAGACTTGCTCACCAGGCTGATGACACCGGCCGAGCCGCTCTGGTAAGACACGGGCGTGTTCTGGGTCTCCACGCGAACTTCCTGGATGGCGTCCTCGGGAAAAGTCATCGCTGGCATGATCCCGGCGTTCTCGCGCTCGGGAACTCCAATGGGACTTCCATCGATCATGTAGTAGAGCGCTCCTAAAATGGATCCGTTGATCGTGTCGGCGGAGATGTCGATTCCCGGGCGACCCATGGAAATGTTCTGAATCGACTGCATGGAGTCGCTTGAGTTGGGCGAACCGTTTACGGGAATCACGCCCGGGCTCAATTGCACCACGTCGTCCACGTTGCGATAGAGCAAAGGCACCCGGTCCATGGCTTCTGCCGGAATCAGCGAGCCCACCGTCGAGTTGCTGGTTTCCACCAGCGCCTCTCCGGCCGTGACCGTAACTTTCTCCGTGTTAGCGCCGACGCGCAGGGTGACGTTGACCTGCGTCACCGCATCGACGCTGACCGGGACGTTTTCTTGCGTAACCGTCACAAAGCCCTTCTGGGTAGCCGAGACCTGATACACCCCCGGATTCAGAGAGATGAAGCTATAGAATCCGACGCCATTGGCCACTGTGTGTAACGTCACTCCTGTCGCCTGATCCAGCAGGAACACCTGAGCCCCTGGGATAACAGCCCCAGCCTGATCGGTAACTGTGCCGCTCACGCTGCCTCGCCCAGCCTGGCCGAACGCAGCCACGCCTGTAAGAAACATTGCCAAGACCACGCACCAGCACGAGGCCGCTGCACTTCTGCGAGTGAATATCCCTCGAATCATACCTCCTCCTTTACTGCTCACATTTCGCAGTCAATCAACAAAGCTGAAAACGGTTTGCGTCTGCGCCAACCCATCAATAACCCAAATAACTCCCGCTCTGCGATTGGCAGCAGTTATGTTCGGCCCCTCTGTACTCGACAGCGCTTTCATGTCCTCTGTTACTTGCGTTTGCGAACCCTGCCCGTGTGCGCAAAGTTCCGGCCGGTCTCACTTGGTTCCTGCCACGAGAGCAGCCTCCGCATCGATGTTCCAGCCCTTCACTTCCAGCCTCAGGCGGCCCGCAGCGGCCGCGGCGGAACTGTAGTGAGCGGCGACGGTCCGCGACTCTCCAGGCATCAGCGAGAAATAGTTGTCGTCCCAAAGGACGGGAAGGATTTCATCTCCGGTCTTGTCCTCGACGACTGCGAGTTGAACCAGAAACGCCAGATTGGAGGAAGGGTTGTGGATTTGAACGTGAACCTCTTCACCCTCATCCGCGTGGCCGATGGATGCGGATGCATCCACATGGACCTTCTTCAGTTGGTTCAGCAGTGAAAGGTCCTCATAGCTCTTGACTCCGATATAGTACAGATGTTTCTGTTCATCCTCGTCCGACCAGTTATACGTGGACAACGTCTTCGGCAGCCAATAGAAGTTAGTGCTCACCGCGCGCCGATTCTTGTCCAATAGCTCCAAACGGACGAAATAGACATTGCTGTCGATGTTTTCGCTGGGAAGCGTGAAGAGCCTTTGCACGCTATCCGCGGCGGACGTAAGCTGAACCTCCCTGGAAAACAGCGACCGCAGGTTGAAGTCGTACATTGAGGCTTTCGCGGTTAACTGGTTGAAGTCCTGGTTCGCGCTGTTGACCACCACCACGCTGCGGTCGTCATACGAATACTGGATATGCACCGGCTCGCAGGCCTTTTTCGTGCCGAAGTATCCGGCAGCGGGCTGAAGGTAGTAGTCGTACAGATGCCAGATCACGGAAGGCCAGGCATTGTTCAGCATCCATTGGATGACGCCCGTGGCTTTGTATTTATTCCTCCCGTAGGCCTCGAACATGGCTCTCTCACCGTCATAGTCCATGGCCTGTGCTTTCCAGAGGTAATCGTCCAATCCCTTGGGCGATCCATACACGGCGTTCATCGACTGGTTGTAATGATCAAGGCTGCCGTTAAAGCTCCCCGCCCCGGTGTGATATTTCCAAACATCGTCGATCGGCCACATGTGATCTTCCCCAAGAAACTTCTTGAGGCTGCTCACGACTGGAATTGCAGCGCCCGGACTGGTTTCGGTATTGAACCCAAATGCTCCGCCAAAATGGCTATCATCCAACAGCCAGTAGTCAGGAGGAACATAATCGTAGGGCCCGGTCATCTTGACGCCGGATGGTCCGCTTACAGGTGTTGGTTCACTGCCGGACGACGAGATGTAGGGGTTGGGCCACCCGGTTTCAGCCAGGATCTTCCGGTAAGCTTCTTCAACCGGAGGCACAGGAGGAAGGTCGCTGCCGATCATCCACAAGGCCAGGCTGGGATGGCTTCTCATCCGGAGGGTTTGCGTTCGCAAAGAGTCAGTGGCAATTGTCAGGTCGCCGGGTGTCCAATCTTTCCAGTGCTGCCAGTGATCGCAGCAGCACCATCCGGCAAGGACCAGGATTCCCAGCCTGTCTGTGAGGTTGAAAAAGTCGTCCGATTCCAGCTTCCCTTCCAGCCGGACGGCGTTCAGGTGCATATCCCGGACGTAGCCCAACTCCGCCTTCAGCCGTTCCTGCGAAGAGCGCAAAAGCATTTCCGGAGTCCAGCCCGCTCCTCGAATCAGGACGGGGCGATGATTCACCCGAATCAGTAGCGGCCGCGTGTCGGTCGTTATTCTGCCCATGCCGTTGTTATCGAATAACCTGCCCAATTGCGGCGCCGCACCATAAAGCTCTCCGGTGATCTCCCGTATTCCAAAACTCGCAGTCTGGGTGTCGGATACGGCGCCTGAAGATTCGAAGCTCATGGTCAGCCTGTGGAGCTTCTGAGCGCCCAGGCCCGTGGGCCACCACAGTTCTGGATGCTCGATCCTGAGCTGGGGAAACTCATCAGCGGTAAACGTGACGGCGCGCGTCTCTCCGGGCGCGAGGGTCACTTTCTTCTCGAAAGCGACCGTATCAAATCCGCCACGGACGACTCCCTCGACAGATGAACCTGTGTCGTTGTGCAATTCCGCCCGCACCGTCAGGTCCGCGCGGTCCAGCGACTTTCCAGGGAAATGTGTGACCACCATCGGGTAGCGCATTCGGACCGGCCCACTCGACGAGAGATAGACCTTGCGCCAAAGGCCCATATCCTTGTCCGGCGGAGTAGGATTCCAATCGACAAAGGTAATCCCAAGGTCCTTGGCACCCGGAACGAACACCTCAACCGCGAGCACGTTCGTCCGGTCCTGGTCAATGAGCGGGGTTGCATCCAATTCAAATATCCGGTAAGCGCCTGCGACATCCTTCGCATCCGCGAGTTTTTTCCCATTTAGCCAAATATTTGCCCTGTAATTAATCCCGTTGAAATGCAACCAGACTTTTCGGCCCCTGAAATCCTGCGACAGCTGGAATTCAGTTCGATACCACCACGAGCATGCGTAAGGACTCTCACTCGGCACGTCCAGATTGGAATACATCTGCCCGATTGGATAGTCCATACCGGGCAGTTTGCGCAGGTTCTTGCCGAAGTAGATGTCTTTGAACTCCCCATTCGCCACCTGAGCGGCCAACACCGTCGAGGGAACCGTTGTTTTGTACCAGTGATCCGGGGAGAATTGCGATGTCGACAGGACTTCACCAGGTTCATTGACTTTGCACGAGCTCTGCAACAACCAGTTCTCGTGCAAATTCATTTGGTTCTTTGTCTCTCCCCGGCCCATTGAGGCCGAAGTCAGAAGCGACAAAACAATAATCCCTGCCCACCAAGTCTTCCTGCAAAATGTCAAAACGCCCGCCGCCATCGCCTTTTACGTCTCCCTTTGACTGACACCGATTCTCATCCTTGTGCGGAAATGCAGCGGTCGACACTAAAGTGCATCGGGTGTTATCACCGCCATCGAGCACAGAAGAACATGTTCAGTAAACATGTTTAGCTCGCTACCTTACCACACTGCGGATACGCTGTCAAGCAGAATTTGTGAGTGGTTGACATCGATCCGCAGATCTACTTGAACTGCTCACCAACCTGCCCTCGGCGTCAGGCCGCGAACTCTCCGCTTGGATGCGCGACCGATGGAAACTCCATCAGAAGGCAAGGTTCGCCAACCTGCAGCATGACGCCGCCCCGCCTGCGCAAGACCTGCGGTCCCCGTAAAGCTCACGCAAAATCTCAGCCGCGAACCGATCCTCCAAAGCCCCGCGTCTCCTGCAGATTCGCGGCTTCGGTCCGCAACGCGACCGGAACTGGGTTTGCACCTAATTGCGGTTTCAATTATGTTTGTCTTGTCTTTCAGAGCCTCATACTATGATCACAATTCGCCAACTCGCAAAAGAGATTGGACTGTCTCCGACAACCGTTTCCATGGTCCTTAATGCCAAACCTTTGGCGCAGGCAATTCCAGAGGAAACAAAACTCCGCGTCCGGGCCGCCGCGAAAAAGTTCGACTATACACCGAATCCCTTCGCTCGTTCCCTCTTCAGCCGAAGGAGTGCATCGGTGGCAATCCTCCTTTCCGATATCACAGATCCGTATTGCGCGACAATCATGAAGGGAATCAGCAGTTCTCTGCATAGCTCGAACTACATTCCTGTCTTACTCGATATTGACAATAGTCGTGTGAAGTTTCGACAGAATCTTCAAAAACTCGTGGCTCGCCGGATCGAGGGAATCATTGGTGTTGCGAATTCCTTTCTCCTGCGGACTGAACTTCTCGCGACAATTAAGAAACAACAGATACCGATCGTGTTGATTGGCCGCGATATGGAGGGAACAGATATAAGTTCTGTCGCGGTCGAAAACGAAGAAGGCGCTTTCCTGGCGATGAAGCACTTGTACAGCCTGGGTCACCGTGCGATTGGTTTTCTCAAGGGCCCTCAGAACATTGTTGACAGTACAAAGCGCTGGAAGGGCATCACCCGCTTCGCGCGTGAAGCAGGACTGGAGATAGATCCAAAGCTCATTGTTCATTTGAAGACTCAATGCAGCGGTCTAGAGACTGGATTCAGCGCAACCCGGGAACTCATGAGTCGCGGGCGGGGATTCACTGCACTGCTGGCCTTTGACGATATTGCAGCGTTCGGTGCGATTCGCGCTTTAACTCAAGCTAGAAGAATTGTCCCGGCGGATTGCTCGGTAATTGGCTTCGACGACGTATCAACCGCAACGATCTACAATCCCCCTCTCACCACGATTCGACAGCCAATGGAAATCATGGGTACCTCCGCAGTCGAAATCTTTTTGGAGCTTGCAGGCGCCTTCTTTGAAAAGAGAACGACTACCCCAATTCATCGCAAGATTCGGCCTAAACTCGTGATTAGAGAGTCGACTCAGTCACTAAGAATCTGAGCGGATCGCCGGGTGGCGCACCGTAAGTTGGTCCTCGACGGCTAGGTCTCTGACAACATGAAAATATATCTCTGTAGGCACTTTGCGGGAAGGGAGAAGGCTTGCATAGTTGGAGCATGCAAAGCTATCACCGAGTGCATGTTGAGTTGAGGAGGAAGGATGGGCGGCGGGTGGCCGAGATGCTGCAGAAGGGACAGGAGTCGGCGCGAGTGCTGCGGCGGGCTTCCATTTTGCGCCAGCTCAACGGTGGGCAGAGGGTGGCGCAGGCGGCCGAGAACGCAGGAGTAGCGGAGAAGACGGTACGCGCCATCGCCCGGCGTTACGAGGAAGGGGGGCTAGATGCGGCGCTGTACGAGAAACCGCGTCCGGGCCGGGAGCGGGTACTGAACACGGGGCAGAAGCAGCGAATCGTGGCCATGGTTTGTGGCCCGCCGCGTGCGCAGCCGTTTCTGTCATTACTACCAGCGCTGGAAGCGAGAGCGCGATCTGGTGCTGCGCCAGGAGCATCGTCCCGGCGAGAAGCTGTTCGTGGACTGGGCCGGAGATGCCATCCCAGTCTAGGATCGGGCCACGGGCGAGGCGCATCCGGCGCAGTTGTTCGTTGCTTGAAGCCACTCCCGTAAGGTGATCTATTGTTTCATCCATCTCGGCTTTGTTCGTTCACAAAGGATGCCGCAACTTCATTGGGAACAACGGAATGTGAATACTCTGCAGGATCGCTCCTGAAAAACGTTAGGTCTCTGTCGGGACTGCCCCGACACGATGAGCAGGGATGACCCACGTTCTTCTCCGGGGCAGTTTCGATAGGGTCGTTGGAAGTGAGCCGGTGGCGTTTGCGGCGGATGCGGTCGCGCTATGGGAATTGAATCATTTCCTGCCCGCAACGAATAGAATAATAAAGAGATAGAAGAAACAGGCGAGATGCGATTCCGGACACGAGGCAGACCACGATGTCGGAAGTATCGCACGTGTAGCGTCCGCCGCGCCAGCGGCTTAGTTCAAACGCCGTAGCGTCCACGAATTGATGCGCTCCCGAGTTCCCTGCAAACCGAAAGCAATCCAGGAGATTGGCGGAAGACAAAGCTGGCATTAGTAAGCCCCTGGTGCAAACCCAGGTGCTCGGCCCGCAGGGCATCCCCATAAATCCAATATTCTCAAAGCGCTTCAGCAGGCCAAGCCACTCTCGGCGTGGGACTGTAGTCGATTCTGTAGCTGTCAGATCCTCTAGATTCAATAGAGTTCCACAACTGGTGGAGAGCCCGACATTGAATACAAAAGGCTTATGAGGCGGACTCCCTGGTAGAGAACCTGGTCCCGAACCAGATTCAGCTAGTTATTGAAATCTGTTGAAATCACCTGTTTTTAGCTGTTTTATATTGAACGCTTTGCGGCCTCGTTGTTGAAAGCTGTGGTTCCGTGTTGCTTTTGGAGGCTTTGACCGCTACGATTTCGACTACACCTGTGTATCACTTTGTGGCGTCAGTCCACGCCGCTCGCCATAGGCAGTTTCCATCCTCAGTTCATCACTCTTGATCCGGATTGTCCAAAGAACTTTAGCCGACTTTGCACTCTTTGTGAACGACTCATGCGCTCGGTGCACCTCGATACAGTCGGCGCTGCCAGATCCCCTTAGAGAGGCTGGTCTTCCTTAGAATGGGCTCCCGAAAAATGCTGCAGTCTTTTGCAGTCATAGTCGAACCGGACGGAGCTCATTGTTCAGCTATTGCCGTACCATTCGAATCAATTCGTAGGAAGGCCCACGCGGTGCACAAGGTCGTTGAATCGCGGATCGGACCGAAGAGGATCCAGGCAAGGATCAATTTTGAGGTTTGTCAGTCCCTCGCTGTGCGTCTTATACGCTTCTTCAAGCCAGGCAAAAGCCTCGTCTTTATCTCCTAACCCGGCATAGACCAGAGCGATCTCATAACGGCCGATTTCGTGTTTACTGATGTATCCGGTTAACTCCGCAAGGATCTTCCGCGCCTCGCGTACCCGGCCGGCACGCGCATAAGCATTGCCCAGATGCCCAAGCTTGTGGGGCGAATCGCCCAATTTCAAAAACTCATTGATCGCATCCTTGTACATTCCCTTTTCCGCAAAAACGTCACCCAGCAAGAAGGAATTGCTCTGATGCGGGGGGCTTTTCTGGTCCGTCGCGAGGGCGTCGTTATACCGCCGTGAGAAATAGTAGGTAAATGCAGCGTTCGAGAAGGAGCGCGCGGAAAGAGGATCGAGTTCCAGCCCCCGCTGTGCTTCAGCAATCGCTTCGGACATTTTGCCAGTTCGCTCAAGGTACACCGCGTGTCTTTCATGAATTGGCGCCACACTCGGGTTAAGTTCCAGAGCCCGGTTAAACTCTGTGGCCGCTGTCGCCCAGTCCCAGTTCATGTTCATCGCTGCATTCGCGAGCTCGGCATGGCCTTCGGGCAGAGAAGGATCCAACTCAATGGCTTTAATGGCTTCCGTCCGCTGTTTGGAAAAGGCTTCGCTGTAGGCGAGAACACCGTTCTCGCCCAATTGGCCATAACAGGTGGCCAACGCGGCGTGCGCTTGCGCAAAGTTAGGAGTCGACTCAACTGCTCGCTCGAAATCGCTGAGCGCGCCATTAATATCGAAGTTGTCTAAGCGCTGCACTCCCTGAAAATAGAGATCCTCAGCTTGAGCGCTGACAGACAATGCACGCACCGGATGAGACGGCTGCCTCGGCATCACGTTGGCGCTTACTTCATCCGCAAGCGCCTCTGCCAATTCGCCTTGAAGGGTTAGGACGTCACTGGTCTCACGCATATAGCTGTGAGTCCACATGGGATGATCGGTCCTGGCATCGATGAGATCAACAGTGATCCTGACCTGGTTGCCATCCCTGAGTACGGTGCCCTCCACGACGCTGTCAACTGAAAGTTCCTTGGCAATTTCCGGGAGGGTTTTCTTGGTGCCCTTGTAGCTCATCGAGGAGGTCTTCGAGATTACGTGGAGAGAGGAAACCCGTCCGAGGTCAGCGATCAATTCCTCAGTCATGCCATCAGCGAAGTAATCCTGGCGCGGATCCCCGGAGACGTTATCAAACGGCATGATTGCGATCGAGTGGATGCTCGTCCGGGCCAGGGAGTTCGACCGCCAGGCACGGAATCCCATATACGCGGCCGATGAAAAGACGCCAATGGCAAGGGCCGCTGTGGCGAACCGGAACCAGCGCGACTTTGTTTTTTGTTCGCTGGCAAAGTGGCCGGTATCGCCGGGAGGCTCTCCTTCCCGGTGGCCAATCGCCCACGACTGTTGGCCAGAATCACCCTCTGCGTGCAATGGATGATCCGCAGGCATATTCTCCGGTTCGAAGAGAAACCGGGGTACGTACGTCCCGCTTGGAAGATCAATGCGCACACCGGGCTTCCCGGTTCGTTCGAGGTAGTATCGGGTTAGCTTCTTGCGGACCTCTGTGGCCTTCACACGGACTACTGGATCGTTGGCCGTGTCGTAGCCGACAGGGCGCTGAAACAACTCCGCTCCGATCATTCGTTCCCGGAGCAAATCAAATTCGCCGGCTAATGCCCGTTCGACGAGTAGAGTCAAAAACTCCTGCGCGCGCTGACTCGAGGCGAATTCATGGCTGTGCAGGACCTCTTTCAGGTGGTCGCGAACCTGTTCGGTCCTGGATCGGTCCAGGACCTGCGGGATCGGAGCTGTGTCATGGTGCGCCATTTGGCGTTACATGTGACTTTACGACTTGTTCGACCGACATTCTAGCACAGCATACGGTCGCGTGCAGGCAAGGTTGCGACGCCCGTAATCTCATGTAAATAAAATATTTAGAATCATGGTCGTCTCCAACATACTGTTAAATACATTCCAAAGCCATCCTGCGCAGGAGTCCAATCGGCTCGCAACTCAGGTGGGCTTCGACACAAAGGGTGGCGAAGCTCCGGGAAAGCGTTTACTGATACGGGCCCACATCCGATGAGGCACTCTGTTTGAGTTCTCAAATCGAGACCTGCCGTGTTTGTCCGGGCACGAGGTATCCATGGCCTCCGGCAAAGCATGGGCAATGGAAAGGCACTCTCAGGTAACAGGCGCTGATGAGGCGCAAAACTAAGGAGGAAAGATGAGACGCATCTCGTTATGGTTGATCGCGCTCCTTTGTATTTCCGCGACAATCGGTTTGCATGCACAATCGACAACTGGCAGCATCTTGGGGCAGGTTTCAGATCCGCAAGGCGCAGCAATCCCCAGGGTGCTTGTCACCGTGACCAATACGCTCACTGGAGAGAGCCATTCCATTACAGCCGATGAGCAAGGTTCGTATGTCATTCCCCACCTGCCGGTAGGCGTCTATCGGGTCGAAACCGAACCGGCCGGCTTCAAACACCTGGTGCGGGATGGCGTAACCCTTGCGGTAAACGAACAAAAGCGTGTCGATCTCAAGCTCGAACTGGGCAGCACAACACAGTCCGTTGAGGTCCATGGGGACACCACGGAGGTGAATACCTACACGCCCGAGTTGGGACAGGTTCTGGATACCACTACAGTCAGCTCACTTCCACTCAATGGACGGAGCGTCTACAGCCTGCTGGTTACTCTTCCAGGAGTTTCTAGTATCAATGCCCAAACGGTGCCTACTCGCGACAACAATACCTTTGTTGTCAACGGCGGCCGGGCGACCTCGAACTCTTGCTTCATCGATGGCGGCTTTGACAACGACATTTGGCGCAATCAGTGCAGCACACCTCCCAATCCGGATGCGGTTCAGGAAGTTCAGCTGCTGAGTTCCAGCGGCGACGTCGAATTCGGCCGCTTGCCCGGAGCCTTCATGAACATGATTACAAAATCCGGGACTAACTCATACCATGGAAGTGCGTACGAGTACCTGCGCAACAATGACCTTGACGCGATTCCGGATTTCTTGACTAGCGTGCCGGCCCTCAAGCAAAACCAATACGGCTTTTCGATAGGCGGTCCGGTAAAGAAGAACAAGATACTTGCATTCGGTTCGTGGGAAGGGCTCAAGATCAGACAGAGCCAATATGCCTATTCGATCGGTGTTCCGACCGCAGCCGAGAAGCAGGGAAACTTCTCTTCGGCATCGGACGCGGGGTTGTTCAGTTCAAGCTGGTTAGCGAGCCCTGTTGCTCCCACCCCAGTAACTTCCAGCTCAACAAGTGTATCCCTGGCCCCGATTTCCAGCTTCTCACTCTCTCACCTCCCTACTAACCCAGTTGCCGTGGCCATTGCCAAGGACATGCCGTTAGGCAATAACCCGGATGGCACTCTGACTGCAGGACTTGGAGCTCCCATCAACGTGTGGCAATACTTACTCAAAGGCGATTATCTGCAATCAGCTAAACAAAAATGGTCAGTGAGCTGGTTCCAGGTTCATTCATCGCAGACCAACCCCTTTCCGTGCTGCGGCGCACTGCCGGGATTCGGTGGGCGCAACGACGGGGCATACCAAAAGAATTTGGTTGTGAATTATACCTGGACTCCCAATTCCAACCTGATCAACGAAGCCAGGTTTAATTGGTTTCACCGCAATACGCCCTGGCAAATTGTCAGCGGCAAAACTCTCGACTCTTATGGAATGAACTTTGCGCAGGGAGCTGTCGCCGATGGCGATGATGCCACACCGGTCGGGCCGCGCATATTTATTGGCGGAAGGCTGGGCGCGGGCTCATGGGACGCTGTTGGTCACGATCATACTATCGGCGGCTCCGACACAGTCATCTGGATCAAAGGCAGACACAACATCAAGCTGGGTTCATTCGTGATGTGGGGCTACTACGCTGAAAACGGGGCCAGCGGAGGTGGAGGGCAAATCTCCGATTATGGCGGCCTTAGTGGGAACCCCATGGCTGACTTCATGATGGGCTACATGTCCGATTTCTATCAAGACAGCGGAGATTATCCGAACGAAAGCGCCAAGTACTGGCACAGCTTCGCGCAGGATACCTGGAGGATCAGCCGACGACTCACGCTTACCGCTGGAATGCGCTACGAAATTACGACGCCCCTGGTATGGGATGTGAATTACGTCCCAACGTGGAAGGAAGGACAGCAGTCCACGGTATATCCTAGCTGTCCCCCAGGCCAACTATTCTATGGGGACAAAGGTGTGACACGGGCGGGTAGACAAAACGACTGGCTTAACCTTGCGCCCAGACTAGGACTTGCATTCGATCCGTTTGGCGACGGCAAAACTTCGATTCGCGCCGGATATGGAATCTACTATGAGGCGTCCTACGGTGATGGACTCCGCGCTCCACAGCCTTTTGTCCTTACCGTTGACCCTGCTCCTGTCTTAAGCATGACAAACCCATGGCTTAGCTATGCCGGCGGGAAAAATCCGTTTCCATTCTTGCCGCCAAAAGCAGGAACAGCAAATGTCGCATTTGCACTTCCCATGTCACCGATTGTGTTTGCCACTGACGGCGCCAATGTGGATGGCCACCCAATTAAGCCGGCGACAAGACCGTGGATCAACCAATTGGACCTGAGTGTGCAGCGCGATCTGATGAGCGGTATGACCCTGCAAGTTGCCTACGTGGGAACGATATCGCGCAAGTTGACTGACAATGTCGACCAAAATAACCCCATCTACGAAACCGACCCTCTCACCGGCCAGCCACCCTCAGCCTCTAACTTCAACGACCGCCGTCCTTATATGCCAAGTGCATATACGACAGTTGGCACATATGTTACAGGCTACAACGCAAGTTACAACGCGCTGCAGATTGTGCTGACTCAAAACACAAGGCACGGTCTGACGTTTAATGCGAACTATACATTCGCCAAAAGTCTTGACCTGTTTTCTGGTGACAATTACAACGGAGGGCTCACCTTTACTGACTCGCTTCGCCCCGGGCTCGACAAGGGACCCAGCAATGGGTTAGCTCGACAAATATTCTCCTTCTCTGGTACGTATCAGACACCTAAAGTCCGAAACCTGGGTATGTTTGCTGACGCATTGTTGAATGGTTGGGAGACGAATGCGATTGTCTCCATTCGCAGCGGAACACCGGTGAACGTGACTTCGGACGTGGACAGCAATATGGATGGAGTCAATAACGATCGCCCTGATCTCGTAGGCAACTATCATGTCTCCGGGGGCAGGAAGCAGAAGATTCAACAGTGGTTTAACCCCGCGGCGTTTCAGGCGGCAGCTCCGGGAAAAGACGGAAATGTTGAACGAAACTTTCTCACCGGACCCGGGTTTTGGAACGCCGATATTTCCTTCTTCAGAGCCTTTCCGATCTATGAAGAACATAAGATCCAATTACGCGCCGAATTGTTCGATGCCTTCAACCACGGAAACCTCAATAATCCTGTTTCCGACTTGAAGAATCCAATCGTGGGACATATTACCTCGGCGGCTGCTGCGCGTGTCGCGCAGTTTGGCCTCCGCTACTCATTCTGATTCTCACAGCCGGGCTGAAAGCTCTCACTCGCCTGAGTGCGCTTCCAGCCCGGCTCTACTTTGCGCTCTTGCTTGATCAAAGATAGAGCCGTTAAGGAACGTATGCCCAAGGGTAGATCTCGTGCATCCTTTCGATTGGTCGTTAATGCACTTATCCCGCTATTTCTGATGCTCGGATTCGCGGCGCTATCCAAAGCGCAGGATGTAAACACATCGGATGCAACCAAGGCGGCCCCGAAGCCGTTATTTCGTGATCCGGTGCACGATGGGGCCGCCGATCCCTCGCTCATCTGGAATCGTGGCCAGAAGAAATGGATGATGTTCTATACGAACAGGCGCGCAGATCTTTCCGGCACCGATCCCGAGGATGTCGCATGGGTCCACGGCACACAAATCGGCATTGCCGAATCGGCAGATGGCGGCACTGCATGGAAGTACGCGGGCACAGCGAAGATCCCGTACGGACAACCAGACTACACGTTCTGGGCGCCAGAGCTTGTTTGGGATCGTGACGTGTACCACATGTACGTAACCGTTGTGCCGGGCACCTTCCATGACTGGAACGCTCCACGTGCAATCATTCATCTCACGAGCAAGGATTTATCGCACTGGAAATTTGAATCCAAACTGAATTTGTCTTCGGACCGTACGATAGATCCGTGCGTGTTGAAGCTGGATGATGGAAGTTGGCGCCTCTGGTATAAGGACGAACGGGACCACAGCTTCATCCATTTCGTCAACAGTACCGATCTCTATCATTGGACATCAGGTGGCGTTGCCATCAGCGACCGACCGAGCGAGGGCCCGATCGTATTTCGGTGGAAAGGCAGCATTTGGATGATTGTCGATGCCTGGAACGGTCTGGGAGTTTATAGATCGACTGACGCCTTGCACTGGGTGCGCCAACGCGACAACCTGCTTTCGGGAGCAGGGAAACTCCCGACCGATCGATCTGAAGGTCATCATGTCGATGTTCAAGTAAGCAACGATCGGGCATTTGTCTTTTATTTTGTGCAGCAGGTTGGGCAAGATATGGTTTCAGGAGTGCCCGACTCAGCTCGTCGTTCAGCGATCCAGGTTGTCGAATTAGAGATCCAGGACGGAGAAGTGAAGGCTGATCGGGACCAACCCACGTTTGTGCGACTTGATGCTCCACCCGATCATTGAGATGCGAAGGTACGGGAGTCGGCCGGTGCGCTGTTCGAAGCGACGCAATGCAGTAATCACTTCTTTGTCTTTTCTGGTCTGTCGATTGCGGCTTGGGGAGAGGCTAGGAAACGGGTGGACTTGCGAGAGAATTGGCGCGTGCAGAGTTCGAGTAAGGTTAGCGAACCGGCGGAAGTTCTCTCCACATCGCGATTTTTACCGGATACCTGGTACAAGGCAACGGTTCCATCGACCGTATTGGCCGTTCAAGTCGCAAATGGAGAGTTCAAAGACATCTATTCCGGTGACAACTTGCGCAAGCTGCCCGGCGTGGAATATCCAATCGGAGGGCTGTTTTCAAATTTGCCTATGCCCATTGGGAGTCCTTACGCGTGTTCATGGTGAGAACTAGATGCCGGAATAAATTCGGTAAGGCAGATAGGATAAGCATGAAAACGAGAATCAATCTTGCACTTATGCTCGCACTGGCGCTCACCGTGATTGGCGCCACGTTGACGAGGTCGCAACAGACTGGATCGGTAGCCAAGGTTGCCCCGCCCCGGCCTAAAGGCCCATGTGACATCTATGCCGCGGTCGGCGACCGCTGCGTGGCCACCCACAGCACCACACGCGCGCTGTACGCCTCCTACAACGGGCCGCTCTATCAGGTACTGCGCCAGTCGGACGGCAAGACCCTGGACATTGGCGTCGTCCAACCCTCCGCGTCGCCGATCGCGGAGGATGCGGGTGGATACGCCGACGCGGCGGCGCAGGACGCTTTCTGCGCCAACACGTACTGCTGGATCACCACGATCTACGACCAATCTCCCAAACGCAACGACCTCACCCAGGCGCCACGGGGCGGATTCAGCGGCCCGGCGATGGGCGGGTTCAACAACATCCCACTCGCCGACATGGCGCCGATTACGATCATGGGGCACAAGGTTTATGGCGTGTTCATCGAGCCGGGCATGGGGTTGCGCAACGACAATCCGACGGGCACAGCCGTCGACGATCAGGCGGAGGGCCAGTACTGGGTCATCAATGGCCGGCACTTCAACGGCGGCTGCTGCTTCGACTACGGCAATGCCGAGATCGACAGCCGTGACGACGACAACGGCACCATGGAAACAGCTTACTTCGGCGACGCTCCGTGGTGGTATCACGGCAACCCTCCCGGCCCGTGGATCATGACCGACCAGGAGAACAATCTGGTCGGTTGCGTCAACCCGGATGGACCTAAACTCTGCGCAAACCTGCCGAACATCACGTGGCGATTCGTGACCGCGATGGCCAAAGGCGAACCACACCACTGGACCACGCTGGGCGGCGACGCGCAGCGGGGCGCCCTGTCGGTCATGTTCGACGGACCGCGCGTGAACGGAACCTATAGCCCGATGCGCAAGCAGGGAGCCATCCTGCTGGGCAACGGCGGCGACAACAGCAACAGCTCGCAGGGAACCTTCTATGAAGGCGCGATGACGGCCGCAGGCACCTTCCCGACGGACGCCACCGACCAGCAGGTGCAGGCCAACGTTGTGGCTGCGGGGTACGGTGTGGCGCCGTTGAGCCTGACGCCGGCTTCGGCAACGGCCACTCCGCCAAGACTGCAGACCTTCACGCCGGGATCGTCGCAGGACACCACCGTGATGTTCACAAACAGCACGGGAGCGCCAGCCGCGGATGTGAAATTGAGTATTTCCCTGCCCAACAGACGGTGGAGCGCCGTGGTTTCAGGTACGACCGAGACGTCAAAGACGTTCGCCGATCCCGTGGCTCCGGGTGCGAGCGTGAGCGCGATTTTCACGGTCACCTCGGGTCCGAAGGCCTTCAACGGAGACTTGGTCGCAAATGCCTCGTGGACGAACCGGACGAGCGGCGCGAAGCAATCCGAGACAATAGCCGAGAAGGTGCGGAACGTGAGCCCGATCAAGATCAACGAGTTACGCATCAGCTCTAATCCTCCCGCCAACTCGACGGACTCGTTTATCGAGCTCTACAACGCCGGCGGCAGTGGCGTCGACCTCTCCAACTGGACCCTGACCGTGCGCCCGAGTCAATTGGCCGTCTTCTCGACCGTAAAGATCCCCGCCGGGACGAAGCTCGCGGGCCACGGTTTCTACTTACTCGGCCTCTCCAACTCCGGTTTGGCGGTCTCGGCACGCGCAGGCGATAGCACAATCCACGTCAGGAGCACGACCGGCATGAAGACCGGCGATACGATCGCCATCGACACCGGCTCCAGCGTTGAGACCCGCAAGATCGTCAAGATTGGGACGGCAGCCAGCAGTAGTACGACGCTGTGGCAACCCCTTCCCGAGGGTCCGATCATTACCATCCCCCGGGGATCGACCAACGTGCCGGTCATAAGCACCGCTGGCTTTGCGGTCGGCGAAAAGATCGCCATTGGCCAGGGCGCCACTTATCCCGCGGTCGCAAGAGACATCGAGCGGTACGAGGTAGCGACGGTCACCGCGGTCGGCAAACCGGGCACGCAGGCCTACCTCGCGGCGGACGCACACGCCGGTTCGACCAACATCAAGGTGACGTCGGTCGCCGACATCTCGGCCGGTGACAAGATTAGGTTGGATATCGACAGCGTAGGTCATGGGATCGAGACCGTCACGGTCGCGAGCGTCGGCACACAGGCCACCCAAACCAATCTCTCGGCCGAAGCGAGCGCCGGCGCGACCCATATCAAGGTCCGCAGCGTGGACGGTTTCGCGGTGGGCGACAAGATCACCGTCGGCACTCCCGCGAACAAGGAAACGGTGACCATCACCGCGGCGGCTTCCGCGGGCCCTGCTGGTGGCGGCCTGGACATTAGCCCGGCACTCGCCCGGGCGCACATACACGACGAGGGGGTGGTGGCTCCGGGCACGGGCCTCGACCTGGCGGCTCCGCTCAAGTTCAACCATGCGGCAAACCTCCCCTTCAGCGATCGCGGAACGGGGATCAGTTTCCGCCCGGCCGCGGCCTTTGCCCATTCCAGCAACGAGCCCGTCCAGGCGCTCGGCGCCGGCATCACGCTGGATCGCCCGTTGGCCGGGGAGCACGCGATCGATGCGGTGGTGCGCGATGCTGCTGTCACAAATGCCGGCTACCAGGGAACACCGGCCCCCAACCAGTGGTTTGGTGGCCCCGAGCTCTCCGCGCAGGTTCCATTCTTCGACCGCACCATCAACCTCTACGAAGGCAGCATGGTCCTGCGGGAGGCCTCGGGCCTGGTTGTCGACAGCCTCAACTACGGCGCGCTTGTCGACCCATGGGCCGCCGAGGGTTACCAGGCTGTCTCCGGACAAGAACAGCGCGGCTGCTACGTACCTGCGCCGGGCTCGGCCGGCGGCGTCGAGCCGACTATTTCCGCCGCCGGCGCAATTAATCAGAGTGCGGGCCGCTTCCCAGACGGCGCTGACACAGGCAGCAACTGCAGCGATTTCCTGATGCAGGCCGCCACCACCCTGGCGATTGCTGCGCCCGCCGGAGCGACCAATATCAAAGTCTCCAGTGCGGCGGGGTTTGATGCCGGCACGACCATCAGGATCGGTACGGGCGAGAACCTCGAAACCGCCATCGTCGCGACGGTGGGCACGGCTGGCGCCACCACGGTGGGTGCCGCCACCGGCGTGGGCGCGAGGTATATTCCCGTCGCCAGCGCGATTGGATTTAGCGAAGGTCAGACCATCACCTTTGACAGCGGCGCGAACTCTGAGACGGCGGTTGTCGCCTCCACTGACTTGTGGGACAGCATAATCGTCGTCGCCGCGCCTCTCACTCGTGCGCACGCGAGCGGCGCCCAGGTCTCCGGCAGCGGCATCATACTGACTGCTGGGTTAACCAAAGCACATGAAAGCGGAGCGCAGGTCACGGACAACCTTCCCACGCCCGGTGCGCCCAACGAATACTCGAGGAGGGCTCATTGAGGCTATCTGTGGAACTGAATTGGATAGCAGTGACAGGAGATGAACGCTAGATCCAATACTGACTACCGCCATTGGTAACGATGAACCGTAGGTTCAAACGGTAGGTCGCTATCGGAACTGCCCGTTCGGGAATGTTGATCGGCCGGAGTGCATTCCGGGGCAGATTCGATAGGACCGTTTGTACTGAGCCGCTGTCGTCTGCGGCTGGCGCGGTGATCTACTGATGGGATTTGAAAGCGTTACTGACCTTACCCCCGGATTCGCCCGGATTGGTATCTCAAATCATAAAGCAATCCAAGTTGTAGAATTGAAAGACGTGGACGGGGAATTGAAGGCTGATCGGGACCAACCCACGTTTGTGCGACTTGACGCTCCACCCAATCATTGAGGTGCGAAGGTATCGACAGTGTTGATCAAATTAGATCGACAATGCAGTTCGTCATTTAGTACGTTGCCTTATGCGTTCCCAAAAGTGCTCTTCGCAGCTCTTTTGGCGGTGTCAGCCGCATTCTCTGGAGCACAAGAACCAAAACAATCCGTTTCCCAGACTCTAATGACGGAACTGAATCGGGCGATGAGCATGGCCGAAAATGGCCAGACGAGTCAGGCCCTGAGTCTAGCCAATACCTTGGTTGAAGAACATCCGGAATTCGTGCCGGCACTGAAGCTGCAAGGTGCGCTACTGGAGCAGGTCGGCCGCGCCTCAGAGGCGGAACAAGCCTACGTCAAGGCATTGAAAGCGTCACCCAGGGACCCCGAACTCCTCTTCAAACTTGCGAGCCTTCGATTGGCCGCAGGCGATAATGACCAGGCGGTCACGTTCCTGCTCCGCTACCTGCGTGTCCGCCCCAAAGACTGGGAAGCCTTGTTCTATCTTGCTCAGGCATACCATCGGAAAGGTCAGGATGACCTGGCGTTAAAAGCAATCCGCGAGTGCGTGAAAATTAATCCAGGTGAAGCGCAGGTCCAGCAGGTATACGGTGAACTGCTTTCCGACTCCGGAGAAAGCCAACAGGGCCTCGAATGGCTTTTAAAAGCAAAGCAAATTGATCCTACATTGGAGCGACTCGACTTCGACATCGGATTTGCATGTTACTACAACATGGATTTCGCCAAGGCAGCCTTGTATTCTGCCCGAGCAGTCGAGAAAGAACCGAACAATGTGGAAGCGCTTAAATTGCTCGCCTCGACACAGGAACGGCTCGCGCAGTGGCAACAATCGCAATCAGCGTTCGAGCGCGTCCTGACCATCAAGGAGAACGACCTCGATTCTCTCCTTGGAATAGCGCATTGCGAACTTGAGCTTCGGGACTTTCCGCGGGCAATTGAGACATCAAAGAAAGTGTTGCAGCTTGATCCAAGTCGATCGGTGGCTCACTACTATTTGTCGCGCGCTCTCACTGGAATTGGGAAAACTGAAGAAGCACAAGCAGAGGTGGAGTTATACCGGAAGATGCAGCAGATGTCCATTGTTCTTCCGGTGCTTGGAGACGAAGGCGGGGAAGCGGTATGGAATCGAGCTCGGCAGCTGTTGCGGGAAAACCGCGAAGACGAGGCGCTTCGGCAGTTTCAGGAAAACCCCAAAGGAACTGTGGAGACTAAAGGGGATTCGTGCGTGCTTGTTGGGTCCCTGTACCTCTCAATGGGCGATGAGAAAGACGGCCTGCGTCTTCTTCATCGTGCCCTGGAAATTGAGCCGACAGTTCGTGGAGCCCATACGTATTTAGCTGAGGATGCGCTTGAGCATGGCGACCTGACTACAGCCGACAAGGAGTTTGAAGCCGAACTCGCGAATGACCCGAATTATCTGCCGGCTATGGCAGGATTGGGCGAGGAGCGGTATATACAGGGTCGGTGGACGGACGCAGCAGATCTCCTGATAAAGTCGAGGACGATGAGTCCCAGACTGTTGTACATGCTCTGCGATTCCTACTTCCACCTGGGCAAGATTCGGGATGCCGAACTTACCGCTCGAGTTCTTGCGGCATACGCGCAGAACGAACCGGAGGTTATGGACGATCTTGTCGATTTGTTGAAACGCAATGGGGAACCTGCTCTTGTGCTGCAATTATCGGGCAATCCGACTCATTGAGAGGAAATCTTAATTTCGCCCTTCAGTCACTGTGAGAATCTGATCTGGCTTGACGCTCGTGAGGACCTGTGTCAAGCCGCTCGGCCATCGTAGCTCGATCTTTTCAATAATATTGGCACCGCCGAGACCAAAGTGAACCCTTTTGTCACTTGAGGAGTTGTATCCAACGGTGGTCGTCGCTTCGTTGTATTGCCTGCCATTCGAAGTCACAATCATTATCTTTGTTCCCAGACCGTCGCGGTTGGATTTGACGCCAACCAGTCTCAAGATAATCCAGTGATTATCGTTCCTGGATCGATTCATCAGTAGTTGGGGAGGTCCGTTTAGTACGGCCACAACGATGTCGATTTTGCCATCATTGTTGAAATCGCCAAAAGCGGCCCCGCGGTGCGCAGCGGGCATGGTGAATCCAGGTCCAGCAGTTGCATCAACTTTTTCGAAGGTTAGGTTTCCCTTGTTGTGGAACAGTAGATTAGGAAGCTTAAATGGCCGTTGGGCAATGAGATCGGAATTATCCAGGATCTCCGAGCCGGCTGCGAATAGATCTTTTTGTCCGTCATTATCAAAATCGAAGGCGCCGGTTCCCCAGGCAGTGAAGCGGCTGCTCAAGGTCGTGATCCCCGCCGAGGCAGTCGCGTCTTCGAATACACCCCCTCCGAGATTGTGATAGAGAGGAAACGTATCTCCGAACATCGCTGTATGAAAGATCTCGGGTAGTCCGTCGTTGTCTAAATCACGAAAGTCTGCGCCCATTCCTGCCACGGTCTTGCCATTTCCTGTGAATGCAACGCCAGCCTCTAGCGCGACATCTGTAAAAGTCCCATCGCGATTATTGTGAAGAAGGAAATTGGGAAAAGTATCGTTGGACACGAATATATCAGTGAACCCGTCATCATCATAATCAGCAAAAGCTACGCCCATTCCCTTCCCAACATACTTTGAGATGTGGGATTCAGTGGAGACATCAGTAAACGTACCGTCGCCATTGTTGTGGTAAAGAATGTTTGGCGTTCCTTGAAAGCCATCGGGTGAACAGTAAGCCGGGTATCCGCGATCGTGACAAAGAACAGCGGTCCTCATGTTGTAATTAAGGTAATTCACAACGAGCAGATCCAGGCGCCCGTCATTGTCGTAATCAAACCACCCAGCAGTTACAGCCCAAGCCTTACCCAATCCCGCCACATGGCCACTGACCCCGGCCTTCTCCGTAACATCGGTGAAAGTGCCGTCGCCATTGTTGTGGAATAGTTGATTGAAATTCACCCCTGTAACATAGAGGTCAACAAAACCATCGTTGTCATAGTCCCCCGCAGCAACTCCCATTGAGTATCCGATGCCTTCGAGACCGGCACTCTTTGTCACATCGGTGAATGTCCCGTCACCATTATTGCGAAAAAGACGGTTGTAGAAGCCGGGACCGGTCTTTTCCAACGATGGAATTGCAGCACCGTTCGTGAAAAAGATGTCCAGGAGTCCGTCGTTATTGTAGTCAAATAGCGCAACGCCGCCCAGCATGGTCTCGATCGAATAGCGCTGAGGGCTGACACTGTTTCGCAGCATGAACTCGATCTTTGATGCCTCGGTCACATCATCGAATTTGATCCATGACTTAACCTTTTCGGCTCGAGGATTCTTGGAACTGGAGCCACTTTGGTCGGTTGAAGCTCTGTCTTCAGTTGACGGCGGCAGTCCCCCGGCGTGGAGGGAATTGGCTGGCCAGAGTAGTTCTGGAAATAGAAGGGATGTCACACTCGCAAAGGCGGAAAGGCAAAAAGATCGCCTGTTCCACTGCAATCCGGTCATCGCTCTGACGGGCAGTGTTTGCAGGTTGTCGGCATGACTAAGCTGCTCCATTCGAAGAAACTGCGCAATCTTTCGGAGTTGCCTTTGCATTTCAAGTCCCATTCTTATTTTGCCCCTTGACTCATTGCCGATCTGACCATGGGTCACTCAAATGGGGCTCCAATCGAATCGTGCACCATCCTTACCGTCGGGGCGAGGCCCTGGACTATCTGCCATAATCCTGTTGCTATCCGTGTCAAAGCGAAGATACCGGTGGGTTTCGAGCGAGAGCAAAATAAGTTCTCCGGTGAATGTTTCCATCCACTGAAACGTTTCGGAGTCGCCGAGTATGCCCGAACGAAGTGAGACGATGCCAGATTGGTCCACTGATACAAAACCCTCAGGAGTTCGCAATGCTACACGCCCCAAACCTCGGTCCACTACTGTGAAAGTCGTCGAAAGCTTCGGGCTGGCAAATAGCGAATTGGCCGAACTTGCCAGACGCATCTCCGGTTGCCGGTTATGCATGACCAATTCGATCTGCTTGCCGTACGGAATTGGTCTTGTTAATCCGTGCGGAGACGGTTCTGAGACGTTTATGGAATCGAAATCTGCATATCCGCCGCTTTCACGATTTACGTTATAGTTGAACAAAGCGTAGCGGACACCTTGAAATGTCAGCCCTTGATACACCATGGTGAAAGGTTCGCCGAAATTCTGAAAGTGCTCGCCGTCTGTGCTGAAGCCAAACTGAGCGACTTCCCGCATGAAGTCGCAGTCAGCGCGTAGCCATACCCTGCGCGATGTCAACGGCAGGCGGTCTGTCCGGCCCGTCTGGTCGTCATGTTGGACGATGCTCAGTCCTTTTCTGTCCTGTTCGACGCCGATCCAGGCGTAAGGACGGTTAAAGAGAGCGAGACCCGCGATATCGCCCACTTTTAAGCCCTTCGTGTCCATGACGACCGTGGGGATCGACCGTGGTCCGATGGCCCTCTGTGTAAGAGTATTGAGCGCCGTCCACAAGTCATTCGCTGGCAAGGAATGTAGCCGAAGGTACCCCGGACGCTCCGAAAGAGACCAGAACGAATCCACTGGGATATGGTTCCACTGCCAAATCGGCTGCAATTGTTTACTCGAAAAATCATCGCTGCGCTTATAAGGAGCGTGGGGAGTTTCCTTCACTCCGGTGTCCGGCTTCATCCAAATTCGTGGAGTTCTACCAAGGTTTCCCGTCAGACCAAAGTACGGCCATCCGTCTTTCCAAGTTACCGGGGATAGCGCCGTTAGACGACCAACCGAATTGGCGTCTATCATGGAGAAACCCCACCACTCTCCCCTTGGGGTCTGCACAATTCCACCTTGGTGGAGGGCATTGCGTCCCTGCAAGGAGGGATCTGGCGGAGCTATAGGGTACGGTGGCGGTGTGTTCCGACCGGGAGGTTCTGGGTTTAGGCGATAGCCGCGAGCCAATCCGAAATCTTCACCACGGCTGACATTCTGGTTCACCTCCCACGGCCCCTCTAGCCGGTCCGCGCGGGCCACGGGCATACGCATCACATCCAGGAACCAGGCGCTGATTATGTAGTACTTGCCTTTGATCTTGTAGAAATGAAGGCCTTCTCCCATGTCGGCGGAGGGCGCAATGATCTCGTGCTCGGTGCCCGGCACGATGTCGGTGAGATCGTCGGTAAGCTGCGCCAGGTGAATGCTCCCATATCCCCACACCACGTACACCTTGCCATCGTCGTCGAACAGCACCGAAAGATCGTGCAGCGAGCGCTGCATCGGCGTTCGTGTCCACGGACCTCTGGGATCGGTGGCACGGAACAGCTGCGTCGTGTGTCCATTGACGTTGCTGAAGATGAAGAACGTTCCGTTGTGATAGCGAAGGCACGGCGCCCAGATGCCTTGGCCATAGGCGTTGTGACCGTCCTTCAGATGAAACTCGGGGCCAAGGTCCAGCTTCTCGAATGCGTATCCTAAGAACTCCCAGTTGACCAGATCCTTCGAGTGAAGGATGGGGAGCCCAGGCATGCTGTGCATGGTTGTGCCGGTGAGATAAAAGTCGGATTCTACTCGAATCATATCCGGATCGGAGAACTCGTCATAGAACAGTGGATTGGAATACGTCCCGTTTCCGTTATCAGCGGTCCATGTCTGACTATCGCACCTCGAATAAAGAACCAAACAACATAGAGCAACTGCTACACGTGCCATCGAAGCATACGATTTTGGCATTTCAGCTCCTTTCGCTGTCATACCGGCAATCCAAAGCCTTCTTTCGAGTTGCGCACCTGTTGCTCTTCTGGAAAGGTCCCCGTCAATCCAAGCACTGCTGCGCAAATCTCAAGACTCATGGACCGCTCGTGACCCTTCAGAGTGAGATGAAATCAGTTCTTTGGAAGTATTGCAAACCGAGATGAAGCAAGGGCAGTCGGCAGTCATAGTGCGCCAGACAATCGATTTCAGTATGGCCCCGCGGGAAAGACATGGATTCTGAACATCCAGGAACGGATTTCTTGATGAGCCATGGCGAAGGATTTGCCGAATCTGTCTCAAATTCACGGAGAGATTCTTAGATCGGTATACGTTTGCTCAATTTGCAGCTAGCTGCCGTATTATCATGAATCAGTCCTCTTCTTATCAAGGGATTAAGATGAGAAAACGTTTCCCACATCGGGATTAATTATCTTCCTATCAGCGAGACTCTGTCAACGACCAATTGGCCAGTTGCCCGAATGCTAAGACCCTTGCCGCCGCCGCAAATCATTCTCGCCGCATATCATTCATTGGTACCCATAAGCGCCGTAGCGTCCATGAATGGATAAGCTCCCGAGTTCTCCGCAATTCGGAAGCGATCGAGGAGATTGACGGAAGACAGGGCTGGGTTTGGTAAGCCCCTGGTGCAAACCCAGGTGCTTGGCCTGCAGGACATCCCTATAAATCCAGCATTATCAAAGCCCTTCAGCACGCCAAGCGATTTTCGGCGTGCGGCTGTAGTCGATTCTGTACCTGTCGGATCCTCCAGATTCAACACGGTTCAACAGACGGTGGGAAACCCTGGATTGAAAACAGAAGACTTACCAAGAGGGTCCCAGGTAGAGAACCTGGTCCCGAACCAGATTTTAGTCCTTATTGAAGGCTGTTGAAATCACGCGATTCTAAGTGATTTTGATGGAATGGCTTGCAGCCATGCAGTTGAAAGCTGTGGTTTTGCTTTGTTTCCGGGTGCTTTGACCGCTACGATTTCGACTACACCTGTGTCTCAATTTGTGGGGTCAGTCCAGTGTCTCATTTCAGGGGTTCGGTCCATCTCCCCGCCTTTTCCCGGTCCATTCACCACCTAGGAGCTTATCCCCATGCAACCCCGGGCGGTTTAAGGGCTGATCCTGTGATCCGCCTCTGGAGGGCCCACCTCCATCTTCCATCCAGCGAGGCTGCCGAATTCGGTCTACATTCCTACTTCCAGCTTTTGCCGTCATGGCACACTTTGGCGAAGCGCAGCCGTCGACGAGTTCGCCCTAATCGCGGAGGATCTGCGCAAGAACTGAACCGACGACCCCGTAGGTCAGCCTGAGATCGATCCACGAAAGCACGGTCTACCGCAGCATTGTGGGGCCTTTGGCCTCTCTAGTCGTAAGCGCACGCCCAGTCCCTATTGACTCGAGGTAGGGTGTGTCATCAGGTGTCAACTTATTCCTGGTGGGCGCCTGATGAACGCGTCCAAGTGGCTGTCAACGCGACTCATTGACCTGTACCGGACAAATACACCGTCTGGGGGCTGTTGTTGGCATCGTCATTGACGACGATCCTCGCGCTTTCGGCGCCCGTAGTAGTGGGCGTGAACATGACATATAGGTTGCAGGTGGCTCCTGCGGCAAGGCTCGTCATGCCGTAGCAATTGTTGGACCCGCCGGATCGCCGTAAGCGTACGCCGAGTCCCTCTTGACGCGAGGTAGAGTGTGTCATCAGGTGTCCGCTTGTTTTTTGGTGGACACCTGATGAGTGTGTTCAAGCAGCCTGGGAAGAGTCGGTCTGGAGTGAGG
>Ga0326727_10005972_pt1 | contig 33994 bp, 32 predicted proteins | sample MB2enrmetagenome_FD_207643 | JGI IMG/M metagenome (GOLD analysis project Ga0326727, IMG submission 207643) | Lab enriched peat soil microbial communities from McLean, Ithaca, NY, United States - MB29MY | ecosystem: Environmental > Terrestrial > Soil > Wetlands > Peat | place: USA: New York...
ACGAACTACGACTGGCCGGGCAACATTCGGGAATTGCAGAACGTCATCGAGCGGTCTGTGGTTCTGAGCAGCGGACCTGAGCTCCGGGTTGCCTTGCCAGAAATGATTACCAGGTCCGCACCTGTCGTGCTGCATGGCCGGGCTTCGAATGTGACCGAGCTATCCGAGCGCGCGCGCATACTGCAGGTGTTGAGGGAAACCAACGGAATGGTGGGGGGAACGGACGGGGCAGCCGCCCGGCTCGGGTTGAAGCGGACGACCTTGCAATCACGCATGCGAAAATTGAATATCGCTCGCCTGTTTCAGTGAGCGATTGGCACACGGCCGAGGTAATCCACGGCACAGTGCCACATCACTTTACGTATGAGTTCAGTACATGCGGTCCGAACTGGTTACGGTGATACTTCCTCGCCCAGTGACGGGACTCAAGCAACGTGCCTCCGCCAGTGCCGGCCGACCCGCACGCTTCGATGAACCGCATCGGTTCGCGCCATGAGCGTAATGCGCGGGATTTCTTGGTGGGCCCTGTGGCATCTGCTTACGTCACGTGCCGGATCTCGGCGTCCGCCCGGTGGGAACGAGGCTTTCCGGATCGAATTCGGGCATTGTCCTCTGCGAATGAGCAGTGCAAACGGGTGGAATGGTAACTGCTGCTGAAATCGACGTGACTTCTTCCAGTGAGCTAGAACGCATGAACACAGCCGTCAAATCCAGGGTCGAAATCTCGAGTTACGAATTGCCGACGAACCCCGCTCAACCTGCACGTCGTGCGACATCCAAGATCTTGTCGAGATGTGCCCGGAATCTATATACCGCCCTGGCTTTCGCTGCCCTCGCATGGGTGGCGCCCTGCCAGGAGATCCCGGGAATCGAGCCGGCGCAGGCGGATCAACGCATGAAGCCCGAAAGCAGTGACGCTTCCAATCCCGAGAGCAGTCACATTCTCGGCATTATTCCCAACTACAGAACGTTCCCGAGCCTCAACAATTACGAACCTCTGACCAGCCGGGAGAAGTTTCAGATCGCTTCCGAAGATAGCCTCGACCGTGGAACTTTCGCCTTAGCCGCCTTATTCGGCGGCTTGGGCCAGGTGACGGAGGAGAATAAGTCTTTTGGTCATGGCGCCGCCGGGTTTAGCAAGTATTTCGGAGCCTCTTATGGGGATCTTCTGATAGGCAATTACATGTCAGAGGCGGTTTATCCATCCATCCTGCACCAGGATCCGCGATACTTCCGGCGCGGCACCGGAAGCGGCTGCTCCAGGTTCGCATACGCCATTTCCCAGATCTTTTGGACCCATCGCGACTCCGGCGGTACTCAGTTCAACTACTCTGAATGGCTTGGGAACTCGACCGCGGTAGCGATATCGAATGCCTATTATCCGGATCAACGGAGTGCCGGCAGCGCACTGTCGAACCTGGCGATGCAGGTCGGTGTCGACACAGTCGGCAACGTGCTGAAGGAATTCTGGCCGGACCTGCGGCACAAATTCAGCAAAAAGTAGCGAACCAACCGCTGGAGGAAAGCGATTTCTCTTACCGTATGACAAAACACAGATTCCCGTCGAGATTGCGGAACAGAACTATGTGGGCTCGCTCGTCTCAAAAGTAGAGCCCTACCGGCCCGATTTATCCCAGCCGGAGTTAGTCGAAGCATCACTGGATCACCCGATAGGAGGTCCCAAGTTGGAGGACCTTGCTCGGGGCAAGAAAAACATCGTCATCATCAGCTCCGACCACACCCGTCCCGTGCCTTCCAAAATCATCACGCCCATCCTGCTTCGGCGGATTCGCGCAGCCCAACCGGACGCGGACATAAAGATTCTGGTCGCAACGGGCTTTCACCGTCCCTCCACGCGGCAGGAATTGATCGACAAATACGGCCAGGAGATTGTCGATCGCGAGCAAATAGCGATGCACGTCTCGACGGACGACGCCGCTATGGTCAAAATCGGCACGCTCCCGTCAGGAGGCGAGTGCATCGTCAACAGGATCGCAGTGGAGGCGGACCTGTTGCTTGCGCAGCGCTTCATTGAGCCGCATCTGTTTGCCGGTTTTTCCGGCGGCAGGAAGTCGGTGCTGCCCGGAATCTCTTCCTACAAGACCATCATGGCCAATCATTGCAGCGAGTTCATCAATTCCCCTAACGCGCGCCCCGGCATTCTCCGGGACAATCCGATTCATCAGGATATGCTCTACGCCGCAAAAACCGCCGGCCTGCGGTTTATCGTCAATGTGATTCTGAATGGCGAAAGGGAGATCATCGCTTCTTTTGCGGGGGATTTGGAGGCGGCGCATGCGAAGGGTGCGAATTTCTTACTTCGCTTCCGTGCCCAAAGTGCCGTGCGATATTACGGTCGTCAGCAATGGCGGGTATCCCCTGGATCAGAACATTTATCAGGCGGTGAAGGGCCTCACTTCGGCCGAAGCGACCAACAAGGTGGGCGGAGTCATTATCATGCTGGCCGGCCTGGCGGACGGCACCGGCGGCAAGGGCTTTTATAACAACATGGCGCAGTCCAAGACCCCGAAGGAGTACCTGGACCGGGTGTCGCATGTGGACCGCAGACATACCGTCGCCGACCAATGGGAGTCCCAGGTACTCGCGCGCATCCTGAACCAACATCGCGTGATTATGGTTTCGGATCTGATTCAGCCTGAGATCGTAACCGACATGCATATGGAACATGCCAAGACATTTGACGAGGCATTGCGGCGCGCGTATGACATACAGGGCGGTACCGCCAAAGTATCGGTTACCCCCGATGGGCTGGCGGTAATCGGCTGTTAGTCATCGGGAAGTCCGGGGAGAAAGCGAGGTCAACATGATAACGCAAGAGAGCGTGCGCGGTCCGTTAACTTCCGTCCCGAAGTTCGGTGGGACGTCGCGGGCAGTCCTGGGTTCGGTCCGACAACCGCATCGCATCTCTAGCAGGCTGCGGAAAAAGCCCCTCAACCGCTTGCTTACGCGCGCGGCTCAGAAACGCGTTCGTTCTTTTGCAGGCACTTGCAGAGGCGGGCCCAGGGGGCACCCCGTGAGGGAGCGGTCCCGGAATGCCCTTTTTCCGCAACCTGCTAGAGAGCCATCCGTGGACGTATGCCTTCGAGATGCTCGTCAAATTCTAAATGCATAACAGCTCTGCAACCATTTATTTGTCCAGGCATTGCAAGACGGCATGGAATCTGGACGGCCGCCTACAGGGTACGATTGATTTGCCGCTGGCCGAAAGCGGTATCAGGCAGGCAATAGCGAACATCCCTATGATTCGTGATCTCGGCGTGCGCCGCATCGTGTGCAGCACAGCCCGTCGAGCTTACGAAACGGGGCGGTTGTATGCAGATTCGCTCGGATTGCCGATTCACAACACGCCGGGATTGCGCGAGTTGGACCACGGAAAGTGGGAAGGAAGGAAAACGGAGGAGCTGCTACTCGATCCGGACTCCGGGTACGCGAAGTGGTTATCGGACCCAGGATGCATTGGGATACCAGGCACCGGCGAAAGTGTACTGATGGCACAGCAACGTGCCGCAGAGGCCCTGCGAGGCGCCGCGGTGTCTTTTCGCGGCGAGTCGGTTCTGATCATTGGCCACAAACACATCAACGCTCTACTGATGTGCGCTTTGTTGAAGGAGCCGCTCACGAGATTCGGGAGCCACATCGTGGAGGACGCACTGCCGCGCCTCCTTGCTAGCGATGTCCTTGAAGGACTTTGTCCGGCCGGCGAGCGAGAACCAACGTGCACAGGTGAATTCATCGATCGCGGCGCGAATTGAGGGGCTACGCCTCAGGTACTCGGCGAAGCTCAGCCGTTCGGGCACGCGTTTGCCCTGCACTCGAGCTTCGCGGCGCCTCCAGGTCACTCGAGGCGCGCTGTGCAATTCAACCTCATCCCGCCGCTCGGCGAACGCTATCCCGGGTTTGTGCGCGCTGCACGGCTTCGGCACTTGACGACGCGCGTGCCGAGTCGATTGGCACGCGCCATCGTGCACCGTCGGCAATGAACTGAGCCGCAATGCCGTTGATATGGAGGCTCGCTTGCCCCATCGTGACCTGAGAGCAAAACCAGTGTTTCGCCGATGGAGAAAGAACGCCAATGTTGAGGAAACGCGCATTCGCGTAACGGTGCTGCAACCATGAAAGGCATTCGAACTGATACCGGAAGGTTGACCGATGGTCCGTTCCGGGCGTTAAAACCCAGGGGACTGAGCGGCGGTTTGATATCGCTCGGGTTCGCGATCGCGCTGCTGTATTACGGACAGCTCTTCCTGGTGACATTGTCCACGGCCGTTATCATCAATTTCATTCTGGAACCGTTCGTGGGCCTGCTGACCCGCGTGCGCGTGCCCCGCTCGCTGGCCAGCTTCATCGTGTGCTCGTTTGCCCTCTGTGCGGTATTCTTGGCGGGACTGGGCGTGTACAAACAGGGATCCCGGCTGGCGGAGGACGTGCCCAAGTACGCGGAGCGCATCGGCGACCTATCGGACGGGGTGGTGACAAAGGTGGAGAAAATGGAGCAGGCAGCCCACGCAATGGTGGTGCCGAAACGCCGGAGCCAGCTCTCGGACAAGGCGCCAACGAAACGGCGGAGCACGCCCGAGCCAGTCATACCGCTCGCTCCCGCACCCGGAGTTCAGGAGGTGCACATTCAACCTGAGCGTCCGCCACTCGTCGAGTTCCTCCATTCGCATCTCGCCTCGCTGTACGAAACGCTGATGATGGCTTCGTTCGTCCCGTTCCTGGTGTTTTTCATGTTGAGCTGGCGCGACCACATCAGGCCCGCTTTCCTGCACCTATTCGAAGGACCCAGCCGGATTTCGGCTGCCACGAGCCTGGACGGCATCGCCTCGATGGTGCGGGCGTTCGTGGTCGGCAACTTCCTGCTGGGCGTACTGCTGGCCGTCGTGAGCACGGTTTTTTTCTGGGCGTTTCGGCTGCCATATCCGATGCTGATCGGGCCCTTGAGCGGCTTTCTGAGCCTCGTGCCTTCCGTCGGAGTGCCACTAGCGTTGGCCCCGCCGCTGCTGGCGGCCCTGACAGTCTACGGCACGCCGGCGCCGTACTTGATCATCGTGGGCGTGGTGGCGGTAATTCATCTTCTAACCATGAACCTGCTCTACCCGAAGATCGTGGGCCAGCGCGTCCACTTGAACCCGCTGGTGGTTGCCGTGGCGCTGATGTTCTGGAGCGTGCTGTGGGGCGCGGCCGGGCTGATCCTGGCAATTCCGCTTACCGCCGGCATCAAAGCGGTCTGCGACCACGTGAAGACCTTAGAGCGGTACGGCCGGCTGCTCGGGGATTGATTCATTTCAGTGCTCGACCGAGCGTGTGGAGAAAATCAGCAGGGGCCAACGGCAGTCGACATCTGAACGGTGGTTTCAAATGAATACCGTGCTTGAGGCCATGCGGCCTGTGCCGAAAGGCGCGGCGCGTGCTGGATCGGGCGGGTTGCACGAGGGCATGGTGCTTGCGAAAACCGTGGTGGAGGTTCACGAATTCCGACGTCCCTTTCCCAGGGAAGTTACCCAGGATTTGCCGACGTGGTTAGCAGGCAAGCCTGGCCGGTCGAACCATGCGCCTGCTCGCTCGAAGGACTGCTCTGCGGAAACGATCGACTTCTTCCTGCGGCACTCTCAAGGTCATTTGACGCATCCCCTGAAAGTGGCACATGCAGCCCTCACGATTGAATCAACCGCCAACACGACGATATAGGGTTGGCCGCCGGCAGCAGTCGGTTCACAATGAGCCTAGACCCGGGAACGAATGCTCCAGACCACGTTCGAGGCCAGTTGGGCGGTCCAAAAGGCGTCGTGGTTCAGGGCGCGCGGTCCGTAGGCGGAGAAAGGAGGATAGTCATGGAACGATCTGGGGGGCGATGGTTGAGGGCTGCCGGTGGAGTGAGGCCATGACACTAAGGCTTGCCAGCGACGACATCGAGGAACTTCGGAGAGCATTGCTTTCCGCCTACGGAGAAGTGATTCGGGAATTGGGGCGGACCAGCGGTCCCCGTGGCAGTGACGCAGGGATTCAGCTCTGCCGGCGGAAATGGAAGCTGGAGGCCATGCTTCGCCAGCTCGACGGCCCGAAGGAACCGCCCGCGGCCCTCATAATGGTTCCCCGACGACACCACGCAGCCCTGGAGCGAGTAGCCGCGTGAGAACTCCACCGAGCGCTTAAACGTGACAGTTGAACCAGGAGGTCCCATGAGTGACGCAGGAGCTTTGATTTACGTGGTGGATAGCGTTGTATCCGCGTGCGAATGCGTGGCTGGTCTTGTTCGCTCCGCCGGATTGACGGCCAAGACCTTCGCCTCGGGGGAGGAGTTCCTGGCTGCCCCGCGGCCGAAACCACCCAGTTGCCTGGTCGCGGATCTCAATCTCCCCGGCGTTAGTGGACTCGACCTGCAACGGGAGCTTACCAAATCGGGAGTTCCGGTGCCCATCATATTCCTCTCACGCCACGGCGACCTCCCCATGGCCGTGCACGCGGTCAAAGCAGGTGCAGCGAACGTGATCCCAAAACCTTTCGACGACGATGACCTGTTGAAGGCCGTGCTGCAATGTCTCACCTCTTGTCCTGACGACGAGATCCGGCCCGATCCGAGCGTTGGAAACATGATCGGCAGGAGCACGGGCTTAAAGGCTGTTGTAAACGCTGTCCAACTCGTGGCCCCGACCGACGCAACTGTCCTCATCCAAGGCGAGACCGGCACGGGCAAGGAATTGGTGGCGCGCGCCATTCATGACCTCAGCGGCCGGAGGGAGCGGTCCTTCGTGCTTCTGAATTGCGCGGCGATTCCGGCCACGCTTTTGGAGAGCGAACTCTTTGGCCATGAGAAAGGTTCGTTCACCGGCGCATTCGAGCAAAAGATTGGTCTTTTCGAGCTGGCGCATCAGGGAACGCTCTTCCTGGACGAGATTGGCGAAATCCCATTGGAGCTCCAGCCCAAGCTGCTGCGGGCCCTTCAGGAGGGGGAGTTACAGCGCCTGGGCGGCAAACGGACCATTCGCGTGGACGTGCGGATTATCGCCGCGACGAATCGCAATCTCAAGCAAATGGTCGACGAAGGGACATTCCGTAGCGACCTATACTACCGTCTGCTGGTTTTCCCCCTGACGGTCCCACCGTTGCGCGAACGGCGCGAGGATATTCCGCTGCTGATCCGGTTCTTCACCCAGAGATACGCGAGGAAGATGATCGTGTTATTGAGGAAATCCCTTCTGCAGCGCTCGAAGCACTGATCCGGTACGATTGGCCGGGCAACATCCGGGAGTTGCAGCACCTGGTGGAACGCTCCGTCATCTTGAGTCCGGGCCGGGTGTTGCAGATCGCCGTCCCCGACGTGATTCCCGACTCCGGCGGCAGGGTGCGCAAGGACGATGACAGCGAACGCGCACGAATCCTGGATGCCCTGCGCGTTGCGGGCGGAAAGATCTCGGGCGCCGGGGGCTCTGCCGCAAGGCTAGGGCTAATGCGCAGCACGCTGTATTCCCGGATGAAGAAGCTGAACATCGAGCGGCAGTTCCGATAGCCGTCAATTGTTATGGGATCACCGCCAACTTCAGATGTGTTAGCCATGGACTGACCGGATCAACCGGGAAACTCCGCGGCAATCTCCGTGGCGAGGCCGCTTGTCAAGGCATCGGTTTCGCGCAACAGGGAATCAAATGACTGAGCCCGCAGCGCGGGCAGTTCGCGACACGCTTCGGTTTCCGCATCGTGCAGCCTTTGGTTCAGAACCTCGCTCCATTTTGTCCGCGCCGGCCTCCGAGGGAGCCCGCCCTTAGATCGGGGATAATGTGCCTCGAAGAAGACAACCCGCAGTGGTCGTCGGCGTCTTCGCGGTCTTCTGCCCGTGTGTCTTTGCGCATAATCCGTTATTGGAGATCAACCAATACGCGGACACTGCATGGACGGTCCGCGACGGATTTTTCAACGGCGCAATCAACGCAATTGGCCAGGACCGCGTCAGTTAACTCCTGCCGGCAAACGAATTCGGTCTGTTACGGTTTGAGATTGTTGCCGCTCCTGCCGGTAAAGAATCGAAGGCCATTGGGATTGGGATCTGCGATGAAAGTCAGGCCGGAATCCTCCGATGACCGACCAGATGCTGCCAGGATCGATTCCGGCGCTGGAACAGCGCCTCCAAAGTTGTTGACGGTAAAGGCGTAGCGCTGCGGTTTTATCTCGCTATGGTTTTATCCTGACCTGAATGCGCTGGGTGATACAATGCATCTGGCCAAGGCCCCGCGCCTTTGCCAAGGAACGGATCATGGCACGGTCGAACCGAGATTCGCGGCGGTTGACCTCCCGAATCCTGACGCCATCAGCCACCCGCGCGGTGACCGCATCGAGGCTGAAATCGCCTACCGCGGTCAATTCTTTCATTTGCGGATTCGAAATGACGGAAACTGCATCGAGCGCAAGGTGCTCGAGCAAGGCGCTCGCCACAGGTACTGCAATCCGTCTCATCCGAGATTCAGAGAGGTGTATCGATGACCAGACGCGCACCGTGGAATGTGCCCGCAATCGCATTACTGTTACTGGCCTCTACCCATCAGTTGTCAGGGCAGGTTCTGTTTGGCTCTGTCGTAGGAAACGTCTTTGATGCAACCAACCTCGCTGTTCCCGGAGCGATGGTCAAAATCACAGAGATCTCCACGAATGAATTCCGATCGGCCGTGACCAACGAGGCCGGTGTCTACAACCTGACTACGGTAACCGCAGGGACATATCAGATCGAAATTACCAAGACGGGCTTTCGGTCCTTTATCGCTTCCAACGTGGTGATCAATCAGAACAACGTGGTACGCGTAGATGCGCAGCTCCAGGTGGGAGCACGCAATGAAACAATCGAAGTACCCTCGCAAGCCGGCGCGCTCCAGACGGACCGGGCCGATGTACATGCCGAGGTCGGCACGCAGCCCTTGGAGAACCTGCCTCAGCCCACGCGCACCTACGAGGGTCTCATCCAATTGGTTCCCGGCGCCACTCCTCCCACCGGGCAACTCGCCGGCGGAACCAACAATCCCTCGAAATCGATGCAATTCGCCTTCAACGGCACCGGCATAAACGGCGTCGCGGCGCGCATCGAAGGCGTCAGCGCTATGAATCCCTGGCTACAATGGCTGACCACGTTCGTGCCCTCCATCGAAGCCATCCAGAACGTCAACATTGCGACCAACGCGACCGACGCCGAACAGGGGCTTGCCGGCGGCGCCTCGGTAAATGTCCTACTCAAGAGCGGGTCGAACGAACTGCATGGCGGCGCTTACGCATACAACGTTGACAGCTTCTTCCAGGCGAATGACTTCTTCTCTAACGCCAGCGGCAGCTCCAAACCCGCACATTTAGTGGACAACAACGACGGCGGATTTGCCGGTGGTCACATCATTAAGAACAAGCTTTTTTACTTCGGGAGTTACGAAGGCGATTTCTTGCGGGGGGCGAATTCCGGGATTCTGTCGATCCCAGCTCCCACACAGCTCTCCGGCAATGAATCCGGCTCGATCAATCCGATTTACGATCCGTCGAGTGGCAACGCGGACGGCACCGGGCGGTCTCCGTTTCCGGGAAGCATCATTCCGTCGAGCAGAATCAATCCGATCATTGCCAAGGTCGTCGCCCTAATTCCTCCTACCAACCTGCCCGGCAGTTTGAACAACCTTTACGTAAACCTACCCTCCACTTATAATCTGCACAAGATAGACACCAAGTTCGACTACAACCCGGTGGATAAAGTCCGCTTCTCCTTCCGCTTTGGCGACCAGCCCTACAAGGCATATATCGCACCGGTCTACGGGCCAATTCTGGGCGGCAGGGCGCCGTTTCCCGCTTGCGGCTTCTGCAATTACGATCAGCATGGCTCGACCCAAGCTGTTTCGGCTTCCGGCACCTACATATCCAGCCCGTCGTTTGTCATCGATGCGACCTTCGGAGTGACTCGGGTTCACGAGTATCTGCTTCCCACCGAGTCGAGCGTGAAATACGGCTCGGATGTTTTGGGAATTCCGGGAACCAACACCGGGAATCTCCCTTGGGCGGGCGGCGTACCCGAGTTTACTATGTCGAATTATGTCATGATGGGCGCTTCTTATACCCCTCTCGAATACAAAGACCCCATCTACGAATACATGGCGAACGCCACCAAGGTCAAGTCTGCGCACACCATTCGTTTCGGTTTCGATATCAGCCGCCAACACCAGAACCACATCGAGGTTACTCCCACTAATTTCACCTTTACCGGCGGTGTGACGTCCCTCAACGGCGGTCCAAGCCCAAACCAATACAATCAGATCGCCGATTTTCTGTTGGGCCTCCCTCAGGCAGTTACCAACTCGCTGCAGATCCAGCAGCCGTTCCTGACCCTCCGAACGTGGGAATTCGCTGTGTATGCGCGCGACCAGTGGCAGGTGAGCCGCAAGTTCACAGTGAACTACGGTGTCCGCTGGGAGCACTACCCGGTTCCTACACAGGCCAGTAAAGGAATCAACTTCTACAATCCCGCGACGAACATCGTGCAGGAGTGCGGCGTAGGCGGTTTCCCTTCCGATTGCGGAATCAAAGTTTCTAATCGGCTGTTCGCGCCAAGCTTTGGCATCGCGTACCGCGCGACGAACAGCCTCGTCGTGCGTGGAGGGTTTTCTCTCTCGCCGGTGCAGGACAACATGGCGAGTTTTTTTATGTTGGGGTATCCCGACGAAGTGAACGGCAGCTATTCAGGCCTGAATTCCTATACTGCTTTCGGCAGCATCAGCAGTGGCATTCCTGCAATCGTGCCGCCGGCTCTCACCAAAGGAGCGACGTTTGTTCCGGCGGGCACCGGCAATCTGTTCACGGATCCGCCGGTTTTCAAACGCGGCTACACCGAATCTTTCAATGTGACTGTCCAGAAACAGTTCCAGGGCGGATGGACCGTGCAAACCGGGTGGGTGGGCACGCACGTCGTTCACGAATTCACTGAGTACAATCTCAACTACGGTCAACTCGGAGGCGGCAATTCCAGCGAGCCACTTTACCAATACGGCATCACCGGCCCGGTGACCATCGCCGATCCCCTTGCTTCGGACATATATGAGTCCTGGCAAACTACCGTATCGAAGCGATTCAACCATGGACTCACCACGCGCGTGGCCTACACGTATTCGCACGATATCTCGATGAACACATCCATCCTGATTCCCGAATACCGCAACTACGACCGCTACACGTCATCGCTGGATCGGCCTCACGCGCTGGTTTGGGCGGCTACTTATGAGCTGCCTTTTGGCAAGAACAAGCCGCTGCTTCGCGAGGGGATGATGGCGCGGGTGGCCGGCGGTTGGACAGTGGGCGGGATGTTCACTCATTATTCGGGCATTCCCTTCAGCATCACCTCCTCAGCCACCTCCTGCAATTGTCCCGGCAACACGCAAACGGCAAACCAGATCCTGCCCAATGCCGCGGTTGTAGGCAGCGGCCTCGGGGGCCAGCCTTACTTCAATCCGCTGGCGTTTGCGCCTGTTACTACTGCTGCCTTTGGCAACGCCGGTTTCGACACGCTGCGCGGCCCTGGCAGCACAAATCTCGATCTGAACCTCTTCCGGGATTTTCGAATTACGGAGCGGATGAGAGCGCAGATTCGCGCAGAATCGTTCAATATCAGCAATAGCCCTCATTTCAGCAACCCGGCGTCCAATGTCTCAAACCTGCAATTGACTTCTGCGGGGACAGTGCAGAATCTCAATGGATACGACACGATCACCAGCGTGAATCCGCTCGGCCGTCTGATCGATCCGAGATACTTCCGGTTCGGTTTGCGGTTTATGTTTTGATGTTCTAAGAGGCTTTGGGAGTGCTTTGTTAGTTAGCAGCCGGGAATGTCCATGAGATTGCTATCTTGCGTTCTGTGCGGGGCCTTTTCCCTGCGGCTCGGGACGGGTGTCACCCGCGAATTGTCGAGGCTTATCAGCGCAGCGGAATGAGCCGCGCACTTTACAAACCGCCGCCAGCGAACACGATTCGTATTTCGCACCGCCGGCTCAGCGGCCAAAACTTTCGCTACACCGAAGGAGTTCCTGGATGGCCCGCAGGCGAGCACGCTGTATTCCAGCATGAAGAAGCTGAACATTGAGCGGCAAGTGACCGATAGGTTTCGTCTCAAAAAGTCGGCATCGCTGCCGGAACACAGAATAATCACTTGACGGGTTTGCAACAGATCCCCGAGTCGCCACCTGACGCGAGATCCTCTTCAGGGTGGTGGTCGCCGGAATCGCCTTCGGACGGAATTTCTTCCGCCTTCCCAATTAGCGATAATGGAAAGCGTCAACACTTTAACGTCCCGGAGGCGAGGCGTGCGCCAAGTGCTCTACCGGTCCCCGGCATCCGCGAGCTTGCGAAGCAAATCGGGGCGCGGTTTGAATCCTGGCGCGAGCCAAGTCCGGGCACGAAGGCGGAGCGTTTTACTTCGCCCTTCTCGGACTCGCTGGTTAGCAATATGACGCGCGGAAAGCTGCGGTTAGCACTTCGTCGGGCGCCTGTCGTGCTCGGCGTCTTCGTGGTCTTCTGCCCGCGTGTCTTTGCGCTTAATCCGTTTTTGGAGATCAACCAATACGCGCACACTGCATGGACGGTCCGCGACGGATTTTTCAACGGCGCAATCAACGCCATCGGCCAGGACCGCGTCGGTTATCTTCTGCTGGCAACCGAATTCGGTCTGTTACGGTTCGATGGCGTCCGAGCGGTGCCCTGGCCCGCCGACGAACACATCGCGCGTGGCGATATTCGAGCCGTGTTCGCCGCCAGCGACGGCCGCGTTTGGATCGGCACCGCTTTGGGGCTTTCCAGTTGGAAAGACGGCCACCTGACGGACTACGCCGAACTCGCCGGTCAAAGGGTTCTTTCCGTCCTGGAAGATACCCAAGGAACAATATGGGTTGCTGGTTACGCAATTCCCACCGGCAGACTCTGTGCGGTTCGCGATGGTAAGGCTGACTGCGCGGGAATGGCAGACGAGTTCACGCGTGGCATCACCTCCTTGTATCAGTCCCCGAGTGGCGAGCTGTGGGCAGGTGCGCCGAACGGGCTGTGGCGTTGGCGGCCCGGTTCCCCTAAGCGGTATTCGACGCCAGGTATCTCCTCAGGCATTCGCGCCCTAGCCAAGGGCGGCGGTTCGTTCCTGATCGCCATAGCCACAGCCATACCGGGTGGAATCCGCCAGCTTCTTGACGAGGAAGTGAGGCCGTACCCGCCTCTGGCGAAGTACGAATTCGCGCCCCTGAGCCTGCTGGAAGATCGCGAAGGTGATCTATGGGTCGGAACCGACGGCCAGGGTTTACTGCACCTGCGTCAAAATCGGGTCGATCGCTTCACAAGCTTAGACGGACTCTCGGGAAACACTGTGAACAGCATTTTCGAGGATCGCGAAGGCAGCATTTGGGTCGGCACCGACGGCGGCTTGGACCGTTTTCGGGACTTCGCCGCCGCCACCATTTCGCCAAAGCAAGGCTTGTCCAATGCCGCGGTCAATAGCGTCCTAGCGGCGCGCGATGGCAGCATCTGGCTCGGCACGCTGGATGGTCTGGACCGATGGAAAGACGGGGAAATGACCGTTTATCAGCGACCTGGCCGATCGCCCGTCAATGGCGAGGCGTTAGCGCGTGTGATCCTCGACAACGGCCTGCCTGATGACAACGTCCAGGCCACATTTGAGGACAGACAGGGGCGAATCTGGGTCTGCTCGCGTCATGGAGTCGCCTACTTCGAGTCCGGCCGGCTGATTCGCGTCAGCGCCGAGCCTGACGGGTTCGTCTCAACGATCGCGGGTGATCGCAGCGGCAATCTCTGGGTCAGCGACGAATATACAGGCCTGATCCACTATTCCGGCAGCAAGAAGATCGAGCAGTTCCCATGGGCCAAGTTGGGCCGGCCGGATTACGCCTCCGCGATGGCTGCTGAGCCTTCCCGGAACGGCGTTTGGCTCGGGTTCCGGAACGGCGACGTCAGCTCTTTCCGCGACGGCCGGCTGCTCGAATCCTACACTGCGGGAGACGGGTTAGGCCAAGGCCCGGTCAACGGGCTCACGCTCGACGCGGATGGGATCCTTTGGGCGTCCACAGAAGGTGGACTGAGCCGCATCCAGGCACGGCCAGTCACGACACTCACGACCAGGAATGGATTGCCCTGCAACGCGGCCTACTGGATGGCGGAAGGTCATGATCTCTCCGTCTGGCTCTGCATGGCTTGCGGCTTAGTGCGGATTGACCGGCCCGAGCTGAAGGCCTGGCTCGCCAATCCGGCTTACGTGCTGAAGGTGACGACTTTCCAAAGTTCGGACGGAGTCATCAGTCACTCCTTGACCACGGCCTCAAGTGCGGTCGGGCATGGTCCGGGCCCCTCCCTGGCCCCCGACGGGAAATTGTGGTTTTCGTCTATAAATGGCGCTAGCTTCCTCGATCCGCGACATCTTCCCTTCAACACACTCCCGCCGCCCGTACACATCGAGCAAGTCACTGCCGACCGCAAAATTCTTTGGCAGAATTTGTCGGGCGCAGCCGCTTCGAACCTGCGTCTGCCCGCACTGAGTCGGGATCTGGAAATCGACTACACCGCCCTCAGCTTCGTCGCCCCGGAGAAGGTCCGTTTTCGCGTCAAGCTGGAGGGCCATGACGCCGGCTGGAAGGACGCCGGCACTGACCGGAAGGCGTTCTATAACGATCTTCCTCCACGCCACTACCGCTTCCGCGTCATGGCCTCGAACAATAGCGGCGTATGGAACGAAACCGGCGACACTCTGGAGTTCTCGATCGCCCCCGCGTACTACCAGACGAATTGGTTCCGAGCTCTCCTCGCGGCGACTGTTCTGGCACTGATGTGGGCGGCCTACCAGCTCCGGATCCGGCAAGTTCAGATGGAGTCCAGGCGGCTGCGAGACGTAATCGAAACCATCCCGGCATATGTGTGGAGCGCTCTGCCGGATGGATCCGTCGATTTCATCAACCGGCGTTGGCTGGAATTCAGCGGTTTCTCTCTGGATCAGGCGTTGGGATGGGGTTGGGCGGATGCGCTTCACCCCGAGGACCGCGCCCGCCTCACCGAGGCATGGCGCGCCGGTATAGCGTCGGGGGACGCGGTGGAAGCAGAAGCTCGCATGCGCAGTGCCGGCGGCCAGTATCGCTGGTTGTTGTTCCGCATTGTGCCATTGCGCGATCGATCGGGGAAAATTGTCAAGTGGTACGGCAAAAGCATGGACATCGAAGATCGCAAGCGCGCGGAACAAGAGCGGGAGAGACTGCATCAACTCGAGACCGATCTCGCGCACATCAACCGGGTGAGCATGTTGGGCGAGATGGCCGCCTCGATCGCGCATGAAATCAAACAGCCGCTCGCGGGCGTCGTGAGTAGCGCCAGCGCCGGCTTGCGTTGGCTGGCCGGTGATGTGCCTAACCTGGAAAAAGCGCGGGAAGGTCTCGGCCGTATCGTCCGCGACGGGATGCGAGCCGGTGAGGTGATCGACCGGATTCGGTCCCTGACAAGAAGGGCGGCCACGCCTCGAGAGAAGTTGGACCTGAATGAAACAATACGGGAAGTCCTAGCGCTCGTCGGAGAGAAAGCGAAAGAAGAGAAGGTGATCATCCAAGGGCAGTTTGCCGATGACCTTTCACCCGTTTCAGGGGATCGCGTTCAGTTGCAGCAGGTGGTTCTGAATCTGGTTATGAATGCTATCGAAGCGATGAGCAATGTAGGTGAGCGGGCACGAGAACTGGTGATCACCAACCGTAACATTGAGCCGGACCAGGTGCAGGTGACGGTGGAAGACTCAGGAGTTGGTTTGGATCCGAACACGATCACCAGGATCTTTCAACCCTTCTATACAACGAAGTCTAGCGGGATGGGCATGGGACTCTCGATCTGCCGTTCCATTGTGCAGAACCATGGCGGCCGCATATGGGCTACGGCGAACGATGGCCCAGGGACAAGCTTCCACTTTACGCTTCCGCGGTACCACGAAAAAGGATCAAATGCGGCGGGAACCTGAGGCAGTCATTGCGGTTGTGGACGACGACCTCTCGGTTCGGGAGGGACTCAGTAGCCTGATTCGGTCTGCAGGTTTGCAGGTCGAAGTCTTCGCGTCCGCGCAAGAATTCCTGGCCCGTCCAGGCGCCGAGGCGCCAAGTTGTTCGGTGTTGGACCTGCAACTGCCGGGGGTGAGCGGGCTCGACCTGCAGACGAGGATGGCGGAGGCCGGGCTGGACATCCCCATCGTTTTCCTTACAGGCCACGGCAATATCCCAGCCTCCGTGCAGGCCATGAAAGCTGGGCGGTTGAATTCCTGACTAAGCCGTTCGATGAACAGGATCTGTTACGGGCGATTCAGGAAGCCATCGAACGCGACCGGCGCACCCGGCAGCAGCACGAAGAGATGCGTGAGTTGCGGGGCCGGTACCAATCGCTGACCGCGCGTGAGCAGCAAGTCATGCAGCAGGTGGTGTCGGGTCTGCTGAATAAGCAAATTGCGGCCGAACTGAACATAACCGAGTTCACGGTCAAGATTCATCGCGGACACGTCATGCGTAAAATGCGTGCCGATTCTGTGGCGGATCTCGTGCGGATGGCGGACAACCTGGGGATCCGTTCGCTGAATCGGTCCGATAAGACTTAAAATCAACAGCTTACAAACCTTGGCGCGGTTCGACGAGAGTGAGGGGTGCTCCAAACTGCAGATCTAGCACCAAGGTGTAATGGACTTCTTTTCCCCCCACTGCCATCTTAAATACCAATGGCCCCCTTGGTTGCAGTGGTTGACGATGACTTTTCGGTCCGGGAATCGCTGGAGAGCTTGATCCGCTCCACAGGCCTGGAGGCGAGGGTGTTCGCCTCCGCGGAAGAGTTCTTGGACCCGCCCCCTTCTCGCGAGCCGGACTGCCTCATCCTGGACGTGCGCCTGCCGGGGATTAGCGGAATCGAGCTCCATCGTCACATGGTGGCCCGCAATTATAATGTGCCGGTTGTTTTCATTACGGCACATGCATCCGACGATAGTGCGAGGTCGGAAGCGGCCTCGGATTGGACGGTTGCCTACTTGATCAAACCATTCAGTGAGGATGAATTGCTTAATGCCGTCAACGCAGCTTTGAAATGGAAGGCGAGCGGCGAGACAAAAACCAGCTAAACCAGGGAGATCTTCCCATGAGTGACACGGGAGCTTTCGTTTACTTGGTGGACGACGATGTGCCCGCACGTGAAGGCGTCGCACGTCTGGTTCGATCCGCCGGATTGATGGCAAAACCCTTTTCGTCAGGTGACGGGCTCCTGGCTGTGGTTCTCGATATGGTTTTTCTGGCGATCGGCTGGGGCGTGTCGCGGCTGCGGGTTTATCCGATCGCGCGTGAGTTTAATGCTCGCCTGGAGGGGCGGTTGGACGAGCGACTGCGCGTTGCCCGCGAGTTGCACGACACGTTGTTACAGAGCTTCCAGTCTTCGCTCGCTCAAATGCAGGCCGCTCGCAACCTCTTTTCCAGGCGCCCCGAGGAGGCGGCTCAAAACCTCGACCGCGCGATCAACATGGCCGCCGACGCGATTGCCGAGGGACCCTGCGCAATTCAGGAATTACGTTGTCAGGCAGCGGATCGGGGTGATTTGGCACAGTTGTTGACCGTGGCGGGGCAGGAGTTGGCGCGCCCTCAGGAATCGAAAGAGAATCCGGCGCGCTTTCGCATGGTAGTCGAAGGGCAGCGGCAGCAGTTGGCGCCTCTCGTCCGGGAGGAGGTTTATCAGATAGCCCTTGAATTGTTGCGGAATGCTTTCCGGCACTCACAGGCAAGTCAGCGTTGGAAACATGATCGGCAAGAGCACGGGCTTAAAGGCTGTTGTAAACGCTGTCCAACTCGTGGCCCCGACCGACGCAACCGTCCTCATCCAAGGCGAGACCGGCACGGGCAAGGAATTGGTGGCGCGCGCCATTCATGACCTCAGCGGCCGGAGGGAGCGGTCCTTCGTCCTTCTGAATTGCGCCGCGATCCCGGCCACACTCCTGGAGAGCGAACTCTTTGGCCATGAGAAAGGTTCGTTCACCGGCGCCTTCGAGCAAAAGATCGGTCTTTTCGAACTGGCGCATCAGGGAACCCTCTTCCTGGACGAGATTGGCGAAATCCCATTGGAACTCCAGCCCAAGCTGCTGCGGGCCCTTCAGGAGGGGGAGTTACAGCGCTTGGGCGGCAAACGGACCATTCGCGTGGACGTGCGGATTATCGCCGCGACGAATCGCAATCTCAAACAAATGGTCGACGAAGGGAAGTTCCGTGGCGACCTGTACTATCGTCTGCTCGTTTTCCCCCTGACGGTCCCACCGTTGCGCCAACGGCGCGAGGATATTCCGCTGCTGATCCGGTTCTTCACCCAGAGATACGCGAGGAAGATGATCGTGTTATTGAGGAAATCCCTTCTGCAGCGCTCGAAGCACTGATCCGGTACGATTGGCCGGGCAACATCCGGGAGTTGCAGCACCTGGTGGAACGCTCCGTCATCTTGAGTCCGGGCCGGGTGCTACAGATCGCCGTTCCTGAAGTGGTTCCCGACTCCGGGGGCAGGGTGCGCAAGGACGAAGACAGCGAACGCGCACGAATCCTGGATGCCCTGCGCGTTGCGGGTGGAAAGATCTCGGGCGCCGGGGGCGCTGCCGCAAGGCTAGGGCTAATGCGCAGCACGCTGTATTCCCGGATGAAGAAGCTGAACATCGAGCGGCAGTACCGATAGCCGTCAAGTCTCCTTCCTGAGTGGGAGATCGGCCGCAAAACGGTATAACCACCCCTGTTCCTGCCGGGCAAAAGGTCAGCGGCAGTCCGACGCGGCGGGCATAAGGCTACACTCCGCCGAGCGTCCGCCGTCGTCGAGTTCGCCTATACCAACGGCACCCGGCCGCATCATGCCGCCGGCTGGCGGACAGAAAGTACTTTCCGCGAATGCTCGGATTGGCGCTGAAATCAGGTTCCGTTTCCTTCGATAAAAACCGGCGTGAACCCGGGCAGGATAACCGATATAATGAGGCCTAATGGTGCGTATTGCACCTTGGAGCATGGACCAGGTATGCGCACAGTGAGGTCGGATCCGCTCCGCGCCTGCTATGAGGCGTTTCTGGAAATTTTGAATGCGATTGGCTCGCACCATAGCCTGCCTGCGCTGTTCCGGGTGCTGGTGCCCAGTTCGGTTCAGCGAGGGCGGCTCATCCGCCAACCTGCTCTGCCAATCATCGCGCTTAGCGCGCTCACGGTATTGCTGTGGTCCACTCCTGTTCTTGCGCTGGACCCATCCCTGGACGTCAGTCAATACGCGCATATCGCGTGGACCTTTCGCAACGGATTCTCGAATGGGGCAGTCTACTCAATCTCCCAGACGGCCGACGGTTATCTCTGGCTGGGCACCCAGTCCGGTGTAGTTCGTTTCGACGGTGTTCGAGCGGTGCCGTTGGCTCTGCCACCCGGGCAACAACTTCCCAGCGCCGTGGTCGAGGTCTTCCTGCCGGCACGCGATGGAACCCTCTGGATCGGCACCCATGACGGACTGGTGAGTTGGAAAAACGGTCAACTGACTCGATATCCGGCGCTCGCCCACCACATCGTGATCACGCTCTTGCAGGATCGGGCCGGAACTGTGTGGGCGGGCGCGGTCGTGGGGCCGGCAGGAAAACTATGCGCAATTCGCGGCGAAAGTACTACATGTTACGGCGGCGACGGAAGTCTGGGCGCCGCGGCGGCATCCTTGTACGAAGATAGCGACGGCAGCCTGTGGGTAGGGGCGGGGACAGGAATATGGCGATGGAACTCCGGTCCTCCAACCCGCTATCTGGCGACGCCCATCCGCGGCCACCACGCCTTGACGCAAGGCGATCATGGGTCAGGCCTCATGGTTGCCAGTGACAGCGTCCGTCAAATTGTAGGCACAAAGGCCGTCGATTATCCTCTTCCAGGCGCGCCGTTGCCCTTGACTGCGGCAAATCTCCTTCGCGATCGCAACGGCGGACTGTGGATCGGCACAACCGCTCATGGGATCGTGCACTCGTACGAGGGTAAAACAAGCCTTTTTACCCACAATGATGGCCTGTCGAGCGACCATGTGAACGCCCTGTTCGAGGATCGCGAAGGAACAATCTGGGTCGCCACTTCCGATGGCTTCGATCAATTTCGTGAGTTGCCGGTCACGTCGCTCTCGGTGAAGCAAGGGCTGTCCAGCGCGAGTGCCAGATCCGTCCTGGCGGCGCGCGACGGGAGCATATGGATCGGCACGGCGGACGGGCTCAATAGATGGAACCACGGACGCATGACGATCTATCGGAGGCGAAACGATCCTGGACTACCTGATGACGAGATCCAATCGCTCTTCGAGGATGAGCGCGGCCGCATTTGGGTTTCAGGATATCGCGGGCTTGCGGTGTTCGAGAAGGGGAAGTTTACTGCCGTGCCGTCAGTGCCTGCTGGGTATAAGCATGCGATCGCAGGTGACAACCACGGCGGCCTATGGCTGAGTCTGTGGCTGCCGGCGAATGATTGCGGTCTGGCGCATTTGGTCGACGGCAAGATCATCGAGCGGGTTCCCTGGCAAAGCCTGGGTGGTGGACCCGGCTCCGGCCTCGTGCCTGACCCCGACGGCGGCATTTGGGCGGGGATGGTGACCGGCGGAATTGCGCTCTTTCGCGCTGGCCATGTCCAGAAATTACCGTCGAGCGCTCGCGAGCCGGACGAATTGAAGGTGATGAACCTTTCACGCGGTCGCGACGGGACGATGTGGGCTGCAACCGAAAATGGTGTCAGCCGGATCGCGAACGGGCGGGTGGCAACTCTGACCACCGCGGACGGATTGCCTTGCAACGCGGTGTATTGGATCATCGAAGACGACCGGTCTTCCTACTGGCTGCACACGCAGTGCGGGCTCCTGCGTATGGCGCGAACCGAGTTGGACGCCTGGACCGCCGACCCGAAGCGCACCGTCCAGGTGACGGCACTCGATGCCGCGGATGGAGGTCGCCTGGTTCCGGCGCCTAAGGGTTACAGGCCTTGGGTCAGTAAGTCGTCCGACGGGAAGATCTGGTTCGTAAATCATGACGAGGTAAGCTTCATCGATCCGTCCCGCATCGGCATCGACATGACACCTCCGGCAGTCCACGTGGAGCAGATTACCGCGAACGGGAAAACGTACGATTTGAAGCGCGGTTTGCGCCTGCCTCCTCTCGTCCACGACCTCACGATAAATTACACAGCCTTGAACTTTGCCACACCGCATAACGTTCATTTCCGCTACAAACTGGAGGGTCAGGATCCGGACTGGAGAGAGGTGGTCGACAAACGCGAGGCGCAGTATTCGAATCTCCCACCGCGCAATTACCGGTTTCGCGTGACAGCGAGCAACGACAGCGGGATGTGGAACAACAAGGGCGACGTTTTCGATTTCTCCATCGCCCTGGCGTACTACCAAACGGATTGGTTTCGCGCCCTCTGCGGGGCTATTTTCCTGGCGCTTCTGTGGGCGGCCTACCAGTTCCTTGTCCGGCAACTTCGGCGGGACGTCAAGAAGCTTCGGGACGTGATCGAAACCATTCCGGCGATGGCCTGGACCGCTCTTCCGGACGGGTCCAATGAGTTCGTAAACAGGCGTTGGGCAGAATATACAGGTTTGTCGGCGAAGGACACAGCCGGTTCAGGTTGGACGGCTGCGGTTCAACCCGATGATAGTCAGCCATATTCGCAGAAGTGGCGCGCGTCCCTTGCTTCGGGCGAGCCGTTCGAATGTGAGGTGCGTCTTCGTTGTTCCGCGAACGGGGAATATCGCTGGTTTTTAGCTCGTGGCGCGCCTCAGCGCGATGAGCACGGAAAACTTCTCAGGTGGTATGGAATTCTCACGGACATCGAAGATCGCAAGCGCGCCGAACAAGAGCGCGCGAAGGTGCTCCAGCTCGAGGCGCATCTCGCGCACATCGACCGCGTGAGCCTGATGGGCGAACTGGCCGCCTCCATTGCGCATGAAATTAGCCAGCCACTCACGGCGATAGCAACCCAAGCCGCAGTCTGTTTGCGCTGGCTCGCCATGCAGCCGCCGCATCTGGCCCAGGCCCAGGAGGCTGCGGAGAAAATCGCTCGCGACAGCAAGTACGCCGGCGAGGTGATACAGCGCGTGCGTGGGCTTTTCAGGCGGACTGTCGTGGAGAAGGTCGAGCTTGATCTGAACGAGGTCATCGATGAGGCACTCGACCTTCTTGGCGCTCAGATCGCGAGGAGACATGTCGCATTGAGGAGGGATCTGAGGGACATCCCTCATGTCATGGGCGATCGCGTGCAATTGCAGCAATTGATTCTTAATCTGGTCCTCAACGGGCTCGAGGCGATGGATCAGCCCGGCCTCGATCATCCCAAAGAACTCGTCGTCCGATCGAGACAGGAAAGCATGAGAACGGTGGTTGTCGAGATCCATGATTGCGGCGTCGGTCTGCAAAATCCGGAACGAATCTTCGAGCCCTTCTTCACCACCAAGAAAACGGGCACGGGCCTCGGACTGCCTATCTGCCGCTCGATCGTTAAAGCGCATGGCGGGAATCTGTGGGCCGTCTCCAGTGAAGGCCCCGGCACAACGTTCCGCTTCACACTTCCGGTCAAGGGTGGTGAGGCGTCATGAATCCCAACAGACCGATCGTTTTTGTCGTAGATGATGACTTTCGCGTGCGGGAGGCGCTTGCCAGCCTGATTTCTTCGCAGGGGCTCCGCGTGGCGGTATTCGGCTCCGCTTCGGAATTCCTGGAGGCGGAGAAGCCCGATGCCCCCGCTTGCCTGGTTCTGGACCTTGAGCTTCCGGGCATTAATGGGCTGGAACTCCAGCAGGAGTTGTCGGCCGGATACGCACCGCCGATCGTTTTCGTGACCGGTCATGGCGACGTCCCTTCTTCCGTGCGTGCCATGAAGGGAGGAGCGATCGAGTTCCTGTCGAAGCCTTTCGACCCGCAGGATTTGCTCCACGCGGTAGCAGCGGGAATCGAGCTCGATCGGTCAGCCCGCGATACAAGATTGGAATTGTTGGAGTTGCAAAAACGGTACCACCTCCTCACGCCTCGGGAGCAGGAGGTTCTTCCCTTCGTGGTGGCGGGCTATGCGAACAAGCAGAGTGCGGGTGCCCTCGGCGTCAGCGAGATCACCGTTGGAGTTCATCGCGGTCAGATTATGCGCAAGATGGGCGCACGATCGCTGGCGGAATTGATCAGAATGGCAGACAAGCTGGGCATCGCCCGCGCGCCTGACCCGCCTAAATAAACCTATAATAGCCGCCGCCTACTTTTTCGGCTATCATCCCATGGTGGAGCATCGAGAACTGACTGTGGTAGTCATCGACGATGACTTCCGGGTTGGGGAGTCCGTTGGCAGCTTGGTGGAATCTGCCGGCTATATCCCTCGGGTCTTTTTGTCGGCCGAGGAATTTCTGGAGTCGGGAGCGCTGGGACAAGCAGGTTGCATAATTACCGACGTTCGCATGCCGGGGATGGACGGACTCGAGCTGCAGCGGCGGCTTAGAGCTGAGCGTCCGGCTTTACCGGTCATTTTCATAACCGCCCACTTTGATGATGAAGCTCGGCGCCGAGCGTTTGAAGGCGGCGCTCTCGAGTTTCTCTATAAACCGTTCAATGCTGCGGACCTGATGCACGCCATCGATCGGGCATCGGACCGCAGTCCTGATCATCGAATTTGAGGTAGTAGCCTCATCTCGGCGGAGCTTTTGACATGTCCGACGGAGGAAGTGTGACGACTTTTCTGGCGATCGGCTGGGGCCTGTCGCGGCTGCGGGTTTATGCGATCGCGCGTGAATCCAATGCCAATGTGGAGCGACAATTGGACAAGCGACTGCGTGCCGCCCGCGAGTTGCACGATACGTTGCGACAGACCTTCCAGGCTTCGCTTGTCCAAATGCAGGCCGCTTGCAACCTTTTTTTCAGACGCCCCGAGGAGGCGCAAAACCTCGACCGCGCGATCGACATGGCGGCCGACGCGATTGCCGAGGGACCCTGCGCAATTCAGGAATTACGTTGTCAGGCAGCGGATCGGGGTGATTTGGCACAGTTGTTGACCGTGGCGGGGCAGGAGTTGGCGCGCCCTCAGGAATCGAAAGAGAATCCGGCGCGCTTTCGCATGGTAGTCGAAGGGCAGCGGCAGCAGTTGGCGCCTCTCGTCCAGGAGGAGGTTTATCAGATAGCCCTTGAATTGTTGCGGAATGCTTTCCGGCACTCACAGGCAAGTCAGGTTGAAGCTGAGATTCGGTACCAGCGCCGCCTGTTTTGCGTGCATGTCCGCGATAACGGAAAGGGCATCGACCCGGAAGTCCTTGAGGCAGGTGGGCGCGATGGCCACTGGGGGTTGACGGGAATTCGCGAACGGACGAAACAAATCGGCGCCAGATTGGATTTCTGGAGCAAAAGAGGAGCGGGCACGGAGGTGCGACTGACCGTCCCGGCTTTGTCCGCCTACGCGGCGGGCGAGAAGGGCCGCTGGTTTCATTAGATTAGACTGTCAGTGAAAATGAATCACTTGATGCCGCTCAAGCGGCGTTGAAATAGAAACCGAGCGTTCAAAGATGAGAATCGGGAGCTCTCATGAATGACACCGCAGCTCTGATTTACGTGGTGGATAATGACGTATCCGCGCGCGAATGCGTGGCTGGTCTTGTTCGCTCCGCCGGACTGACGGCCAGGACCTTCGCCTCGGGGGAGGAGTTCCTGGCTGCCCCGCGGCCGAAAGCACCCAGTTGCCTGGTCTCGGATCTCAATCTCCCCGGAGTAAATGGACTCGACCTGCAAAGGGAGCTTACCAAATCGGGAGTTCAGGTGCCCATCATATTCCTCTCACGCCCCGGCGACATCCCAATGGCCGTGCGCGCGGTCAAAGCAGGTGCCGCGAACGTAATCCCAAAACCTTTCGCCGACGATGACCTGTTGAAGGCCGTCCGGCAATGTCTCACCTCTTGTCCTGAGGACGAGATCCGAACCGATCCGAGGGTTGGCAACATGGTCGGCAAAAGCAAGGAGTTCCAGGCTGTTGTAAACGCTGTCGAACTCGTGGCCCCGACCGATGCAACCGTCCTCATCCAAGGCGAGACGGGCACGGGCAAGGAATTGGTGGCGCGCGCCATTCATGACCTCAGTAAACGGCGCGAGCGTTGCTTCACCATGGTGAATTGTGCCGCCATCCCCGCCTCGCTCTTAGAGAGCGAGATGTTTGGCCACGAGAAGGGCGCATTCACGGGAGCGATTGCTCAAAAAATCGGGCGTTTTGAATTGGCGCACCAAGGGACCCTGTTTCTCGACGAGATTGGCGAAATCCCGCTCGAGCTCCAGCCCAAGCTGCTGCGGGTCCTTCAGGAGCAGGAGTTTGAGCGCGTGGGCGGTAACCGGACCATTCACGTCGACGTGCGGATTATCGCCGCGACCAACCGTAACCTCAGCCAAATGGTCGATGAAGGCAAGTTCCGCGGCGACCTGTATTATCGTCTGAACGTTTTCCCCCTGACGGTCCCTCCGTTACGCGAACGGCGCGAAGACATCCCGCTGCTGATCCGGTACTTTACCCAGAAATGCGCCAGGCGGATGAACCGTATCATCGAAAAAATCCCTCCTGCTGCGATCGAAGAACTCTGTAGGTACGATTGGCCGGGTAATATTCGCGAACTGCAGAACGTAATCGAGCGGTCGGTCATTTTGAGTAACGGGCCTGAGCTCCGCGTCGTCCTGCCGGAGGTTGCTGACAAGGCCACCCCGGCGGGGCCGGACAGCCGGCGTTCGAATGTTTCCGAGGACGCCATTCGCGAACGCATATTACAGGCGTTGAAGGAAACCAAAGGACAGGTCGGTGGGCCGAACGGCGCAGCCGCCCGGCTTGGCCTGAAGCGGACGACCTTGCAATCACGCATCCGGAAATATAACATTGCCCGCTGGTACCAGTGAGCAACGCGCGGCGTAAGTTAACGTCTTCGATCGGTGACAGTCACTGGCAGCTAAATGTCAATTTGCCCCCCCGGGGCTTCGAGCCAAGGAGAAGTCGAGATTCGCAGTATGAGAAAGCCACCCGCAAGCGGGACCATTTCCACGACCACTTTTACAGTGCTATCCGTCAGCCCGATTGCGGCCGACCATACTTCATTCAGCGCCATCCTCGATCGGTTCGGCCGGATTCCGTTCGGGGACTCGAAATGGACGCTTCGCCCGTGCGCCACTGTCGAATCGGCGATGGCTGCGCTATCTCAGGCCAGAATCCCGTTTGTGGTCGCAGAGCGCGACCTCGCGCCGGGTTCTTGGCGGGACATCCTGAAGAACGTTCTGAGTCATCCCGATCCTCCCATGTTGATCGTGACTTCCCGCCTTGCAGATGAATCCCTCTGGGCAGAGGCTCTAAACTTGGGGGCGTACGACGTGCTAACAAAGCCCCTTTCACGCTTCCGAAGTAGTGCACGTCCTCGCTTCAGCGTGGCGGCACTGGTACGATCGGCATAACTGTATTCATCCGACAGCTTCAAACGATGGACGCCACGGCGTCGGCACAGCTCATGATGGAAGAGATATTCCCGGACGTCTTTCGTTGTGAGGATTGCGAACGGCAAGGTATGCCGTGACCCGAGCGGCGGTATGCTTCTACCGTTATGGGATCGCCGCCAATTTCTGATATGTAAGCCATGGACTGACCGACTCAACCGGGAAACTCCGCAGCGATCTCCGTGGCAAGGCCGCTTGTCAACGCATCGATTTCGCGCAGCAGGGAGTCATATGACTGAGCCCGCAGCGCGGGCAGTTCGCGAGACGCTTCGGCTGCCGCATCGTGGAGCCTCTGGTTCAGGACCTCGCGCCATTTATCCGCGCCGGGTTCCGTGGGAGCCCGCCCGTCGATTCGATCCGCCATTTCGTCCAGCATCCGGAAGACCATGCTGACGATCATCATCAGGGTGGACGCGACAACCATGCGCGCCACCAAAGCGGTCCTGCCCCGGTATGGAGCCAGCTCCTCCTTGAGAAACTGCCACGTCCAGTTCCCCCAGTCGGTTGAACCCGGAACGCTCTGCGCAATAGCCGCCATCTCAGCGGCCTCGAATGACGACGACGGCTGACTCACTCACGCGGAACAGTTCCGCCGGAGGATTATTCACACGAACCCGAACCGGATAGCGCGACGCCAGATGCACCCAGTTGAGGGTTCTCTGCACATCGGGCAGACCCTGTTCGAACCGGCCAATCACGTCCGAATCGGGCGTCACGCCAAATCCGATGCTGTCCACAACGCCGCCAAAGCGCACGTCGGGCTTGGACATCACATAAACCTCGGCCCGCATGCCAGGCTGAATGCGTTGGAGCTGCCCTTCGCGGAAGTTGGCGACCGCCCACCAGGTTCGCGCATCGATGAGCGTGAACATCTGCTGGCCGACATGCGCGAACGCGCCCTCGGAGATGAGGAGATTGGTGACCCGGGCATCGAACGGCGCGTAGACCCTGCAGTTGTTGAGGTTGTAGCGCGCCGTTTCTATGGCAGACGCTTTTGCGCCGCGCTGATTGGTCAGCGGCTCCAGTGTAGTGACGGCGTTGCGCGCCTGTTCGTGCTGGGCCTTGCTCTGTGTCAGCACGGCCTGAGCGCGGTCCTCCTGCGCCAGGGCCGACCGCAGTGCAGCCTGCGCCTGCAGCAGTTGCGCTTCCGCCTGTTTTAGCGCTTGCGACTGTGAGACTTCGGAAGTCCTCGCGCGGTCCACCTGATCGTAGGTGACGAATTGTTCTACGAGCAGCGGCTCAATGCGATGCAGGTTGTTGCTGGCATACGTCCACTCGGCCTTGGCGCGACTGACACCTTCCTCGGCATTTGCGACTTCCGCTTTTGCCTGCTCGACCGCGGCGGCCCATCGGTTCACATCGGCTTCGGTGCTATGGATGTTTGCCTCCGCCACCGATACACCGCTTGCCAGAGCCGCGATTCTCCGGCTCTCGTCCGAGATCTGCCCTTCGAGGGTCGCCTGATCGGAGATTGCTTTTTCCAGGGCATACCGATACGGCCGGTCGTCGATTTCGAAGAGGAGATCGCCTTTTTTGACGAACTGATTGTCGTGCACATTCAGCCGAATGAGCGGGCCTTCAACTTGGGGAGCGATGCCGATGAAGTTCGCGAGGATTTCGGCGTCGTCCGTACGCGGAGAATTGCTGGTGCGAGAGATGGTCACCAACCCCAGAACGGCCGCGCCCAAGATGATCGCCGCGCTAAGGAGCCTGCCGGCCAAAACCCGGATCCTGTTGTTACCGGGATCTACGATCCGTCCCGCTGCAGCGAGAAAGCGTCCGGCGAGCAGTCTGATCTTTTTTTGCATGGGCTCCATAGATTTCCCTCCCTACCGAAAGAAGATGAGCCAGAGCGCGAATGTGAAAAGAGCGAGACCCGGGCGGCGCCCATTCGACAAAACGAACGCCGTCGAAGCGAAGCAGCCCGGATTCGGTACCAAGCCACAGGTAACCATCAGGAGTCTGCGCGATTGACAGAACCATGCCTTTGAAGAAACCGTCGCGGATGGTCCAGGCGTGGTGCGCATACTGATTGATGTCGAGAGAGGGGTTCAGGGCGAGCGAATTCCGGAACGACCCGATGAATACAAGTACAAGCATGGCGATTCGCTTCGGCAGGCGGACCGCTGAAGAGTGCAGCATGTGATCTGTATCCACCAAGCACGATTATCGCCTACCTATCGCGTATCGGTGCCGCGACCGGTCCACGCAGAGCAGACCCTGAAGAGAGCGGCGAACCAAAGGCGTGCTCGCCAATCCCCAGAAAGTGTAGATCCGAATCGACAATTTCGGCATACAATTCCGTATGCGCAGAATTTCGACCTGCGGGAAGAGTCTTATCAGCCAAGGACAACAGCCTCAGACACTTGCGCCCCGAGGCTTGCTTAAGACCGCGGCGCAGGCGCTCGCCGTTGCGCTGCTTGCCACTGGACCCGTCGCGGCGCAGGATGCCGAGATCTCGGGTTTCATCAGCGACCCATCGGGCCTGGCAGTGGCCGGCGCGCGAGTGGCCGTGCAGAGTGGGCCGACAGGCGCACGCCGCGCCGTCTCCTCGAACCAGTATGGCGAGTACGCCGCACCTTCCCTGCTGCCCGGCGCTTATGACATCGCCATTGAAGCGAACGGCTTTAAAACCATCCACCAGAATGGTGTCGTCCTCGAAGTGGATCAACACGCCCGGCTTGATTTCGCGCTCACCCTCGGCAGCACGTGGGAAACCATCACGGTGGAAGGAAGCTCGCCCCTGCTCAACCAATCCGACGCGTCCGTAAGCACCGTGATCGGTAATCGATTCATCGAGAATATGCCCCTCAACGGCCGCAGCTTCAGCTCTCTCATCGACCTCACTCCGGGAGTGGTGTTGACGCCGGCCAATGGCTATGAGCAGGGTCAGTTCAGCGTCAATGGCCAGCGGCCGGATGCGAATTATTTCATGGTCGATGGAGTCAGCGCCAACCTCGGAAATGCCGGCAGCGGCGGCTTACTGTATCAGAGCGGCTCCGGCCAGCTTCCAACAACGAACGCCTTCGGTGGCATGAGCAACCTCGTCTCGCTCGATGCACTGGAAGAATTCCGTATCCAGACATCCACGTTTGCTCCGGAATACGGCCGCACCCCAGGCGCTCAAGTCTCGGTAGTGACGAAGTCCGGCACGAACTCGTTTCATGGGACTGCATTCGACTACTTCCGCAATGACAAGCTGGACGCCAACGATTGGTTCGCCAACGCCAATGGCCTGGCGAGGCCGGAACTGCGCCAGAATGATTTCGGCGGCGTGCTGGGGGGGCCGATCAAGAAGGACAAGCTCTTCTTCTTCGGCTCGTATGAAGGGCTGAGGGTCCGGCAGCCTCATGTCGCAAACACATACGTGCCCGATCTCGCCTCGCGTCAGAACGCCCCCGCGGCCGTTCAGCCGCTCCTCAACGCCTTTCCACTGCCAAATGGTCCCGAGTTGGGCGGTGGAACGGCCACATTTGCCGCAAGCTACTCCGATCCCTCGACGCTCAATTCCTCCGGCATCCGGATAGATTATTTGCCCACCCAACGGGTAACGGTCTTCGGGAGGTACAGCAACGCCCCTTCGCGGATCAATCAGCGCGGCGCGGGATACGGGTATAGCGACATCAAGAACTTCGAATATGGGTCGCAGTTCTTGACTGTAGGCAGCAACCAGGCCTTTACCTCGCGTCTGACGAATGAGGTTCGCGTGAGTTATGGCCGGGTCAGCGGCCAAGGTTATTACACACTCGACAACTTTGGCGGCGCCACCCCTCCGCCGGATTCGGTCTTATATCCTTCGTTCGCCGGGGAAGACGCGGCTTTCTTATTTGTTGGCGATACAACTGCACTTGAGTTCTACGCCGGGAAACTGGGAGACGACTGGCAGCACCAAATCAATGTGACCGACAACCTCTCCCGAGCTACGCGCCGCCACCAGATGAAATTCGGGGTGGATTATCGCCGGATTACCTCTAAAACAGGACCCTATTCCTATATCTCAGAGGCCGTGTTCCTCTCCCTGTCCAATGCCCTGTCGAACACGATGCCCGAGGCTTTTGTCATCTCGAGAAACGACGATGTGCAGCTCGCTTTCAACAACGTCAGCATTTTTGGGCAAGACACCTGGAAAGCGACTCGCACCCTGACCCTCACGTACGGCCTGCGTTGGGAGTACAACACGGCGCCGTCGTCGCCCAATGGCACTCTTCCGTTCACCGTAAACAGCGTGGGCAATCTCGCTACCATGACTCTGGCGCCGCGGGGCACGGCGCTGTGGCATCCGCAAAAAGACGACTTCGCCCCGCGGCTTGGGATTGCGTGGCAGGCGCGCCCGAACCTGATCTTACGCGCCGGGGCCGGGATTTTTTACGATCTGGGATACTCCAACGTTTCCGACGGAGCCGGCGCGTGGCCCTTCAGTCAGTCAAAGACACTCACCAATCTGTCATTTCCCTTGAGCGCCGCCCAGGCTGCCCCGCTCCCTTTCTCCACCACTCCGCCGGCCTCCTACCTCGCTGTCGTGGACCCGAATCACGTATTGCCCAGAACGTATGAGTGGAACGCATCGGCGGAGAGAAGTTTCGGAAAGGCCGATGTGATCACCTTGACCTATGTCGGAGCCGGCGCCCGCAAGTTGATGAGGCAGGACCTCTACCGCGCGCCAAACGGGAATTTTACCGGCGAGTTCGATCTGATGAGAAACGGCGCGAGCGCAAACTACGACGCTCTCCAAGCCCAGTACCGCCATCGCTTCACTCACGGCCTTCAGACCCTGGTCTCATACACTTGGTCGCATTCGATCGACAACGTCTCCTCCGACGCTTATTACGCCAACGTGCCGCCCGGCGCGTCCTCGGATCGCGGCTCCTCGACGTACGACATCCGGCAGACGTTTTCCGGCGCAGTTTCGTATAACATCCCCGCTCCGGGCAGCGGAACCTGGAAGTCCATTTTCGGAAACTGGTCCACCGATTTGATCGTCTATGCCCGCACCGCGCCGCCGGTGAACATCGTCACCGGCCAGAACACATTCGGCCCGTACCTGTCCGCCGCCGCCAGCGTCCAGCGCCCCAATCTCGTCCCCGGCGTCCCCCTGTGGATTTCCAACCCCGACGTCGCCGGCGGAAAGGAAGTCAACCCAGCCGCATTCATCGTCCCTACCGGTCCCGTCCAGGGGACTCTCGGCCGCGACGCCCTCAACGGATTCGGCGCCACCGAGGTCGATCTGACCCTCCGCCGCCAGTTCCATCTTCGCGAGCGGCTTTCGCTTCAGGCGCGCGCCGACCTCTTCAATGTCTTCAACCACCCCAATTTCGGCCCGCCGACGAGTTACATGACCTCGCCCCTGTTCGGCCAGGCGACGCAGATGCTCGGAGCTTCACTCGGCGCCGGCGGCCAGACTGGCGGCCTGAATCCGCTCTACCAGATCGGCGGCCCGCGCTCGGCGCAATTGGCGCTGAAACTCCTCTTCTGAACCGCCGCTTCCTACGCTAGCTTCCCGGCGAAACGGCGATAAACGAAAACGGAATACCCAATCGCGAGAGCCATGCCGGGAATGGACCACCACAAACCCACCAGGAGTCCATGGTCCGCCGTCGCCGCATTGTAGATCGTGAGCGGTGCCTTTCGCCGGTTCGGCGGATATTGCAAGCACCTCACCAGTCTTGTGGCTCCCTTCAGTCACGTCCGCTTCAGGAAGAAGACGGTCAGAGAACGAGGCCCTTGCGCGCCGTGAACCAAAGTCGCCTCCACATCCGCGGTCGCGGAAGGTCCCATCATGAAGCAGCCGTAAGCGGTTCGATCGAGCCGCACCCGGCGATACGCCTCGTGCATGTTCGCAACAATCTGCTCCTGGTCAAGCAGGACGATCAGATGTTGAGACAGGAAGCCGAGCCCATCCAGAACCAGGTCCTCTTGAGTCAGCCAAACAGCGCCGCCTTCCGCCACCGCAAATTGCGCGCGAACGACGCCGATATCCACGTCCGCCGGTTCGTGCGGATCGCGCACGCTCTCGATCCTGCGCGTACCGGCGATTTCCGGCACAGCGGAGCATACGACCTTGGCGTCAGGGTGCAGGGCTTGCAACTGGGCCTCTGCCTCGGCAGGGTTCGCGACCTCGTACGCTGCGCCTCCTGCCTCCTCAAGACGGCGGACAAAGGCCGCCTTAAGAGCGCCACCCGTCCATGCGAAATCCGGAATAGCTGGTGGCTCAACCCGCTGCTGCGGAAGGTTGTTCCGAATCGCGTTCAGAATCGTTTCACGGCTAGTCATCGGATTTTGCATGATTCCTCCGGTTGGCGAGATACCAGTCGCGAAAACTTTGATCTGCATGTTTCGGCATCTCCCGGTGGCGCCCCCACGGATTGAGCGCCTTGTTATATAAGAGAACTTCAGGTGCGTAGTTCAGCCCGGCCTCGGCCAGTTTCGTCAGCGTGCGGTACTCCTCGGGATGGCCGAAGACGTGTCCGACGACCGGGAACGACAGGCGCTTGGTAAGGGGTAAATATCCTTTGCGCGCCATCACCCTGCGCCATTTGAGAATCTGATCGCTGATGTCGATCTTTACCGGGCAGACTTCCGAACACGAGCCGCACAAAGTCGAGTGGAACGGCAACTCGCTGTACTTGAACTCATCGAATGTGGGGTCCAGGATTACGCCGATCGGACCTGAATAGGTCGCGCCATAAGCCAGACCGCCGCTCCGCCGATACACCGGGCACGTGTTCATGCAGGCGCCGCAGCGGATGCACTTCAGCGAATGCCAAAAATCCGGCATCCCGAGCCTCCGGCTTCGGCCGTTATCGACCAGCACGATATGCAGTTCCCCGCCCTTCCGCGGACCGGTAAAGTGGGAAGAGTACTGGGTAAGAGGAGACCCTACCGCGCTGCGCGAGAGTAGCCGCAGAAACACGCCCATGTCTTCCACGCGCGGAACGAGTTTTTCGATGCCGACGCTCGCGATGTGCAAGGGCGGGACGGCCGCGCCGATGTCGGCGTTGCCTTCGTTTGTGCAGACCATGAACGTTCCCGTCTCGGCGATGGCGAAATTGGCGCCCGTCATGCCCGCTCCGGCTGCCAGGAACTTCCCGCGAGCATTGTTGCGCATCGCCTCCGTCAAATAATGCGGATCCTCATTATTAGGGTCGGTGCCGATGGTCCGGGCGAAAAGCTGCGCAACGTCCGCCCGGGTCTTGTGAATCGAGGGGAACACGATATGGCTCCCTACGCTGCTTTTTCCCCATACCGCCCTTCAAAATGAAGACGTGTTTGGCAACGCCTGCGAGCTTGGCGGCGAAATACTGAAGATGCTCTGTCCGGCCAGTCAGGAGCAGCGGGCAACTCCCGGATTCCACGGCGCGCAGGATGTCATTGGCGATCATCTCGTTACGCGGGACATCATTCACAAGCGCGGCATAGATGTCCTGAATCGTGAAATCGTTGAGGTCGGCCGCCATCCGGAACTCCGTG
>Ga0326727_10005973_pt1 | contig 33990 bp, 32 predicted proteins | sample MB2enrmetagenome_FD_207643 | JGI IMG/M metagenome (GOLD analysis project Ga0326727, IMG submission 207643) | Lab enriched peat soil microbial communities from McLean, Ithaca, NY, United States - MB29MY | ecosystem: Environmental > Terrestrial > Soil > Wetlands > Peat | place: USA: New York...
CCTCCAGCATGATTTTGCGTAGATGGGTCACAGAAACCTCCTTTCTCTGTGCCCCAACTTATCGCAGGACTAAGCGCGGAGATCGTGCACGCGTAGCGTCCGCCGCGCCAGCGGCTTCGTTCTGACGGCGTAGTGTTTACGAATCCACTTGGCTGGTAAGTCGCCTACCCGTGGATGTGGTCTGCGCGGTCACCTGTGAGGGGGTGGTCCGGGGGCGTCGGCGTCAGAAATGTAGAAACTCCAGCGCCCGGTTGGCGGGCTGATTTCATCAACGCGTGTTTCTCATTGACTATGGGCTGTGGCGGGTGCAGAATTTTATTTGGGGTTGGCGGGGAAGTACGTCTCCAGGGCGAGACAACTGACGTTCCCTCATATCGACAGGCGCTTCACTTATGCAAAACAAAAAGTGGAAGTTTGGTATCGGCATCGGCATCATTCTTGTCGTGGCGGCCTGGGAAGCCCTTTCCGGCTTCCAGCAGAGCAAAACCTACTACGTGACGGTCAATGAACTCACCCAGGGGCAGGCGGCGCGGCGCCACGTGCGCCTCGGGGGCGTGGTGACGCAGGGATCGATCGAGCACCGGGGCGGAAAGCTCACCTTTCGTCTGGCCCAGGATACAAACTCCATTCCCGTGACCTACGTGGGGACAGATACCCTGCCGGACACTTTCAAAGACGGCGCGCAAGCGATTGTGGACGGCGATTATCTGGCGGGCGGGGAGTTCCGCGCCGAAAAAATTCAGGCCAAGTGCGCTTCCAAGTATCAGGCTGCGCCAGGTTCCCGGGGACCCAACAACAAGCAGCCAGTCGCTCAGATGAACGGTTCAACCTAAACTTCGGGGTTTGGCAGGAATATCTCAATAGCCCGAGTTGTTCTCAAAGAGCGGCCGGAAGGGCGGGACTCCAGCCCCGCCCTTCCAAGGGGATTCCATGAACCAAGTAGGCAGCGTCGGTTTGATCGCCGCTCTGGCGTTCGCAGCTTTCGCGGTCGTGGCGGGAGCCGTGGGGGGGATCCTGCGCAGCGCGCGCGCCACGCGCAGCGCCGAACGCGCTACCCTGGCATTCTTCGCCATGATCACGCTCGCCATCGTGGCGCTTGAGTACATGATCCTGACCGACGATTTCCATAATGCCTACGTGGCCGAACACTCCAACCGCGATCTGCTGACCTACTATAAGGTCGCGGCGCTATGGGCCGGGCAAGAGGGCTCGCTGCTCTTTTGGACTTGGCTGCTCTCCATATACAGCGCACTGGTGGTCTGGCAGAACCGCAAGAAGAACCGCCAATTGATGCCCTACGTCGTCGCCGTGTTGATGGGCACGGGGACCTTCTTTTCCCTGCTCGTGTTCTTTGTGGCCAACCCCTTCCAGGAACTCTCCCTGGTGACCAGCGCCGGCACGCAAGCCTTCTCGGCGCCGGATGGCAACGGGTTGAATCCGCTGCTTCAGTACCACGCGATGGTGATTCATCCCCCCATGCTCTACCTGGGTTACGTGGGCATGGTCGTACCCTTCGCTTTCGCCATGGCGGCGCTCATCACCCGGCAATTGGGCGACAACTGGATCCGCACCACCCGGCGCTGGACGATGGTTCCCTGGATGCTCCTCGGCTGCGGAATCCTACTGGGCGGAAACTGGGCTTACGCCGTGCTGGGGTGGGGGGGCTACTGGGGCTGGGACCCGGTGGAGAACGCGTCGCTGCTGCCCTGGCTCTCGGGGACGGCCTTCCTGCATTCGGTGATGATTCAGGAAAAGCGCGGCATGCTGAAAGTTTGGAACGTCGTGCTTGTCATCCTGACGTTCTTCTTGAGCATTTTCGGCACGTTTCTGACGCGCAGCGGAATCGTCTCATCCGTGCACGCCTTCGCACAATCGAATATCGGGCCGTTTTTCGCGGTCTTCCTTTCCATCATTCTGTTCTTCTCCGTCACCTTGCTGTTTTTGCGGCTCGACCACTTGAAGAGTGAAAACAAGCTCGATTCCATGGTCTCGCGCGAGAGCGGCTTCCTTTTCAATAACTGGATTCTGCTGGCCCTGGTTTTTGCCGTGTTGTGGGGAACGCTGTTTCCGGTGATTTCCAAGGCCGTGCAGAACGTCACCGTGACGGTGGGCGCGCCTTTCTTCAATAAAGTCGCGATTCCCATGGGCCTGCTGCTCCTGCTGCTGACGGGGGCGGGCCCGTTGCTGGCGTGGCGGAAGACCTCGTTCCAAAGTCTCAAGCGTAACTTCACGCTGCCCCTGATCCTGGCGCTGATTGCCGGCATCGCCCTGGCGGTGGCGGGGGTTCGCGACTTTTATGCCTGGATGACGTTCTTTCTTGCCATCTTCGTCACCATCTGCATCCTGGGAGAATTTGGGAAAGGGGCGCTCACCCGCATGCGGACGACGCGGGAAAACTTCGCCCTGGCCCTTTACAATCTGACCATGCGTAACACTCGCCGCTACGGCGGCTACGTGGTGCACCTGGGCATCGTCCTGCTCTTCATCGGCTTTGCGGGTCAGGCCTTCAAGACGGACACCAAAGGGTTGATGCAGGAGGGCGATCTGCTGCGCGTGAAGAATTATCTGCTGCGCTGCGACGGCCTTACCACCGGTGACACCCCGAACTACGAATACACGCGCGCGCTCATCACCGTGACCAAGGATGGCCAGGCGTTCGCCTCGATGCATCCTGAAAAGCGTTTCTACAAAGCCAGCCAGCAGCCGACCAGCTACGTGGCCATCCACCCCACGCTGTCTGAGGACCTCTATGTGGTCCTGGCGGGGGTGGATTCCGACACGGGCAAGGCGATCGTGCAAGTTTTCGTCAATCCCCTGGTCATGTGGGTGTGGATCGGCGGCGTGGTGGTGTTGCTCGGCACCTTGCTGGCGCTCGTTCCCAGCCGCGTGGAACGGGAAATGGCGGAACTGCGGCAAACGCAGGAATTGGCCGTACAGGCGGGCGATGGGTTCTGAAGAGCAGTGACGAGTGAAGAGTGACCAGTGACGAGCAAAACCACAGTCCGGGGTCCGGGGTCTGAATTCCGAAGTCAAAATCGTGGGATTACGCACGGGCGACCTCGGACTCCGGACCTCGGACTTCGGACTATTCTGCTGACCGTCACTCTGCTTGCCGCGTCTGTGGCACGCGCGGATACCGCCCGCCAACCAACCGTGGAATCTCTCGGCAACCAGGTGCAGTGCGTGTGCGGCTGCGTGGCCCCGCTCAACCAGTGCCCGCACATTGACTGCGCCACGCGAACCGAGATGCAAGCGTTTATGAAGAAGGAAATTGCCGACGGCAAAAACGAGACCGCCATCCTCCAGGATCTTTCGCTCCGTTACGGAGTTCAGGTGTTGGCGGCTCCGCCCGCCCGGGGGTTCAACCTGGCCGTTTGGATTCTTCCCGGCGCCGGCTTGCTCGCGGGGCTGGGGATCGTGTTGGTCATCGTGCGGCGCTGGCGGGGCAAGCCCGCCCCACTGTCACCCGCGGCGGCTTCCCTCCCATCGGACCCGAAGATGCTCCGCGCGGTGGAAGAGGAAATGAAATCGACGAGGCTGGGATAGGGTGAACTGTTATGCTGCTGACCATGGTGGTACTTTTTGCGACCGGAATGGCGGTATACATCATCATTCCATTGCTGAGCGCGGAAACCGCGGGCGGCTCGCTGCCCGTGGATGTGACCGTGCTCGGCGATCTAAAGCGCCGCCGCCTGGTGGTTTACGACAACATGAAGGATCTGGAATTTGAATTTCAGTCCGGCAAGATCGCACCGGAGGATTACCAGGCGCTGCGCAGGAATTATCTCGGGGAGGCCACGGCGCTGATGGCGGCAACGCAGGAAGCCGAGCAACTCAAAGAAAAGGAAGCGGTCATTGAACGCGAAGTGGCAGCGCGGCGGGCGCAGCGGAAATTGCAGCCGAAAGAGGAATACACTTGCCCGGCCTGCGGCTATGAGAATCCCCTGCCGGTGAAATTTTGCGGCGAGTGCGGGGCGCGAATCCACACTTCGCCAAAAAAGGCTTGAGGTCGAATCAAAGTGAGCTTATTTGACTCCAAACTCCGGCGGATTTTGACAGCGTGCACCCTGCTGCTGGGCGCGGCTTTTCCTCTGCGGGCTGCTCCCGGCAGAATCCAGGGGCAAGTGTCGAACGGCACGACCGGCAAGGCGGTCTCGAACCAGACCCTCCAACTCCTAATGCCGCGCGGCGGAATGCAGCAGGTGGCGACCGCCGTCACGGACCAGAACGGCCATTACCTAATTTCCTCGAACGACCTCGACTCTGCCTCGTTCTACTTATTGCAGGCGACTTACCAGGACGTGAATTATCACGCCCCCGTCAAGTTCGACGCCGACGGCACCGCCCGGATTGACGTGACCGTTTACGACGCCATGCACTCGGAGCCACCGCTGCGGGTTCAATCCGCGCGGGTCATCGTGCGCGTGGAAGGCGGCAAAGCTCGCGTACAGGAAATGTTCGCGGTTCGCAACTCCACCTCTCCGCCGCGCAGCTACGTGAACGCGGATGGGACCTTCCGCTTCCGGCTTTCCCCGGCGGCCGGTGAGCCCACGGCGGCGGTTGCCGGATTGATGAACATGCCGTTGCCGCAGCCCACCCAGCCCGGCAAAGCCCCGGGGGATTTCTATCTGCAATATCCGCTAAAGCCCGGCATCACGGTGATGATGGTGGCGTACGATGCGGATTATTCGGGAAACAAGCTGGAGCTGGACGACTCCATTGCCTATCCCATCGATAGCGCGCAGCTCTTTGTTTCGCCACCGGACCTCGCGATCGACTCCGCCCTGTTCAAATCCGCCGGTACCGACCGGGATACCGGCAGCCCGGTATATTCGGCAGAACACCTGAAGGCGGGCGCGGCGCTGGCCGCCACCGTCAGCGGTGAAGCGGCAGGCAGACAAAGCGAAGCCGGCCAGGCCGAGACCGAAGTGAAGAGCCTTCCCAACTCCATGACGCGCCTGGGCGGGCCGCTGCTCGCCTGCTTCCTGCTGATGCTGTTGTGGGGGTTAGGTGTGCGCGTGGCCAAGGAGTGGCCTGCGTGGAGGGTCCAACAGAATGCCAGCTATCTTCAGAAGAAGCTTGAGGCCGAGGTGGAGACATTGTTTAATGCCCTGGCGGACCTGGACGAGCTCTTCGCGGACGGCAAGATTGCGGAAAAGCCTTATTGGAAAGAGCGCCTGGACCTGAAAGCGCGATTGGTAGCGACGCTGAAGAAAGCTCCGCCCACGCTCCTCGATTCTTATGCCACCCGACATACTCCCCACTAGGCCTGCGCTCGAACTCCGCGACGTTTCCAAGCAATTCGGCGATTCCCGAGCGCTGAGCGGGGTCAGCCTACGCGTCGAGCCGGGCGACTCCGTGCTGCTTTATGGGCCGAATGGCGCCGGCAAGACGACCCTGTTGCGCGTGCTGGCCACACTGGCACGGCCGAGCGAAGGTCAAGTCCTCTACGATGGCAGCGATGTGCACCGGAATCCCGCCCCGGCCAAAGCGGCGATAGGATTTATCTCCCACGCCACCTTTCTTTATGGTGAGCTAAGCGCCCGCGAAAACCTGGAATTCGCCGGGACCCTGTTCGGCCTGGGGAATTTCGAAGAACGGCTAACGGCCGTGCTCGATCTCTTCCACCTGCACGAGCGGGCCAAGACACCCGTGCGGGAGCTTTCGCGGGGTTATCAGCAGCGCGTTTCCCTGGCGCGGGCGTTTCTGCACGACCCCCAGTTTCTGCTGCTGGATGAACCCTTTACAGGGCTTGATGCGGCGTCTACGGAGGCGCTCGAGGGCCTGTTGAAGCAATGGCAGGGGGAAGGCAAAGCCCTGATTTTCTCCACCCACGATTTTGAGCAGGGCGCTGCCATCGCGCGCCGGCTCGTCTGGCTTGAGGGGGGAAGGGTTCGATATGATGGGCCCCTCGCCATGGCGCCCCTCGCCGGGTTGCGACAAGGAGTCAGGAGTCAGGAGTCAGGAGCCAGGAGAAAACAGGATACCGGGTCCAGTATGCAGTAGGCAGGGCAGCCAACAGGATTCAGAAGGTTTTATTCCAGCTTCTGACTCCTGACTCCTGGTTCCTGACCCCCACCATGCGAACTCTCCGCGTCATCTCCGCCATTTTCGCGAAGGACCTGCGCGTTGAGTGGCGCCACCGCGAGACGCTCGCCTCCATGTGTATCTTCGGCCTCCTGGTGGTGTTCCTGTTCAACTTTGCTTTCGAGCCCGCGCACGAGGAATCGCTACGCCTGCTGCCCGGATTGCTGTGGATTGCCTTTGCTTTCGCGGGTGTGTTGGGCTTCAACCGCTCGTTCGCAGCGGAGCGTGAGAACGAGGGGCTGGAGGGAATGCGCCTGGCGCCGGTTGATGCGGGGGCCATTTACCTTGGCAAAATGCTGGCCAACCTGTTGTTTCTGGGTATTGCCGAGGTCGTCGTGGTGTTCGCGGTGAGCCTCTGGTATAACTTCTCTTTCCTGCCCGCACTGGGCGGGTTCGCGCTGGTCACATTTTTCTGCACTTTAGGTTATGTGGCGGTGGGCACCACGTTCGCGGCCGTTGCCGCCAATACCCGGATGCGCGAGGTGATGCTCCCGGTCCTGCAATTTCCCGTCGCCGTGCCCGTGTTTATCGCGGGAGTAGAGGGCGCAACCGGCGCGCTCAAAGGCGACCCCCTGGGCGACTATGCGGGCTGGATCAAGCTGGCGGCGGGATTTAGCATCATCTTCACGGTCTTGTCGTATATGCTGTTTGAGTATGTTTTGGAGGAGTAGTCCGTGGTCCGTAGTCCGGTGTCCGTAGTCTGTTGTCAGTTTCCCGTTGTTGGTCGGCAGTAGTCACGTGGTATCGAATTTGCCGGGTACCATGGACGACGGACAACGGACTACGGACCACGGACCAAGAATAAGTCATGAAAAACGCCTTCCCTCCAACCCTGCACCTCGTGCTCACCATCGTGGGGCTGTGTGTGGCGAGCTACACGATTTTTCTCTATGCGCCGAAGGAAGCCACCATGGGCGAAGTGCAGCGCATATTCTATATTCACGTTTCCTCGGCCTGGACCGCGCTGCTGGCCTATTTTCTGATCTTTCTGGGAAGCGTGAGTTATTTGTGGAAGCGCTCGAGGGTGGCCGACGATTTCGCGTACGGCGCGGCGGAGGTGGGATTCGTTTTCTGCACTTGCGTGCTGGTGACGGGACCGCTGTGGGCGAAACCGGTTTGGGGCATCTGGTGGACGTGGGACGCGCGCCTGACCCTCACCTTCGTCCTATGGCTTTTGTTCGTGGCCTACCTGATGCTGCGGAGTTACGTCATCAACCCGGGGCGGGCGGCGGTTCTGGCGGCAGTGGTGGGCATTATCGGGTTCGCCGATGTGCCGATTGATTACATGGCGATCCGCTGGTGGCGGACGCAACATCCGCAGCCGGTGATCGCCGGTGGGGAGGGCTCCGGCCTGGACCCCCAAATGTGGGTGACGTTGCTGGTGACGTGGGGCGCGTTTCTGTGCCTGTTTTCGTACTTATTGCGGCAATATATGCGGCTGGCATCGATGCGGCGCGAAATTGCAAACCTGCGGCGCTCGCTGGATTTACCTTTGAGGCCATAGCATGAGCGACAACGCGTACATGGTTCTAGCATACTGCTTCCTTTGGATCATCTTTATGCTCTACGCCCTGACCATTCGCCGGCGCCAAGGGCGACTCGAAAAGGAACTCGAAGAGTTGAAGAACGCCTTAGGCACGCGGGATGCTCGCAGTTCCGGCAACCCCTGAGGCGCCCAAGGGATACGGAGGCGCGCCACTACACGCGCGGCTCAAGTTATGATATGTTGGCTTTGCAGCAGAACGAAACCCAATGCTAAGCTTGGAGGTTGCCCGAATGCAGGGCAAACGCCTTCTTACTCGTGGGTGGTGGAGAAATTCTCCCCGTTGGAGTGAAGAGGTGAGCGTTGATGTGCATTCGGCTGGGGGACAGGTTCTGGCGCCTGGCAATTACTTCATCTTTAAAGAAGAAGTATGAAGAAGATAGGTCGATACGACGTCATTGACGAGCTGGGCCGCGGGGCGATGGGAATCGTCTATAAAGCAGCGGATCCCACCATCGGGCGTCAGGTGGCCTTGAAGGTCCTCGCCCTCGACTCTTCAAATGAAGAAGGAACCCACAGCCCACAGGAAATGTTCATGCGCGAGGTGCGCGCCGCCGGGCGGCTGGCGCACCCTTGCATTGTCACCATCCACGACGCCTTTCAGGACGCGGAGAACAAAACCAGTTGTATTGTGATGGAATTGGTCCCCGGCAAGACCTTGGAAAGTATCCTCCTTTCCGGTCAGGTGCTGCCGGCAGAACAAACCCTTAAGATCATCCACCAGGTTGCGGAGGGGTTGGACTATGCGCATCGAAATCAGGTGGTCCACCGCGACTTGAAGCCCGCGAACATCCTGGTCACTGATGACGGACGAATTAAGATCACCGACTTCGGCATCGCCAAAGTGCTGGCGCGCGAAGGCGTGGTGCGGACCATCGGGGTGATGGGGACGCCGTCTTACATGTCGCCCGAGCAGGTAAAGGGCAGCGAAGTCGACGCACGCTCGGATCTGTTCTCGCTGGGCATCATCCTGTATCTGATGCTAACCGGGCAGAAGCCCTTCGCGGGCGACACGGCTGCGGTGATGTTCAAGATAGTTTACGAAAATCCCGCCCTGCCCAGCCGGCTGAACCCCCAGCTTTCTGCGGCGTACGATTTCGTCGTCGTGAAGTGCCTGGCGAAGGACCGCAACAAGCGTTACGCCACGGCGCGCGAGCTCTTGAATGACCTGGATGACCTTCAACACGGGCGCCGGCCACGCTCCCAGGCGGCCGCTGCCCATGCCGCTGGCCCCCCCCCCGTCCCTGTCCCTGCCCCCAAGGCTCCGGTTGCTCCCCCGACCGCAGATCAAACTCTTGTCACGACCGTGCCGATTCTTGAGGAGCCTTCGCCCAAAAAGCAGCCGGCACAGCCGGTGGCGCCACCACGCCAAGCCCCACTCCCGCCACCCGTTGCCGTGCCACGCCCACCTGCAGCCGTGCCTCCGGCGCCCGTGGCCGTGCCGCCACCTGTGCGTGTCGCGCCGCCGCCGGTCGCACCGCCGGCACCTACTTCCGTGCCCCCTCCGCCCGTGACCGTGCCGCCACCTGTGCGTGTCGCGCCGCCGCAGGCTGTCGCGCTGCCCCAGCCGGTCGCACCGGTAGAGGCAGAGATTCCCGCCCGTCCCGGGGCCAAATCAAACCTCAATCCCATCGTTGCGGGCTATGTCGCGCTGCTTCTGCTTGGCGCGGCGGCGTTGGGATATTGGAAGTATCACCAGGTCATGAGCAGTCCTGTTCCCCCACCACAGGTAGCCTTGCTCCCACCGCCACCGCCTCCCCCTCCGGCGGATCTGGTGCCCACGCCACCGCGGAATCCTGCCCTGGAAACCGAGAAGAAACCCATCGTGCGCGCGCGCCAGCCCGCGGCCAGCCCGCAGCCCCCAGCTCCCGCGCCAGCTCCCCCGCAACCGGCCATCGCCGTGCTGCCGCCTCCCCAGCCAGTGACCACGCTGCCTAGCGTAGATGTAATCAGCAAGCCTGCGGCGCCCAACCTATCGAATGTTCCGCGCATTGTCCAGATTCAGTGCAGCTACAGTCTGAAGGAAGCTACGTATATCGTGTCGGGTGGTGGTCAGACACTTTTCCGGGGCATTTTCAAAGGGAAGAAGAAAGGCGGTTTTCTGGGAATTAAGGGCGCCTATGAAGGTACTTTCTCGCGTACCGTCACGGTACCCGCCGGTGTGGCAGAGGTTTCATTCCACGTCGTGGGCAAGGATGGAGCGATTGACCTCAAGAAGGCAGTCCAGATGGTGCCGCCCGGGACCTTTGTTCCCACTCTCGAAGTCGAGGTCGATGACGACCAAATTAATGTGAAGTGGCAGGTTCCCTCCAAACCATAATCCTAAGGCGTTTCGTGTGGGACGCATTGATTCGCTATCGTCCGCGGTGTCGCCCTGGCCAATGGGGCGGCCACCCAAGACCCTTGATGCTGCGGATTCTTTCAAAAGGGTCGACGGGGAACAAAGGCGCGTGCTAACATCATGGGGAGTTTGCTGAGTGCAGACGAACGTTAGACGGGCCAAACATGTCAGACTTCGGGCTCTGTGCGACGGATGTTCGCGAACCCCGCCAGGTCCGGAAGGAAGCAACGGTAACGAACCTCTCCGTGTGCCGCAGATCACCCGAAGTCTGGTCAAAATCTACTTCCCATGTCCTACCAGGTCATCGCCCGCAAATACCGTCCCCAGACTTTTGACGACGTTGTGGGGCAGCACCTTGTCACCGACACACTAAAAAACGCGATCCAGACAGATCGGGTTGCCCACGGATACATCTTCTCGGGGGCGCGGGGCGTGGGCAAGACCACGACGGCGCGCATCCTCGCCAAGGCGCTCAACTGCTTCACCGGGCCGACGGTCACGCCGGACGGTACGTGTCCCTCGTGCCTCGAAATCGCCGCCGGAAACTCCGTGGACGTCCAGGAAATTGACGCCGCCTCGAACCGTGGCATCGATGAGATCCGCGAGCTGCGCGAATCGGTGCGCTACCTACCGGCGCGCGACCGCTACAAGATCTTCATCATCGATGAAGCGCACATGCTCACCACGGAGGCGTTCAATGCGCTGCTCAAGACCCTGGAGGAGCCGCCCCCGCGTTCGCTCTTCATCCTGGCGACGACCGAGCCGCACAAGCTGCCCTCCACCATTCAGTCGCGCTGCCAGCACTTCGCCTTTCGTTTGCTGGATTATGGGGAAATCTACGAGCGGCTGCGCGGGGTGGCGGCGGAAGAAAAAATCTCCGCCGAGGAAGGCGCCCTCTCGACACTCGCTCAGGCCGCAGAAGGCAGCCTGCGCGACGCGCTCTCCCTGCTCGACCAGGTGATCGCAGCGTGCGGGGACCGTCTGGATGAGAAGCTCGTGCGCCAGGTGCTGGGCGTGGTGCCCACGGAGTTGCTGGCGGGCATCGTGAAAGCCATCCACGCGGCGGATTCGCGCCAAGTGCTCGAACGCGTGGGGCAATTGACTTCGGAAGGTTATGAGCTCGCGCATTTCTGCGGGGAACTCACCCGCTTCGTGCGTGACCTGATGGTCACGCGAAGTTGCGGCGCGGGAAGCCCGCTGCTACAGGTTCCGAGCGACCAGCGTCGGCAGTTGGGCGAACTCGCGGGACTTTTCAGCGAGGAGGACCTTTCGCGGTTCTTCAATATTCTGATGCGCACCGATAGCGAAATGCGTTACTCCCTTGTGCCGCGCTTCCACCTGGAACTGGCGCTGATGAAACTGGTGCACGCGCGGCGCCTGGTGTCGATCGAAACCCTGCTCAGCGGGCTGGGCGGCTCCGGCCTGGCAGGGAAAACTTCGAGCGCATCGCGCCCTGCGCCTGCAGCGCCTGCCCGTTTGGCTCCCGAACCCCCACGGGCGATTCGCAGTGGGAGTGTTGAGCGGCCGCCGGCCGTTGAGCCTTCCCCAGTCCCCTCCCCTGAAACGCGCTCTCCCCTTGTGCCGCCGGAGCGCGCTCGGCCGGCCGCGCCGCCCAAGGGTGGGGCCGAGGACCCGCGTCTTGTGGCCATCAAGACGAGCGTGTACAGCCAGTCGAATTTTCTGGGCAGTTGCCTGGAGCACTTGTCCGGCTGGCGATTCGACAATGGCGAAGCGGTCTTTCTTTATGCGCCCAAGGATTCCTTTTTTGCCGACTTGTTGAAGAGTCGTGAACAGCAAGAGATGCTACGCAGCGTGTGCACCCAGGTGCTGGGCCAACCCGTAAAGATTTGTGTTAGACTTGAAGAGCTGGGAGTTGCGGCGGGGACAGAACGGCCGAGTGCGCAGGCACGTGCCGAGGGCGACCAGGGAGTGGAAGCTTTTCTGAGGAAATTTGACGGCACGGTAGTAAACGTGAAAGACCTGAGCCGGGAGTGACTGATGCCAAACTTGCAACAGATGCAACAGATCCTGAAACAGGTCCAGCAATTCCAGGAGCAACTGCAAAAGCAACTGGATGAGCTGGTCGTGGAAGCCACAGCAGGGGGCGGCATGGTCTCCGTCAAGATGAATGGCCAAAAGCAGCTCCACGAGGTGCGGATCGATCCGGAGATTTTCGCTTCCCAGGATCTGGAAATGCTGCAGGATTTGATCCTGGTGGCCGTCAACGAAGCCGCGCGAAAAGTGGACGAACAACTTTCCAGCCAGATGGGCAACTTGGCCGGTGGCCTGAACATTCCTGGCCTTACCTGACCAGCGCCGAAATTCGAAAATCGCAGCTAGCCCTGATGCCGTCCACGGAAACCGAATTTTTAAGGGTGGCGCATGGGTTGCTTCTGAGCAATGCGCGAGCCCCTGTAACCCCCTAGAGTGAAGAGTATCGGGGCCAGCCCTCTGGACCGGCAGTGTACATGCTCGATTTTTTAATTTCGAGTTCGGATCTTCCCTTCTCCGGTCGTCAAACCCATGAAAGACTACGCTGAGCCGCTGGCTCGCTTGATCGAAGAACTGAAACGCCTGCCCGGCATCGGGCAGAAATCCGCACAACGGATTGCCTTCCACCTGGAACGAGTTCCCCGCGAAGACGCGCAGCGCCTGGCTGCGGCCATCCTCGACGCCAAGGACAAAATACGTTTGTGCAGCGTGTGCAATAATCTGACGGAACTCGATCCCTGCGAGTACTGCACGGATTCGCGCCGCGATGGGGAAGTGATCTGCGTGGTGGAAACGCCCTACAACGTAATCAGCGTGGAGAAGACGCGTGAATTCCGCGGGCAGTATCACGTGCTGCACGGCGCCCTCTCACCGTTGCAAGGGATCGGGCCAGACCAACTGAAGTTGAAAAATTTGCTCGAACGATTGCGGAGCGGCAAGGTGAAAGAGCTGATTATTGCCACCAGCCCCAACGTCGAGGGCGAGGCCACGGCTGTCTACCTTTCCAAACTCATCAAGCCGCTGGGCGTAAAAGTGAGCCGCATTGCCATGGGAGTTCCGGTGGGCTCGGAACTGGAGTTCGCCGACGAGGTCACCATGCTCAAGGCGATGGAAGGCCGCCGCGAGATGTAGCCCGGCCGGTTTCCATTTCCCCTAAGGAATCCCTTCCAGATCATGCGGCGCGCGGGGTGTAGCGCTAATTGACTTGCGGATCGACCGGGGGCCCGTAATTCGGTTGGGGCAAAAGCCGGTCGCGATCGTAGGGCGGGTCTTCGTGGTCAGGCATGGGGTCGTCGGGCCACTCCTCATGCCAATCGGCGCGCCACTTCTCATCGGCGTAATACTTCAAATAGAGTTGCGTATCTTCATCGCTGCCGCTGCCCAGCATCTGAATGTGGCAGGCGGAATCCTGGTCGAGCACCACGTCTTTCGTTTCCTCCCGCAAGCTATCCGTCCACAGGGCCGTATAAAGTTCGCGGTCGCTGAGATGGTCCGTATCCTCCATAAAGATGCGCATTTGGGCCAACTTGTTAATCACCTCCCAGAGTTTGGCCGTCAGCTCCGGGTCGGTGAGAGTTTCCGGCGCGGGCAGGGAGACGCCTGACCTTTCGAGTTGCTGGAAGTTCGTCGTCCAAGGAGCCTCCTCGTATTCGACCACATGCTTCCAGAACCCTTCTTCGACATCCGGGGGGCACTCCGCGAATTCCCCCGTCGTCATGTTCCCACCGGCGAGTTCATCGGCTCGCTCTTTAAGTTTCTCGATCCTCTTCTGCCGGTCGCTTTCCGATTCATCGTTCGGCATCGCAAACTCCGTAGCGGTAGAATCTGCCTGTCCGTTCCTGGTAGGAGGGTCTAAGGCCCGCCTATCGTACATGCACTGGGGGGATATTTCCAGCGAACTCGCAGCGCCGTGCCCAATCACGCCTGACAACCCCGTTTCCGTAACTTCAGCGGTTCGATATAATCTAATATTTGTACCCTCCTGAACCTTGGGGAGAAGATCAAGGAGTTTGTATTCCTAAGCTACGGATGCTCGACCGCCTCCGCCCACTTTGGCCGTACCTTGCCCGCTATCGAGGGCGCTACGTTGCCGGATTCGTGTGCCTGCTGATTTCACAAACGGTGGGCGTGTTTGTTCCCCTCGTTATCAAAGCTGGCATCGACGGTCTGACGCACAGTGTGGCGCTGCGGCGGCTGCTGGCCGTCGTCGCCTTACTCGCCACGCTAGCCCTGGTCAAGGCAGTGTTCCAGTTTTGGATGCGCTGGATTCTGATCGGCATTTCCCGCGACGCCGAATACGACCTGCGCAATGACCTGTTCCGGCATTTGATGCGCCTTTCGGCGCGTTATTACACCGAGCACCGCACGGGCGATTTGATGTCCAAGCTGACGAACGACTTGAACGCTGTACGCAACATGATCGGTCCGGGCATCATGTATTCGGCGAACACCGTGGTGGTGGGCATCGCCACGATCGCCCTGATGATTCATCTCGACTGGCGGCTGACGCTGATGGCGCTGGTGCCCCTGCCGTTCGTATCGGTGGGCGTCAAGTTCTTCGGAACGCGCATCCATGAGCGCTTCGAGAAAATCCAGGCGCTTTATTCGGAGCTTACGGAGCGGGTGCGCGAAAACATCTCGGGCGTGCGGGTGGTCCGGGCTTTCTGCCAGGAAGACGCGGAAATGGCCACTTTCGACGTGATGAACCTCGACTTCGTCGAAAAGAACAAAGGCCTGATCTGGATCACCAGCTTCTTGTGGCCCGCCATGGCCTTGATGTTTGCCGTGGCGCTCATGCTGGTGTTGGTGGTGGGTGGGCGCCACGTCCTTGCGGGGCTCATCACCGTCGGCACGTTTGCGGCGTTTAACGTTTACCTGACCTACCTCATTTGGCCCATCATCGCCCTGGGGTGGGTGACGAACCTTGTGCAGCGGGGGCTGGCATCGCTCGGGCGGCTGATGACCATCTTTGAGGCTCAACCCGACATCGACGACCGCGCGGTGCCGGCGAATCCCCTGGCCACGCTGCGCGGCGAAATCGAGTTTCGCAACGTAAGCTTTAGTTACAACGGTCACGCGATTTTGAAGGGCATCAACTTGCATATTCCCGCCGGCAAAACCGTGGCCGTCGTGGGTGCGACGGGGGCGGGGAAATCGACGCTGGTCAGCCTGATTCCCCGCTTTTATGACGCCCCGGCCGGGACCCTGCTCATCGACGGCGTTCCCATCCGCGAAATTCCTCTGCACACGCTGCGCGAGCACATCGGGTTCGTGCCGCAGGAAACATTCCTTTTCAGCCAGACGATTCGCGAGAATATCAAGCTGGGCGCGCCGGAGGCGACCGAGGCGCAGGTGGAGCGGGCGGCGGAGATTTCCAACATACTTCCTGAGATTCGCGGCTTCCCGAAACAGTTTGACACCATGGTGGGCGAGCGCGGGCTGACCCTTTCCGGCGGGCAGAAGCAGCGGACGGCCATTTCCCGCGCGGTCATTCGCAACCCGCGCATTCTCATTCTGGATGATGCACTCTCCAATGTCGATACCTATACGGAAGAAACCATCTTGCGGCAACTGGCGGGCGTGATGGCGGGCCGCACCACCCTCTTGATTTCACACCGCGTATCAACGATTCAAAACGCTGATGAGATCGTCGTGCTGCACGACGGCGAAATCGTTGAACGCGGTACGCACGCAGAATTGTTGGCGCACAACGGCTATTACACGGAGCTCTATAACAAGCAGTTGATCGAAGAAGAGTTGGAAAAGGAAGTGTGATGGGTTCTTGCCCGTGGTCCGTTGACGGACACACCCGCGCAAGGGTAGCAGGACCAGGGCGGCGGAAAAGCGACCACTGACAACGGACGACGGACAAGTGACGGCTTTATGGCTGATACTTTCCATGAAGAAGAGGTCCTCGGCAAGGCTTACGACTCGCGGCTGATGCGGCGGTTGTTGCAGTACCTTCGTCCGTACTGGCGGATGACGCTGTTTGCGCTGATCGCTATTTTGCTCTATGGAATCCTCCAGGCCGTGCCGGGGTATTTGCTGAAAGTGGAAGTGGACCGTTACCTTGACCCCACCGGTGGGCAGCGCCTGCCGCCCATCCTGGCGCACTATCTGAGCTCCAATCCCTTCGCGGGCATCATACAGATCGCCTTCGTGCTCTTCCTGCCGACGGTCATCCTCAGTTTTCTCCTGGAGTTCTCGCAGTCATTCGCCATGCAACTGGTAGGGCAAAAGGTGATGTACGATCTGCGCAAGCAGATTTTCTTTCACCTCCAACGGCTGGAGATGGGCTTTTTCGACCGCAACCCGGTGGGGCGCCTGGTGACCCGCCTGACGACTGATGTGGATGTGCTGAATGACCTGTTCGCTTCCGGTGTAGTGGCTATCTTTGGAGATTTTTTCACGCTGCTCAGCATTATGGTGGTGATGCTGAAGCTGAACTGGAAACTGGCGCTGATGACTTTCTCGGTTCTGCCCGTCATCATTATCATCACCGGGGCGTTTCGGCGCGCCGTGCGGGAGTCATACCGGCGCATTCGTATAGCGATCGCGCGCATCAATGCATATTTGGCGGAGCACATCACCGGCGTCTCCGTGCTGCAGCTTTTTAACCGCGAAGAGCGGAGTTTCGAGGAGTTTGAACAGATCAACCGCGCCCACATGGAGGCTTACAAAGACTCCATTCTGGCGTACGGCCTCTTTTATCCCGCCGTGGAACTGGTGGGAGTGGCTGCCGTGTGCATCATTCTATATATGGGCGGCGGGATGGCTTTGCGGGGCATCGTCAGTGTAGGCACCGCGATCGCTTTTATTCAATACTCGCAACGCTTCTTCCGGCCCATTCAGGACCTGAGCGATAAGTACAACCTGCTCCAGGCGGCGATGGCAAGCTCCGAACGCATCTTTAAGTTGTTGGATACCCCGGTAACGATCGAGGATCCCCGTGATCCCCAGCCGCTTGAGCATCCGCTGGGGCACGTGGGATTCAATCAGGTCGGGTTTGCATACCGGGAGAATCACAAGGTCCTCGAAAACGTCGGCTTCACGATTGAGCCAGGCGAAACGGTGGCGGTGGTGGGCCACACGGGCGCCGGCAAGACGACCCTTACCAACCTGCTGCTGCGCTTCTACGATGTCCAGGACGGATACATTACCTTCGACGGCATCGACATCCGCGAACTGCGCCTGCATGATCTGCGAAGGAATTTCGGTATCGTGTTGCAAGACCCCTTTCTGTTTTCTGGAACCATCGCCAGCAACATTCGGCTGGGCAGTGAGTGGATTACCGATGCGCAGGTGCGCGCGGCGGCGCGGCAGGTGAATTTGCTGGAGTTTATCGAGAATCTTCCGGCGGGATTTGACGAGCCGGTGAAGGAGCGCGGGGCTACCCTCTCGGTAGGCCAAAAGCAACTGCTCTCCTTTGCGCGCGCGCTTGCCCATAATCCACGGATCCTTGTCCTGGACGAGGCCACCTCGAGTGTAGATCCCGAAACCGAGCACCTGCTGCGCGAAGGTTTGCGGCGCCTGATTGAGAACCGCACCTCACTGGTGATCGCGCACCGGCTCTCGACGATTCAAAATGCGACCAAGATCGTGGTGATGCACAAGGGCCATGTGCGCGAGGTGGGTACGCATCAGGAATTGCTGCAAAAGCGCGGGATTTACTTCAAGCTTTACCAACTTCAGTACAAGGACCAGGAGATCTCGATGGCACCGGCCGTCCCCGCCACGGGGTCCTTGCCAGGTCGCTCTTAATGGACTACATTCGGGGCTCGCGACCCGGGTGCGGGACAGGGGATACGGGTCACGGGACACGGACGAGCCGCCAATTTTCCAATTCGGGGTCTCGAAGAGGACGTAAGTGCGTCCAACCAGAGGGTTGGCTACCCCGACAGAGTGCATTGGGACCGGGTGGTTACCTTGCCAGATGTGCGCCGAGCTGTCGGCTGACGGAGGGCGCTCCCGAATCCCGTCTCCCGTGCCCCGTCTCCCGTTATCCGAGCCCCGAAGAGAAATGTCCAAAGTTTCCATCATGATCGTAGCCGGTGAGCGCTCCGGCGACATCTATGGCGCGGGTTTGGCGCGGGCGCTCGCGAGGCGTCTGCCCGGGTTGGAAGTCTTCGGATGCGGCGGCGAAGCCATGCGCCAAGCCGGAGCGGACACTGTGGTGGACGCGCACCACTTGGCCATGGCCGGCGTCACCGAAATCATCTCGGGAATCCCCCGCGCCTATCGTGCCTTTCATCGGCTACTCGAGGAAGCGGACCGCCGCCGGCCCCAGCTTGCTATCCTGATCGACTTTCCGGAATTCAACCTGCGCATGGCGCGGCAACTCAAGAAACGGAAAGTCCCGGTGGTCTACTTCGTGAGCCCGCAGGTGTGGGCGTGGCGCAAGCGGCGCGTCCGGAAATTGAAGGCGCGCGTCGCCAAGATGATCGTCATTTTCGATTTTGAGGAGGGAATTTACCGCAAGGCGGGCGTGCCCGTGGAGTACGTCGGGCATCCGCTGGTGGACATGGTGCGGCCGCACCTGACGCGCGAGCAGTTCTTCAGCCAAGTGGGGCTGGACGCCTCTCTGCCTACCGTGGCATTCCTGCCTGGCAGCCGCGAGAAGGAAGTCACCAAAAACCTGCCGGTGATGCTGGACGCCGCGACGCGCCTGGCGTTGAATCACAAATTGCAGTTCGTCGTGTCCGTAGCGCCGACCATCGACCCGGCCTGGCTCGAAGCTACCCTGCTGGATCACTATGTGGGTCGAGCTACGGTCCGCCCTGCGGTGCACGTTACCTATGACGCGCTGCAACACTCGCAAGTAGCTGTGGTGGCCAGCGGCACGGCGACGCTCGAAGCGGCCCTGCGCGAGTGCCCCATGGTGGTGGTTTACCGGGTCTCATCTCTCACCTGGATTGTGGGAAAGCTTCTGGTGGACGTGCCCTACTACAGCATGGTGAATATCCTGGCGAAAAAGGAGATTGTGCCGGAACTGATGCAGCACGATTTCAATGCTGCCAATGTTGCGGCGCGGGTAGAATACTTGCTGGAGAATCCCGAAACGCGCCAGGCGATGATCGAGGGGTTTCGGTCCTTGGCGCCCAGGTTGGGGCTGGGAGGGGCACTGGAACGCGCTGCCGATGCTATCGTGGGCGTGCTCGGTTCTTCCGGAACGGCCTCTAAGGCGAGTTAAGGCGTCGGCCGCGCGCCGGTTTTAACCTTCGCGGGATGCAACGCATAGCTTCGCTAGACAATCCAATCGAAGGGGTGCACTTTGGTAAAGCCGCAGGGCGAAACCAGTGGGGCGCCTCTGACGTCAAGATTAAAGCCGGGATAAGAAGCGCTTGCTGCCGGCGAACGACTTTCAAATAGCGGCAGGCGAAGTCGCCTGAAAATAAAAGGGGTGTGGCCGTCGTTGCCAGCCGGACGTGTCAACGACGGCGCGGAGCGCACCACGTGACGATTCCGCGAGGGGAGCTGAGCATGACGCGAACCAGATGGGGGGGGCCAGGGGAATTTTTCCGCTCTCACCGCTTCAATCGCCACGGGCTGCTGCAAGGGTTGCTTCTGGGCCTGGTTTTGGCAGTGACTGCCGCCTTGGGGAGGGCACAAACCCCCGCGCCTCGTTTCGAAGTCACTCATTACCTCATCAACGCGGAATTGTTTCCCTCCACTCACGCCCTGACTGCCAAGGTGCGCATCGACCTCCTTCCCAAGGCCGATCTCACCACCCTACCCTTCGAACTCAACAGCAGCCTCCGGGTTGATAAAGTCCTGGACGCCAACGGACAAGATGTTGCTTTCCGACAGGAGGGACAAGCTCTGACCCTGTTGCTGTTGAACCCGTTACCTGCGGGCAAGCCGGCTTCGATCAACCTGAGTTATGGAGGAACGCTCGCCTCCGCCGATGGCAGCCCGGTGGAAGGTTTGAAGTTGGCCTATGTGGGCACGGAGGGCTCATACCTTCTCTATCCAGGCCGGTGGTTTCCCGTCAGCGCCTATGGAGTGAACCGTTTCGCCGCCACTATGAAAATCACCGTCCCGCCAGACGAGACGGTAGTGGCTTCCGGGAAAACCGCGTCCATGGAGCGCGAGGCAGGAAAGGTTACGTACACCTACGAGTTCGACCAAGCCTCGTTTCCGGGAACCGTTATTGCGGGCCGCTACGTCGTGCAGCCGGCCACTGCCGTCGGCGCGGATATCGCGCTTTACCTCAAACCAGGGCATGAGAATCTTGCCGCCAGTTATGGTGATACGGCAGCGAAGATCCTGGCTTTTTACAGCGATGAGTTTGGCCCACTGCCCAGCGCCCACCTGGCGATCGTTGAAATCGAAGACGGCACGGTGGGTGGGTACGCGGCACCCGGGCTGGTGGCACTGGCCTCGCGAGCTTTCACCAGCGCAGTTAATTACCGACTGCTGGCGCACGAGATTTCCCACTTGTGGTGGCGATGCTTGGTCAGCCCCGCCTCTCCCAACGATGCCCTTCTCGACGAAGGTCTGGCCACTTACTCATCTGCCCTGTATGTGGAGCAGGTGGCGGGGGAAGCCGCTTTTGAGGATCTGATGAATGAGACCGAGGTCGGCGCGCTGACGCACGAGGAAGTGGCGCCGATCGCGCAGGCCGGACAACTGCATGAGTTCACCCCGGAGTACGACTCGATTGTCTTCAAAAAGGGCGCCATGGTGTTCCATATGCTCCGCTGGGTGGTGGGGGACGAAGCGTTTCGCAAGACGCTGCGGACCATGGCAGAGCAGTACGCTTGGAAATCCATCTCCATCGACCAGTTTGAGCGGCTCGTGGAGAACATCTCCAAACAGGAGTTGACCTACTTCTTTGCCCAGTGGGTCAGCTCAACCGGTGTGCCGCAGTTTAAGCGGACCTGGGCTGTCTATCGGCTTCAAAAAGGCTACCAGGTCGTTGGGAAAATCCAACAAGATCTGGATATCTTCCGCATGCCAGTCGAGATTCGCGTCATCTGCCAGGGTTCCAGACCCGTTAACCAGCGCGTCGATATGGTTGGGACAACCGCAGACTTTACCATCGATACTCGCACCAAGCCCCTGCGTGTTCTGGTCGACCCGGGTAGCCGCATCCTCAAGTATGACGAGAAAACGAAGTATCAGGTGGAGATGGCCAAGGCCGATCAACTTGCCCAAGAGCAGGCCTATCTGGAAGCCATCAAGCAATATCAGTCCGTCCTGAGCCTCAATCAGAACAGCTCCCTGGCTCACTACCGGCTGGGTGAGATACATCTCAAGCTGCGCAATTACAATGCCTCGATGGAGGAATTCCGGCGCGCGCTGGATGGTGATTTGGATCCCAAGTGGATTGAGGTCTGGGCTCACCTGCAACTGGGGAAAATCTTCGACATCACCGGCCAGCGCGATCGCGCGCTCAACGAATATCAACGCGCCTTGCAGACCAATGACAACACCCAGGGAGCGCTGGACGAGGCCAATCGTTATATCCAGAAACCCTACAAAGCCGAGGCGCAAGCGAGCTAGAAGGCAGGAGTCAGGAAATAGGAACAATTGAAACTCGAAAACCGAAACTCGCCGACTATGCACCGAATTTCGAGTTTCGAATTTCGGGTTTCGATGCTGGCTCCGGGCGTTCGAATTTCAACCCCTCGAGCGCCGCTGGGGGGATGCCGCGGTGCTGGATCAGCACTTTGAAGACATTCCCCATTCCGGCCGGGGAGATCAACACCTTCAGCTTGAGACGGGCCTGCAGCATCTCGAGTTCGGATTGAGCTGGATCGTAAGCGTCCGCAAATTCGTTGGCCTCGCCAAGGGCCAGCAGAAATCTCTCCTGCGTGGTGAATCCCCCGAGCTCGAGCCCTACGGCCTTTCCCGTATCGATCAGCGCGCTGAAGTTCACGTGGGCGGTCAAATCGCTTTCACCCGGTGTACTGAAAAAATCCTCCGACGCAGTATGGCCACGGTAAGCCAGCAGCGTCCCGCGCGGGCGGTCCGGCGTGTAGAGACGCTTCGCAGTATCGCCGTAATCGATCGTAATCACAAAACCGCGGGCCAGTTTTGCGGTGACAGCGCGAATCCATTCCTGGGCCTGGCGGTTCACCTCCGCGCGATGACCCTCCTCGAGCTGGTTCGCATACCGCGCGACATAAGTGGCGATGGAGGGGTCGCTGATGGGGCCAAGCTTCTCCCGCAGGTCGTTGCCGTCGGCGGTCACATAGATCTCTTGGAGATGTCCATGGGCGCGCGTGACGACGCTGACCGGGAACGCGTCCACTAGCTCGTTCGAGAAAAGGCAGCCCGTCGCGGGCGCGAGTTCTTCGACGTTCGCAAGCAGCCGAACTTGACCCTCCAACCCCACGCTTGCCAACCGCGCGTAAATACGCTGGCGTTGCTGTGGGCCTCGCTCCATGGCCACGTAGTCGAGGACCGCGGCAAACTCCGGCCGTGCGCGGTTCGCCCAACTCAGGAAGTCACACGCGAAAAACCCGCGCCCGGCACCCATTTCGATCCACGTGAAGGGTTCGGGTTTTCCCAAGCTTTCCCACATCCCGGCGGCTTGGCGCGCCACGAGTCGCGCGAAAACCGGGTGCATGTCGGAACTTGTGAAATAATCACCCTCGACGCCGGTGCGCTCACGCCCTTGGGTGTAATAACCGTATTCTGGATGATAGAGACACAGCGCCATGTAGCGCTCAAAGGTGATGGCACCTGTACGCCGTAGCATCTCGAGAAGCATCTCTTTCAGTGGTGTGTTGCCCAAGGGGAACTCAGGGTCGGAATTCAGGATCGATAAAACGCAGTTGCAGGGCCCATGACCGCTTGCCTCGGCGATGCTCTCTGCGGCGCCAGGCGCGTGGGCTTTGGGTGACGGACCGGGGAGGCTATTGCCCAACGCCTCTTCAGTACTTCGGCACGCGGGTGTCGATCTCGATTGACCAGCGATCGATGCCCCCGCTCATGCTGACAGCATCCACACCCTGTTGTTTCAGCCAAGATACCACATCGAAGCTGCGCACGCCGGCGTGGCAGTAAACCACCACCGGCTGGTTCTTGGGGATTTCATCGAGCCGGCGCGGAATTTCCCGCATGGGAATCAGCGTAGCCCCCTCGAGGCGCGCCGCCTGGAATTCCCACGGCTCACGACAATCGAGGAGGAGGAACTTTTCTCCGCGCTCCCGCATCTCAAAGACCGTTCGCGGCTCAATGGTGGGTTCGTCGGTCATAGCGCACCTGTGTTTTCGTTTGGGCGTTCGATTTGTTCCTCAGTAAACGATCGGCCTCCGGACCGATTCAACGGGGCGCGAACTCTCACTCGAGGGGGACAATCCCCGACTGATTCCGCGCCCGGCATCACCCCAGCACCGCGATGGTACGCGCGACCTTCCAGTTGCCATCCGCGGTGCGCCGAAGAATCACGACGACCTTGGAATCGACTTCGGACGCCTGCCCGCCGGCAATCGGCTCGAGTTTCGTGTTGACACGGCTTCTTTCAAAGGCCCATTCGCCGGCCACGATACATTCCTCGCAGATTGCCGTCTGGTCTATCCGGAATTTCGCGAAGAACCGCTGGAAGTCGTCAGCCATTTCCTGCTTTCCCTGGGTCGTCTTGCCGCTGGGATGCATCGCTACCACATCGTCCGTAACCAGGCTCATCAGAAGATCGACGTCACCGGCTTTCAAGGCGGCGATCCAGGCTGCCTTGACCGTTTCGATTTGTTCGGCATCAGGGATGGCTGGCACGATGCTCCGCTGCCTCTCGGCATTTGGCCACGAACTCGACGAAGATCCCGCGCTGCTCTGCGGATTGGCGGACCATCTCCTCCGGATGCCACTGCACTGCCAGGAGGAAAGGATAATTATCGGCGGCTTCCAAGGCTTCCACGAAGCCGTCCTCAGAGCGTGCCGTCACCTTCAGCCCTCGCCCCAAGCGCTTGACGGCTTGGTGATGCAGGCTGTTGACGCGGCAGGTCGCCGGAACCATCGCCCCCAGATTCGACTCCGGGTCTGTTACTAAGACCGTGTGCGTCGGCGCTTGGCGAGGCCTGCCGAGGTCCGTCTGCCGATGCTCCAATTGTGGCGCGGCTTCCAGGTTCATGTCCTGGTAGAGCGTCCCGCCGAACTTTACATTGATCATCTGCACGCCGCGGCAAATGCCGAGGATGGGCAGGCGGCGCGTCAAAGCATGATCGAGCAGAGCGATTTCGAATTCGTCGCGGGCCGGGTGGGTGTGGACGCTTTCGTGGCGCTTCACCTCACCGTAGAGCGAGGGATTTACATCCTCCCCACCTGTAAACAAGATGCCGTCGTAGTCCTCGGCGTCCAGCCGGCCGGCATCCGGGGCCGACACGATATCAATCTCATTCGCTTCCACGCCGACAGCCATGAGGGCCTGGTAATACGAAGACTCAGGCCCTTTAACTTTTTCCTTCTCCGCAACTGAAAGGGCAATGCGAATCTTCGAACCCATCCTTGGTTCGTGGTTTACGTGCGGCGCCAGCTCTTCCGAGAGTGTCCCTAATCCGACCTTTATAATATATCATATGGCGTCGCCTCTATTGATAAATACAATAGAGCAGTTATAACATGATCAATGTAACCGAATCGATAAGGGCAAGCAGGGGGTCACACCCCTGCGCTCCGTTGGCTGTCCGCCGCCTGCGGGGAGGTCCCGGCCGTAATATCCTCGTGCTCTCCATAACGGCGCCTTCACCGCCGGGAGTTCACCGGCGGGATGGGCGCGCCGGCGATCACGCTGCGGGCCGCAAAGCGCTCTTCGCGTGTGGGGAAGCCACTTCGTGTTCAAACGCTTTGACCGTGTAGTAAAGCGCTTTGTCGAAGAAGTTCCCTACCAAGCGGTAGAGTTCCCTTTCCTGGTGCAACTCCACGGCGGAATCCATGAGGCCGGCGGAGCGAATGTAATCGCACAGGTGATTCCGGGTAGAAATCAGTGCAAACACGATTTCCTCAAGCGGAACCCCTTCTGCGAAGCGCCGCTTCGCCAGGTCGGTGTAAGTGGCCTCAATGGGTTCCTCCGTCTTGTGGCCGAGCCAATGGCCGAGATTCCGGTAGACGGAGTAAGTCCGGTAATGCAATTCATCGTAAGTTAAGTTATGGTAATGAGGAGTACGTGAATGGCCCTGAAGGACCGTGATAAGTCCCCGCGTCAGTTCTTCCGCGTGGTCTTCAATCATCTGCACCAAGCGAACAGATAGCATAGCACACCTCCCGGTATACCTGCCTTTGGCTTGAGAAGGGGAATAGATTCGCGCTGGTTCGTGGCCGCCATGGGGCCTTCATTTGCGAGGCTCGGGTGGACGAGCTGACATAACAGTAAACCCCGCACCGAGGATAGTCAAGGGGGGCGGCGGCCTCACCGCCGGGTTTCGGATGCCTCGCCGCCGGGTTAGAATCACCCCTGGTTCGTTGCGCCGGGAATTCTCAGCCCCGCTCCTCAAGGGCTGCGGCGCGGTGGCCGATTCGGAGGTTCGCATGCAGGTCCCGATTCACTTGGCGGTTTCCTGGCTGATTGGCCACCGTTTGCCGGAGCTCCGCGATCGCCGCCTGGTGGCGTGGTCGGGTGTCGTGGCGGATATGGACGCGCTCTCACTCCTGGGTGGTGCGGCGGCCTACAGTGAGTATCACCACGTGGTGACACACGGCGTGGTGGCAGCGGTTGTGGGCACAGCGGTATGGACGGCGTTCGCTCGCGACCGCTGGAAGGTATTGTGGCTCTCGCTGCTGGCCTTTCACGTTCACTTGGTGTGCGATCTGCTGGGCAGCGGCCGCGACTGGCCCATCGTCTACTTTTATCCCTTCAGCCGGCACGAGTTTTACACCCCCTACGGCTGGCCGCTGGCCTCTCCCGAAAACGCCATGGTGTGGCTGGCGGCAGTCGCGCTGACGATCTGGATCGGCATCACGCGCGGCAAGACGTTCGGGGAGGCGCTTCTGCCGGCCCGCGCCGATGCCGCCATCGTGAAGGCGTTGCGCGATATCAGCGCCCGCTTTAGACGACGCTCCCGCACCGTGACGCCATCGTGAGAAGTGGCTGACTCCAAGCCAGGCGGGAAAAATGGCAGTGACTCATTTTGATGTGCCACGGGCGTCCCGCCCGTGAACGGGCACGGCCAAGATGGCCGTGGCACATCAAAATGAGTCACTACGGGAAATTCGCTCCTTTTTCTTTCCCGGGTGGTAACATGCGCGGAGAGGCTGCCATGGCTCCCCGCCACCGCAAGCTGTGCTTGATGTTCTGCTTGCTTCCGCCGGCCGCATTCTTGTTTCACCGCAGTTTCTTACCTTGCGCTAATCCCCCTTCGGTCACAGAGAAACCCCAGCCTTCTGTAGAGTCCTTGGATTCGCCCGCGACGCGCGGGGCGCGCCAGCGGATGGTCGAAGAGCAGATTAGCGCCCGCGGGGTTCGAGACCCGCGAGTTTTGGAGGCCCTGCGACAAATTCCCCGGCATCGATTCGTGCCGCCGGACTTCCAGCAACTTGCCTACGACGACACACCTCTTCCGATTGGCTACGGACAGACCATCTCGCAGCCCTATGTGGTGGCCTTCATGACGGAGGCCCTGGAACTCAAGCCCCAGGATCGGGTGCTCGAGATCGGCACGGGTTCTGGCTACCAGGCAGCGGTGCTGTCGGTGCTGGTCCGCGAGGTCTTTTCGATGGAAATCGTGGAGCCGTTGGGCAAGGAAGCCGAAGCGCGGCTGAAGCAATTGGGCTATGCCAATGTGCACGTGCGGATCGGGGATGGCTATCGCGGCTGGCCGGAAGCCGGGCCCTTCGACGCCATCATGGTGACCGCCGCACCCGCCGACGTGCCGCCGGCGCTCATCGAACAGCTTCGCCCCAGGGGCCGCATGGTGGTTCCGGTCGGACGCTACGAACAGAATTTGATCCGCATCCGCCGCACCCCGAAAGGGTTGGAACGCGAAAATCTGCTGCCGGTGCGCTTCGTTCCCATGGTGAGTGGAGGTGAAAGGGTTCCCCGGTAGCGCGGGGAAGCGTGGGCGAATAAGGGGTGAGCCCGGCGTGACGGGCTTCGGCCGCGTTTACGCTACCGTTGATCAAGCGGAACGTATTTCAGCCCCTGCGGCCCCACATATTCAGCCAGCGGCCGGATGAGTTTGTTGTGGGCGTATTGCTCGAGCACGTGCGCCGTCCACCCGGAAATACGGCTGACAGCGAACACCAAGGGGAAAAGGTCCACCGGAATGCCCAGCACGTAATAGGCAGACGCCGAATAGAAATCCACATTGGCGTTGATCTTTTTCTCGCGGATCATCAGCTCTTCGATCTTCTTCGAGATCTCAAACCATTTCGTCTGCCCGGCGCGTTGGCCAAGCGCCTCCGACATCCTCCGCAGCACCGTGGCGCGTGGATCTTCCGTTTGATACACGCGATGCCCGAAGCCCATCACCTTCTTCTTCTGCGCCAGCAGATGGTGAACGTAATCCTCCGCGCGATCCACGGTCTGGATTTCGAGCAGCATCTTCATGACCTGCTCATTGGCGCCGCCGTGCAACGGGCCCTTCAAGGTTCCGATGGCGGAGGTGATGGCAGAATGCAGGTCGGAAAGCGTCGAGGCCGTCACGCGCGCCGCGAACGTCGAGGCATTGAAGCTGTGATCGGCGTGCAGAATCAAGGCCACTTCAAACCACCGCGCCGAATTTTCGTCCGGCGTCTGGCCGGTCAACATGTAGAGAAAGTTTGCGGCGCGATTCAATTTGGGAACGGCACTGATGGGGTCCTTACCCTCGCGGATCCGTGCTATGGCCGTCACCAGCGTGCCCATCTGGGCGGTCAGACGCAAAGCCTTTTGCCGGGTGGCCCCTTCGGAATTGTCCTCGGCGTCGGGATCGTAAAGGGCCAGCGCCGAAACCGCCGTGCGCAAGGATTCCATGGGTTGCGGCGTTAGCGGGAGGCCCTTCAGCAGGTCGAGAACCCCCGGCGCAATAGACTGGTGGATGGCAAGCTGCTCCTCAAACTCCTCCAACTCGCCGCTCACGGGCAGCCGGCCGTTCCAAAGCAAATAAATGACCTCCTCGAAGGTGGCATTCTGAGCCAGGTCGTGAATGTCATAACCACAGTAACTGAGTGTTCCCTGCTGCCCATCAATCGCGCAAATCCTGGATGTGGCGATAACGATGTCCTGCAAGCCGGTTTTCACCTCTGGCATGACCTTCACCCCCTTGGAAATGGCTTGAAATCCCCTGCTGGAGTACCGTTCATGATACACGAGGCCAAGGAATCAGAACAAGAACGTTTGGGCGATGAGGCTGAAAAGGGCGGAAAATCGTGCCTGCCGCGGGCCTCCCGGCTTGAGGCTTGCCGGTATTGCTTCCGCCCCGGCGGAGTGTGCGCCACGCAAGAGTAGCGGCAAGATCACTTCAGCCTGGCGTACTCGGCCCTGGCCTGTTTCAGGATGGGAATATCAGAATCGACGCCTTTCCAGAGGGTAAGGAAGTCCTGGTAAGCGGCGCGAGCTTCAGGGCTGCCGCTCCCTCGCGGAGAGCCCGGGCCGCGTTGCCGAAGGCAGTCTCCCACAGCGCCGCCTCCAGACGCCATTCCGCAGCCGCTTCCGGGTTGTCGGCGCGCACAGCCGACTCCGCAGCTCGCCCGGTCAGCCCACAGGCGCTCGCGAGATGGCCACGATAGGCCTCCGTGTCCGCTTCGGTGGCGAGGATTTCGTTCTCGAGATCGAGCTTGCCGTCAAACCAAGCAGCCTGGGTCGCCAGGCCCGGAGTGTCTCCGGGTAAGCGCGGTCGCGCTCTCGGCTGTCGCGCCCCAGCGACACGTCGCGCTTGGTGGCGCTCGACTCCACGACGTCGGTGAAGACGATGGCAAATAGAGAAGCCATGTGTAAGTTGAAACCGATTCTATGCAAGGAGGAGCAGCGAGGTCAAGCATCGCGGTAAGTTGCGTGGGTGTGCTGCCCGCAACCCAGCTTACGCCCTCAGCACCTTGGCAGATTCCCGTGGCCGCCGTCCCGCTCCGGCGGGTGAAAACGCCGGCGGCGGTCCACCCTCTCCCCCAAAGGGGCGAGGGTTATAAAATCAACGCCCCCCTCCGTTCCCGCATTAGCAAAAAGCAAGTAGACCTGTTATTCTGCGGCTTTTCTCACCGACCGCGCCCAAGTGCCGCGGAATCAACAAAATAGGCCTGCGCTAAACCTGCCTTTTGCACTTTGCCTTTTGATTTTCTCTTGCGGCTCCGCCGCGCTGCGCTACTCGGTCACGGGGAATTTTACTCGAATTCCTCCCGCCAGCGCGCGAAGCAGGCGAAAGATCGTAAGAGAAGCCCAAGACCCTCATCAGCGGCTTCCACCCGCGCCGCCCAGCCGCCGTGCACGCGGCGTGACCACCGGTGTGGGGCTTCGGGCCTTCGCGCATCCAGGAAAACATATGGGCGCGCATTACGTTTTTGGTACAATGGCCTGCTAGAGGGAACGAACGTGCGGTCTGGAAACTGTTACCCCGCCAATGCGAATGGCCTTCACCCGCTTTTCACGGTCGGTCATTCGATCCTGGAATTTGAGAACTTTGCCGCGCTGTTGAAAGACCATGGCGTCGAGCTGGTGGTCGATGTGCGCAGCACACCGCAGAGCGCTCGCCTGCCGCATTTTAGCTCCCCTGTCTTCGAAAAGCTGCTGCGTGCCGATCACCTTGAGTACCTCTTTCTGGGGGAGGAATTGGGAGGCCGCCCGGATGATGCAGACGCCTATCGCCCGGATGGCCTGGTTGACTACCCGGCGCGCCGGAAATCTTATGCGTTCCAGGCCGGGCTAACCCGCCTCAGGAAGGAACTGGAGGGGCAATCGGTGGCCATTATGTGCGCAGAGGAAGACCCCCTGGAGTGTCACCGCTTTCTGATGGTCTGCCCCGAACTGACCAACCTTAAAGTCTTTCCGTTACACATCCGCAAAGGCTCGCGAATCGAAACGCAAGAGGAGGCTGAGAATCGGCTGCTCGCCGACACCGGATTCGAGGCCGTGGCAGCCGATACGCTTTTCCCTGGGGCGCGCACAGGGGCCTTGGAGGATGCCTACCGGGTTCAAGCCGAAAGATTCGCCTTCCGCGTAAGACCCTTTGTGCTCGATACTTGGTAGCACGGCAAATGACGTCAACCATTTTCACAATCGGCTTCACAAAGAAGAAGGCGGAGGTGTTTTTTCGCCTTCTTCAAGAGGCTCAAGTCCAGAAGCTGATCGATATCCGAGAGAACCGTGTCGGGCAACTCTCGGGTTTTGCAAAATACCCCGACCTCGCCTTTTTCCTTCAGCGAGTCGCGGGAGTCACTTACGACTATCAACCCATTTTTGCACCCAGCCCTGAAATCCGCATTGCCTACCGCAAATCGCACGATTGGGCACAATACGAGAAGTCGTATGTTGAATTAATGGCGCAACGGCAAGTGTTAGAACAGGTGGATCCTTCGTCATTTGAGGGGAGAGTGGCGCTTCTTTGCTCTGAGGCAGAGCCGGAAAAATGCCATCGTCGCTTGGTCGCCGAAATGTTAGCGGAACACTGGGCCGCCCAAGGTCACCAGATTCGAATCAAGCATCTGGTCTCGGCCAAGCCCACGCGTCAAAAGAAACGAACAAAGGCCAGTCGTGCGAGAGCTGATTCTTTCTGATATCACTGAGATGGGTTCAGGGTTGTGCGTGATTGGAATAGAGCCCGCGTGTGAGAATTTGTTTCGTTCCGTCCGGCCCATTCCCCCACGGGGCTTCGCGTGGGACAGGTCTTTTCCTTACCAACGCGGTAAGGGCGTTCGTTTCGCCTCGCGCCACACATCTTTTTTCCCGCCACACTGTGAGGACCAGAATACATTCGGGCTGCAAGCCAGTGGCAGATGCGTGAAGGAGCTGGAATTAGTTAGCATGCTTCAGCGGGCTGAGGTTTCGGCAGAATTGGGAGGGCTTTTCGGGTGCGAATTGCATGCCGACACGCACGGCGGGAACGCTTGGGTAGACCCTAGTCAGGCCAACAGGTCGATTTGTGGTTGTCTGTACAGAAACCTCCGCTTCCTGGTCTTCCAAGACCCCAGCCGCGTAACCCTGCGGGCCCGCCTCGTTCTGATTTCCGGCGAAACACTGAATAGCCTTCCCGTCGTTGACCGGGAGTGGCGACGCTTCATGGACGAGGTTGTGGAACGGCTCGCAAATTCGCAGGGCCAAATTGACCTCGATCGTTATCTTAACCGCTTCATTCGTCACAAGCTCTTGCAGGCTCTCCACGGATTTGCGCGAGTAGGCCTGGCGAGAGCCGACAACGGACACAAGTGCTGGCTGATGCTTGATTCTCTATTCCCACAGCCTGATGTTTCTTGGTTGGACTTCCTCTGACTCCCCGCGTACTTGTCCATCTCAGGAGGATTCCTCATGAGTCATGCGTTCGACTTCGAAACTGCACTCGCCACCGCCCGAACATCCCTGGCAAGCAAGCTTTCTCCCCTTCCAAATGAGGACGTGGACGTTGTCGAAACTGGCGGGCTCGACTCAATGGCGTGGGTGGATACGCTGATTAGCATCGAATCGGCTACGGGTATTCGCGATTTTGGCAACCCCTGGCCGGAGAATCGGCCAAAGACCATTCGCACACTGGCAGATATGATTCGAGAAGCTCAAAAACCATCCCCTGAAGAAAAGCCCGCGGTGCGCGCAACAGAGCAGGCCGGCAGGGAGCGGGATATCACAGTCGAAGGTTGGGGATACACCCCGGGTTCGGTGGCCGTCAACGCGGAACAGATCGAACGCGACCTGGCTCTCCCCTTGCGCAAAATCCGCGATGGAGCAGGCATTGAGAGTGTGCGCATTGCTGCCGACGGCGAAGACGAACTGACGCTGGGCCAGACGGCAACCGGTGTCGCTCTGGAAATGGCGGAGGTCCCCGTTGAACGAATTGATTTCCTATTGGCGGCCAGTACGACGTTCCTGGGTTATCCTTCGTTCGCTGCTTCTCTGCACTCCCGACTCCTCCTCCGGGAAACCAGTGGGTCTTTAGATGTGGGCGGAGCTTGCGCGGGCCTGATTTACTCCCTGGCAGTCGCCAAAAGCCTGCTCCTCACAAGACCTCACGGGGTGGCACTCGTCGTGGGCTCGGAAGTTCACAGCCGAAGGCTCAACGCGCCTCAAGTCCCCGGGGAATTTCGAGGGCTTTTTGGTGATGGGGCCTGTGCATTCGTTCTCTCCAACGCTGCAACCGCCGCCCAGAAGGGCTGCGTAAGACTCCAGGAGTTCGTATGGGGCTGTTCGGGGACCTTCGCATCTTCACTGGGCGTACAGATTTCCGAGAACGCCGGACTGAGTGTTCAATTCAAAGGGGAGCAACTTGCTCGCGCCGCGGTCACGGAAATGGATCGCATCATCGGGACTTTGGAGAACCTGAGCGCGAAACCACGAAGCGAAGTCGATTATTTTGCACTACACCAACCCAACCCACGTGTTGTTGAAATTTTAGCCGAGAAAGCCAAGATCCCTTTGGAAAGAATCCCGCTTGTATCGAAGACCTGCGGGAATCTCGGTTCAGTAACCTGCGGTGCCAGCCTGTGCCAGGTGCTCACCAGTTTTCGTATGAGCGGGGATCATTCACGAACGCCTCTTATCTTCATGGCGGCAGTTGCTCCAGGCCTGCTCTGGGGAGGAACTTTCTTGAATTGATCGCGCGTGGCGTAACAGCCCGCATGAGGCTTCTGGCCTTTGTGCAAGTCGTATAATCGGTTTTATGAAGAAGCGTCAGCGTGGGAGTGACAAATTCTTCAGGCACCATGACGGGCGCACGCTACAGTTCCCGAACACAAGGGTGATGATTTGGGGCGTGGCCTGCTGGCCAAGATCCTATACGACGCGGATTCAACTCCGCAGGAGTTCCTGGACTGGCTTACCCGCTAGTGTCCCGTCCCATTTAATTATTTACAATATGGCGATATCGTGATTTAATGGGTGCATGTTCACCCGCGCCGCTGGTCTTATGCTCGATGAAACTCAAAGACGACAGTTGGAATCCTGGGCTCGGGCCGGCGCCACCCCACAGAAAGTGGCGCGCAAATGCCAGGCAATTTTGCTGGCGAGCCAAGGGATTTCCAATCACTCCATCGCGCATCAAACCGGGCTGTCGCGGCCGACGGTGCTGGCCACCCGCGCCGCTTTCGCGCGCGGCGGCTGCGCGGCCCTCCGCCAAGCCCCGAAACGCCAGCGGTCGCGACGGGTGCTCACCGCGGAGTTGGAACAGCAAATCCTGGAGACCACGCTGAAGACGCGGCCCCCTGACGCCACCCACTGGAGTGTGCGCGAGCTGGCTCGGCAATTGCGAGTTTCCCGCATGATGGTGCATCGGGTCTGGCAACGCTACGACCTGCAGCCTCAGCGGGTGGAGAAGTTTAAGATTTCCAACGATCCCCAGTTCGAAGAGAAGGTCCGCGATGTGGTGGGACTCTATCTCCATCCCCCCGATCGGGCTTTGGTTCTGTGCGTCGATGAGAAGAGCCAGATTCAGGCGCTGGATCGCACCGCTCCCCTCTTGCCCTTGCGCCCGGGCTTGCCGGAACGCCAAACTCACGACTATAAACGGCACGGGACCACCACCCTGTTTGCGGCTTTCAACATCCTGAACGGTAAGGTGATGGGGTGCTGCCTGCCCCGCCATCGCGGCCGCGAGTTTGTGAAGTTTCTCTCGCAACTCGCAAAGGAAGTGCCGCGGGATTTGGAGATTCACCTCATTGTGGACAACTACAGCACCCACAAGAGCGCAGAAGTGGTGCGTTGGCTCAAACCGAAAAAGCGCCTTCGCTTCCACGTTCACTTTACCCCCACCAGCAGTTCCTGGCTTAATCAGGTGGAGCGCTGGTTCGGACTGATCACGGAACGGATGATCCGCCGCGGAACTTTTCACAGCGTCCCCGAATTGGAGAGCGCCATTTATCAGTGGTTGGCAACCTGGAACAACCAACCCAAACCCTTCGTCTGGCGAGCCCCCGCGGACGTGATCCTCGACAAGGTGCGCCGTTGTAAAGAATTAACTGGGACACCACACTAGCG
>Ga0326727_10005977_pt1 | contig 33980 bp, 24 predicted proteins | sample MB2enrmetagenome_FD_207643 | JGI IMG/M metagenome (GOLD analysis project Ga0326727, IMG submission 207643) | Lab enriched peat soil microbial communities from McLean, Ithaca, NY, United States - MB29MY | ecosystem: Environmental > Terrestrial > Soil > Wetlands > Peat | place: USA: New York...
CGTTCACTGCGGGGAACACCGCCAATACGGTGACCTTGACAGTGATGGCCACGCTGAACGGGGCAAGCAAGAGCGTGCCGGCTACGATCGTAATCAGCGCATCCAGCCCCACCACCACTGGTGGCCTTAGCAACACGCTCCTGCTGGTGATCATCATCGCAGTGGTAGCGGTGGTGGCGATAGTGGTTGTTGCGCTGCTCCTCAGGCGGAAACCCACCCCGGCTGCACCACCACCTCCATCTTGGAGCGAGGGGCCTGCTCAGGGCAACGCCCAGGGACCGGCCGTTCCCCCACCGTAAGATCAAGGTTGGGGAGTTGGCGCCCTCTGCGTGGGGGGGGTTCTCCCCGATGTCACGGTCTGAGGCTGCGTCCCCTCGTCTTACGAAACTCGTCTTCGAGGATGCTCATCATGACGAAATCGCTGAACTCGTTGTCACAATAGTATCCATCTCTACAGATCCCTTCCACCTTGAAGCCCAGACCTGCCCAGTAGTGGAGCGCCCGGTCATTGAAACCGACCACACCTATTGATACCCTGTGATATCCCAGCTGTTCGAATGCGTGATAGAGCAGTATTTGCCCGGCTTCCGTGCCATACCCCTTTCCCCACGCGTCCTTCTCTCCGATGATCATGCTCATGTCCGTGTTTCGCCACGGCTTGAACATACGCAGCAAACCCGCCTCGCCTATGACGCGGTCCCCTTTCTTCAGCACAACTACGAACCACTCACGCTCCTTGTCGGCACGAATCCGTTTGTACCACGTCTCAGACTCGGCGCGATTCATGGGTTCAACCTCCCCGATCAATCTTCTGATCTCAATATCATTAGACCATTTTCTGATGTGATCAAGGTCTTCCCTCTTGAAAGGCCGCAGGTATACGTGCTTTCCAGACGGTAATCCCGCTCCTGCTTCGGCTCGTGGGCTATTGCTCATTCTTCTGCTCCATTCCACCAAGGGACTACATGCAGGTGTCTTGAAGAGATTGGTTAATATTCTTGAGTCCTGACAGTCAATGTAACAAAATGGAGAATGGGACAGACAAGGTGGAATTCGACCTGATAGCGCCGGTATATGATGAGACCAGAAGGCCTCCTTCGGTCGAAGAGCTAGATGCAGTGGTACGGGCACTCACTGGGACCAGAAGAGTGCTGGAGGCAGGAGTAGGAACGGGCCGGTACTCAGCCCCTCTTGCAGCCAAGGGATTTGAGATGACCGGCATAGACATCTCGATGGAAATGATGAAGATCGCCAGCAAGAAGGGCTTGACGAGACTCATTCGTGCTGACCTTCACCACCTCCCTTTCAAGGATGAGTCCTTCGATGCCTCACTTATCATCCATGTTCTGCAACTTGTTCCGGACCCCTTCCTCGCGCTAACCGAACTTGCCAGGGTAGCCAGCGTCAAGGTTGTCGCCATACTCCCTGAAAGGCGCTGGTCAGACGGATCAACAACCCGCGAGGAATTCCGAAAGCGATACCGCGAGATCGCCGCTGAGATGGGTTATGAGATACGCCCCAGGACACGGTACTGGGAGAACTCGGAAAAAGTCCTGGATTCTCTGCCTCCCGCCCAACTCACCATGGTGGAGGAGACCATAGACGTGGCCCAACTCAGGGAGAGATGGGGGAAGGATGCGCGAGCTTTCGGAGGATTCATTACAGTTCCTCCAGAGGTTCACACGAAGATCATGGAGAGGCTGCGAGCGGAGAGAGGCTCCAGAAGAGCACCAGATGCCACCCGCGTCCGGAAATTACGGGTAGCTACGTGGAATGCTCGGGACCTGCGAGCTTCTATCCAAGGTCTCAAGCACTAGATTGGCTCCCGCTCCCGGAAGAGACTGAGGCTTTGAGGCACTGCTACCAGATAGAGACACGGCTATCGCTCGAACGCCACATCGGAGAGCCTTCATGGATCCCAAATGCCTTAGCGAAGCCCGGATGATTGGAAACTGGACCGATGACTCGGAACTTGCGCGGCGAATGGGGGTCTATAGTGAGGAGACGACGGGCCTCCGCTTCCCTGCAGTTCTGCTTCCATACCTGAGCCCACGAGAGGAAGAATCTCTGTTCGGGTGTGAATCCGTCTATGTTCTTGCGCCGCGAAGGATCGGACGCAAGACGGCGCTGTAGCGCCTCGAAGGCAATCGTGATTCCTCCGAAGTCGGCAATGTTCTCCCCGAGGGTGAGCGCGCCGTTGACATGCGCGCCTGGTAACGGCTCGTAAGCGTTGTACTGTTCAACGACCTTAGCAGCTCGGGCGCTGAACTCCTTGGCATCGGCTTTGGTCCACCAGTCTGTGAGGTTCCCGTCAGCGTCGAATTTCCGCCCCTGGTCGTCGAACCCATGGGTTATCTCGTGGCCTATCACGGCCCCGATTCCTCCGTAGTTGACCGCGTCGTCCATGGAGAGGTCGAAGAAGGGGGGCTGGAGAATGCCTGCGGGGAAGAAGAGCATGTTCTGTGACCAGTTGAATTGGGCGTCAGCTGTTGGGGGAGTCATCCACCACTCGGTACGGTCGACAGGCCCCCCAACGCGCACTGCCTGACGGTGGTTCTCGAACTCATGCGCACGCCGGTGGTTCCCCAGATAGTCGCCCCTGTCGATCCTGACAGAGGAATAGTCCCGGAACCTTTCCGGATGACCGATGTTGATGACGAATCGGTCGAACTTAACCAGGGCCTTGTGGCGTGTCTCCTCGGTCATCCAGTCCAGTCTTGAAAGACGTTCACGGAAGACCGTGGAAAGGTCCTTGACAAGTTCCATCATTCGAGCTCTCGCCTCCGCTGGGAAATACTTCTCCACGTAGAGCTTGCCAACTGCTTCTCCGATGTCCCAGTTAAGAACAGTCGCTACCCGCTCCCATCGTGGCTCCTGTTGCTGCTGACCCATTAGGGTATGACGGTAGAAATCGAAGTCCGCACTCTCGATCTTCTCATTCAGACACGGTGCGCTTCCGCGCAGGAGATGCCAGCGCAGGTAGACCTGCCAATCTGCGATGGGACGCTCTTGGAGGAGACCATCAAGCGATTCGAAGAACTTCGGTTGAAGTACGATGACATGCGTGATCTGACCCACCTCCCGACCCTCAAGATACTCCTTCCAGGGGGTCCGTGCATAGGCTCGGGTGAGCTCATCCAGAGTCATCTTGTGGTAGTTCTTGTCGTAATCTCGCTGCTCAGTTCGGGTTTGGCTCACGCTGGCCAGCTTTCTCTCGATGGCTATCACAGTGTCCGCTGAGGCGGTCGCCTTGTCCGGTCCTTCGCCCAGGAAGCCAAATGCCTTCGTCAGATGGGCCCGGAACGCGTCAACTTGGACAGAAAATTCGTCCTTGAGGTAGTAATCACGGTCAGGGAGGGAAAGTCCGCCCTGTTCCAGGTAGAACCCATAGACTGTGCTGATCTTCAGGTCGGGGAAGGCAGTGGCCTCGAAGAATACGCTGGGTCCCCACGTCCTGGCCCCGCCACCGACCCCCTTGCAGTGGAATTCTGCGGTCAATCGAAAAACATCAGCGACAGACTTGATGTCGCGAATGCAGGCAACGTCCTCAGCTATCGGCTCCAGTCCCAGCTCCTCGATTCGAGCTGTATCCATAGCAGAAGCATAGAAGTTACCGACCGTGCGCTTGACGGAGCGGAGGGGTGCGGACTCATCCTTCGCGGCCGTCTCCAAGATCCGGTGAATCAGACCGACGTTTCGTTCGTGGAGCTCTTCGAAAGAGCCCCAGTTGGACTTGTCAGCCGGGACAGGATTGCTACGTAGCCAATTGCCCACCGCGTAAGCGTAGAAATCCAAGGCAGGATCTACTGAGCGGTCCATGAGATCGACCGAGAAGTGCTGTACCTTCGGCTCTCCTTTCATATCGGACGGACCTACGGACCGCCTCTTTGTAGCTTTCTTGGTACTGCGAACTGTTCTCGCCTTCTCGGTTTGCGGCGACATCTGGTTTACCCTGTGGGTGATTAGAGCCCATGCTATTTACTGATATTGGATGACACACATGAGAACAATGATTTGAAGAGGTTTATCACGGAAGAGACCAGCGAGAATGTTTATCTTCAATGTCTCACTCACCGGAAAGAAGCGTAGCCTTCCAAGACCAGCACATGTCCAGCTCAGTGTCAACCGATAGCCAGAGTAGCGTCTCCAAGACTCCTCCAAAGTCGAATGGGGTTCGCGGCTGGATCTCCCGCAAGCGCTCAGCCCTTACAATAGTCGTCGCCATCGTACTGATACCCGTATCGGTGGTCTTCTCATTGCTTACGGGGCAGGCTTTGGGCATTGCCCTGTTCGTGGTATTGCTGATACTGGTAGGGTTACACAACTTTCGTGTTGCTTGGATCTGGGGGTCTTATGCCCGACGGGCCAGGAGGAGCGGAGGCTCACCTTGGCGGGTACTGTCCGGTACCATCGGAACCATGCTTACAGGACTCCTGTGGGCACCTATGTTCCTTTTCCTGTTCACCGACGCTGCCCCCCTATTCTTCGCCACCGGTCTGGTCGCGGTTGCGCTCTCCATCCTTCAGTTCAAGGAGCGCGGCCTCAGGGATCCCTCGCGCTACTTCCTGCCGATCTACAACGTGCTGGTCGCACTTTATGCTCTGGCAATATGGGTCGCGGTAGCAAACATCGATCCCCTTGGAGGAGGGGGTCTCGTCCTTCACAGCTTCTCCAGGAGCACAGGTCTCTTCCAGGAAGTGGAAATATCGTTCTTCGCAGGGTTTGTCCCAGTCTTCGCCCTCCCGCCAATCCTTCCAGAACCTCGCATCGGGGGCTGGTTGTTGCCTCAAGGACGACCCGATGACTTTGCCAGGACTGCGCCGGCGCTCTCCAGGTTGCGCCGATGGAAGAATCGCGGGGTCTCCTTGATGAGCGTCATACTGGCGCTATTTGTGATCTCCTCGACCTTGCTCCAGATGGTCCTGTTGCCTGTGAGCGCTAACAGTGTCGCGGGATTCGACGACCTTCCATCGGCTGCATCTGAAACATATGGGCATCATCCCGGCTTCCATTTTGCGATCACTGGTGCGGCATTCACCGACACGACCGCCCCCCCGGCGGACTGGCAGTCTGTAGTCCAACGGGAGATACGTCTGGCAATCGAGCTCAACGTAAGCTACCTTCGATACGACATCCAGGAGGAGATGCTCCAGAACTCTCAGGGCCTGGCTGACCTGAACCAATCGATCACCATGATCAAGAGCGTTGGCCTGGGGGTAATACTGAGCCCCTTCGGTTACCAGAGCTGGGGAACAACTCGACCCAGCGTGGCGGCCCTCAATTCCACGATACAGAACGAGTCTCTTTTTCTTGTGGAGAACTTCCACCCTGCCTATCTCTTCCCATTCTACGAACCGAACGGCCAGGTCCAGGTCAACCTTGGCTATGCCCTTCCCACTTCCGAATGGCTGGGCATGATCGCCGTCACGGCGGCAAAGGTGAAGAGTGTGTCACCAGCAACGAAGATACTGATCGAGATCGCTGACAACTCCCAGGGCTTGTCCCTCGCGCAGGGATTGACCAAGATGCCCAACGTAGACGCCGTTGGCTTCGACCTATACCCGGGTTCGGTCTCCGACATGTCCGATGTCAACCCGTATGCGGCTCTGATGGCGGAGAACCCCCACTACGAGTTCTGGATATCTGAGATGGGAATGGATTCTACACAGTTCGGGACGGACGCTCAGGCCAAGTTCATTGCAAAGGCAGTGTCGGAGGCGTCCACCAACTGGAATGCCTCTGGAGTCTGTGTCTGGGGACTCGAGGACAATGTGGGATTGGGGTTGAACTTCTTCCGGCTGGACGGACTGGGAATCGTCACGGAATCCGGAACCCCCAAGCCAGCATTCTATGCCTACCAGACAGCTATTGCCGCCGTAGGATGACCAAGAACCTTCTCGTGGTTCGAAATGGAGGCATGCTGATAGAAAGTATTCCCGAGGAATGGACGTGGAGGGATTTGAACCCTCGGCCTCTGCTTTGCGAAAGCAGCGATCTTCCGCTGATCTACACGCCCACGTTGCGACCGGTAGACAGGTTTCTGGAACGCGTCCTCGGTAGCTTCAGCACGTTCTCATCAGCGTCGTAGTAGAAGAGCTCTGTGTACCTTCCCCAGTGTATCACGTTCTGCATGACATCCTCGGACGAGAGCGAGAGCGGGAAGATGACTGCCCCGAGCTCCTCCCCCATCAGCGTCTTGTTCGCGGAATTCTCGAGGGCTCGCAGTATCTGAGCGAACACCGGCACCGTCTTCAGCCCCTCCCTGAGGTATACCCTCTTGTCAGTGATCGACCCGGATAGGAACTTCTGTCCAGTCTCGGTAATGGTGGCGCGCCCATCGGAGAGTGTGAGGAAACCCAGGGCCTCGGCAAACTCGACAGCGGGAAGTATCTCGTCAATCTCGAGGTCAAGGTCGTCGGCGAGACGGGCCAGATCCTCTTGTCCCCTATGGCCTTTAAGCAAGACGAGGAGGCCAATCATCTCTGATGGAGAGCACTTAGGATAATCAGCCGACAACTTTTCCACTACACCAGGAATCAGCCTGATACATCTTGTCAACTATAAGGATTGCTCTCGTGCTGCAGAGTGTCGATTTCCCGGGTTGGGGTCCCGATCGCTCGAACCGGGCCCCCTTCTCTCTTCCCATTGGTTCGGTGTTCCGCGCTCTTGCCTCGGGGATCCTCACTGTTGGGGTGGCATGTCGCCTTGCTGGGGTGGGTACCCGCCTGTCTGGGCATCGTATCCGGCCGGTCCTCCAGGCGCCGGTGCGGACGAGGATGCCTTCCTCTTGCGCATCATCATCATCATCATCACGACTACCACCACAACGACCACAACCACGACCACGATGATGATGTAGAGCATCGTGTTGCTGGAAGTTGTGCCGTTATTGTTGACGACCGCCGTGAAGCCTATCGTGGGGACAGACACCGCCGCGCCGTTCACTGTTACTGTGCCTGAGGCCGGGGTGACGGTGTATCCGGACACAGCGGCCACGGTGTAGGGGTAGTTTGTGCCATTCTTGGCCGAGAAGGCGATAGTGGCTGTCGATGAGGACTGCTGCGCTCCATTGAAGGTGACGGACCAACTGGTTCCGCTAGGCAACCCTTGCTCTGTGAACGTCACAGCGTAGGTCGTGTTCTTCGGGGGAATTGCCGTAAAGACTATCGGGGTGCTCATCCACATGCCGTTGACCACAACGCTGCCCGATGGTGGCACTGGGGCCTTGTATCCGGCAACGGTTGCCACAGTGTACGGGAAGGTGCCGTTCTTGGCAGTGAACGATATGCTGCTCGTAGTTGCGTTCACTTGGGTGTTGTTGAAGGTGACAGACCAGGTTGTGCCCGCTGTCAGCCCCGTTTCATTGAACCATATCGAATAAGATGGTTGGACCGGGGTCACGGTCGAGAAGACGATCGCTTGCGAGAAATTCGTTCCGGTTATGTTGAATTTGCCGCTGGCGGGCGTGGGGTTGTATCCCGAAACGTTGCTGTGGACGGTGTACGCGTAGCTGCCTACCGACAACGATGGGAAGACGGCCGTGGTCGTGGACGAGTATGCAGATCCGGATACGTTCAAGCTCACATACCAGGGTGCCCCGGCAAGCAATCCCGACTCAGTGAAGGTTGCCGAGTAGTGAACGACCTTCGCGAAGGTGATGTCCGTATACTTCGTCGCCCCAGCGATCGTCACACTACCTGATACCGGTGAGGGGGTCGTGTAGCCGGTAATCGAGGTCACGTTGAACGCATAATTAGTGCCGTTCGCGATCGAGAAGTCGATCGTGGCGGTGATGGAGTTCCCTAGCACAGAGTCAAACGTCACGTACCACCTGGTCCCAGCCGCTAGCCCGGTCTCGTTGAACTGCGCTATGTATGCCCTCGTGAAGGTGATCGTGATCATGGGCAGGTTGGCACCTGCAAAGACTATGCTCCCGGTGGCAGGACTGGCTTGGAAGCCTGTCTCAGCTCTCACGGTGTAGGTGTAGGTACCGTTCACATTGACATAAGCCACCTCTGCTGGAGTCGGGGCGGTCAGGCGGGTTCCGCCGTATCCAGTGCCGACAGTAACACCCCATGTAACTGCCGTTGGCAGGCCGATCTCGTCGAGAACCACCGAGTAGTTCCCGCGGCTAGTGAATGCAATGTACTGCGTGGGGCCGTAGCCGGCTATGGACAAGGTCCCGGAAGCTGGAGTCGCGGTATACCCTGCAATAGCTGTCACACTGAATGCATACCCGGTCCCGTTCTTGGTGGGGGTTGAAACGACGGTAGTTCCTCCTCCACCACGACCTGAAGTACTGACAAACTTCGTACCGTTGAAAGTTACCGACCATGATGTGGTAGCTGGGAGACCGGTCTCCTTGAACGTCGCATAATAGAAACCTGGGGCTATCGCGAAAGCGATGGCTGTCGACATCGCGGACCCGTTGACCGTAACGTTCCCCTTGGTCGGAGTGTCCGTGTATCCTACGATCGAGGTCACTGTATACGCGTGAGTGCTGTTGTTCGCGGCGAACTGTATTGCGATTCCAGGCGCCGCCGGCTTCAGTGTGTTGTTGTAAGTCACTGACCATGATGTGACGCTCGTGCTGAGCCCAGTTTCCGTGAATGTTACCAAGTACTGATTTTTGATGCGCGTGAAGGTGATGTTTTGCAATACTGCCTTGCCATTGACGGCTATGCTTCCAGAGGCTGGGGTTGCCGTATATGCGGGTACTGACGCAATGCTGAATGCATACCCTATCGGTGTGTTGTTGAGGAAACCTAGAGCGGTGACCGTATAGGGGGCTCTGGTGATGTTGTAGACTGTGCCATTGAAGGTCAGCACCCACAGGGTGTTGGTTGGGAGCCCAGTCTCATTGAAGGTCACTGTGTAGTGGCCCGGGGCCAAGTACTCGAACTCCTCGCCGTATCCTCCGTATGATCCGGGCCCATTAACAACGATCTGTCCGGTGCCGCCCTGGGGTTCCCATCCCTTGTACCCGGACGCTATGTAGTTGTAGGTGCCGTTGGGCTCAGAATACGTGAGAACATTGTTGGTCGGAGTGGAGGAGACGGTCAGGGATTCAACAGTGTTGTTGAACGTCACTGCGAACGTCGCACCGACGGGCAGTCCCTCCTCGAGGAACTCGACGGTGTATTTCGTGGCTGCTCCAGTCGCAGCCACTCCCATGCTGGTCTTGACGGTGGTAGTGACCTTCGCGGACGCCGCTGACGCATGTGACCCGGATGATGTTCCGAGCATCGGCGTCATCGTGACCACAAGGGTCAGCACGACTATGATCACTGCAAACTTCGTCATTGAAGTCCCGTTCTTTCCAAGTATCCTTCTCAATGGGGCTTTTAGGCTCATTTGTAGCTCATGATTGGTTTTCATCGGTCCTCTTGACTCTCCGTGGACTCACGACGGGAGGCTACATAAACCTTCCGTCCTAGGCCATGGCACGACATTCCGACACAACATCCAACACGCTTCCCGGACCCCCCCCTGTTTCCAGTGAAAAACCACGGTGGCCACGCAGTTCTAAATCAGTGCATCGGAATCCGACGTCAGGTCGTGCGGGAAAGGGCTCCCACCGGGCAGTATCGGACGCACCACCCGCAGTCAGTGCAACTGGGAAGAACCGTCAGCTCATCCCTCCATAGGTCCAGAGCCGCAGGGGGGCAGACCCCCACGCACAGTCCGCAGAGGCAGCATGTGGCCTTGTCAACTCGTATCATGTGAAACCTCCCGGTCACTGCTCGCTGGTTTGGCCGAGGGCGTGACCCAGCGCCATCAGGGGCGTTAGAGCGCACTTTATCCTGACCGGTGAAAGGGGGACCCCGACCATCTTCTCGATGTCCTTCTGGCCAAGTTGTGCGAGTTCCTTCAGCGTCTTGCCCTTCAGTTCCATCGAGAGCATCGACGCACTTGCGACCGAGATCGCACAGCCTTCCCCGTGGAAGCGCACATCCTCGACCTTCTCTCTTGAGGCATCCAGGGCCAGCTCTACAGTGATGCTGTCACCACAGAGAGGGTTTGCCTCGGTACCCTTCATGTCCACGTGTCCCAGATGACCGAAGTTCCTCGGTTTCCGGTAGTGTTCCAGGATACGCTCCTGGTACATGTCGTAGGCCATGGATATCTCAACGGGTTGAAGCCTCGCACAGTTTATAAGTTATCTCCCGGTTAGAGGACCATGATGCCGGTCATAGTCCACTCTGATGAATGGTTCCGGGAGGGCCTCACAGATGAACTGTCCGATCTCCTCTCAGACCCACCCCACATCAGGGAGGTGAGGAAGAATGCCCTCAAGGCATTCATAGATCTTCCAACTGAGGCTGATCCACTTTACAAGAAATACTCACACCTGGCGGGCATCGACCTGAGGAAGGCCGATCCGCTCGAGAAGGGAAACCAGGTGGGTCTTCCCAAGTGCCGCCCGGGCGAGATCGTTGTGCTCCACGACCCCAGCGGCACGCGAACACGCGTCTCTCCTGAACTCACCTACGGGGGGGTGAAGGTCATGACCCTTCCTGAGATCTGGGACAGCGACCTCGGGACCCAGTCGCTCTTCCTATCCGATGTGAACGCCATAGAATCTCCTGAGAAATTCGATTCCATGAACCTGGCCCTGATGAACCGGGGCCTGTTCATAACCATACCAGACCGGTTCTCACGACCCGTCCGCGTCAAGGAGGTTTCTGTGCTCGGTCAGCAGAATGAGGCGATGGTGGTCCGCAGGGTCATTCACGCGGGTGCTCTCTCGCGTCTCTTCCACAGCGAAGAGGTCTATTGCTCAAACAGGGACAAGAATCAGAGGCTTTACTCCAGTTCCACAGAGATCACCGCTGGGGACGACTCGGATGTCATCTACTTCACCGCCCACGCGCCCGACGACAGCGTGGTAAGCTTCTACAACCGCTCTCTTGACGCCTCGGCGAACGCGAGGTTCTCCTGGTTGTTCTCAGGAGTGGACGGCTTCAGGACAACGCTCAGGAACCTGTCCAGGATGAGACAGAGGGGAGGAGTGGTCAACGATCACCAGGTCTTCTTCGGAGATGGTGACCACTCCATAGCCAGTTTCGTGAAGGTGCAGCACGAGGCGGACGACACTAGAGGTAGGTCCGTGACTCGAGGGGTCTTCAAGGACAATGCCAGAGGCACCTTCGCTGGAATGATGAGGATCGACCCGGATGTCCGGAAGATCTTCTCCTTCCTTTCCGAGCATGCAATGCTGCTGTCGAAGACTGCCAGGGCAGAGACGATCCCAGGGCTGGAGATCAGCTCGGCGATGGACGTGAAGGCCTCCCACTCCTCCTCGGTGGCACCGCTCGACCCGGAGCGCATCTTCTACGTCCAGAGCCGTGGCCTGGACGCCAACAAGGCCGCTCGCTTCATCGCGGAGGGATTCCTCGCAAGTGCCATGTCCCAGGCCCCACTGGAGGGACTGGACAACGCCCTGTCCCTGTGCTTCGATGCCAGATGGGACGGACAGCACATGGGGTGGGCTGGGCACCATATGGATTGGGTGGAGAGGATCTCCCAATCCAAAGGTTCCCCAGATGCCTCTCAGAGGAACGCGACCGATCTCAGGATGGATTCGAAGCTACGATAGGGGCAGTCTGTATCTCAGCGTGGCAGCAATGCCACCCAGGCCGAGCAATCGCTTCCCTGGCTCGCCATCATGACGGACCAAGAGGACCTTTCCTCCGCCATCCCGGGCAGCGCCTATGATCCTGGCCACGCCAGTATCGTGCAAACGAGAGTCCAGTACCAGAAGGGTCTCGACTGCTCCCATGTCCACAGCCCGGGAGACCTCTTTTAGTCCCACGGCACCCAACCCTTCCTTCCCGAGGGCCAGGACAAGCCTCTCGACCTGGGACGCCTCTTCCACTGCCATGTAACCCTTGAGCGCGTTCTCCGCCTTTCCCGAGCGAAGAAGCTCGTTGATGCCTGGGAGACCAGCCTCGGAGGCGGAGGCTATGGTGGGCGTGGGGCCCTTCCCTGATTCGGACCAGCGGCTGATCAGTTCCTCCTTGCAGAACCCAGGCCCCGCGATCACGACCCCCTTCGCCTTCACAGCCTCGCGTTCCAGGACCTGGATGAAGCCCGCCAGGTAGTCCTCGTCCTCTTTCTCCCGTTTCCCCTTGCTCGAATGGACGTACTTCCCAGTCCCCCTTCGGGTCACTTCCAGCACAATCTCCACCGACCGACCATGTATGCGTGCCAGGGCACCTTCGCTCCAGTCCAGGCAGACGATGATGAGAGTTGGTTCCTCCTTGGAGCGCTTCCCCTCGTCTATGAGCGCCCAGTCGGAGCCGGTGACAGCCTCCTTGTTCAGAGATACATCCCCACCCTCTTCGATGTCTAGAGTGTGATGCCTGCCGATATCGAATGGGGCCTCGACAATAGGGCCGGTGAACCGCAGATGGCCTGTGAACTCGTGGAACTCTATCTGCTCCACCCGGATCTTCAGGAACACTGGCCGCCTCTCCCTTTGCGCATTGGGAGTGTCGATCGGGGCCTCCGGGTCTCTACGGTGCGTGAAGGCCCCGAGGATGTCTCCGGGAATCACCAGCTGGGAGAGCCGCCAGAGGTCGCTGGAGTTCTCCAGACGCAGACGGAAATAGTTGGTCTTTGGATCGTGAACGAGAACCTTCATTCCCAGCCATAGACCGAAAAAGTGGATATAATGGGGAGCACTCCCCCCTCCAGTGAACGAAGAGGATGGCCTAACCCCAGTTGAGAGCCACAAGGACCTCCCGATGGTCCGGCCCCGTGTCCCTGGAGCCGATTCTATCATTGGTGTCAAGCACCCGGTGCTGCAACACGGCTACGTGGTCCTTGTCGACTACATGGGCGATGACGCGGCCATCGTTCAGGCCGCACGTGTCTCCTATGGTCTTGGCACGAGGACCGCGAGGGACGACAGGGCACTCATTCGTTATCTCATGCGTCATGGCCACACCACTCCCTTCGAGATGGTGGAGTTCAAGTTCCTGGTCCGCCTGCCGATGTACGTAGCCCGACAATGGATCCGCCACAGGACTGCCTCGGTGAACGAGGTTTCTGCGAGATACTCTATTGTCCCGGACGAGTTCGATGTTCCGCCCCCTGAAGCTATCAGGGGACAGTCTGCGCGCAACAGGCAGGGCAGGTCCGGCGAGACCCTGCCTCCTGCGACCGTTGAAGCGTTCAGAGAAGCTGTCAAGAGGTCCAGCGATGAAGCCTACGAGATCTACCAGAAGTCGCTCGAGCAGGGAGTCGCCCGAGAGCTGGCGCGGATCGTTCTGCCTGTCGGCATCTACACGGAGTGGTACTGGAAGATGAACCTGCACAACCTCTTCCATTTCCTGGAGCTGAGACTGGACGACCACGCCCAGGAAGAGATCCGGCAGTACGCCAATATCATAGCAGAGATCGTGAAAGGCGTGGTCCCAGTAGCCTACGAGGCGTTCGAGGATTTCGTCCTGGGAGCGGAGACGTTCAGCCGTGGCGAGCTCTCGGCGATCTCAGCGATGCTCGAAGGGACAGACAAGGAGGAGGCCTGCAAGAAGGCGGAACTGCCTTTGACCCGCGAGGATGGGTCTCCGATGAAGAGCGGTGAAGGCAGGGAGTTCCTGGAGAAGCTCTCCAGAGTGTCCCAGAGGAGAAAGAATCCCCCCAAGGGCCATTAGCGAGCTACTGGATCGGGCCAAGGTCCAGCTTTCGGAAGCCCCACACAGCGGCTGCAAAGCTCACTGACGCCAGTCCGCCAAGCACCACGAGCGCGACTATGTCGTTGCCCCCGATCGTCCCACCGAAGGCATCTCGGATCGTGTTCGCGGCGTAAGTGAGGGGGTTACCGTAGAAGATCGCCACGAGGACTCGCGGCGTCTTGTCGGTTATCGGATAGTAGACCGTGGAGAGGAAGATGACGAACAGCTGGAGGAAGGACTGTATCGTGAAGTATGCGTTGGCGGACCGCAGCCTGGTTCCGAGAGCGATGAGCAAACCCGCGAAGAATATGCTCCCCAGGCCAACCGTGAGCAGGATGAGCAGAACCCCGACGACGGTCAGGTGCATGATCCCTACGAGCGGGAGGGCGACAAGGATCATGACCCCCACACCCACCAGCGAGAAGAGAAGCGTGGTCAGTACCATGCCGGCCAGGTACTCGGAGCGCAGGAAGGGTCCAGAGAAGATCTGTTCGACCATGGACCATCTACGGTCCAGCCAGAACAGGTTGCCCGAGATGACACCGCCCGTTATCATCTGGAACGCGACCATTCCCGGGACCAGGAAGGCCGTGTACGATTCGCCTCCGGTCGCGGAGGAAGAGACCAGCGAAGTGAACATCGTGCCCAGGACTGCTATCGTTAGAGCAGGCTGGCCGAATCTCACGATGACCGTGAGAGGGTCCATGTTGGAGGTGAAGTTCCGGATCACGAGCCGAAGGACTGGGGGGATCTTCATGGCTCCTCATCAGGGGAAGGCAACGCACCAGTCGCCTCGTCCTTCTCCTCGCCTTCCTCATCCTCATCGTGTATCCCGACCAGGCCAAGGAACGCTCCCTCCAGCGTTGCCTCACGGATCGACAGCCGCTCGATCTCCAGCGAATGGTCGTGCGCGAAGCGGGCAAGCCACGAGACCATCTCCTCGGGCTTGTCCGAGCTGAAGGAAATGCCACCACCCTCGCTCTCGCTGCTTGCCTCAGTATCCACCGCTTGAGCCCCACCCGCCTTGAGGGAGGTGATCAGCTGTGTGAACACCGTTGGCGGAATCTGCTTCGCGAAGCCTACCTCCACCTCCCTGGCCCCTCCGAACCTTCTCTTGAGCCCCTCAGGTGTGTCCATCGCGGTGAGTTTCCCTTCGTGCAGGACCGCTACCCGGTCGCAGAGCATGTCCGCCTCGTGGAGGATGTGCGTCGTGAAAAGTATCGTCAAACCCTTGCGCGCACGCTCCCGGAGATACCGGAGGATCCGGCGACGGGCAACAGCGTCCAGCCCGACCGTGGGCTCGTCAAGGAAGAGAAGGTCCATGTCGTGCATCAGCTCGCGGGCCACCTGGAACCGCCTTCGCTCGCCCCCCGATATTGCCCAGGGCTTGCGGCGCCGTACGTGGTGGAGCTCGAAGAGCTCCAGCATCTCCTCCGCCCGGGCCTTGGCGATCTCCCGTGGCACTCCCCATAGGAAGGCGTACAGCGTCAGGTTCCGCTCGACGGTAACGAAGTCCAGCGATTCGGATTGGAGCACCACTCCGAGCCTGGAACGCAGCGCTCGACCTCCATCACGGACGTCATAGCCGAGCACTCTGGCGCTACCTTCTGTGGGTGGAAGGAGCGTTGTCAGGAGGCGAACGGTCGTGGTCTTGCCGGCACCGTTGCGTCCCAAGAGGCCCAGTACCTCCCCGCGCTTGACCCCGATATCCAAGTGACGGATGGCAAACTTGCCAGGGGTGTAGGAATATCCCAGGTCCTGGGTCTTCACGATGATATCTTCTCTCTTCCCCTCAAAGCTCACGATCAAGCCCCCCCGACCTGCGGTTCACCCGAGTTGTGGCACTCGGTGACCATAGAGAGCAGCGACATTGAGGATGACATCGCTTGAATCGTAACGGGAGCGCCTTAAATCGTTGACCAGCTCGTAACGTCGCTCTTGGAGGGCTTCACGCTCACAGACGCCCCCCCTCAGGGCAATGCCAGTTCTTATCTGGACTCTCAGGATAATAGATGGCAACCCCGGGGAGTGAGGACATGAGCGGCGAGCATGGAACTGTCACAGTGTTGCTGGCGCTGCTCGCCGGCACAATGATGACCATGACCGCAGTTCTGGTCGTACCGTTGCCGGAGGGAGTTGGCGCATCTGCGAACCCGGTCTCAGGGCTCGCTGGGAATGTGCCTAGTGAAGAACTGACGATGGCGAATCATGCTCTTTCTGACCTATGCATCAGCGCAGCCGCCCATGGCGAATCCACGGCTGCAGGTTGCAGCTCGTGGGGCCCACAGGGTGTAGCCTACGACAGTGGAAAGGGAGAGATCTTCGTCTCGTCCGGATCGGGCAACGTGAGCGTTGTCAACGACATTTGGAACGACATAGTCGCGAACATCTACACGGGAGGCTGGCCCGAGAGCGACACCTATGATAGTGGCCAACGGGAAGTTTTCGTTGCCAACGCATTCTCGAACAATGTGAGCGTTATCGATGATAAGGATAACAAGATACTCAAGAACATAAGTGTGGGGATTTCTCCCTTTGGTGTCGTTTATGACGGAGGCAAGGGGGAGATATTCGTTGACAACAGTGCCTCCGGGAACGTGAGCGTGATAAGCGACAGGACAGACAGGGTGGTTGCAACCGTCTCGGTGGGGAATTCTCCCGGTTTTGCAGCCTACGACGCTGGAGTGGGAGAGATCTTCGTCGCCAACTATTACTCCTCGAGCGTGAACGTCATCAATGACAGCACGAACACCGAGGTCGCGACCATCCCTGTCGGGGCCTTTCCACGGGGCGTCACCTATGACAGCGGTAGGGGCGAATTATTCGTTACCAACGGGGGCTCGGCCAACGTGAGCGTGATAAGTGACGCAACGAACGGCTTGGTCGCCTCCATCCATGTGGGAGACTATCCCTATGGTTCTGCCTATGACAGTGCCAACGGGAAGGTATTCGTAGCCAACCATGACTCTGGCACCGTGAGTGTCATCAACGACGGGACGAACAAGGTAGTCGCGACAATCTCGGTGGGAAGTTCACCTGAGGGTGTGGTCTACGACAGTGGCGATGGGAACATCTTCGTCACGAACGAGGGCTCGGCCAGCGTGACCATAATCAGTGGCTCCACGAACAGCGTAGTTGCAATCCTGTCTCCATGCACATCAGGAGGTGCCAGCTGGTGGACCTACGTCATCGTTGGAGTGGTGATAGCCGCAGGGGTCACAGTATCAACGGTAGTCCTGCTCCTACGGATGAGGAAGGGCTCGCGTGGGGCGAAACACTACGATTTCTAACTATGCTTCATCCTTCGGTGTTTCTTCTGCTTCCGTTTCGGATGGCGATTCGTCCTTGTCGGGCGGGGGCGACTCCTTTGCAGGCTTGGAACGACTACGGAGCCTCAATGGAACCAACGCCACAACTACTATCACTATGGCGAACACTATCGCGATCATATAGTAGCCTTCGAGTCCCGGTAATCCAAGGAAAGTAGGTTTGTATGAGAACACTATCGTCTTGTTCATCTCTCCCCCCGACACCGTGAAAGTTCCGAAAGATGGTGAACTTGCGTAGTTGTTCACCGAACCGACCTGGTAGACATACGATCCATTGGGCTCTTCGAACACTATTGTGCTGGTCTTGGAGCTGAGCTCCATGCCGCTCAGCATCACCGACCAGTTTGTTCCTGATGGGAGGCCTGTTTCCGTGAATTCGACCGGATAGATGACCTGGTACCAGGTTATTGTTACTGTGACCGCGGCTCCAATGACGCTCACTGACCCGGCAAGGTCAAATGTCTCCCAACCGGGAATCCGTCCAATGGTATACGCGTACGTTCCATTCTCCTCAGCGAATTCGATGGTGGTGCCCGTGGAATTATGCAGGGTTCCGTTCAGTGTCACGAACCAGTTTATTCCCAGCGGGAGGCCTACATCAGTGAACACGACAGCAAATGTGGCCGGAACCCAGTAGTTCGCGACCATTATCGCTCCCCCGATGACATTCACGGAACCCGTGAAGTTGGACGTTGTCCACCCTGAAACCTCCCCTAGCGTGTATACGTACGTTCCATTCGGCTCGGCGAATGAGATGCTTGAGGATAGTGAGGCGAGCGTGAAGTTGGCCAATGTGACCGACCATAGCATGTTCGAGGGAAGACCATTCTCGACAAACGATACAGAATAACCCCCCGAAGTGGATATTATCGAGATCGTTCCAAGATTGAAGCTGCTCGCATAGATGTAGCCATTGATGGGATCGTAGACCGCGCCGAAGGAGCTGCTCACGGCCACTACGGTAGCGATCACCTCGTTGGTCGCATCCGATATCACGCTTAACTCGTCCGAGTTGAAATTAGTTACAAAGACCTCACCGTTGGCGCTGTCATACGCTGCGGCATAGGGGGCGGAGCCCACCGGGACCCTGGCAACGACCATGTTGCTCTCGTCAGATATCACGTCCACATCGCTCGTAGACCCGTCAGTGACGAACACCTCACCCTTCTCGCTGTCGTATGCCATGCCGTTAGCGCTCACCCCGGAAATGTGGGCTACGAATGAGTTGTTAGTGTCCGATATCACGCTCACGTTCGTCCCATTGGTGGCGAACACTTCGCCCTTCGCGTTGTCATAGGCTACGGTTCCGGAACCTGCAGAGATGACAAGGGTGGCAACCACGCTGTTGTTGGAATCTGATATTACGCTCACGTCGTACCCGTGGGCGACAAAGATCTCGTTTTTCCCGCTGTCATACGCCACTGCGAAGGCCTCTCCGATCTGGATAGTGGCCACAACGGTGTTGTTCGAGTCCGATATCACATCCACGGTGCTCGAGCCGTAGCATGCAACGAAGACCTCGCCCTTCCCGCTGTCATAGGCAATACCGAATGGGTTGATCCCTACTGGGATCGTGGCAACGACCGTGTTGCTCACCGTCGATATCACGAACACGTCATTGGAGTTATAGTCAGAGACAAAAATCTCACCTCTTGCACTGTCATAAGCCATGCCGGTTGGACCCCGGTCCAGGGAAATGTTTGCCACAACTTCGTTGGTGTTGTCCGAGATGACGCTCAAGAAATCCGTATACTCGTTGGCGGCGAAGACCTCGCTATCGTTGCCAGCATACGCCAGACCGACGGCATTGAGATGTTCGAGCCATATGGTGGCAGCGACGCTGTTGTTGGCATCGGATACCACGCTCACCGCGGTCATGGCGGTATTGGAGACGAACACCTCGCCCTTCCCGCTATCATACGTCTCGCCACTGGTCGAACCCCCGACCAACGCTGTGGCAACGACCGTGTTGTTTGAGTCGGAAATGACGCTCAAGCTTCCATTGCCGCACATCAGGCCTGCGCTGACGTTTTGACACCGGGAGAACGAGACGAAGAACTCTCTCTTCTCGCTATCATATGCAACGCCCCTTGGGAAGTACCACATTGGGATCGTGGTCGTCACCTTGTTCGTGGCGTCCGATATCACGCTCACGTTGTCCGAGGCGAAGTTGGCGATCATCACCTCTCCATTGTGACTATCATACGCGATGGCGTCAGGCCCCAATCCGACCGAGATCGTAGATACGACCATGTTGGTGGCATCAGAGATCACGCTGACGCTGGCAGAACCCCAATTTGCGACAAAGACCTCTCCCTTACCACTGTCATACGCGATGCCGTCGGGTGCCATCCCAACAGGTATTGCGGCAACAACGGTGTTGGTTGCGTCCGATATCACGCTCACTGTGCTCGCCCCTCCGACAAAGATCTCCCCCTTGCCACTGTCAAACGCTATGCCTTCAGGGGTCCCTCCCACAAAGATTACGGCAAGAACTGTGCTGGTGGCTTGCGATATCACTGTGACACTGCTCGATTCGGAGTTGGCGACAAAGACCTCGTTCTTCTTGCTGTCGTATGCTACGGCATACGGGGACACTCCGTTCGCGGCGTCGACGTTTCCTGGAACCAGCGTGTTGCTGACCAGGACAAGTGATTCTTTCACATAGGGCCCGCTGGAGGAAGAGCGCATGGATAGACTGCTTCGAGCGACGTTCGATGGGTATTCGGACCGAAGTAGTGCTGAAGTCGGAGAGACCATCCTCTCCATCTTGACTGCGGGAATGGCTGCATGAGGATTGACGGGAGAGCGGTTGACTGGTGACGCACCGACCCAAAGCCCGGCGCTCAGCAATATGACCATGACAGTCACACAAGCAACGGTCAACCGGGCACTACCGCATTCCATGACCTCACGGCTCACGGCGACAGTTCCTTGCAATAAATATGTATGCATGGGAGGGTTCAGACCGGCTTTGCGTCCCAAGAGACCACCAGCCAAGGGCCAGGAGCGAACCTGCGCTAATCGGTGAGTTGCCGGCCACTATGATATCGAGGCGGCAATACTTGTCACTGCGCTGTTGTCGGCCACAGACGTAGGCGGAGTGATCCCTGCCTTCTTGTCCGCCTCGTAAAGATACGCCTCAAGATAGTAGGCACCATTAGTGACGATAGCGCTGTAGACAGTCGGGTTGCTGGTCGTTCCAGCAATGATGGATTCTATCTGGCCCGTTGTATAGAGCGGCTGGCTTTCCAGGCCGTTGTGCAACACCGCTGGATCGACGATCGAATCCGGCTGAATGTAGATGCCTCCAACCACGTAGAACGGAATGCCTCCGCAGCTGGTTGAGGTCTGCAGATAGTAACTGACGTACGCCTGCTCGTAGACATCCAGGCCAGGCTCGCTCAGAGCCTGGTTGTTGCTTCCCTCCTTGCCGTCCCAGGAAATCGCACTGCTGGTGTAAGAGATGGAGGACAGGTCCACCTCCGGGGTATCGGGGTATATGTCGCCAGGGTTGGATGAAGTAGTTGTCATGCCAGTGACAGTGCCGAAGTCCTCGAGCGCCTCGTATACGGCCCAACTGGAGGCTGAACAATATGGGCATGCCACAGACCCGTAGTAGAACAAGACTGGGAGGCCGCCGCTCTTCCACATTGAATTGTGTGCGCCTTCCCAGTTGTGACCGGTAGATTCCTGGTAAGCGGGGCTCAGATTCGGTGCTCCCATGCTCAACACAACAAGCGCGATCGAACCAGATATGGCAAATCCAAGAACGATCCCGACCACCACGGGCTTCTTCCAGGCCTCTGAGAGACGTGCGGGGTCCATTACAAGTCCGATTGCCATGATCACCACTCCCGCCACCGCGATCAGCAGAACCTCTGGGACGGCCGGAACCAGGAAGCCGACTAGTGACACCTCGCAAGCAAAGGCGAACCAGATACCCCCTGCGATGGCAATCAACAACCCGATCGGTATCAGGAACCTCTTGATCTTCCCTGAAGGAGTCGCTTTCGTTTCCTCTGGGCCCTTCTTTTCTGAGCTGCGTGATTTCCTGGAGTAGTAGAGGGTTTTGAGGGCCTTTCCCGCGTCGTCTACTCCTTCAGGAGGAGTGAAGTTGACTTTCTTGTCTTCCGCAACGGTATCCCAGTCGAATCCCTTCGAGCGGAGTCGATTAACCCTTTCCCAATCCACCATAGCACGCGCAAGGAGTGTTGCTCGTCTTATCTATCTTTCTAGGACGCGATGTCAAGAGCGCGTCTGTAATAACCTGCTGAACCTTGGGAATTGGTCCACTCATAGTCAACATGGAAAGCGCGGAATGTTTCATCTTGGTGCCAAATCACGACGGCAGGGTCAAAGGCTACCTGGATGCATGCCTCTCATCCATCCTCAAGAGCGGCGAGAGGGTGAAAGCTGTCTCATTGGCGGCTATGGTTGTCGATGATTTCTCAAGCGACTCTTCTGAGGAACTGATCCTGGGATATGTAACTAGGACGGGTGCTCAAACCTTCCCTTTCCACTATCTTCAGACCGGAAAGAACATCGACGTGGCGGGGGTCTATGACCTTGGAATGTCCCGGATACTGAGCAGCTTTCCGCACGTCAAATACATCATGACGCTGGATTCCGACACGGTGATCGACAGGGACATGATCACATCCTTGATAGATGTGGCTGAGTCTTCTGGCAACCACGCGGGAATGTTTGCGACCAATCAGTACTTCCTCGAGAATGGGAAGAAGACCACGCGCCACAGGTCCACCGGCCATTACGTGACGCCAGACGGGGACACCTGGGACAGGGATTACAACGATATCGGCACAGGCAGGGAAAGGATACTTTGCCCTTGTCTATCCGGTGGACTTCTCAAAGTATCGATGATCAGGGATGTCGGCATGATATTGCCTGAGTACAAGCACTACCACACCTGCACCGAGCTTGGCCTGAGGGCACAGATACGGGGGTGGGGAGTTGAATACGTGGAGAAGGCGAGAATGTGGCATGCGGGCCTAAGGCCCACTGAGAGGGATGCAAACATCGAGGTCCCTCGCATTTGGAACATACTCAGGTTCTTCCCCAGGTCTGAGATCGAAAGGTCCATCGAGCAGTACGAGAAGGGGGCGACTGACAAGGTAGAGAAGGAACGACTTCACAGGTACGTTGAGGCAGCGAGGAGAACGTGCCCCCCCGTCTACCCGATGGAAAAGGGGAAGGGAAGGGTGTTCAGGCAGTTGATACGACCAAATGGCCGACCTGATGTCTAATCGAAATCGATGAGCCCATGGTCGGGGTGGCCATGGTCTCCTGGCAAGACTGTCCTTCGGGTGCTGGTTGCTTTCGACCGACAAATCCCAGGATGGATAGCCTATCGAACTCAATGTCCCTATGTCCACTTGGGGTGCGCATCGGTGTCATCGACAGGTTCGGGAGGAAGAATGCCCAGTTCCTTTGTGCGCGCCCAGATGGTATGAGGGCCGGACTGGATCTCGAATCCGAGAGTGTTGCAAAGCTGGGAGACGCGACGGTTCTCACGGATGACATTCGCGACTATTGGAGGCCCTGGCTCCGTGAGCAAGGCACCTAGTGTAGAGCGGAGGAGGTGGCTGGCAAGACCCTGTCCTCTGTAGTCGGGGAGTACTGCAAGATCGGACAGAGATATGTAGTCCTCTTCCCGAGTGGCGATGCAATAGCCAGCGAGCTTTCCATCCACTTCAAGCCCAAACGAGGCACGGCCCAGCAACTGGCCAGCGCCTCCCTCCAGGAAGCACCGCATGAACCTGCGCGCATTCTCTATGGGGTCTTTCGTCTCGGCCCCCCACACGGAATATATCTGGTCAGCGAAGCAAATGGCCTCCAGCCTGGAGAGCTCCTCAAGATCCTCAGGACCTATGTTCCGCAATCTTCCCTGCACACGTATGGTCCGGCGAGCTGATGGAAGAGCCTTCCCGGAGGGCCATACTATGTCGTAGCGGTGGAAACTGTGGAATCCCGCCTGCTCCAGGATCGCGGTCACCTGGGGGAAATCCAGCTGGTTGAAGGAATCCCATATCAACAATACGGGGCGGTCTCCTTGGCCGCTCGAGAGCAGGTTCTCCACGAACTGCTTGAAACCTGATGCCGTCTGAAGGGTCTCCTTGAGGGCAAACAGCTCGACCCCACACCCATCTTCACGGATGGATTGTGTGAACACCACGCCATCGACCGATCCCTCGTGACCCCGCAGTAATGCCCCGTCAAAGTCACCGAGCAACTCCTGAGGAGACCGGAGCCCCTTTGCTTCCCGATTCCTTCCCTCTCTGACCAGCTTCTTGCGAAGGTCCTCTACCAATGCAAACGCACCATCAGGATCCTTGGCGAGTGGTTCCCACACGTTCATCGCCATGACTCGGAGCGTTCTGACCTGCCAATCATCGGTAGTCCCTCATCTCTGCGGCGGTTTCCCGGAAATGTCCATGTAGAAGTGTAATTGCTGTGACATTGGGCCAAAATCATGGGTCACGTACCCACACGGCCTGAACCCCGCTTTGAGATAGAAATTTATTGCGTAGTTCATGAAATCCCCCGTATCTACACGCAGTATGCTGAGATTCGAATCTCGCGTGTATTCCTTTGCCTTCTCGATCAATACCGTTCCAACTCCCTTTCGCCTCATGTCCTCTCGAACGACCAATGAGTCGACCTGAATCGAGAAGATGCGCTTGCTCAACGCAATGTAACCTACTATCTCCCCCTTGTTCTCGGCAACAAATACGGCACCAAATTCTGGAATGCTGTCCCTCTTCATGAGGATCATTTCCCATTCCAGGAACTGCTCACCGAAATTCTCTGCAGCAAGTTCCAGCTTTCGTATCGTCGGCAAGTCCTTCTCGTTGTAACCCCTAGCCGCGACTCTGCTCTCCCTTCCCCTCATTTCCGCCGAGGCCATGTTCCCCCGAGCTACTTCAGGGTATTTCCCCATTTCGGTACTCGTTTCTGGAAAATGCTGGGACTTGACGATAGTTGCCAATCGGTGCTGACTTGCGGCTAGTCAAGGTCGCACCCCTCTAGGTAGGCAGCGCCCTGAGGGGTCTACACTTACCTAGTTGTAGTCACCCACTTCCCTACTGAGAGTAGCCATACAGGGGCGGCTCGGGATTTGCCTGCGGGTCGTATGGAGTTCCCGGTGCCGGCGCTGCTTTGGGTTTTCGTGTCAGTGCGAATACCACCACTGCCACGACCACAGCAGCGATGACAATCACAATGACCCAGAATAGCGGGCTCGAAAGAAGAGACTGGGATCCCGAGCTTGGGGACGAAGTGATGGTAATGACCACCCCACCGCTTTGTTCGGTCACCTTGTTCAGCGTGGCGTTCACGAAGAGTGTCACTGTTCCGGCAGCGCCACCCGCAGTGAAGGTCACGGAGGACCCGCTGGGGTTGCTCAAGATGCCAAGACCGCTCGTTAGCGACCACGAGTAAGTGGTCCCCGCTGGGCAGGCTCCGCCCGAGCAGACTGGGGATGCGGTGAAGGTCTCACTGCCCCCGGTCGCAAGGGAGAGGGAAGAGGGACTCACCTGCACCGAAGACAAGGTTGGGGTCTTGCTGCTCGCCTTGTACGTTGCCGTGAGGGTGCCGTTCCCAGAGACCGTGACCGTGATCGTGGAGGAGGTGCTCCCGGATAGGGCCAGACCGCCCACAGCGGTCCAGGAGGAGAACGAATATCCAGTGCAGCTCGATGCCACCGCGGCATATGAGTTTGCTAGGAAAGATCCCTGGGTCTGGTTGGCCTGAGAGGACCCATTGAAGGTGATCGGCCCGCAACTCGTGGGCTCCACCACGAAATTGACCGTATAGAACGTGCCAGGTGGAGGGGATTGCGAGACGTACGCGGAAGTCAGGGTCCCGTTGGAGGAAATGCTCACATTCACCCAGGCCGTTGCGTAGACCTGGGCGGTGCCACTCGTCGGCTTGAAGGTCCAGTTAGAGAAGGCATAGCTGCTGCATGAGAGGGCATGACCAGGGAATGTTCCCGCGCGGAACTGTGCCGAGCTCCCGCTGGGCTGAGACGTCCCATTGAAGCTCACCGGGCCACAGCCAACAGGAGACACGATGAAGTTGACCAGGTATAGTACGGTGACGGGCGGAACGTAGGTATAGGTGACGGCCAAGGTTCCGTTCCCCTTCACCCATACGGTCGCGGGGTTGGCGCTTCCAGAAGTGATCTGTAGCGCACCGCTAGCGGTCCATTGAGGATTCGTGTAACTTGTACAGGCCGAAGCATCCGCAGTGTAGTTCCCGGCAGTGAACGTGCCAGAGGAACCGTTGTTCTCGTTCTGGCCATCGAAGGTGATCGGCTCGCACTTTGATGGCGACACTACGAAGCTCACCAAGCCGCTCACCACCTTCTTTCCGGTCCACAGGTACCACGCAGTGAGCGTACCATTGCTGGCAACTGTCACCGGGGAGATCGACGATGTGCTAGTGACCACTGTGACACCCCCAGTTGAGTTCCACTGGTGGAACTCATAGTTGGTGCACGTGCTCGCGTCCGCAGTGTACTGACCAGCAAGGTAGCTGCCGGAACCCCCGCTCGTATGTGAAGAACTGTTGAAAGTGATGGAGCAGGTCGTGGGTGAGACGAAGAAATCGACAGTGTAGTGTTGCGGATTGACGGGGTTGACCACGATGGTCACCGACGAAGAGTTTGCATAGCTGGGAGTTGAGTCCTTTACCTGGACCGATAGCAGGTATGTCGCTGGGTGGGCAGGGGTCCAGTTCCAGTATGCGCTGTTAGGGGCGCTGCCTGCCGCGGTACCGTTCACTTTCCATTGATATGTGTACGCAGGGGTTCCATGGACAGGAATTGCCTGTGCATAGACAGTGCCGCCCACGGTGAGCGTAGCGGGAGAGGCACGCAGCCCGACTGAAAAGTTGAGGGAGACCCCGGACAAGGCGTTCGCGAAACCACCGATGTTCGGTGTCCCAATCCCTGTGACGGGGTCCCATCCGACCGTTGCGGGATAGCCGTTGCCTCCGGTGGTCACATCGTGGTATATCTTGGATGCGTCAGCGCCCTTGGCGAAGGCATAGACGTATGGGTCAACGAACCCGGTGAAACCGCTGGCCTGGAAGCTGACGTCCAGCACGGCGGCCCACATTGGACAAGCGAGTGACGTACCCCCATTCTCCTGCTCAACGCCGGCACTGACAAGGATGACCCCTGTTCCGGGATCCGCATCCATGGAAAGGTCAGGGACACCTCGCTCGCTGGTCGTGCACACTCCCGGATATCCCGGTGTCCCGATCTGATAGCTCGCTGGGGCGTTGTCGGCGTTACATCCTCCCCCGGCACCCTCGCCGCTGGCGTGGCTGCATGGAGACTCGCCCCAGCCTCCTTCGGAACCGTAGACGCCTCCCGTTCCCGGGTCGACACAGGTCCCACCGATTGCTAGTCCATCTGGCTCGGACGCGGGGAAGAGAGTGGTCGTTGAACTGGAATACTTGTCAGTGTCACCCGAGGATGCAAGAAGGTCGACGCCGGCAGCCATTGCCGCTGACCAGATGGATGCGACCGACCACGGACCGCCCCAACTGTTGGACCCGATGGGAATGTCGTCGTTGACGAACGTCTGGTCGCAGTCCGCTGGATCGGTAGTGTCCAGACATACGAGAAGAGGAGCGCTTGGAGCCATGGAGTGAGCCCACTGGATATCGAGGTCGGTCTCCGCGCCCCATCCAGGGTATCCAGTGCTCGTGCAGTTCGTCGCGCCGTCCCCAATGAAGGTGATCGTCGGAGCCGGGAGGCCGTAGTAGCCGTCGAACGTGTTGACGTCGGGCACAAAGTCCGAGCTTGGCTCCAGGGGATCGCACATCTCGGACAGCCCGATCTCATCGCTGCCGGAGTAAGTTGTAATGAGAGATGTCTCGTTGTAGAAGGTCCGCATGACCGTCGGGGTTATGCAAGAGGGGGCGTTGCACGTTGGTGCGGACAGGGGATGGGAGTAAAGGTCTGCGGGATGAGGACCGTCAAGAGTGTTGAGCCCATGGAAGGATTCCACATCGGCCGCAACCGAGGACGGAAGGCTTGGGTCGACGTTGGGGACCATCCCGCGAGCACCGTTGTCCTCGTACGTTCCTAGGGTTATCGCCAGGGCAAGGTCAACGGATGACGCCGGACCAGTGATGGTATAGAGAAGTGGTCCATCGGTGGGGGTCACTGCAAGGCCCTCCTGTTGGAAGTATGAGAGCAGCAGTTGGACTGACGCAGGGGACGGTCCGAACCTCTGGAAGAACTGTGTAAGGGACATGGTGTGGTGGAATTCCGCCGACCCTGGTGTCTCGAGCTCCTGCGCGTAGGCTGACCAACCCGACGTTGGCGAGATCGCTAGCTCGATGTTGAACGTGATCATCTGACCTGGTGGAATAGGCGCGACCAGGTGTGCCCCGGGAGGGAGCGCCCCGGCGGAGTTCGGCAGCACTGTCATCTGTCCGTTCAGCGATGCAACAGCATCCGCACGCTGGGCGTAGGCCGATGATGAATAAGCGGGAAGGTCGGCGTTGATGAGCCCAACGATCCCCAGCCCCGAGAGGATCATCACCGCGGCGATCGGGACGACCATCAGTGCGGAAACTCTTCTCTTTCGACAGGGTTCCATGTGCCCGGGTATGGCGATGAGATATGAAAAACCTGTCGGCCTCTATCCAAGGGTCAGGTTGTGGTGCTACGCAAGACTTTCGACTGGATCAGGAGGGAGAATACCCAGCTCCTTTGTCTTGAGCCAGAGAGTGCGCGGACCGAACTCTATCCTGAAACCGAGATGGCTGTAAAGCCGGAACGCACGGTTATTCTCCCGGGTCACGTTCAGGAGCAACGGAGGACCTGAATCCGCGAGCAAGGCATCCATCGAGGCGCGGATAAGACGACTGGCCAAGCCTTTACCCTGGTACTTGGGATGAACGGCGACATCGGTCAGGTAAGTGTATTCACTGTCCCGTGTGACAATAGTGAATCCAACCAGCATTCCATCCACTTCCAATCCGAAGGAGGCATTGCCCATGAACCGGCCGGCATCTCCCCCGAAGTAGAACTTCATCACAGTGCGTGAGCTCTCCAGTGGGTCGCTTGTCTCGATACCGAAGGTGGAATCCGCATCTCCCACAAAGCAGAGGGTTCTCAATTGGGAAAGCTCTTCGATATCGTCTGGGCCCACGTTTCGCAGCCTTCCAGGTGACTGAGCGGTCTGAGAGGTCTGTGGAGGGGCCTTCCCAGTGGGGTGGACCATATCGTAGCGGTGGAAGCCATGGAATCCTTCCTCTCCGAGTAGAGATGCGGCATGGGGGGATTCAAGAAGGTTGAAGTAGTCCCAAATCGACAGGATGGGACTGCTATCCTTGTCCTGCATGAGCAAACTCCCCAGGAATCCCTTGAAACCAGATGGTGTTTGTTGAGACTCCTTCAGGGTAAGAAAATCGACCGCTCGTGCGCGCCCGAGGAGGGGCTGAGTCACTATCATGGCTATTGCTTCACCCCTCTGATCGCGGAGTATGGCCCCGCCAGCATCCAAGGCTCCTCCGAGCACCTCCTGCGGGGATTCAAGGCGCTTTGCCTCCCGTTGCTTTCCCTCCCTGAGGAGCTTGCTGCGGAGTTCTTCCACCAGGGTGACCGCGCTCGCTCGATCCTTCGATACGGGCTCCCAGACGTCCGAAGCCATGATGCGGGATATTGCGTGCGCTTGATAATTGTACTGCTCAGCCAGCACCAGGTTCCAAGGAGTATCGATCGACCTTGTTCGGCCACAAAGTGGATCCGAGACGCCTAAAAAGGACGATCTTGGGGATGTCCGCTGGCGGGACATGGCATGTACACTCTTATCACATGTAACAGTAGCCTTAATATATCCTCAACGCGGTTTCCCCCACATGGTGTCGATGGGATTGCGCTCGTGGTTTGCCCTAGCTGTTGCCGTCGGATTCCTGTTGACCGCAATGGCTCTTGCGGGGACTGTCTATGCCAGCCCCAACAACAATAGTAATCACAAGATCGTATTGACCGCAACCTGCCCCAACAGTGATTATCAGGGAGCGAGCACAAAGCTAAGTTTCACTCAGGTGGTCGCCTGTGCCAAGAGCGTCGGCTTCACCTCAGTCAGGGAGATAGCGTTCATCGCCATGGCATACCAGGAAAGCACCTTTGTCCCCGGAGTCACCGAGTATGGAGGCTGCGCGGCAGGGATACTTCAGGAAGGAGCTGCGTCGGGTGGATGTCCCGGCCCATTCCCGATCTCCCATTACAACCCCAACTCCTGCAGCACGTACGCGGCAAATGGCTGGAACGGTGTATGGTACAACCCGACCTGCGCGTTCAAGTGGGCCTATGCCTACTACCACTATGTAGGGGGGTTCAACTTCTGGGGAAGCTATCTGAGTGGTGCATATTGCAAGTGGTCGCCCAATGGGTTCAAGGGAGCCCCAAACCCTGACGGGACTTCAGTATCCTGCAGCGGCAGCGGCCAGAACCAAGCCGGCTTCGCGTGGAGCTCGGTGGGCCTCTGAAGTACGTCCCAGAAGAGGGACGACCGGGGCTCCCACCTCCTTGAAACTGCGCTGAATGATCCACCCCGTTATTGATCTTGACGAGGTTTTATTATCCGCGGGCAGATGTGTCCGAACTAATGCCCGCCAAACCTCGCAAGAAGACCGCTAGCCTACCCCCTCCTGTCCTGGCAGTGCGCCGACCCGTGGTCGACACCTATCATGGAGTCTCTGTCAAAGACGACTATCGATGGTTGGAGGACTGGAATGACCGCGAGGTGCGCATTTGGACCAAAGCACAGAACCGTCGGGCACACGCATTCCTGAATGCGTTGCCTCAGCGCAAAGCGTACCTGCGCCGCTACCAAGAGATCTCAAAGAAGGGGTTCACATTCTACTTCCGGCTCAGGTACGCGGGGGGCCGTCTTTTCGCGCTCAAGTACGACTCTCACAAGGATCGTCCACTGCTCGTGGTCTTCGATTCGATGCAGGACCTGAGCCGGGAGAGGGTCCTTCTGGACATGGAGAAGATGGCCCGCCCAGGAGCCACGATGGATCTCAACCTCTTCGTTCCATCCTGGGACGGCCGCTTCGTGGCGGCTGTTCTCTCAGAGAGCGGGAAAGAGGAAGGGGACCTGCAGATCTTCGATGCCACGTCTGGAGACCGGCGGCCGGATGTCGTCCATCGAACCCTTTTCATCGGGGGAGGCTCGGTGGCATGGACACCTGATGGCCGTGGTTTCTTCTATTCTAGGTATCCGCACCCAGGAGAGCGACCTCCCGAGGACCTCGACTTCTACCCGCAGGTCTTCTTTCACCGGCTCGGGAGCTCCGACAATGAAGACACCTATGCGTTGGGGAAGGAGTTCCCGAGAATCGCGGAGTTGCAGCTTTCCAGCCTGCCCGACCGGGAATCGTATCTCGTCTCGGTCTCCCACGGAGACGGCGGTCAATTCGAACATTGGACCGGCGATGGCAAGTCTCCATGGACCCGCGTGAGCGGGCCGGGAGACGAGATAGTACGCGCTGCGTTGGGCCGGGATGGATACCTTTACCTCGTCTCCCGAAAGGGGGCCCCCCGGGGGAGTCTGCTTAGGGTAAGAGCCCCCAAAGGAACGGTTGCAGAGGCCGAGCTTCTGCTCCCGGAAGGCGATTGGATCACAGAAGACATAGTGACCGCGCCCAGCTATCTATATCTCCAACAACAAATGGGTGGCGTAGGGCGCCTGGGAAGGATCGACCTGCGGACCAAGAGGTTCGAGGAGATCCCCACACCTCCTGTCTCTGCAGTCATGGAAGTGGCTCCACTTGACGGGGACCGGGTCCTGTTCAGAGCCAATACGTTCCTCGCCCCCCCATCGTTCTTCTTGGTGGAGGGGAAGAGCGCTCCGTCGTCGGCTCCTCTTACCTCCCCCTCACCAACGGATCTTTCGGGCTGGGAAGTGGTCCGGGACTTCGCCATCTCGAAGGATGGGACCAAGGTCCCCATGAGCATAATCGTACCCAAGGGACTGGTGCTTGACGGAACACGACCCTTGCTGCTCACTGGATACGGTGGGTATGGAATCTCGATGCCTCCGGATTACCTTCTGTGGTGGATCCCCTGGTTCGAGCGCGGTGGTCTGCTGGCCCAAGCGAACCTGAGGGGTGGTGGAGAGTTTGGCGAGAGCTGGCACCAGGAGGGCATGCTCACGAAGAAGCAGAATGTCTTCGACGATTTCATCGCATGCGCGGAACACCTCTGCAAGCGGGGATACACCTCCAAGGAGCGTTTGGGCATTTTAGGTGGCAGCAACGGGGGGCTTCTCATGGGTGCGGTCCTTACCCAGCGGCCGGACATAGCCCGAGCCGTAGTGTCCGATATTGGCATCTACGACTCGTTGATCACTGAACTCGACTCGAATGGCCAGTACAACGCGACGGAGTTTGGCTCCGTCAAGGACCCTGAGCAGTTCCGAGCCATCTATGCCTACTCCCCTTACCACCATGTGAAGGATGGCACTCGCTACCCGGCAGTCCTTTTCTCGACCGGGGAGAACGACCCGAGGGTGAACCCGCGTCATTCACGAAAGATGACGGCTCGCCTTCAGGCCGCGACCGCATCGGAAGAGCCCATTCTCCTCAGGGCCAGCGAGAAGTGGGGGCATGGGCCCAGTTCGCTTGGAGATCTCTTCGGTCTCTACGCGGAGGACCTGGCGTTCTTCGAAGACCGCCTTGCCTCCGCGCAGTCCTCTCGTGCTCGCTCACCCAGGAAGGCCGTTCGAACACCATTCCAGGACTAACACTCGCATGCCCTTAGCAGTTCCTCATTTGCCACCATAGGTTGGCAAGGGTGAGGATCCCCGCCAGCTACCTATTCACCATCTCGATCGCGTCGAGAGGACACGAGTCGGCGCACAGACCACAGCCCTTGCACTTCTCTCCGTCAACTTCGAGTTTGTCAGATTCGATCGTTCGAGCACCGAAGTAGCAGGCAGGCACACACAATCCACACGAGTCGCATGCATCCTCATCCGTCTTTTGGATGAGCCTGCCATGCACGTTGCTCCCCTCGTCCGCGATCAACGCACAACAGCATGGACAGCAGAAGCAAGATGCGACAATCTTGCCATTCTGGTCCATGAAAGGCCTCGTGACCAGCTTCATCTCGTCAGCGAACTTGAGGAGCTTCTCCACTTCCTTCTTGCTTGTCTTGGTCACATGACGGTCTGCGGGGACGAAGTCCGGTTCTAGTCCCAGACATACGTGCAACCCCCTCTTGCAGGTACTGCCCTTGCCCACCCTGCATATGCAATCCGCAGTCCAGAACTTGTTCTGTTTCAGGATGGCGGCTCTTGCCTCATCATGAGTCCACACCTCATGTCTTGGTTCATCGGTCATTGGCCCCCGCGCGAGATATGGATAGTGTGGTCCTAGTAAATAGACATTCTGGCTAACAGGCGGACTTGCCGAACTGCGGGGCACGGTGCGGATCGAGCTACTTCTTTGGTATTGGCCCGCGGAGGAACCGTCGCATCGCGGTTGCCACCTGCTTCCGGGAAGTAAAGATGAAGTCGTTATGGTTGCCTGGAACGATCATTATCTCCACGTTGGGCAGTTCCCGTCGGACCCGTTCTATTGATGCGGCTCGGAATGGGGTCATGTAATCGTGCTCCCAGACAAGGTTCTCCGCCAGCCTGGCAGAATCCCCGGCGCGGAGCTCCGGCATTGATGTGGCGTATATTGCGAGGGCCGGAGAGCGGATCCTGGCATAGTCCCTCCGGTCGGAGAACATGGTTCTCCACAGCGCCTTCGCAACGCTGCTGTCCATCCTTCCCCGCACGGTCCCGTTCGGCTGGACATCGACCAGGTCACAGATCCAGGCCTTGAATCTCGCCGTGTCCCTCACCTTTGGGAGCCATAACGCCTGAATGAATGCCAGATACGCATCGATCGATGTTGTAGCGCTGGCTGGGGGCAGGGCCATGTAGGCGGGGGGAGCACTCTTGACCGCGTCTATTCCCACCCGATCTGAGAGATCGTACGCTGCGTCCAGGTATACGATGCGGTCGACCCGCTCCGGATACCTTACCGCCATCGTGGTGATCTCGCTACCTCCCATGGAATGCCCTGCAAGATGCGCCTTGTCGATGCCCAGGTCATCCATCAGGCAACGGAGGTCTTCGGTAAGGGTGTCGATGTCGTACGGTTCCTTCGCATCGGACCGGCCGTGGCCCCGCCGAGAGTAGGCTACTACCCGGAAACGGTCGGTCAGGGCAGGGGCAATGTCGTCGAAGTAGTGCGCGCTGGCGCCGAGGCCGTGGACGAGTATCAGGGCCGGGCCTGAGCCGCTCCAGTCAAGGTAGTTGAGCCGGACCCCGCTGGCTGTCACGAAGTCGCTCCTGTGCGGAGCAGGGTCGACATACACCTTTACTTCACTTGGAGTCGCCAATCCGCTCGATCCTCGACCCATAGTTAAGCGGGGGCCGCGTAGATAGACATTCCGGTCAGCTCGACTCTTGGTGGACGAGGGGGGACCCTAGTGCCTTCCGGGTGATTGTTACCCGGCTCCAGCGGTGGCTCAGAACTTGCCGAGCATGCTCCTTGTCTGGATCCACGAGTACGAGGTTCCGGACGGGTGTGTGGCAACGGACATCGGAGTCGCTGTGAGAGTTGGACCGAAGTGAACGAGGGAAACAGAGGCCGTGGTTGAGACGGTGATCACCACGACCGAGCTCTGCACGGTCACTCCATTGAGCGTGGCGTTCACGAAGAGCCCGATCTTCCCGTTGCTGCTGCCGGCAGTGAATGTCACCGACGCGCCAGTTGTCGCACTGAGAGTACCGAGCACGCTCCTTGTCAGGGTCCACGAGTACGTGGTGCCCGTTGGGCAGCCGGAGGTGCACTTTGGCGTGGCCTTGAAGACCTGGGTGCCGCCATGCGCGAGGGTTGCGGAGGTCGGGCTCACGGAGACTGA
>Ga0326727_10005979_pt1 | contig 33970 bp, 34 predicted proteins | sample MB2enrmetagenome_FD_207643 | JGI IMG/M metagenome (GOLD analysis project Ga0326727, IMG submission 207643) | Lab enriched peat soil microbial communities from McLean, Ithaca, NY, United States - MB29MY | ecosystem: Environmental > Terrestrial > Soil > Wetlands > Peat | place: USA: New York...
TTCGAGGGGAGCACAGTGCCCATGAAGTTCAGCCTCAGAGTCTGCTCAAACCCTTCCATGTCCATGTTCAAAAAGCTGAGCGCGTTTTCCCAATCGGCCGCCGAAGTCTCGAGGAACTCAACCTCGGTGCTTGCTTTCGGGTTATTCCCGCCGGCACCGTTGACCAGAAAGTCTGGCGGTCCCCACTTCGCAACCGCCTCCTGGTACACAGCGCTCAACGCCGCCTCGTCCAGTACACTGCAGCCAAACGCAAGGGCTTGGCCGCCCAACGCGACCACGGATTCAGCGGTTGCTCTCGCAGCCTCTTCTCTTAGATCAAGAGCAACGATTCGGATGCCGATCGCGCCCAAGGCGCGTGCCATGGCGCCGCAAATGGCACCTCCGGCACCGGTGACAACCGCTATGCCGTGAGGAAGAGGGAATGGGTCGCACGTCTGCATAGGTTTCACGTCGTCACCATAACCTTCAGCTTGTTTTTCGACGGATCGTTGGCCAAAGCCATGGCCTCGCGGATACGGTCGAGCTCAAAGCGATGCGACACCCATGCTTCCGCATCAAGCTTGCCCGCGCCAAGAAGCCCAATGACGGGGCCGAAGTCGTTGACGTAGCGGTAAATCCCCGAAATCGTTGCCTCCCGCTTCAGCAACTCCGCGTGGGGGACACCTACCACCGCTTTGCCCATGCCAATATAGACCACGCGTCCGCCAGGTCGCACGCAGTGGATTGCGTCCGCAATCGCCGATTCGGCACCCGACGCCTCGAACACGCATTCGCACATTCTGCCATCGGTGATTTCGCGCACGATCTGGGGGAGCTGCCCGCTGGAGGGGTCGACGGCTTGGTCTGCCCCGACCTTCAGCGCCACGGCTCTGCGAAAGGCCAGTGGTTCGGATGAGATAACCTTCGCTGCGCCAGCCACCCGTGCCATCTCAATGCAGGAGAACCCGATAGGACCGGCCCCCAGGATTAGCGCCGTTTCGCCGGGCACTAGGCGAGCTTTTCCTATCGCGTTATGGGCAACAGACAGCGGCTCTGCAAGCGCGGCCTGAGTGAAACTCACCCGATCGGGGATTCTGTAAACGAAACGAGGATCATGCACAAGAAAGTCGCAGAACATTCCGTTGTACGGGGGCGCGCCCGTGAAATGCACGTCCGGGCAGAGGTTGTAGCGTCCTTGCCGACAGAAGTCGCATGACATGCAGGGGACGCCAGGCTCGATGCACACTCGATCGCCCACCCGGAAGCCTTTGACTTTGGTCCCGACCTCAGCGATTACCCCGGAAGCTTCATGACCAAGAACATGTGGCGCGGTCACGACGTGGTCGCCGATCCTACCGTCGTTAAAGTAGTGTAGATCGCTGCCGCAAATGCCTACCTCTTTCACGTTTATCAGGACCATGCCGGGTGGGCACTCAGGCCGCGGCACGTCCTCCACCGCGATTTCCCCGGCCTTCTTAAGGAATGCCGATTTCATCGAAGACTCCTTGCAGTCGGAGATTCCTTACGGCTCACCATCTTCGTCCTTCCCCGTGCCGTTTCCGTCCAGGAGCGCGGTGACGTTCGCAAAATGACGTCGTAGCACCTCGGCGGCCCGCGATGGCTCTTCTTCAAGGCATCGCAAGATTTCCGCGTGCACGTCTGGCCACTGAAGCTCAAGTGTGTGGTAGGTCTTCTCGTGAATCAGGGTCATGTTAACGTGGAGACTCAACTGTCGGTAATAAGAGCTCAGGAAATCATTTGCCGCCAAGGCACAGAGCGCCTCGTGGAACTCATAGTCCAAGGCGATCGCTTTCTTCTCTCGCTCCGCCGCGTTTGGCTCATCCCGTAGCGAGCGCATGCGGTCGACGATCTTGTGCATCTGCGTGGACGATTCGGGACCGACCCGAGTGAGGCTCTTAGAGACAGCGTAGAGCTCAAGGACTTCACGTAGCTCGTAGACTTCTCGAATCATCTTCCGCGACGGCTTTCTCACCTGGCATGAGCTCCGTGGCTTGATGCTAACGACCTGCTCGAACTCCAGCCTTTTGACGGCCTCGCGGACTGGCATTGTGCTGACGTTCAACTCGGATGCTATGTGCTTGATGCTGATGTTGTCCCCATACTTAATGGCCCCTGTGACGATTTGATCGAGAAGGTATTCGTAGACGCGGTCGACAAGGCTCCTTGTGTCAATCGGCTTTGTCATTATCCCTCCAACCCTGCCTGACGACTTGCCAGCAGCCGTCGCAGCGACTCCGCGTCATCACATCGGTACACGGGAACTCCCGCATATCCGCACGCTGTCTCAATCTCAGTTGCCAGACACCCCTCGGTTAGGGAACCGTGGTTGCAGGGCGCACACCGAAAAAGGAGCTTGGGGTCCACCCCGAGGTCTAAGCGCGTGTGCGGCCATGGATCTTCGTAGCGGGTGCTCGCCGCTTCCTCTACCACATGTCCTTCTCCCACCAACATGCGGAACTGGCCGCCCTCTCTGTACAAGCGCGCGAAGGTCACCGCCTCGCCCGCGGGCGACTCGTAGTGCACGGCGGCTCCTGACTTCCCGTGGAGATTCGCCGCCAAACGCACCCGCGACAAGCTGCGCTTGGGCTCGAGCGACCTCCCTGCCCAATACACGGAAGCCCCGCCGCAGTTTCGCAGTAATACGTGGTCCTTCTTGAATGAGACCAGATCGCCGAAGAGCGGCGGGACAGCGGGGTTCAAGGCATGAAGCAAAGCCACCGTCACCACTCCGTTCAGATCGCCCTCGCAAGCAAATGGAACAATCCTTCGCGCGCCTTCCGCGTCTTGCGCGAAGGGAAGAAAAGCAGGCAAAAGGCAGGCAGTGCATCCTTGGCAGGTAATGGACATCTCGTAGTGGCACTTGATCGACGCCGCGGCGATGGGCTCCTGGGCCGTTTCCAGTTCGTCGAGTCGGTCCCTGGCCGCCAAGTATAGACCAACCTGGAAGTCCAGGGCCGCTGGCGTAGCCATTTTTCCGTCGACGCGCAGATCAGCGCCGTTCGACGACAGCCATCCGAGAAAAGAGTCGACCCTGGCGTGTTGGCCTGACACAATGTTCCGAGCTCGTTCCACCAGGACCTCTTCCTGCTCGGTCAGAACTTCACGCAGAAAGAGCCGCTCCAGCGACGCTGAGTCGCTTCGAGTGTACGGCATCTCTGCGCCGAAGGTGCCGCCCCAGAGCATGACGCGGGACCGCCGAGTTCGAGAGAGCGCCGAAGCCCCTGACATCCACCGCAGGAGAGTGTCGCTATCCTCTTCAAGAAAGCTCTCGACGAGGGCGGCCGCGCTGCTTCGCGGTGACTCGCGGAGGCTCCCGCAGATCGCGCCCGCGCACGGAACTCCGTTCCATCCACCAGCGGTTACTGCGACAATTGCCGTCGGAACGTTGAGCTTGTCGACAAGCTCAACGACAAGAGGGATACGGGCCCAGTGGAAAACTTCAATCAAAAGGCAGTCGACTTCATCTCTTCGGAGGGCCTCAACACAAGACGCCAGGTCCCGTGCGTCGCGGATGCCTCCTCCGGCGCCCGGATCTCGACCTGCGATACTGACCAGCGGAGTCGTTGTGCTAATGCCCCGTTCCGAGAGGCGCCGGGCGAGCGGGCTGTCAACAGCTGTGGGTCGCGTTGCCACATCGGCCCTTGTGTATTGGAGCGGAAAATCAAAAGTGACTAGGCCTGCATTCACGCGATTCTCTCTTCCGATTGGACGTCGCGAACGATTTCCACCCACCGGGCCAACCGCTCAATGTCCGTCTCGCCACCCAAGAGAAGCGACATTCCGCTGGAGCGAATGACATATCTATCAACACCATGTTCGCGGCAGGCTGAGAGGATGCTGCGCACGTACTCCTTCTGAGCCTCCTCTGAGGCATCCTGGACGTGACGTTTGGCCATCACGCGAAACTCGATCGCTCGCGGTCCGCTGCGCGCCATTTTGTCGCCGAGGCCTTTCAGCCCTTCTGCCTTGTTTTCCATCGTGACGCCAAAGTCCAGGATCTGAACACCGGGCAGACGCTGGATTCCGGGAACATGCTTCGTAATGTCCCCACAAGAGTGCCAGTACCAGACGCCGCCGTGGAACTCAGAGAGTTCGCGCTCGTATGGCAGGAAGAACTTCTCATAGCTGTCGGGGCTCATGAGGGGTATGTCGTCGTTGAACAGGTCGCAGCGTGAGGGAGGCTCACCCGTGTATTCGGCGCGCCACGTCGCATACTGTTTCGCGGCGTCCGTAACGTAGCGTAATATCCGGTGAGCGAAGCCCTCGCTTACGTACATGTCGACGGAAAACTCCTGGAATCCACGGATGTACAACGCCACGCCCTGCGGGCCGCGATACCACTGAGGAAAGATCACCTTCAGCTCGCTACCGGCCAGCGCTTTGACACGCTCGAAAAAAGGTATGACCATCGCCAAGTACTCGTTCGTCGAGAAATCAACAGTTTTCGGCAGGGTCGAGGACTCGTCGACGATCGGCTCTCTTGCGAATTGCGGTTCTTCACCGGGCAGGAAAAGGACCTTTTGACCGAGCATGCCAGCCTCATGCGTCACACCAAAACAAACGGGAATTTCCGGCGTTAGAGGTGTGTCATCGGCAAACCGGCGAAACTTGAACAGCTTGTATTTTAGGAAATATTCCAGGAAATAGTCGGGATCAGTATAGAAACGACGGATATCCATCCCGAGAACTTTCTCCCACATCTTCTCAAGACACTCCGCCGTGACAGGCATAGGCCTACCGCTGTCAACGGAGTAGTTTGGACACCCGTGCCACTGTGTCTCCCCCCTCAGACCACAGTCACCCTTCTCCCACAGCGAGAGCCGGCGCTTGTTCTCAGTCCCGTCGGCCAGTTCCAGATACTCGCCTACAAGCCTGCTGATCAGACTCATCTAACCCTGCCTTAAACATTCCGCCCACGTGTGACCTGGGCTTTCGATCGAGATCTGATATCTGATATCAGATATATCAGAAATACATCATAGCACTGTGTCGGTCGATGTCAAGAGAAAACAGGCTCAAGACAGGCTCTAAGAGGACAGATAAGAGCCTTCGGGAACTTCGGAGAGTACGAAAGGCGACGATGGACTTCGTTGGTCCAGTCAGGGCTTCCAGCTCTTGTCCATAGGAGACAGCACTTCTGCACCCGAGGGCACAACCAGCACATTGTCCTCGAAGCGTGCCCCTCCCCCGAACTCAGCTCCGTAGGACCCTGGCTCGACCGTGATTACCATGCCTTCTCCCAGGGGCTGGTTGCTGCCACTCTGTAGACTAGGGCCACGGTCGTGGTAACGGAATCCTACGTGGTGGCCGCAACCATGAATGAAGCCGGGCCCGAACCCTGAACGGCTGAGGGAATTTCGGGCCGCAGTGTCGATGGATTCGTGCGATGCCCCCGGTCGGATAGCCCCGATGGCCACGCTCTGGGCCTCTTTTACCGCCGCGAGCAGCTCGCGCTGCCGCTCGCTGATTTTCCCGACACAGGCGGTACGGGTAAGGTCGCTCCAATAGCCATCCACGCAGGTGCCAAGTTCCAGAAGAACGAGATCGCCCTCCTCCAACCGAAGAGCCGAGGACCGACTGAAGGTCCCAGCCTCGTAGATGTGCCTGCCGCCCTGGACATGCGCCCATCCGCGGGCCAGTCGACACCCATTGCGCCCCGAGAAGCACTGTATGGCGCTTTCCACTGATGAAGCGACCATCGTCTCGGTGGCTCCTGGAATCAGGGCGGCGTGGAATGCTTCGAGCCCTGCACCCGCGGCGGCATTTGTTCTTCGCAAAGCCTCAATCTCACGGCCAGTCTTCCGTTGGCCGCACCGCGAGAAGACCTCGGTCGCATCACAGGTCTGAAACTCGCCGAGGATTGCTTGCACCGCCCTTTGGGTCAGAGGCGGGGTTTCCCCAGCAAAGCTGGGAGGGGCATGTTGCCCGTCGTCTGCCGCAATCCCAAGTTGACCTGGAGGAACTCCTAAGGCCTTCAGATCGGCGTAGACAAGGCCGTGCAGGACTGACCACGCGTCTGATCCCGCGGGAAAGCGCCGGTGTCGGAATCCAGTTGGCAGTACATCGTCGGGTTCGGTCGACGCAGCATAGAAGACGGGAGTTCCCTCTGCGGGATAGAGGCACAAGGTCAGGCCGACGCAAGGCCAAGTCCCACATGACATGACAATGTCTTCAGTATACCAGGCGAGTAGGGCCTTGAGACCAGCTCGTTGGATGGCCTGGCGCAGGAGCCGTTCGCGTTCCGGGTCGTTAGTCCTTTCCATGTCCCCCCTCCATTCACGGCCGATAGCGCACGAGGTTCAGCATGTATCCGCCGTCCGCATAAAGCGTCGCACCGTTGACATAGGAGGAGGCTTCCGATGCAAGAAAGATAGCCGGGCCGACCATTTCCCCTACCGTCGCCACCCGTCCCAGTGGAACCCATTCACCAAACTTGTCGCGGCCAATGGAATCGATAACCTCCCGGTTGAGGTCCGTTTCCACTGGTCCGGGGGCGAGGTTGTTGACCCGTATCCCCTTCGGGCCAAGCTCGAGCGCCAAAGTCCGTGTAAACATGTTCAACGCCGCCTTGGACATGTTGTAGTCCAAGTTGTGCGGATAGGGCATGACGTCGTGGATTGAGGTGATGTTGATGATCGAAGCGCCGTGTGACTTCTTGAGCAGTGGCAGAAGGAGGAAAGTCAACTCCTCAGCGGCTCGCACGTTCAACCGCCAGATCTCGTCGGCTTTCGACAAGTCGGTCTTCTCGAAGGGGAGTATAACTTCTACGGCCGCATTATTGACGAGTATGTCGAGACGGGTCTCTTCCTTCTCCATCTGCCGAACCATCGCGGCGATATCCTTTGATGACGCCAAGTCCGCCCGAATGAACCTGCCACCAATGGCATTCGCGACAGGCTCACCCTTGGCCGGATCGCGCGCGTTCACCCACACTTTTGCCCCAGCTCCCGCGAACCCTTCCGCCAAAGCCTTGCCGATGCCGCGACCGCTTCCAGTAACAAGCGCAACCCTTCCGTCCAGCCGAAAAAGGTCCAATGGGTTCATCTGGCCTCCAAGCATTAGCGCTGATATCAAAGATATCAGATGTGGTATGTTACTCTTCTGGTTGCTGCTGTCAAGAAGAATCTGAGCGGGAAAACCGCCATTTCCATATAAGCGCGAACTGTCGGAAGCGCGCAACTTTCAACGAAGGCGGGACCCAGAGACGCGGGTGTTCCGTCGCGTCTTATTGCTCGCCTCCTGCTTCAGCCGGCTATCGATTGGCCCGATGGCCTGCCACGCCCGGCATTAGAAGCGGTTCGGACGTTCCCGGGCCTCCAGGTCCGCAAGGGGGCTAGACGCGCAGGCCGAGGCCGGGAGACCTTCGGGCGTTGCCGTTCGTCAAGAAAGAAACTGCCGGGCATCAAGGATTCTGCGCTCGCATGATTCAAGGTCTGGCGCTTCTGGCAGCTCGATGCATATGAGCTTTCCATCAGCAATCATCCCTCGGTAAAAGGCGGCCTGGATATCCCCGTCTTCCACGAACACGGGCTGCACGATGTTGTCCCTTGTCATTTTGACATGCACATACGGCAACTTTTCACGATAGTCCTGGTAGAACTTCCTGATATCGGCTGCGCTGCAGAAGGACCGGTTGTGCTCCCTGTCCATAGCGTTACCCGGATCGAAAGTCAGGTTCATAGAAGGAACCGCGAGAATTAGCTCGCGAATTCCCGCCTCTGCGCCTGAGCCCGTGAGGGGCTCATGGCTGTTTTCGAACACGGGCAGGACACGATGCTCACCTGCGACCGTGATGTACTCCCGAACGCGCTGCTTCAGCCTAGCCAGCTCTTCGTTCGAATATCCGACCCTGGCAGGATTGTCCTTGATCACCCTTCCAGCGATGGTCAGACGTACGAAAGTCCCCGGTCCGAAAACGGCGCCGTTTCTTACACCCCGAAGGAACATCTGGCTATCGGCAGGATCCAGTATGTTCGTCCCGTCCCAGGCGTAGTGCAGGCGCATGCTTCCGCTGGCCGCGACGGAAAGCAGCTTCCCAAGCGCTGCTTCGTCGAGAGAGAGGTTTACATCGCGCACTTCCATCCAAGGGAAACGCTCATCTGCGGCCCAAGCAACGACTTCCTCCAAGGTCGTCTCGCCCCGGTTGATTGCCCCTCCGAAGGTCCGCGACGTGAATCCGATCATCTTTGCACCCGGCCCGAAGCGCCTTCGTTCAGAAGCTCACGGACCTCCTCAAGGGAGGTAAGGTTGAAGTCCCCGAGAACCGTCTGCTTCAGCGCGGAGGCAGCTGCAGCAAACTCCACGGCTTCCTGGGGAGCCATCTTGTTCATGATTGCGTAGATCAGCCCCGCGGAGAAGGAAGCGCCGCCGCCGCCCCGGTCCACGAGGTGGATGTCGTAGGCACGCGAGATGCAGAAGTTCCTCCCGTCGTAAAGGAGCGCCGACCAGCCGTTATCCGAAGCCGAGCGGCTCTCCCGAAGAGTCGACGCCACCTGGCGAAAAGAGAACCTTTCCTTCATGCGTCGGAACATGCTCTTGTACCCCTCGATACTGAGCTTCCCTTGGGAAACATCCGTATCTGCCGGCGTGAACCCGAGAGTCATCTCCGCGTCCTCTTCATTTCCGATGCAAATATCCACATATTTCATCAGCGCCGTCATCACTTCGCGCGCCCGTTCTGGAGCCCAGAGTTTCTTCCGATAGTTGAGGTCAACACTCACGGTGAGCCCGTGCTCCTTTGCTTTTGCCAGCGCGACTTCCGTGAGCTGGCGAGCGCTGTCGCTAAGGGCGGGAGTTATCCCCGAAACGTGGAACCAGGCCGCGTCCTTGAAAACCGCATCGAGATCGAAATGTGATGGTGCCGCAGTGGCCATGGAGGAGTCCGCCCTGTCATAGATGACCCGGGAAGGACGCATCGCTGCGCCGTTCTCATAGAAGTTGAGGCCAAGGCGCTTCCCGCCGAATGCGATGAACCGCGTATCCACGCCCTGCGAACGGATGCTCGCGAGAGCAGCTCGGCCCAGGGGGTTGTCGGGGAGCCGCGTCAGGTAAGAAACATCCATGCCAAACCTTGCAAGGGATGCCGCCACAATCGATTCATCCCCTCCATAAAAGACATCGAATGAGCCTGCCTGCTCGAACCTCAGGTTGCCCGACGGCATGAACCTGATCATCATCTCTCCCATCGTCACGACACGATTCATTTCACCAACCCCCTCAGAACCAGATTCCTTCGAAGCCGGAATGTATCGACAAAAATGACTGCATTCATTCCCGCTCGGAGCACTGCAGCCGTGACAGCGGGCCGGTTATCGATCCAAAGAAGATCCTCACGCCGGCCGCCCGTGCGCATCACTAGCTCGTTAATGAGCTCCTTCGGAAAATCGGCCCTGAAGCGCCCGGAGGAGAAAAGCCATCTGTCCCCGGGAATCAACCGGTCCAGCCGGAGATTCTTCAATGCCAAAGTTGTGTCCGCTCGAGCATCCTCACAGAAGAGCCACTGGGTAAAGCCCCTGGAAAGCTCGCTGAGAAGCACCTCCATGCCGGGGGTGAAACACGGGGCCCCGAGAGCCTCCCGCACGACCACTCCATCAAGACGGAAGACGAGATGGGGAGCGCTGGCGAGGCTCATTCCCCCATCACCTGCAGGATGAGGCTACGTGGGGCGCTTTCGCGCTGCATGTCCAGGACCATGATGTCCTGGTAAGTTCCTAGGAGTAGCTTTCCGTCCTGGACGGGAACCGTGACGCTCGCGGAAAGGAGCGCGCTTCTCACGTGCACGGCGCCGTTTCTGTCATATCCCACAAGGTGGTGCCGGTAGCCGCCCTCCAGAGGAACGAGCCGCTCCAGAGTGTCCTCCAGGTCCACAAGAAAACCGGCCTCGTGCTCCACGATCATGACCGATCCCGTTGTGTGCTGGAGAAACACAGTGAGGGATCCCTCCTGCAAGCCGGATTCGGAAACGAAGCACTTCGCCTCTTCCGTGATCACGAAGGTGGAGAACTTCCCGCTGCTTTCGATCTGGATCCTGCCGGTCTTCACCATCGGGAAAGCCTATCGTCCGCCGCGCGGGCCTTCAACAGCTGGGGCACCCTGCGGATTCTCCCCCCTGGGAACGCTCAAACGGCTCATCCACTCCCTGATCCTGACGGCCGCTGAGATGACATGAGGCTCGGGATCCACGTTGTAGTCCCAGGAAAGCTCCACGGAGAGGAAGCCCGGGAAGTGCGTTTCATTGAGCGTCCTGAGAAGGGGCTGGTAATTGAAGCTCCCATCACCGGGAACAAGCCCCTGGTGCTTTTTTCCGTCATTGTCGTTCAGGTGCACTTGGTAGAGAAGAGGTCCCAGGGAATGGACCTCTTCCACGCCGCTTTGCCCGGCAAGGTGGATGTGACCGGAATCGAGCACGACCCCGAGATTGTCCCTGCCCAAAGGTTTGATGAGCCGTAACGCATCCTCCGCGTTGACGACTAGGTCACTCACGTAGTGGTTGACCGCTTCCACCCCGATTTTCACGCCCGCGTCCGCTGCGATGTCGGCCACGATAGAGAGGCTGTCGGACATCCGGGCCCAGGCATCCTCCCGGCCTTGCCCGTGCAGAGACCTGCCCGGCACGGTGAGCACGCTCGTTGCTCCGAGCTGCACCGCGTTCTCAATGGACTCCTTGATGTAGTCTAGGCTGTCCTGGCGGATGCGATCATCATTCGTCGTGAGGCTGAAGGGGTAGCGGTAGAACGCCGGCATCACGGACGCGATCTCTAGCCCCAGGTCAGCCGCCTGCCGGCGCAGGGCTCGAAGCTTGGAAGGGCCCAGATCCGATCGGAAAACGTGGGGCCGCCCGCCCCAAAGGTCGATGCCTTCGTAGCCCGCCCGAGCGACGATGGGCAGGACGTGCTCCAGGGTGTAGTTGGAGAACACCGACGATACAACGGCAAGCTTCATTCTGCAGCCTCTACGGAAGCTCGGGGAGAGACTGTCGTGCCTTCGCGACGAGGGCAATGTATTTTTCCACCTGCTCGCTGATCCACTGCAGTCCGTGCTTCTCCACCATGCCCAGATCGAAAAAATTACGATTTCCCGAGATCGCATCCGCCCCGCAGCGAACAAAGTCTCCGGCGTTCTCTAGGCTGATCCCGCCGGAGGGACAGAGCTTAACACCCGGGTAGACCATCTTGAGGTTCGTCATGTACTTCGGTCCCCCGAGGGTGGCGGGAAAAATCTTGACCATGTCAGCGCCGGCCTCCATAGCCATGAGGACCTCTGTTGCCGTGAAAGCTCCGCAGTACATTGCGGCCCCGTAGCGGTGCGCTGTGGCAATGACTTCGGGCCGGAACGCAGGGGAAACGATGACCCGGGCCCCTGCAAGAATGGCAAGCCGGGCGGTCGTCTCGTCCAGTGTGGTTCCGGCAGCCAGGAAGATCCTGTCTTTGAACTCATCCCTAAGCGTCTCAAAAGATTCGAAAATCCCCGGGGTCGTTGTCGTGATTTCGATAACACGGGCGCCGCCCTCGTACATCGCGCGCACATAGCTGACCAGGTCCCCGCCTTCCTTTATCTTCATCGCGGGAAGAACGCCCGTTGTGCGGGTCACAAAGACCGCTTCGTTCTCCGGGCCGTCCGTTCGACTCATTCTTTCCTCCTTATGGCGAATGGCCGCACACAGCTTGCTGGTGCTTGCTTATCTCTGCCTGCGCCCTAGAATCGTCGCCGGCCCTCCATCCGCGCCACTGATCCACAAGGGCGCAACGATCACGGATACAAGCCCGCCCAGGTCCTGATCCAGTTTCATGTCCTCAATGACTAGGAAGCGCCGTCCCTCGCCTTCTAGGAGCACGTTGTGGGCCCTCATTGTTAGGTCGAGAAACTTGATGCATGACAAGGAAGGCACGTCCATTCCTAATGCACGCATGCGCGGGAACTTTTCCAGAAGGTATCCGGCGCTTTCCACACCAAACCCGGGGCAGTGGCTGGAGTAGCGCTTGGGGTTGGACCTGCGCACCTCGCCGTATCCGAATCGGAACATGACAATGTCGGCGTCAGAGTGCCCGCGGGACAGGCCTTTCAAGTGAGACGGCATCACAAGCGCGTCATCATCCAGGGGAAGGTCCAGGACAGCCGGTCGATCGAAGACCAGCTCCGCCGGCTGGAAATCCGATAGTGCGAGGCCCCGGGGGCTGACGTGGCGAGGAGCATCAACGTGCGTTCCCGTGTGAGTTGCTACCTTGATGAGGGTCACGTTCGCGTCATCGCCCTTTTCCAGGCTCAGGAACGGAGAAAGCTCCATTCTCGGGATTGCCGGCGGAGTCGGCGTTTCCATCGAAAGAGGATAAGAAAGAAACACGTACTCAGAGCCCATGAGCCGCTCCTCAGCCGGACCTATGGTCCTGCGTGAAGTCCTTGAGCCAACCTTGGTCCCATAGGCTCGGGAATGGGTTGCGCTGGTAAGGGTGGGCCGTTGCAGCCGCCTCATCGAGCTCCACGCCGAGCCCCGGCTGATCATCCAGAAAGAACTCTCCGTTGCGGATCGGATTCCAGCCGCGCACCAAGTCATTTCTCCACGGGACATCGAACTCGCCAAACGCCTCCTGGATGAGAAAGGAGGGACTTGCCGCGTCGAAATGGAGGCAGGCCGCAAGGGACACCGGGCCAACGGAGCAGTGCGGAGACAACCGGATGTCCTTCTGCTCGGCAAGCGCGGCGATGCGCCGAGCTGTGGAAAGCCCGCCGCAGTGGGCAATGTCAGGCTGCAGCACATCCACAGCCTGCAGGGAGATGATCCGCGCAAAATCCGCCATGGTATAAAGACGCTCGCCGCCAGAGATGGGCACGGCCGAGTGGCGCTTGACAAAATCCAGCATCTCGAGGCGTTCCGGCGGAACGGGCTCCTCACACCATACAGGGGAATAGCGCGCCAGACGCCTTATCATCTCTAGGGCCGTGGGCGCATTGAGCCTGCCATGGAACTCCATCATCAGCTGGACGTCCGGTCCTACGGCTTCCCGAACCCCGGCAACGAGGGCGTCCGCCTCTTCCATCTCAGCGGGGCTCATCACCATCCAAGCAGTTCCCAGGGGATCGAACTTCATGGCCCGATAGCCCCGGGCAACAGCATCCCGTGCGCGCTCCGCATATTCCTTCGGGGTCCGCGCGCCGCCGTACCAGCCGTTCGCATATGCGGGAATCCTGGCGTTGAACCTGCCGCCCAAGAGCCGGTAGACCGGCTGACCGCACGCCTTTCCGAGGATGTCCCAGAGGGCCAGCTCAACGCCGCTGATGGCGGTCATAACGGTGGAGCCTCCTTGGTACTGATCCCTGATCAGCGCACCGGTCAGCGCTTCAATATCAAAGGGATCCCGACCCACCACCCGATCCTCAAGCCATTCGTGGCACAGAGTCTCCACGGTCTTCTCCTGCCATTCGAGGGAAGCTTCTCCGATGCCAGTGATACCGGAGTCCGTAGTCAGGCGGATGAAGAGGTAGTTTCGGAGCCCCGCGTTGGCGAGAAACGTTTCGAAACGCGAAATCTTCATTCTCGGGTCTTTCCGGGCCATCCACTGGATGCAAGCCACGCGCGTGCCTCAGCATCTGCTTCTTTCGCATCCAGGGGAAGGTGCACCACTGCGCCGCCCCTGGCCAAGGAAAGCTCGGAGGCCACAAGTACTTCGTAGGCCTTGTGACCGTCCCAGCCGCTGACCAGGGGCTTCTCCGTACCGCGAATGGCCTGCAAAAAGTTTTCGATTAGGCCCATGAACCCACCGAACTCTTCGTCGAAAAGGAGCGTGTTGGGCAGAGCGGGAGCCCAGACCCGCGACCCTTCCGTCTCACTGTCATGCAGGGTAAGCCGGTACTGATCATCCACCTCCAGCCACGCGTGGTCCCCGTACACCTCCACACGCTCCCACGGCTTGAAGCTCAGCGCTGAAGAGCTTGTGGAGATCACGCCCACGGCTCCGCTTGTGAACTCCAGCTGGCAGACCGCGTTGTCAACCGGAAACCTGCGCCGGTTCCTGTGGTAGCGGTCCAGCCCGACGCAACGCACAGAGGCGACATCGCCCATGAGAAACCGGGTAATGTCGAAGATATGAATGGTCCCGGATTCGAAGAGGTCCACATAATCGTAGCCGAGGTTGAACTTTGCAACGGACATGGCGGGATTGGAAACCGGGCCTTCGGAAATCATCCTTTTTGCCCTACGATACGGCGGAGAGAATCTTTTGTTTGCCACGGCCATGAGCAGAACCCCCCGTTTGTCGGAGAGCGTGCACATGCGAAGCGAATCTGACAGAGAGCGCGCAATTGGCTTTTCCACGAGCACGGGTATGCCCTTTGCAAGACACGCGCAGGTGTGTTCACAGTGGAAGTCATCCGAGCTGCACACAATGATTCCGTCTAGACTCTCCTCATCTATCATTCGCCGGTAGTCCGCGTACCATGTGCCCCCGAAGACCGCCTCCACTTTGCGAGCCTGCTCTTCCGTGCGCAGCGAAAATGCCCGCACCGTCACCGGCTCCCAGATCGTCTGCAGCCTTTTGACGGCCGGCCAGTGCTTAGACTGCACAACCGGGCCCGCGCCGATGAAGCCGATGGCGAGGGGCTTACGCCCGGCACGCTCTTCATCTTTTGCAACGCCATAGACGTCCGCCAACTCGAAAGCCTTCTTCACCGGAGTGTGACCGTATGTGTCTTCCCTGTCTCCTGTCATGAAGTACCCCGCATCCGGCGCACCGCCGGCTGCCCCGCAGCTCCCGTACCAAGCGCGCGGCGGCTGATGACCTCGAAAAAAAGCGCCACGAGGATGACCACTCCCTTGTAGAGGTAGAACGCCGAGTCACGCATCCCCATGGTGCTCAAGCCATTGTTCAAGATGGAGAGGAAGATCACGCCGACAATAGTCTTCCTGATACTCCCCTCCCCGCCCATCATGCTGCTGCCGCCAATTATGACGGCGACGATGGCATCGAACTCCAGGCCGTATACAGCGTTCGGAGCTCCCGCCGACATCCTGGCCGTGGTAACCACCGTTGCCATCCACACGAAAAAACCGCTGAGCAGGAACAGAAGCAGCTTGGAAAGATCCGTGTTCACTCCCGCCTGCTTGGTCGCCTCGACATCGCCGCCCAACGCATAGGTGTAACGCCCCAGGCGCGTGCGGTTGAGCATGTACCAGCCGATGAGGTAGCTCACGACCACCACGAGGATCACCGGGGAAATGCCGAGCACGGAGCGGTTGTTCATCAACGCGATGAACGGATTGATGAAAGGGAGCGAGTCGCCGCCCGTGATCCCGAGCGCTAGGCCGCGCGCCCAGATCATTGCCGCCAGGGTCACGATCACGGAGTTGATTCCAACATAGGAAAGAAGGAGGCCGTTGAAAAGCCCGCAGGCTAGGGCTACCCCGAGGGAGGCGGCAAGAGAGACCGCCATGTTGCCCGTGCCCCGAAGAACGACTGCCAGGACGACTCCGGAGAGAGCAACGACAGAACCGGGTGAGAGATCGAACTGCCCGGCGATAATCGTGAAGGTGACGCCCACCGCAACGATTGCAAGGGCGGCATTCTGCTCCAGGATGCTCACGAGGTTGTCAAAAGTGAGAAAGTCATGGTTCAGCAAAGTGAATACAACGACCAGGAGAACGCCCATGATGACAAGGCCGAACTCCTTGAGCAGCCAGCCGGTGATCTGTCGGGACCCGCGTTCCTTCATGCCGCCTTCCCCCTGCTGACGCGGTCAATGACCACCGCCGCGAGAATCAGGAGGCCGTTCACGGCAGTCTGGTACGGCCCTGGAATTCCCTTGATCGTGAGGTAGTTGAGGATCATCCCGGCGATCAACGCTCCGAGCATTGACTTTTCCAGCCGTCCCGAGCCGCCGGTCAGGCTTGCTCCACCAAGCACTACCGCAAGGATCACGTCGAACTGAATGTTGTTGCCAACCCCAGGGCTCACCGCACTCAGCCGTGCCGCAAGAACAAGTCCGCCGATCCCGGCGGTGAGGCCCGAGAGAACGTAGGTGAGGGTCTTGAGGCGCACCACAGGAACCCCGCACAGGGCCGTTGCCCGGGCGTTGCCTCCGATGGCGTACAGGCGCCTGCCGAAGCTGGTCTGCCGGAGAATTACGGCAAAAGCAAAATACAAGAGAACCATGAGCAGTATGAGCACGGGAATAGAAAAGATGGTCTTCTGGGCCACGAAGGTGAAAGCCGGGTCCCGCACCCAAAGCCAGGCGTTGTCGATCCAGAGAATGGTTTGCGCCAGTCCCCGAACCGCGATCATCGTGCCAAGTGTCACGATGATCGGGCTGATGCCGGCACTCTCCGCCAGGAAGCCATTGACAAGGCCTATTGCGCTCGCGGCGGCAAGGCCTGCCACAATGGCAACGCCCGTAGGAAGGTACCCGTGGTTGATGAGAAACATGGAGACCACTGCGGCAAGAAGCGCCGAGGAGCCGACGGACAGGTCGATTCCCCCGACGAGGATCACCATGAACATCCCGATTGCCATGATGGCAACGACCGATATCTGCTTGAAAATCGTGACGATGTTTTCTGCCAGGAGGAATCGCGGCGCCGTCAAGCCGAACAGAATCCCCAGTGCAACGATCACGAGGACGATTCCATAGTCGCTTGCGATGATGCGGATCCGCTCGCCGCTGTTCAGGACCGATGCCGGTCGGTCCATAGGAGGCGGCGCCTGCACCAGCTCATCTCCCCTGTGCATGTTTGTGCCACCCCTGGATTTCCGCCAAGAGATGCTCCTCCCCCGCCTCGGCTCTGGTGAGGATCCTGTTCAGGCGACCCTCATACATCACGAAAATCCTGTCCGAGATCCCGAGGATCTCATTATGGTCGGTCGACACCACCATGATCGCCTTCCCTTCCGCGGCGAGGGAACTCAGCATCCGGTAGATCTCCGCCTTTGCGCCAACGTCGATACCGCGGGTGGGCTCAATGAACAGCAGGATGTCCAGGTTGCTGAGAAGCCACCGGGCCACGATCGTCTTCTGCTGGTTTCCGCCGCTAAGCGTCCTCATGCGGGAGTTGGGCGTCCGCAGCGTGATGCCCACCTTGCGGATGAGATCCACCGCGGAAGCGCGCTCCCTGCGGTTGTTGAGGAGCGGAAAAGCCCTGCTGCGGCGGAAGGCGGGCAAAGAGGGAAGCGTGATGTTTTCCTTTACAGACATTTCAAGAATCAGGCCTTCGTCTTTTCTGTTCTCCGTAAGAAGGCAGATCCCGGCGTCGATGGCTTCCCGGGGAGAGTGGATCATGATCTCTTTCCCGAGCCGCAGCACCCGGCCTTGCGGCTTTTCCATAATCCCGAACAGGGACCGCAATAGCTCATTCTGTCCCGCCCCCAGGAGGCCGGTCACCCCGATGATCTCACCTGGGTAGAGATCGAAACTGACGTCCTGGACGCGTGAGCCGATGCTTAGGTTCCTCACTTCGAGCGCCGGCTCGTTGGAAAGGGCCCCGCGATGGCTGGCTGCTTGGTAGAAAGCCTCCGCCTTCTGCCCGATCATCGCCTCGATCAGCTCGTCCTCCGTAACTCCCGCCACGTCCACGGTTTTCACGGTTTTCCCATTTCTCAGAATGGTGCCGCGGTTACAAAACTGGAGAACCTCCCGCAAACGGTGGGTGATGAAAATGATGGAGGCTCCGGTGTCGCGAATACGGTGCAGGATCTGGAACAGGTGCTCGGTGTCTTCTTGGGTCAGAGGCGCGGTAGGCTCATCGAGAATGAGAACCTTCAGGTCATGGGAAAGGGCTTTTGCAATCTCTACCAGCTGGCGCTGGGCAAGGGGAAGGCCGGCGATCTTTTCATCGATATCGATGTCTTCGATGCCAAGCTGTTCCAGGATCTCCTTCGATCTCCTGCGCTGCGTCCGGCCGTCAACGGCAAGGGGACCGCCGGGTTCCCGGCCAAGAAAGATGTTCTCCGCAACAGTGAGGTTGGTGAGGAGGCTCAACTCCTGGTAGACGGTGACGATTCCCATCTGCAGCGCTTCCCGGGGATGGCGGAAAAAAAGATCCTTTCCGTCAAGAGTGATGGTCCCCTCGTCCGCCGCATACATCCCCGACAGGATTTTCATCATCGTTGATTTCCCAGCCCCATTCTGCCCGATCACGGAATGGATTTCTCCACCCTCCACGCACAGGCTGGCGTGGTCCAGCGCAAGGACCCCGGGGAAGCGCTTTGTCATGTTTCGCATCTCGAGCACAGTGTTGCCGCGCCTCTCTTTCCGTTACTTCATAGCTGGTATGTACATTCCGCGCAAGACGGGGGAGGCCGGGGATGCCCGGCCTCCTGCGGTTGAGGGTCACTTCGCCATGTACTGGGCAACAATCTCGTCGAGCTGCTTCTCGTACGGGAAAGTCGTCAAATTGGTCGTCATGTCCTTGGCGAGCTTGATGGCCGCGTCCGCATTGTCTTTGGTGATCAGCGTGCCCTTGATCAGGATTTCCGCAGGTACTTTCTCGCCCATGGCGATCCGGAAGGGAACCCACGCCTTCCAGAATCCCGAGTACTCGGGACCGAGGAGAACCGTGGCCGACATCTTTCCATCCTTGATGTCCTGGAGCGCGAAATCATCCCCGTCCACAGACACCATGATGATCTTTCCGTCACCTGTCTTTCCGGCCTTTCCATCCCAGAGCCGGCTCGCCTGGTCAACCGCGTTGAGGGCGGGAACGGTGAGGCTGTCGCTGTTGCCATATACGAGGTCGAGGTCGGGATAGGCAGTCAGCCAGTTTTCCATGATCTCAACCGCGCGCTTGGGGTCCCATCCGGTGGGCTCCTGTGCGACGATCTTGATATCAGGATATTTGGCGAGCACGTCCGACCATCCGCCAGAGCGCTCCGTGTTCAGACCTTGTCCGAGCAGGCCCTGGAGGTTGGCAACCTTGCCGGCAGGGGAGCCGTTCTTCTGCGTCAGCAGCTTCACGGAATATTCACCCTCCAGGCGGCCGGTGTTCCTTTCGTCGAATCCCAGCATGGTTGCCATTCCGTCGATCTTGCTGTGCAGGGCGACCACCGGGATGTGGGCGGCGGCCGCGTATGCCATTGCCGGGCCGAATGCCTTCACGTCGATGAAGTTGACAGCGATCGCATCCACCTTCTGGTTGACAAGGTTCTCGAATGCCTGGATCTGCTTGTTGACGTCACCTTCGCCGCTTGCCACCTTCAGCTCGAAGCCGAACCTACGGGCGGCTTCCTTTGCGCCGTTGACCTCCCCAATGTGGAATGGATTGCTCAGGTCGATCTGGACGAGGCCGATCACCTTCTTGCCGCCTGACGCCTGTGAGGCGGCTTCCTGTTTTCCGCCCGCGAATGCGCCAACTGCAACGAGAAGTGAACCGACGATGCTCAGAATCAAAACTCGAATCAGAGTTCGCATCTGGTGAGTCCTCCTTATCGCTGATGGTACAGCCCGCCTTTTCATATGTCAACTAGCTGGTTGGAACTTTACAAAAGTAAACTCTAGAGAGCTATTGAGTGATTATTTTCTTTAATGTACAATATGCTAATGGCAGGCAACGACCAGGATCTGATGATCTCTGTCGCGGTTGACTATTACGAAAAGGATCTCTCCCAAAAGGAAATTGCCGAAAAATACAAGATTTCCCGAGTAACGGTTTCCAGCTATCTGAAGCGGTCTCGCCAGGAAGGGATCGTGGATATCCGGGTGAACAAGAAGCCCTCCCTCGCCTTCTCCCTCCAGACAGAGTTGCAGTCCTGCCTCGTGATGGAAAAAGTTATGGTGTGCACCTCGGATTCGGACGAGACGCGGACACGGATCATCGTGGGCAGGGCGGCCTCCGACCTGCTGAAATCCCGCCTCCACGACGACATCACCATCGGGATCAGCTACGGCACGACACTGTACGAAACGGTTCACCAGCTCATCGTGAGGAGGCACTTCAAGGGTGTGCAGGTGGTGCAACTCCTCGGGGCCATGGGCTCACGGGACCCGATGCAGGACGGGTTCGAGCTGGCCAGGACGCTTTCCGCCAAGGTGGACGGCACCTATAGGATCATCCAGGCACCGCTCGTGGTGCAAAATGAGCATCTGAAGGAGATGCTCCTCAACGAGCCGCAGATCGCGGCGGTCATGCAGCTCGCCCGGTCTGCCGACATGGCGGTTCTTGGGGTCAGCTCGAACAGGCCTGAAATCAGCGGGATCGTGAGGGCAGGCTTTCTTTCAAGCGAAGAGTCCGCAAGGCTCTACGAAGAAGGGGCGGTAGGGAATGTCTGCGGCATGCACTTCGACGTGCATGGCGAAATCCTCCCGCTGTCGATGAACAGTAGAACAATCGCCATAGAACCCGCGGAACTTCGGGCAATTCCCCTACGGATTGCCGTTGCGTGCGGGATCCGAAAAGCGGATGCCATCCTGGGTGCTATCCGTGCTGGCTTTGCAAATGCCCTTGTCACTGATACGGATGCGGCACTGACAATGATCAGCCTTATCAAAGCGGGGGACCAGGCGCCAAAGGCTCCCGGGCACACACGATGAGCGGACACACTATATGAGGGCCTTGTAAGGATTCTCCAGCAAAGCCACCAGCTTCTGCAAAAAGAGCGCGCCTTGCGCCCCGTCGATCACCCGGTGGTCCACGGACAAGCTGAGCGTCATCAGCCTGCGCTCTTTCGGCTGGCCCGCGTCCAGGTAAACCTCCGCTCGCGCCGCGTTGATCCCTAGGATTGCGCCTTCCGGAGGGTTGATGAGCGGCGTGAATGAAGTGATTCCATACATTCCGAGGTTGCTCACAGTGAAGGTGCCGCCGGTCATCTCATCCGGCGTGAGCTGGCGCTCGCGAGCGCGTCTGACGATGTCCGCAGACTGGGCTGCAAGGGCGGAAAGGGTAAGCCTCTCCGCCCCACGGATCACGGGCACGATCAGGCCGCTCTCCAGGGCAACAGCCATGCCGAGGTTCACATCGTGATACTGCACTATTTCATCTTCATCGCTGTCGATGCTGCACAGCATATACGGGGCTTCTACGAGAGCCGCGGCAGTTGCCTTCATGATGAAGTCATTCACGGTGATGGAAAGGGCGGCCTCGGCGTTAATCCTGCTTCGAAGGGTAAGTAGGGAAGTGACATCCGCCTGCGTATCCAACGTGAACTGGGGAATGGAGAGATGGCTCTCCGCCATGCGTTGGGCAATGATTTTTCGCACCGCGGTCAGCTTCGTACGAGTGGCGTGAGGCTGCGGATGCCCAGCGAGCGCCATAGAGACGTCCTGTCGAAGGATCCTTCCCCCAGGACCGGTTCCAGTCAAAGTGGTCGGATCAATCCCCTCCTGCTGTGCGATCTTTCGCGCAAGAGGAGAGACGCTTGCGGTGCGACGGGAGTCTGAAACGGCTTCAACGTCCCGAAGCCGTATCTCACCTTCGGGCCCGGTTGCCACCGCGGCCTCCAGCGCCACACCCAACTCTCCAGCTCGCCTGCGCGCCGCAGGGGTTGCCATGACCCTCCCGGGGGTGCCGGCTGCAGTCGGCGGGGCTTGGGCAGGGACAGGAGCCGGCGCACCCGTGGGCGGCTTCTCATTCTTTGCGCCGATGAACGCGATCTGCTCGGTGACCGCCACCTCCTCTCCCGGGGCGCGCAGGATGGCGATGAGGTATCCTGAGGCCTCTGCCTCCACCTCCATCGCGACTTTGTCCGTCTGGATCTCCAGGAGCGGCTCCCCGGCCGTGACCGGGTCTCCGACATTCTTCAACCACCTGATGATGGTTCCTGTCTCCATTGCCATGCCCGCCTTGGGCATGATCACGCTCGTTGCCATAGCGCGGCTCCTCTACCTAAGAAGATTCCGAGCCGCATGCTCGATCTTCTCAGGGGTCGGCACGGCGTTGCGCTCAAGATTCGGGTTGTACGGGATGGGAATGTCGAAACCGGCCACCCTCCTAATGGGCGCATCCAGGTGATAGAAAGCTTTGCTGTCCGCCACGACGGCTGCGATCTCCGCACCATAGCCAGCGGTCTGCACCGCTTCGTGCACGATGAGAAGCCGGCCCGTCCTGATAACACTTTGGATAATGGCCTCCTTGTCCAGCGGAACGAGGGTGCGGGGATCAAGAACTTCGATGCTCTTCCCTTCCGCCGCGAGCTTCTCAGCAACCTCTAGGCACATGGCAACCATGCGCCCCCACGTCACAAGAGTGAGGTCCGTTCCCGTACGCTTAACATCGGCTCGGCCAAGGGGAATGGTATATTCCTCTTCGGGAACCGGCCCTTTCTTTCTGTAAAGAAGCTTCTGCTCCAGGAACACCACGGGGTTATTATCCCGGATGGCGCTCTTCAGGAGCCCTTTTGCATCATAGGGAGTGGAAGGAGTTACTACCTTCAGGCCGGGGATATGGCAGTACAGGGCTTCCTGGCTCTGGGAATGCTGCGCCGCTGCACCTGTTCCCGAACCGGCAGGTGCGCGCAGAACCATGGGCACCTGGGCCCGGCCTCCGAACATATAGCGCATCTTTGCGGCCTGGTTGCCCAGCTGGTCCAGCCCGATGGCAATGAAATCGCTGAACTGGATCTCGGCGATTGGACGGCTTCCTGTCACAGCCGCCCCAGCGGCCGCACCAATGATCGCGGCCTCCGAGATGGGGGTGTCCCGCACGCGCTGGGGCCCGAACTCTTCGATCATTCCTACCGAGACACCGAAGGCGCCACCATAGACGCCAATGTCCTCCCCCATGAAGAAGACGTTCTTATCCCGGCGCATTTCCTCGCTCATGGCCTCGCGGATGGCCTCTGCGTAGGTTATCTCCCGCATTCCATTTCCCTTGCTGTCATTCGGCATAAACATCGGTGGTGAGCTCGTCGACGGACGGCTCGGGGCACGACTCGGCGTACGCTACCGCCTCCTCTATACTCTGCCTGCCCTGGCTCTCCAGCTCCGAAAGCTGTGCCTCGGTAAACTGGCCGCTCTCCAGCAGCCGCGCACGCATGCGCGGAATCGGGTCCCGCTCCTTCCATTCGGCAATTTCCTCCTTCGTGCGATAGCGGTTTGCGTCACTTTTTGAATGACCGGTGAACCGGTACGTCTCCGCTACAATCAGGACGGGGCCACTCTTGATGACATACTGCCGGGCTTCCGTGACCGCTGCAAAGACGGCAAAGACATCATTTCCGTCCACGCGCTTTCCCGGAATCCCATAGGCCCGCGCGCGCTCGGAAAGATCCACCAGGTTCGTGGATTTATTGATGCTCATAGACATGCCGTACTGGTTGTTCTCACACAGGTAGATCACGGGAAGCTTCCAGACCGAGGCCATGTTCACCGACTCGTGGAAAGTGCCCTCGTTGATGGCACCGTCTCCGAAGAAACAGACCACCACCTTCTCTTCACCGCGCAGCCTGACAGTGATACCCGCGCCTGTTGCGATGGGGATCCCTCCCCCCACCACTCCGTTGGCGCCGAGGTTTCCCCGGGAAAGGTCAGCGATGTGCATGGAGCCGCCCTTCCCCCTGCAGTACCCGTCTTCTTTGCCGAGAAGCTCTGCCATCATCCGCTTGAGGTCGATCCCCTTCGCGATGGTATGCCCGTGCCCCCTGTGCGTGCTCGTGATGATGTCATCATCTTTAAGGGCGCCGATGGCGCCGACCGCGGTTGCCTCTTCGCCGATATACAAGTGCGTTGTGCCGTGGACCATTCCGCGGGAAAAAAAATATGCCACCTTCTCTTCGAACGCCCGAATCTGCAGCATTTTCAGGTACATATCGTGAAGGCGCTCCCGGGGGATTTCCGGCACGCCTTCCTTGCGCGCAGCCGACGCTCGGCTGGAAACAGTAGGCATCGTTGACCTCATCTCTCTCAAGGGGTGCGCCGCAAAGTGCAATTTTTTGCACCCCTTGCAATTTATTACGTATCTAAAGTATCCTTGCCTGCATGGATGTGTCAAGGGCCAGGGGAAGGCAGCCACGCGCCGGGGATAATGAGGGGGAATCCAGGATCGGGCAACTAGTTAAGATCTCGCGGCTCTACCACCTGGAAAACATCGGCCAGCGGCAGATCGCCGAAAGGCTTAACGTGTCCACCGCGAGCGTTTCCCGGGCTCTCGCGCGGGCGAAAGAGCTCGGGATCGTCCATATCACAATCGGCGAAAGCCCCTCGGTATCGCACGCGGAGCTGGAAATCGAAATGGAGAAGCGCTTCGAGCTTCGGGAATGCCTGCTCGTGGGACGTTTCGACGCGCTGGAACAGACCTACAGCGCCCTCGCAGGCAGCGTGGGCGCGCTCCTGCCCCGGATTCTGAAACCGGGGAGCACCCTCGGACTCTCCTGGGGGGAGACTCTCAAGGCGGTCGGGGAAAACCTTCCTTCCTTACTCACCGTACGCGCGGACGTGGTTCCCATCATCGGCGCCATGGGGAAAATCGAAACCGGCGTCTACCCGAACAGCATTGCCCGCACCTTTGCCGAAAAGCTCGGTGGCAACGCGTACCTGGTCAACACGCCGGCTATTGTCGACAATCCGCAGACCCGCTCCTCCATCATGGCCGACAGCAACTTCGAGCAGGTGCGCAAACTGTGGCGGCGCTTGGCGGCCGTGGTTCTCGGAGTGAGCGGCCTCGGAACGGACACCTCCGTCTACCGTGGCGGCATTTTTAATCGAAACGACCTTGCCGTGATGCGCTCCCGCGGCGGCGTGTGCGCGACAAACTTCATCATCCTTGATTCGGAAGGACACCCGATATCAACTCGCTTCTCGGAGAGGATCGTCTGTCTTTCCGTTCCCGAGATGAAGGACCTCCGCAACGTGGTAATCGTAGCGGCAGGGAACAACAAAGTCGAACCGCTGCGCGCAGTCCTCAAGAGCCGGCTTGCCAACGTACTTGTGACAGACGTTCCCTGTGCACTGGCGCTCTTGGAATCCCGCTCGCCGACGAGAGGAAGTGGATGAATTGCCACATTACATTGGAAAAGTCCGACTGAAAAAAGGCCCGCCAGCGGCGAGGCGCGCAAACAGGGTATAGATCAGTACACCTTTGAGAACTCTGGCCGTTGGCAGGATGCGCAGCGTATCTCGCAATTCACCAATGCGTCACTGCCCCAGGTTGCTTTTCGACGCGCCCGCCATCCCCCGCTCGTGTCGGCTCCCTGCATGTTCCAAACGAGCTCGTGACTGCAGCGACCGTCGTGACCGTGACCCACGCGCTCACACTCACAGCGGCCCTCTGACCGTTTCCAGGCCGCCTGGATAGTTTCATCGGAGAATGGCATGAGGACGTTATAGCGCCGTTACTCGGGAAGGTAAAGAATTGTCTCCCGCAGGCTCACCCGCGGATCAGATTTTTATCTTTTCGTTGATCTCTTGAAAGTTCGACGTGACAAGACGTTCGAGGTCCGCAAGCGCAGCTTCCTCATCCGGGCCGTCAGCTTGGACGCGGATCGTCGCGTTCTGACTGACATTCAGGAGAATCACCTTGAGAATGTTCTTGGCGTCTGCGCTTTTCGATCCGTTGTGGACCGTCAGCATGCTTCGGTAGAGCTTCGCCGTTCGGACGAAGAGGTCCGCTGGTCGCGAGTGAAGTCCCGTCTCGTTTGTAACCGTCAGTGTCATCTCTCTCATAGTCAAATCACTCCGTGGGGTCGGTTCGCGCGCTGAGCAAGGCCGCAATATCCGCCCTCGGGATTCGGTATTTCCTCCCTAGGAGCCGGATCAGGGAATCTTTGCGCGGAGAATGAAATGCGAAATCCACTCCGGATGAAATTAAGGGAAACCGGAAGTTCTCCCGCGCTTCCCGCAGAAGCTCTTCTCCGTCCGGCCCGGCGAGGGCACGAAGGATTGCCGCGCCGTCCTCGGTCTTCAATCGGGCACAGAGGTGGCGATCCAGGGAGGTCATCGTGTAATGCGAGGCTCCCAGGAGAAGGCCATAGGCGACCAGGATGGAGTTAAAGAGCATCTGGTGGGCAAGGTAGAAATTGATCACCGTGAGCGCCCATCCACCAAGAATGGAAAAAAACAGCAACACCATGGCTATACCCTCACGACCTTGATGCCGCGTTGTGCAGCTTCGGCGCAGAAGCCCTCAGCGGCGCTCGTATCTGTCACGATTTCGTCCACAACAGTGATATCGGCGACCGGGTTAAAGTACACCTTGCCAATCTTACCAGAATCTGCAGCAAGAATGATGTAGTTGGAGACTGCGATCATCCGCTTGAGCATCGCAAGATAGCGGCTGTCCGACAGGGTAAGGCCGTTGATGATGTCTACCCCGTCAGCAGACAGGAGGAGCTTGTGCTTCTTGTGGCAGGAATCGAAATATTCCATATGGGCTTCAAAACCCGTAGAGTACCGCCCGTGGACCTCGCCCCCCAGGATCACGGTCCTGATGTTGGCGATTGCCGCCGTCTCCAAGGCGAGGTCTAGGGAGCTCGTGATGATTCTGAACTGCCTGTCGGTGATGCCGCTCATAATCCTGCCGGCAAGGAAGGTTGTCGTCCCCGGACCCACGATGATCTCGTCATGGTCGCGGACAATCTCCGTACAGTACTCCGCAATGCGGATCTTCTCATCGATCAAGGGGATGCTGGAAGGCTGGCTGTGCGGCCCGCTCGCCTCTTTGCGGTAGACGACGCCGCCGCCCACGGTGCGGATGATGGAGCGCTCCTCTTCCAGAACTTTTATGTCACGGCGAATCGTAGCGGCGGAAACGCCAAAAGAAACCGCGAGCTCTTCGACAGTTGTCCTCTCGTCCATGCGAATCTTGTTCAGGAGGGTCTCGAGCCGTCTCTTTCGGTTCTCTGCCATGCCCTATCGTTGGCCCTTTCTACATGAGGTGGAAAGCGCCGATCACCGTCTGTGTCTTCCGTAGGGTATTGAACTGCTCTACCGCCTCCGGGGTGTCGGCGACGAGGCAGCGGATGCCTTCTTTCGAAAACCTCTGACGCGTCTCCTCGGGAACACTCACTTTTGCCTGGAAGCCCACTCCCAGGACGACGATCTGCGGCTTTCGCGCAATCACGGCGTCGAAATCCTCCGGGAGGAACTTCATCCCGTCCTTTCGCCACCACCTGCCGTCTACGGAATCCGGATACACGATTGTAGCGGAGCGGTAAACCTTGCCTCCCACCACGAGTCGTGAGAAGGCAACTTCCTCGATAACCGGCATGTGCTACTTGTCCTTGAGGTAGCCGATGATCTTCTCGATGTCCTGCTCGATGCCCATGCCCGTAAGGAAAGACACTGTGTGCAACACGGGCACTGCGCCGGCGCCCGAAACCATCGTGGTTGTTACCACGAGGTCGTGTCCCTCCACGAGCGAGGGAACCTCCGAAGCCTTGCACTGCGTGATATCCACCTTGATGCCCCGCTTCTCCAGCTCCTCTTCGATCTTGCGGGCGACCACTGTAGAGGTGGCAATTGCGGTCCCGCAGGCAACCAGGATACGCTTCTTTTTCGTCACTCCGTCACTCCTTGGCGAAGTTTCGCCGTATTTCTGCCTCGAGGGCATCAGTATCTTTGATCGTCAGCACGTTTTGAGCAAGGCTCTGTGCCTGCGAGTACTTCGTGCCCAGGATCACATGGCGCACTTCGGGAAGGCTACGCGGGCTCATGCTCAGCTCGTCGACACCCATCCCCATAAGAACGGGAATAGCCAACGGCATGCCGGCCAGCTCGCCGCAAACCCCTACCCATTTGCCCCGACGATGGGCCGCCTCGACAACCCGATGAATGGCGCGAATCACTGCAGGATGGAAGGGACGGTAATAAGCGGAAACATGCTCGTTCATGCGGTCGGCGGCAAGGAGATACTGGGTCAGGTCGTTCGTGCCGATGCTCATGAAGTCCACCTCTGCGGCGAGCTCGTCTGCCATGAAAACCGCGGAGGGGATCTCCACCATGACGCCGACCTGCAGCCTCTCGTTGAAAGGCTGCCTTCGCTCAGCAAGCTCGCCACGCGCCTCTTCAAGGACCGCGTGGGCGCGCCGCCAGTCCTCCAGACCGCAGACCATGGGAAACATGATGCGCACGTCCGCCCCTGCCGACGCCCTTAAGGCCGCGCGCAGCTGGGTCTTGAACATTTCCCGATTGTCGAGGCTCACCCTCAGTGCGCGGTATCCGAGAAAAGGGTTCGCTTCCCGGGGAAGGGCCAAGGAGGGGATCGCCTTATCCCCGCCCGCATCCAGTGTCCTGATGACGACCATTCCCCCGGAAAGGCGGTTGCAGACTGCCCGGTATGCGTCGTACTGCACCTCCTCGGTGGGCAGCCGCGCGGACTTCATGAACAGAAACTCGGTGCGAAAAAGCCCTACGCTGGTCACCCCGTGCTCGGAAGCCGTGTCCAGGTCCTCAGGCGCCCCGATATTCGCGGAAAGGATCATGCGATGGCCGTCCGGCGTTACCGGCTCTTTCCTCGTTTCAGCCGCGAGCAGGGAGATCCGTTCTTCACGGCGCCTGCTGAGTTCGCTAAGTCGGTACCTGGTTTGGCTGTCCGGGTTTACGTAGATGCGCGCACCTTCCGGGCTGCTCGAATCCAAGATCACTTCTTCATGGACCGCAATCTGCTGCGAGGCGCCCGCTACGGAGACGGCCGCGGGGATCCCCAGCGTTTTCGCGAGGATCGCCGTATGGGAAGTGATACCGCCGGTCTCCGTGATCATCCCACAGACATTTGCCCGGTCCATGACAGCAGTATCCGACGGCAAGAGGTCGGGCGCCACAACGATGGTCGCCGGCTCCAGATGCGACAGGTCGACTTCCTCCACGCCGAGGAGCTTGCGCATGAGACGCCTACGCACGTCCTCCAGATCGGCGATCCGCGCCCGGTTGTAGTCCTTTTCTCCGAGCTCCTCGAACATCGCGTGGTACTGGCCGAAGATCTTCTCCACGGCTGCTTCCGCGCTGCAGCCGGTGGCAGCGATCTCCGCGTTCATTTCACCCCGGATGGAATCGTCTTCCACAATGGTCTGCTGGCTGCGAAAAATATGCGCAAGCTCGACGCTGGCCTCCGACTTGACTTTTTCCGTCAGGGCAGAAAGCTCGCCGAGCGCGCGCTCGATCGCCTCACCGAGCCGGGCCGTTTCCTGGTCCTTGCCCCGGCTTTTCACGCCCGTCGCACTCAGGTCACGTGGAAGGTAAACCACTGCCTGGCCGAAAGCGATTCCAGGCGATGCAACAGTTCCGCGAAGCGTGACCACTCAGGTCTTCCCGTATTTCTGCACGTTCTCCTTCAGGATCGAGAACATCGCCTTACGGTCCGCTGCGCCGGCAAGAGCGGCGAGCACCTCTTCGTGCTGATAGACGGTGAGCAGGGTCTCGAGCAGGTCTCCGATGAGCTTCTTTTCCTTGAGTGCGAACATAGAGATCATGCCAACCTGAAGCTTCTCATCCGGGCTGCCCATAGAGCGGAACTCCACAGCTTTCCTGAGGCGTGCGAAAAGGAGGGCTGAGCGGTTCACATGGTCCGCATCGGTATGAGGAATGGCGATCTTCAGCCCAGGCATGGGGAGGCCTGAGGGATGAGCGGCCTCGCGGTCGAGGATCGCCTGGACGAACTGCGGCTTGCAAAAGCCCCGCTGCACGAGGATTTCCGCCATCCGCCGAAGCGCCTCTTCCCGTGTGCCCGCATCTAGATCGTCAAGAATCAGGTCCTCAAGGACAAGGTCGTCGAATCGTAGTGATTGCGTCATGGCTTTTGTTTTCGGGCTCGAACTCAGGGGCCTGCCGCCCAGGGTCGGGCGAACAGGTCCCTGCTGTTTCGAAGATCCTAATCCTCAGTGTTTCCGGCAACGCGCTGCCAGGCCGTCTGATGCCTCTTGAACAGAGACCAGACGACGACCAGCACGACGAGCACGATTGCCGAGCCGATCCAGAAGTTCCACGAGGAAAGGCCCGTCATGGCAGCGGAAATCAAGTTGCCGCCGTCGCAGAGGCTCGTGATCTGTGTCGCACCTTCGGGGAACGCGAACTTCGATGCGTGGGCCACTGCCGTGTGGATAGGAGACATCGCATTCATGATATAAAGCGTGGGGATCATAACGATCGTCGATGTAATGGTCGCCCGCACGACATTCCCTCGAACGATGGGGACCATCATGCACACCATGAAGGGGATGGTTGCCAGGTCGCCGAAGGGAAGAACGTGGTTTCCTGGCAAAATGACAGCCAGAATGAGCGTGATGGGAACCATAATGAGCGCCGTTGCAATGGAGGTTGGGTGACCAATCGCAATCGCAGAATCCAGACCGACATAGATCTCACGACCCGAAGCCCGTTTCTGCAGGAAGCCGCGTGCAGCCTCTGAGAGTGGGATAAGGCCTTCCATCAGCAGCGAAACCATCCGCGGCATCAGCACCATGACGGCGGCCATCGAGACCGCGACCTGGAGCACCTGGGGGAACCACTTGGCGAAACCGCCCACTCCTGCATAGCCAAGCAAGGCGATCACGAGGCCAATGATCAGGCCCATAATGACAGGTTCTCCGAAGACCCCGAAGCGCTTCTTAATGTTTTCGGGATCAGCCTGCACCTTGTTCAGCCCGGGTATCCAGTCGATCACCTTGTTCACGATGACTGCAGGGAGAACGAATGATGTGGAGAACCCGTGGGGAAGGGAAATTCCCGGGATCCCCAGCATCTTCTGAACAGCAGGGGCTGTCCAATCCGCCATAAAGAGGGTGTAGGACGCGAAAAGCATGGCGGAAATGAGCCCGAGCCAGATGCTCCCCGTGACTGCCTGGACGAGGGCGCCAAGAAACGCGAAATGCCAGAAGTTCCAGATGTCGATATTGATGGTCTTGGTTGCACGCGAGAATAGCAGGATCAGGTTGAGAACGATGCCCGCGGGAATAATGAGCGCGGCAATCTCGGAGCCGAACGCTATTGCCGCGGCAGCAGGCCAGCCTACGTCAATAATGCTCAGCTGGATTCCGAAGCGATGAACCATGGACTGTGCCGCAGGACCGAGGTTGTTCACCAGCAGACCGATGATCAATCCGATTCCGACAAAGCCGACGCCAACCATCAGGGCCGAGCGGAGGCTTTTCCCCGGCTTTGCTCCGAATGAGACTGCCAAGATAAAGATGATGACAGGCAGGAAAACGCTCGCTCCCAGATCAAGAAAGAATTGGACAATTGATTGAACAGTTGCCATGCGAATCCTCCTTGCGGCTATTCTAAGGCAGAATATCCAATTGTCAACTTTTTTTTGCAAATTATTTCATATTTATTGCAAACTGATATCAACTATCTGATCTTCACGATCAAACTTAGCCATACCTACTCGAGACCGAATGTGCTGCGATGTATCTTGCATCTCTGAAATCTGTTAGGTATGCTCCGGAAAGTCTAAGGCAAACCGTCCATAAGTTGTTTCAGGTAGCCTCTTTGCAGCACCTTTGGTTCGATGGAGAGAAAAATGATAAACCGCCATTCAATTTGTGGAAAAAGTGCGATCCTTCGGTGTCGAGCTTGGAGCTGAACAGATTATCAACTCGCCTATGGCGGTTGCCGATATTCTCGAGCAGCGTTTTCCCGGTGGCGGCCCTGTCTATATTTTTGGTGAGGAGGGCATCCGCACAACTCTCAAGGAACACGGTTACTATCATTCCGAAGAGAATGTCTTGGCCGTCGTCGTCGGGCTGAATCGCCAAGCAACTTTTGCTGACTTTTGCACCGCTACCAGTCTGATCCGCGGCGGCGCACAATTTATCGGTACTAACCCCGACAATACTTTTCCGCAGGCAAATGGCACTGTGATTCCCGGAGGAGGAGCCTTCGTAGCATTTTTCGAGGCGTCAACCGAGGTGAAACCAACGATCGCAGGCAAGCCGTTCCCCTTCCTTTTTAATCTGGCGATCAAGCGCCTGGGTATCCGCCCTCAGCAAATCCTCGCAATCGGTGATCGACTAGATACGGACATAGTTGGCGCTCGCGAGGCCAGCTGTCGTACTGGGTTAGTGCTTTCGGGCGCTTCCAAACTCAAAGACCTGGAATCGTTCTCACCACCGCCTGACCTGGTTGCCAAAGACTTGATGGCAATGCTGACAGCCTGATGTTCCCTCGTGTCCACAGTGAAGTATGCTGCTCTCCAGAACTATTCCGCGAGAAGCGCCCTCGCGACCGCCTCGTCCGTAACGAGTATGGTCAGGAGCCGGCCGCTCAGCGCCGCGCGAACGGCGGGTCCCTTCTCGGCGCCGGACACCACGCCGAGCCGCACCGGGATTTGTTCCAGCCCTGCCCGGTCGATGCCAATCAGGCGATCGTTGAAATCTGAGCAGACCGCCTCACCCGCGGAATCGATCTGCAGGCCGCAGACGGTGGCAACCGCCCCTCCGTCGAGAGCGGCTTTCGACTCCTCGCTGCTGAGGTAGCCGGCGCGCACGAGCGAACTAATCTCTGGAATATTGGAGCCAATGCCGAAGAGCGCGACCTCGACCGATGCCGCTTCCTTGATCACCCGACCGACGTCCGGTTCTCGCAGGAACATTTTCTTCACCTCGGCGTCGCGCACGATGATCGGCGCCTGGACGATCCGGTAGCTTCCCTGAAGCTTCTCCGCGAGATGTTGCGCGAGTCCGAAACCATCAATCGCGGGGTCTGCAGAGCCCAGCCCTCCGTGCAGTTGGAGTACCTCGACCCCGCGGAGGGCGATTGGCTCAACCTGGCGCACGAGCTCGAAGAGAGTGGTTCCCCAGCTGATACCAATCCGCAGCCGGTCGCGCAGCAGGGGCCGAAGGACGCGCGCGGCAGCAAGGCCGACGTGCGCCTTGTCCAGCGCGGGGTCGGTGGTGCCGGGCACCACAACCACATCGTCGAGCCCGTAGCGCGTCCGCAAGTCCCGGGCGAGCCTCACGGCGTGAGAGCTCTCATCGTTGATGCGGAACTCCACGATGCCCAGCGCGCGGCAGAGCTTCAGCATATTCGAGACAGAGGAGCGCGACACGTCGAGCTTTTCGGCGATCTGCTGCTGCGAGAGGTCTTGCTCGTAATACATTCGGGCAACCGCGACAAGCGTTTCCCGCCGCGCAATTTCAGAGCCCCGCGCCATGCGTCCTTTTTCCTTCCAGGCACCGTGCCTCAGGCAAGGAACCCCCAGCAGTTCTCGAGGAGAGCCCGTACGCGGCCAAGGAACACTGCCGCCGGTGCGCCGTCGATGTGTCGGTGGTCGTGCGTAAGGCACAGGCTCATGAGCCGCCGTTCCACGATGGCCCCGTTCTCGCCTCGGCGCAGTACCTCTTCGATGGCCCCGACTCCGAGAATGCCGCTTTCGGGCACGTTGATCAACGGTGTGAACTCGGTGATGCCGTACATCCCGAGATTGGTGACGGTGAATGTCCCCCCGATGCACTCAGCGGGCGTGAGGCGACCCGCCCGCGCCTTCGCGGAGAGGCCCCGCAGCGTGTCAGATACCTGACGGACAGTGAGGTGGTCGGCACCGTGGACTACCGGTACAATCAGGCCCACTTCCAGCGCCACAGCGACCCCGACGTTCACTTCGTCCCTGAGCACGACGCGATCGTTCTCGATTACAGAGTTGATGAGTGGCTGCTCGCGAAGGGCGGTCGCCACAGCACGCACAACGAAGTCAGTGAAGGACACCTTTGCGCCGGTGGCATTTATCTTTTCTCGCAAACCTGCGAGTTCCGTGACGTCCGCGCGCGTTACGAGGGTTACAGAGGGCACCGTCTGGTGGCTGAGGATCATCTTGCCCGCGATCGCACGCCTCATGTTGCTCATAGGCATGGCGGTCCCCGCCCCGGGCGCCACAGCCGCGTGAGCTTCCACATCGGCCCTGCGGACCTTGCCGCCACTTGCGGTGCCCTCGACGGTCGCAAGGTCAATGCCCATCATCTCGGCGACTCTTCGCGCAAGGGGCGTGGCCCGCGGCGGCTCGGCAACGTTTGCCGCGACATCGCGGGCCCGAACGGCACCGTCCGGGCCAGTACCTTTCACTGCGCCGAGCCGCACGCCTGTCTCGGCCGCGATGCGCCGCGCGGCGGGGGTGGCCGGCACCCGGCCTGCC
>Ga0326727_10005980_pt1 | contig 33965 bp, 36 predicted proteins | sample MB2enrmetagenome_FD_207643 | JGI IMG/M metagenome (GOLD analysis project Ga0326727, IMG submission 207643) | Lab enriched peat soil microbial communities from McLean, Ithaca, NY, United States - MB29MY | ecosystem: Environmental > Terrestrial > Soil > Wetlands > Peat | place: USA: New York...
TCTGAATTTGTTGAGTACTTTTTCGAATTTTTTAGGGATTGTTTGAGTTTCGGTTAATTCACTACTTTGTATAATTCTGGCTATTTCTGGGGTAGTTTTCCTTAACCTGTTGACATTGGTCTGTAGACACGGAAAGTGCCTCAAACCCTTGTGGCGCAATGGGTAGAGGCACTTGTGGATAAATTGCCGTGTGTCTACGTTTTTGCCCCCTTAAAAAGTGAAATATCCAGTATTTTAGCAGGTTGCTGGATTTCAAGTAACAAAAGAATACTCTTTTGGCTCTCTGTTAATTCTGTTCTTTGGTAGACCTTTCCGTCCGTCGATTCGTACTCAATCAGATGCATATCTTCCAGTTCCGAGCGCAATTGGGGCCAAGTCTGCTGGGTGTTAACCTCTGCAATTCTAACAAGGAGAAGAGATAACCAACACAGGAGGACATGAGCTCGTATACGTTCTTCTTTGCGGTGATAAACAGGCCTTAGTTCCAGCGTGGTTTTAAGAGTCCGAAACGCCCGCTCAACTTCAAGTAGTTGTTTGTAACCTAAGGCTACGTCTTCCACGGAAAGGGTATCATCCGATGTGCGGATCAGATATTTCCCATCGAGATGCTCCATCTCTTTAACAGCTTGGTTATTGATCTTGAAATTTCCTTTAGAGTCCATCTTGAGATACTTCTTGTACGTGATGTGACTGTTAAGGCGGCAATGGGCTTTGGAGTGAGCGCTTCCATCCAGCTCTTTAAGCTTAGCAAGCTCTGCTTTGAGTTTCTCCAGATGCTTTTCACGCCTTGCAGCATCCCGTCGAGCTTCTGCTGGATTGCGGACAAGTACATAGCGTACGCGAGCTTCGCCGTCGCCTACGATGACTTCTTTTACCTCAAGGTTTTCGCGAACAGATCGGAATCGCCCAGGATGAGCGAGTGCCTTTTCGACGATGGGTTTACCTGCGGTCATCCGTTCTCCGACAATATAGTGGCCACCTGCCTCTTGGAGAATGCGCAAGTTTCCCTCGGACGAAAAACCTCGGTCAGCCACCGTAACCACTCGACCAAGCTTCCAACCGGTTAAGTCTCTCTTAACCTCTGGGATGACGGTCATATCAGAGGTGTTTCCGGGCCAAGACCAGCATCGTATGGGGATACCGTCCCTTGTCACGGCTAAACCAATCACGATTTGGGGAAGATCGGGTCGACTGTCTTTTGAATGCCCTTGAATCTTGAACTCTTCATCGTCCCATTCATCCATCTCAAAATAGGTGGACGTGGTATCAAAAAACAGAAGGTCTACTTCTAAATTAAAAAGATCAGAGACGGCATTGAAAACCTCATGCTGAATCTCTTCTTCCGATTCTAAAAGGAAATCCATCGCTCGGTAGCAGTGCTGGACATCGAGATCATTCAGCCCTGGAAGCATGACTTTCTTCGAAATCCATTCTTCCAGCCCCAGTTTACTGGAGGGAGCTAGGGCTCGATTAGCAACCATCGCTAAGATAATCCGTTCCATTTCCGTCCGAAATTCACGGTTCTTGAGACGTTTTTCCAACAACTTATCGATCCCGATGCGCTTCCAAAGTCCATCAAGGAGCCAAGCACCACCCATAGGTCGACTGGATAGAAACTTCAACTCCGGCGTTTGGCCATCGAAAAGTGTTGGCTCTTGGCCCAGAAAACGCTGGATGCTCCGAGCAAGACGTTTGAGTGCATCCATATCCAGTTCATCCATCCGTCCGAAACTATGAATCACCTCTGCCTGCGGTGTACCCGTCTTCGGATTTCGAACGTTATGAGCCAACTGAACATATTTAATGACCTTATTATCTTTGTTTTTACGGGAACTTACACGAATATACATGTTCCTATTATGTCATCACGCACCTACGTTAATCAATATATAGTCAGCTATTATAAGTATTTATTTGAAGTTATCCACATTATCGTGTGCCTACGTATTTTTGAGTTGTTTGCCTGTGGATAATCCCTGAAACCCGCATGGTTTCTATATTCATAAATTTTCCATGTGCCTAAAATGGCTTTTGACTGTCGAACTCGAGTATATATTTCTATTTATTTACATTTAATTTACGGAAAAATTCAAAAGCCAGACCGTCCAAACGATCTGGCAAATAACTTCAGTGGCCGATCTTACCTATATAGTTTTATTGATTCATGTAGTGTTCCAGTGACCCATCATTTGAAAATATGTAGTTGTTAAGAGATAAGGCAACCCTGGCGTAGTTCGCTTAGATATGTACTTCGAGCATGATTCGTGGGCAAAGGCCGCAAGGCCCTTAGCCTACGTACGCCCAGATATGTACATCGAGCACGGTTCAGGGGTGAGGTGGATTAAAGTACAGCTTGAAATTGGGCTATAACTCAAGTAAGTTTTTCACAACAAAGGAATTCGCCTTTTCTAAAAATAACTTTTCCGGCCACTTCATAACCAAGTTTTTTGTAAAACCTTACTGCTCTCAGATTGCTGGAAAAAACATCCAATCTAATAGAGCCATATTTGTTTTCTTTCGCTAACTTTTCAACGTATCTTACCAAATCTTGTGCGATCCCTTTTCCTTCATGCTTTGGATGAACCATTAGCCTATGTATTACAGCAATCTTTTCACTGTCATAATTCCATTTGATTTCTTTATATTCTGAATCTTGTTGTTCATTTAAGCCAATGCACGCCACTATCTCCTCTGGGTTGTCAGAAACGAGAATATATAAGGAATCGTTTCCAATATCATTTAAGAATATTTCTCTGTTCGGATAGATATCATCCCATTGGTCAATAAAATTATTCTCCATGTTTTGGGAACAATCTTTACATAAGCTCAGAATTCCTTCTAAATCCCTTTCCGAGGCTTTAATAATTTCCATCCCAAATCTCCTCAATTCTGTACCGACAGACCGTTCCAAACGATCTGGCAAATAAGTTCAGTGGGCCCTCTTGTTTCATTAATCATGTAGGGTTCTAGTGAGACGTCACATAAAAATACGTAGTTGTTGTTAAGAAAGACGGGCCACCCCGGCGGGGTTCTCATCAACCCCTATTCGAAGTCGAGGGCCGCAAGGCCCTTAGCCAACGTTCGCCCTGAACAGGATTTACCTTCTGTATCGAGCATGGTTCAGAGACGAGGAGGAGGCTTGTACTTGTACTCATTCATCATGTTTAGTTCCATAAGATGTCCCACCCATGGCAGATGGATATATTTTATTTTCTCGATATTCGTAGTAATATATTGTATCTGGCTCATCAGAAAAAACAACCCTCGTTACAAATGGGTCATTTCTAATACTTTCAACATTTTTATTTCATTTCCTGCCAGGATCAGCAAAAATAATCCAAGAAAGCACAAAAATAGCCAGACCGTCCAAACGATCTGGCGAATAAGTTCAGTTGGTGACTCTGCCTATATCTAGTTTCATTGATCATGTAGGGTTCCAGTGATCCGTTACATAAAAATACATAGTTGTTAAGATAAACGGCCTCCTCGGCGGGGTTGGGCCATGAACTGAATGGCCATCTCTCCATGGTAGAAAAGGAATTCAGTCCCGAATTGCTGATTTGTCGAATCCTGGAAGGGTCAGAGCCTGAGAGCTAGGCTGACCGCAGGAAGGCCTTGCTCCCGAGCAATATCCAAACGAATATGTTAAGTAAGACAGGCCACCCCGGCGGTGGTTCGCCGGTTTAAAGTAGCGTTACGAACCCACCACCCACGTTTGCATTTTACCGCATTTTTATTTTATTACTCAAACACAGGTCGGACAAAACTTCGTTCAAAACTTATAATACACCTTGTTTCCTCGGCAAAAGCTAATGCAACTTGGCAATCTGGATCGGTCTTAATTATTTCTCTATATTTTTCATATTCTGCTAGGCTTGGAAAACTGAAAAGTGCATACCCAATGTTATTTGGTCCTTCATGAGGCAGAAAGTATCCGTGATGGTTACCACCCAGTCGATTTACTAAGGGAATCCACATTCTACCGTATTGCTCAAACTCCTTAACTTTATAAGGGTCGATAATATACCGTAGGTAACAAGTAATCATGGCGCTCACGCCCTTTCATATATTCCGAAGATTTCTCCCACATCCCCAAGGGTAAGAGGGACTTTCGAGTCCCCTGATAAATACTTTCCACGTCTTCCCTTCATTTCCTCCCAAGATTAGCAAAAATAATCCAGCAAAGAATTAAATAGCCAGACCGTCCAAACGATCTGGCAAATAACTTCAGTTGCGACCTAGCCACATATACATACGCCCCTCGTTTTAGTTACAATCTATCACAAGTATTAAAAGTAAAGACGCTTTTCAAAAGCCTCCAACTTTGTCAGCGTTCAATTTCGAATGAATTTAAGGTTCTTATTTCAATATCAGAAAAACCAGACCTTAATGTATTTTTTACATCAATATAAACTGAACATACCTTGTTTTTAATATCATCTAATTTTCGTATCATACTCAAATATTCATTTTTAGTATCCGCTAATTCAAATTTCTGACTTTTTAGAATGTTATCTATTTACTGTCTTAATTCTCCGATGTTAATAAAGACTTGATTAAACTCACAAAGATCCCCCCATAAAGGCACAGAGTCGCCTATTAAAGTTTTATCGGGAGCATATGTATTAAAACAATTAAATTCTTCTTCAATTTGTTTAAATTTTTTCCGAAGTTCACGATAATACCCTTGATTAACCCTAGCCATTACATTTTCCTCCTTGCAATTACGATACATCCTTTTTATTTTCTAATATAACTATTTCTTACAGTTTCTATATTGGTACGTCCGTGTGGATTATTACCATTACCATCAATAATGTCAGCCTCATAACCTCCAAGTAAAGGTTTGAGCCTCGTATTAAACCATTCGGTTATACTTGTGTTTGTAGCAGCTTTTCGAGAATAATTATAAGGACTATATTCGGCATTCTTGTTACTCCTTATTACAACCCTAATTTCTTCTAGTTCAAAAATCTGCCTTTCTAAGTCTGTAGCTGTAATTTTAGACATATTGTTACCTCCAAAAATATTTTATCATGGGAATATTCTATATTATTCTTAGGCCTATTTCAATGGTTATTTTGATATTATTCAGGTATTATTTTAGCTCTATTTCCTTCAACAAACCTTATGTCCAGCAATATTACCCCCAATATATAGCACTATTATCGCTGGGTAGATCGGAGGAATTTCACAACCAGCCACCTACAGAACCGTGCGCGTAAACCTCTTGATTTATACGGATCGTAACAAACAAATAAATTATAGAAATTTCTCTATTAAAATGCTAATCCTGCAGGAATTAGCATTTTAATAGAGAAATATTCTGAATAGAAGTATTTCTCAGGTAAAGGTATTTACCATTATATGGAGAAATGGTAATGGAGGTTTTGATTGAAGTCAAGCTTTAAGTCTATATTACAGAGCTGAAGCATGAAAGAAACAGTGATGTTTTATAAAATTTTTTCGCGAAAGCACGTATCAACCACATACGCTACGATAATTATGATATGATGAAAAGTTATATCATAATTATCGATACATATGATACCATTTAAGACAATTGTTGTGAGAATATTTCATGATTATGATAGGTTAACCCCCATTAACTCACCTAAAAAGTCATTATATACAATAATATTACAGCATATAATTTGTATGTTTTAGGTTGTTCAAGACAAAGTTTTTCTTAAAAACTCTACAACCCTTGCAGTGCAAGCGTTAGATTTTCATGCTTCAGCACTGAACACGGCCTTAATTGTCGCATAACGGTCTGCCCCAGCCAGCAAAATAACACCCGTTGGGGCCGAACTACCGCCAACCTGGTATTTGTTCATAGCGGCGGCTAACAAATCAGGTGTGGCATAAGCGGCCTGGATTACTGGACACTGAAAGTTCAGAGCCAAGTCTGCTGCAATGGGTAGATCGGCATCTCCACTATAAAGCACTAAATAGTTGAGTTTCACACCGTCATCCTTCTTTAAATCACTTAAAAGTCGCTGCCATGGAAAGCCGGTGCCTGGACAATCAGCCCGGCTAACACTATCGATGCTACAATGTCCAATGATGGTATTCTGGTTAATTTCCAGACCGAAGGTATCAATGAGCCAGAGATGGAGTGCCAAAGTCGCCTGGTACTGGGCCTCTGTCAGTTGGTCACCACTTTGGCCTTCGTGCTCAATGCTGACAGTGTAATAATTAGGGTTCACTCCAGAGATGAGCAAAGGCCAATTGGGTTTATTCACCACCCCATTGGCCCAGGCGACATTATTAATGTCTGCATATTGATGGATTGTGCCGTCCTTCCCGACTCCAAAATGGGCACTAACCTGGGAAGCCGGATTCTGAAACCAACTGTCGGTCCCAGCTAAAGTGCCTGCCATAATGTGGTCTACGATGGCGATCACTTTGTGCCCTGCCCGGCCTGCGGTTCCTCGCGGAAGGCCGAAATTCGGCGAAGGAATCTGACTCACTGACGGTTTGGGATAGCTCATCTTTACACTCTCCCTTTGTCAGGAAAACCGACATAGGCGTCCATACAATATTGAACAAAGTAATCATAAGGCATCCAGAAACATCCTTTGAAATCTTCAGGCGATGGAATTCCCCAGTCCTCACCCCACTGGTTCAAGACAAGAATCCGTTGGGTTGCCGGATCGTAACCGATTCCATTCACCGCATGACCGCCAAGCTCTTGAGAATAAGGCCCTGGCATCGGCAAGTTGCCAGTCTGGGCCACTTCCGAAGTCTCCATCTCTTCAAAAACCAGGAAACCAAAGAACACCGGGTGTCCATTGCTCAAAGCATCCAAGGTATCAGCCAAAATGCTTTCCGGGTTAATTTTCTGAACCTGATTGGGGTTAAGTCTCAGCGACTTATCGAAATCTTTTACCGGAGGGTCCGTTGTAAAGTCATCAGGAGTATAAGGATCATCCTCGGAGGGCATTACCCCGTACTTTTCCAAAACAAAAAGAGCATCTTCAAGGGACGCCCCAGAATCTTCATCGATTGTGTCTTCCAGTTTTCGTTCCTCAAAATTAGGTAGAGATACCATTGAAATTAATGGTTTGATTATTGCTGAAGCTAAAGTGCTGCTGACACACAATACCACTGATATCGATCGCAGCAACCGTAACACAATTTCACATAGCGCAAGAGGGAAATCAAAAAGTAGCCTCCTTAAAAACAGATGGCTACTTATATTTCCTCTAAAATTGAAAAAGGTGACTCATAGCTTTTGATGTAATTAGTTTACTGGTTGAGATATTTTTGTATTTCATCTGCTGGTCCCATTGGACCTATTGGACCATTTTGAATAGGCAGAAAGATCATAAATTTATTCCATTCACCACTCAAAGGGAAGAGGATGGAATTATATTTAAATTTATATTGAAAATCAGTTGTAACATTAGGTGGCCTCCAATTTACTTCGACTTCTTTTGAATAAGAAAACTCCAAAACATCATTCTGCTGTCTCAATGTTCCTATATCAGATTCGGAAATGGCCATTTTACTTATGTCTTTAACAGTATTAGCCCTATCAACTGCCATACTTACAATTTTTTGAAATTTAGTGTTATCTTTATCAATTAAAGTCTCTTTTCCTTGATGATAAAATATTATTTTATCTGGAATAGTAATTAAATCCGCTGCATGTTCAGTAACGATTGTATTCTCCTCCTTTATATTATCATTTTTATTAATCATCGTTCTTGGATTACAGCCACAAAGAATGAAAATAATTAGACATGAAATCAAATAAATACATTTTCGGGTTAACAAAACCTCACCTCCAAATTTCACTGTTTTTTAGTATATTTCTTTCCTACGAATCCTGAAAGCATAAGCCTTAGCATTTATAAACGTAAGCAGGGCTGGGCAATTGTGTCTCTTTGCCCAACCCGTTGTGAGCCTAGCTAGGTAACATACCATCTTTTTTTAGAAAGAGGGTTATCAACGCCGTACTCACAATTAAATATTGATGTCTATCTAGATAAATAATAGTTAGGATCACGCTCTTCCATTATACGTAGTATCTCCATAAAACTTGATAGGGGTTGAACCTGAACCGGGAACTTGACTTGCAGCCCACACAGCAGCATCTCTTATGTTATTAGAGTGATTTCTATTTACTGCTTCTGGCCAGAAATAGGTGCAAAATTGATAGGCAGGATATTCATTCACATCTGTAGACCATCCCAAATAAGCTCTTTGAGAATAACCATTCACTTTAAAAGCATTAGCCCATCCTGCATCTACAGCTGTACTACAAGCGTCCAAGAATACAAAATGCCAATTTCCAGTAACGTTTGTAGTATACAACCACCAAGTTGAGTTATCGGTTAAAGTAGTAGGAGAACCATGACAATCGACATAAAATGCATATGATGTACTACTGTTCCAATAGTTTTGGATGGCACTCCCCATCCCAGATCCGCTACCAACCCATGATGATAACATGTTGTAACCTAGACCGCTCATCCCACTATACGCTAAGTTTGCTGACTGTTGAGCGTAACTGAACCCGGACCAAGCAAACGCCTTTCCATCCTCTGTTTTAGATATATCTCCCCCTAAATTCTCCCCAGTTACTGCGTCAATATAAATCTCATATTGATCATCATTAACACTTATTTTATAGGCCAGTCTATCAAAGTTTTCTGTTTCATATGGACCACCATCATTCCAGAAATGGTTAGGCCTTATTACACTTAGAGATGCAGTTTTGTTCTTAACATTTGGGATTGAATCTAACACTGGTTGCGCTTCAGTTAAAGCTTCCTCTTCACTTATGACAGCTTGTGTTGTATTTGGTATCATCAAAAATCGATTATATGATACTATTGAATTGTCTTTTCTATCCAACACCACTTTCAGAGAATCTTGAGGGTTTAATGTGCCATTACTAACATCTTTCTCCCAATCTAATTGCCAATAATTATCATCAAAGGCCTCTGAATCAACTAATTTATAACTATCATTAAGGTTGCTATTAGTTCTGATAGTGTTAATTATGTCTTTAAGGTCAACTTTGTTAGAACCTGTTGCCGTAGAGTTACTTAAGGATGAAGCAGAATTGCCTTTGAAATTTGAAATAGAAACAATATTATTGTCATCATCAAAACCAACTAAGCAGCCATTATTGTATTGCACTTCTGAGATATTGCGGTCATTTCTAACATCTTTCACCTTATTAACGCTTGTAACATCGTTTTTTAAATTAACCCCATATGATGAAAGTATTTCAACGTTCTGACTAGTCATATGTTTGGGCAAATTACCGCTATCATCACTAAGTACAATCTCTTTGGACAAGGTTGGATCAAGCTTTTTAGCGCTTTTTAGAGTAGGAAGGGGGGCATGTAAACTCAGTATGCTTTTGGTGGTTTCGGTAGCTGCCGAGACAGGAATAGCTGTTGTAAATAAAATTGCCACACTTGCAAATAATGCCACATATTTCTTTGCAATTTTTGACTTAAACATTATTTCACACTCCTCTGCATTATTTGAATAGAATTCTAAGGTGATTTTTTTTCTAAATACTTGTTTTTTTACTTAACCCCTTTTCTTAGGAAATAGTTTAATTTTGAAATTAATAAAAACCTCCCTCATAAAATCTCCCTTCACAATATCCCCCAGTAGGTTTACAATATAAAGACCTACTATTTTGTGTAGGGGTCAACGCCTTCAGATCATTTGTTACTTTGCAGGGTTCCATTGATCTGGGGGCGTCTTTATTTAAATGGCTTAAACCATTTAAATACTATAGGTTTACTCAACGCCTCACTGGACTTCGGGGAACATTTGCGGTCATACTAATTTTTCCCCTACCCTTATAACACTAATGTCCTCATGTGGTCAAATCTGATAGTGATTGGCTTAGATCGTTGGATTGTTGTTCCTACCTCGAGATAATCTTATCGCATATTTCTAACTTTGTCCCCCCGTAATTGCACCAATATGTCCCCCGTAATTTACTGCTAATTACCACATACTTCGACATTTTATGTTACCAACTACGCAAATGGAGGACTTAACAATTGCTAAGTCCCCCATTTGTGTAAATTCTAAAGTTAATTACCCCATAAATCATTCCGATCCTTAATACCAGAAAAAGGATGCCGAATACATATTTTCTCCCACAACTTTTATAGTTGTTCCTTAGTCTATCAATACAATAGGTCCTTGTTCAACTTTTGCCCATTGTAACGCAGCTTCAAAACGTGTACTTACCCTGAATTTAAGAAGGATATTACTAACGTGAAAATTGACAGTTGCAACTTTAATACCTAAAGCCTCCGCAATCTCTTTGTTCTGTAAACCTCTTGATACTAAGTCAATTATTTCTATTTCTTTAGGGGTTAATGGCTTACTTGGCATTTCAGACTCAACTGGAAAATGTGCATTATTGTTGTTATTTCTGGTGTGAATGAAAGCCTCTAAACCTTTCGAAAAATAGACTCCCCCATAACAAACTCTTAATATTGCCTCAATCATTTCCTCTACTGAACAACTTTTAAGTAGGAAACCATTGGCACCTTTACTTATAGACTTAGTAACGTAACCTTTTGGATCTTGCCCCGTCAGCATAAGAATTTTTACTTCGGTTTGAACCATTTTTATTTTGTCTATTATGTCAACCCCGCAAATATCTGGGAGATTGATATCTAACAATATGACATCAACCCTCGTTTCATTAATGAAGCTCATACAGTCTATTCCGCTCTTGACAATTCCTACTGCCAAAATACGAGGCTCAGCACGTAATAAGGAGACTGTTCCTTCCGAAAAAAGCGTATGGTCGTCAACCACTAAGACTTTTACTCTTTCTAATTTCTCAGAATCGATTGGCACTCCCATCTACCCCCTCTATTCAGAAATTCTTTAACTTTTTGGTTTCAATTAATCTTCTTGTACTATCGGGATAGTGGCTTTGAGCATTGTGCCTCGACCAATTGTGGAACTAATTTGAAGATCACCACCCACGCTTTCTAATCGTTCTTTCATTCCAACGATTCCAAAATGGGCACCTGTCAATAACCAATCCTCTATCTGACAGGTATCGAACCCTTTACCCGAGTCTTTAACCGTCATTTCAATTCTAGATTCGTTCATCTCAATGTGAATCCTCAACTTGTTAGAACCTGAGTGTTTAATGGTATTCGTAATCCCTTCCTGTAAAAAGCGGTAAACCGCTAATTCTACGTCTTCCTTAAACCGTTCCTCTTGATTAATGCCCCACAATCTCTAAGGAAATTAGTAACAGCTCATTGAGCATTACTTCTTCACACATTAACTCGATAGCAGGAAACAATCCTAAGTCGCTTAAGGATGGGGGGCGTAAGCCATTGCATATTGAACGGAGTTCAAAGCTCGATTCCTCAACTAGCTCTTGCATATACGAAACGTCTTTTAACATTTTGTCATCGGTTGAGACCTCTTTAACAAGGGTTTTTAGCCGACGATCTAAATCCAGCTCCAGTTGCAAGGGTCCATCGTGAATCTCGCGTGCTATTGATTTTCGCTCTTTCTCAAGTCTTTTAAACAATGAGCTAGTTATCCTTTGAAGCCCCTGACTTCTTCGTTGTGATTTCACAGATCTTTGAGACAATTCCTTGATTTCGTTCGATAATTCCTTGATAATAAACGTGGTTATTAGGCGTTGAGCCAATTGGCTTGAAATCAATGTAATTAATGGTAATTCATCTTGTGCAACTTTGATGTGGGAATAACGATGGCCTAAAAATATTCCACAAGTATACTCATTAGAAACTAAGGGAATATAGAGTTCGGCTGGAAAATCATCAGGAAGCATTTTTACATCTAAATTAATCCTTTGGTTATCTTGAAAAAATTCCTCCAGTTTGATTTGTTCACTTGGTTTTTCCAAGAATATTCCTACAGCTTTCTTTAGGTATCCACCTTTACCATCTTCAACGACAATAAAAGCCCCCTCAATCGCCAAGTTTTTGACTACCTCTTCTAGCATTCGGCTTTCTTCATTAATCAAAGACAGGCTTTTGTTAAATTCAAGTATTCGTTTCTTAAAATCTTGCTTTCGTTCTGGAAATAATTATTTGACTAATAGCTTACTTATCGCAACTCTAATCAAGCCAAAACAAGCAATGATCACAACGAATAAAACTAGCGTCAAAAGATACAACTCGAGATTAAATGTCCTTGGTAGTTTTAAAGTTAATAGGAAATAGGAAACAAAGAAACTAATAATTACTCCGGTAACGAAATTAGAAATTATAGTGGCTAAAAGCCTACGACTGTCCGGTAAATATTTATTGACTATGACATAATACCAAGTAGCCGGAATAACCGAAATAAACAGGGAACTGACATGGGCATTCATGATCGGTTGAAAGCCAAAGATAGAGGGAATTGCCGTCAAGAGAACGAATGGTAAGAACCCTGTCATCATGCCCAGTAGTAGAATATTTGCCTGATTCTTTTCGGGCTTATCTTTCGGCAACTTTAATAAGGCACCTAAATGCCTGAGTGTTAAAAGGACTCCAATGCTGACCGTTACTAATACCAGTTTCTTTAATGGACTAAAAAAGTGGATAATACCGATCGATTGCAACACGGTTATAATTGATATGATTACGGACATCAAAATTAACATTAGTAGACCCAAACGGTTTAACCGGTTAAACTGGTTAAACCGTTTGAAATTTTCATATGGAAAAGTCGAAACAGAATTAATCAGCAAAATGGGTACTGCCAAAAAAAATAGAGTTTCTAATTCCTTGGCCAATAGCAAACCACGGCTCGAAGCAGGCGCAAGGACGAAAGCCAAACCGATAAACCAGTTCAACCAAAATAAAGCACGGGCTTGAACCAGAAAAGGACGTTTAATCCAGGTCATCAACCCTAAAAGCCAAAAAACGAACCCTAGGATCGCAAAAGAAATATCGCTTAGTGTGGTCTGCATAAACGGATGTTCAGGCATGTTAATCATCCGAACGTTAGGCAGGTCAAGTCTACGGACCTCGAGAGTTGATGCTCCTTCCACCTCACTCCATCTTTGAACAAAGCGATTTTTACCCAAATCATCTTGATTGATTTTTAAAATCAAATCTCCGACTCGCACACCTGATTTATACCCTTGGCCGTCAGGATCACTGTAAGTCACGATCCATTGCCCATTGACACTCTCAAGATCAAGACCAACGTAGGGTTGATTATTGATCGCTACAGAATACACCAACAACAGTAAGAGAAAGACGGCACTCGCATAATAATATGCTTGCCGCCTAAAAGTTTTCTTTAACAAGTTTGATCATCTTCTCTTTGCGTTTTTCCGGAACAGGAATTGCTTGAATGATTTCCATCGACTTTTGCCGGAATAGTTCGTACATCACTCTGCCGTAATGGAATGCTCCTTCATCAAGGGTTAATTGTTTTAAATAGCCTTGTTCTTCCTTCCCGAACCTTTCTAACCCGTTGCTTTTCAGCTGGGTTAGTTCTTTGAACTGTTCGGCTGGTTTACCTTTGAGAATGTTCAAAAGGTAGACATACGGCAGAGTTTTTTTATGATTCACAAAATCCTTTTTCTTTTCGAAGTCTAAAAAGTCGTTTAAGTCGTTTCTGATTTGGCTCATGATACCCAGATATGTTCCAAACTGTTCGAATTGAAGCACCAGCGCTTCGGACCCACCAGCTAAGGTCGCGCCGATTTTACAGGCACAGGCCGTTAAACTTCCTGACTTACGCTTAACCAGCTCAAAATATTGGTCAAGCGTAACTTGCTCACGTGTGTCAAACAGGGCTTCTTGGTATTGCCCATCACTGCACGTTATCCACATATGGCTCAGAATTTGGTTAATTTCCCTGTAGAGTCTGCTATCTCTATCATTAGGTAACGTCGAAACAGCCTCACTGCTTAACATACTCAAGCAGATGGCAAGGTTCAGAGCGTTAGCGGTGGGGATTTGGCGCCACGGCAAATCATCATGATCCTGATCCTGAATATCATCAAAAATATCGATCGCCAGGGCAGATAATTCCATGGCAATTGCGCCCGGTAGTGCAACTTCAGACACTCCGCTTACACACTCACAATTCATGAGCGTTAAGTGGGCCCACTTAAACAGTTCACCTGTCTCGCTGTCGGCGTTCAACGAGGAATTAATCATAACAGTCATTTCGGTACTTAGTTGGGCTCTCGTCAGGATTTTATTTATTTCGGCGGTAATAACTTGATCAAGCTGAAGGCTCATTATCTTTACAACCAAAAACTTAGTGGTAAAGTTCCAAGCATCATGGCATCCCCAGATACCTCAAACTCAGAAAAAACCCTTTGGATGATAGCGAATTCATTCGTCTTTAGTTCTGCCGAAGGCAGCCTTTGTTCTCGCGACAACATACTTTTAGAGTTTTTGACTAAGTCGTGGACCAGTTCTGCAATACTTTCATAGCTCATATTCATAACACCCCTTCTTATTTTGATACCTGACAGGTTTTCGTGTATTGTTTTGGGAGATTATAGAAGTTTTTTTACCTGATCTTACTATGGATATGCAATAGAACTTGCTCAAGAGTAACAAGAAGCCCGCAATATTGCACCTTGTTCGCTCCACTAAGACAGTAAATTTCTTCGACTTGCTCCTTATCACTTATTCCTCCTAATTGTTTGCTTTTCCTGCTGCGAAACTCAGCTTATCCTGTCGCATAAGAACAAATTAATGTTAAGTTCAATTATTTAAAAGAAGAGGTAGACTCAAAAGCAACTTTGAGTCTGCCTTCATATACCATTGGCTCCCTTTGGTCTTGGAAAAATTACCAAAATAACTACCAAAAATTACATACGCAATATGTTTTCGCGTACGCACCCTACCCCAAAACAATCTCACCCAAACCCTACAAACATGTTCCTGTGTCTTTAGCTGGTCCTATCAACCCTTTCACACAATTCACACCCAAATCCTGAAACCCTTGCCACAAGCGCCTTCTAACTGTCTAACTTTTGCAGACAACAAACCGTCTCCACGTGCGTTGACGTTACTTCAATGTAAGTTTCTCATTATTTTAACATAGAAAAATCAAAAAGCCAGACCGTTTAAAATACGCTCTGGCAAGTAAGATATAACTGAACTATGGTGTATTATTACATAATAAACTTCGGACTACCTTTTAATTTATTATGATTTCTAACTTATTTTTTGGATCAATATAGAAGCATCTGCGTTGCTTTGAGTTCCTCCTGCTAGAGTCTGTAGGGTAGCCGCCGCCGCGCTAGAATGGTTTCTCAAAGTTAACACATCACCAGCGTTCGCTGTAATAATTACCATACCTGGGTTCGGTTGAGTGCCTGCCCCGGAACCGTAGATGGCACCTGCTACGGCAACGCCATTTTGGAAGAGAGCAAACTGATTTGGTTCATTACATGAAGCGTTGAACCATATAGAATAGGTGCCGGCATCACCAAGGATAATTTGAGCTGTTCCCAGCGCATGAGTAATGTTACCTAGAATAACTCCGTTATCACTGAATAATATATCTGCTTCTATCGGTACGACTTGAAGGCCCAAATTATAAATATAGGCATATTCTGCTATTCCCGCACCAGTTGCCCCAGTTGCGCCTGTTGCCCCCGCCACCCCGGTTGGTCCTGCTGCCCCGGTCGTTCCTGCTGCCCCGGTCGCCCCAGTCGCCCCGGTTGCTCCGGTTGCTCCTATTGCTCCTGTTGCTCCAGACGCCCCAGTTGCTCCTGTCGCCCCAGTTACTCCAGTTACTCCAGTTGCTCCGGTTGCTCCGGTTGCTCCGGTTGCACCTGCCGCTCCTATTGCTCCAGTTGCTCCTATTACTCCAGTTGCTCCTGTTGCTCCTGTTGCTCCTGTTGCTCCTATTGCTCCTGTTACTCCCGTTGCTCCTGTTACTCCCGTTGCTCCCGTTGCTCCTGTTACTCCCGTTGCTCCCGTTGCACCAGTTGCTCCTGTTACTCCCGTTGCTCCCGTTGCTCCTGTTGCACCAGTTGCTCCTGTTACTCCCGTTGCTCCCGTTGCTCCTGTTGCACCAGTTGCTCCTGTTACTCCCGTTACTCCCGTTGCTCCCGTTGCACCAGTTGCTCCTGTTACTCCCGTTGCTCCCGTTGCTCCTGTTGCACCTGTTGCCCCGGCTGCCCCAGTACATGAGCTGTAACTTATACTTAAAAAAGGCGGATTGACACTTGCCGTACTTTCGTACCCAATAATCGTATCTATTTTATCTTCGATTCCAATAAGTGTAATACCGTCATTCGCATGGCAAGAATTAACCCAACCTTGAACTAAATCCTTAATATCAATTTCTATATAAGACCCTACATCATGATCGGTTACATTAAAAGAATAAGGGGTAATAATAGTTTTTGGTGCTGTATCCCATGTTACAGTTGCTTGGTTAAAGTCATTTTCATTCTCATATATTGTTACGGTTTGTGGTGAAAGTTCTGCATCGGGTTTATCTTTTCTATTTACAAAAAGAAATAGCCTAGCACTACATATTGTGTCAGAGCAAAGTAAATTAATATCAAATTTCAATAATGTTCTATAAGCATCAGGTTTACAATGATTGGCCTTAATTATAAAATATTGTCCTGTAAACAATTGATTGACAGTTCCAAAATTAGTGTTGTGATAAAATTGAGAAATATATACGCTGTCCGTAGGTAAAACATCGATAGTCGTCATTATTGCGCCGCCTTATTTTAAATTTTATACATAATATGCCAATTACTTAAAAATGTCATAGTATCTCGCGTACTTCTACTCAACTTTGAACACAAACGCTATCTTCACCATCGATTAGATTTTCACTCCAATCAGACTGCGGTATAAATCCCCAATAAGCCTATCCAGCGGCTAACTTTGTGCTGTCAGATACTCCTTGATTTCATACCAATAACTAAAAATTAAATGCGTTGGCTGATAACTTATATTGTCTCAATCATCTGCGACAAGTAATAGGGCCAGGTCAACATAATCCTGCAACTGTATCCATACAAACGAATGGGGTGAATCCTGGAACCTATATATTACCAAATTGCCGATACGGATTACTCTTTATCCAAATATCGGCAACTAAACTTCGCTAAAAACCCAATATATGAGGGAACCCAATACTGGCGTCCTCATATATTGGGAGTTTAACGAACCAAATAACGTTTCCAAACCGCCACAAAATCCAACTCACAATCGCGAAGAGAGTAAGCTCCTATTTCAATTTCTTAGTTTCTTGGACCATAACTATCCAAACTGCCAAATCAGCTAAAGAATAGCACCGGCTCCCTTATGGATAGAAGCCGGTGGCAATTGTAATAACACTCCATCGGCCCCCAAGCCTAAAACAATATATTCTCATCAATAAATGACCTCCCGCGTCTATTAAACGTGGGAGGTCATCTAAGAATTCACAGATGTCAGGACTGGTTCATTTGCACCGTATTTGCTACATTGGAATTTACATCTGAGTAGATAGGTTGAACCGTATTTCTTGAGACAGGGGCCAATTTAATTTGCTCACTTGTTTGCTCAGTCGGTTTTAAGTAATCGTTTTGAGGGGGAACGTCATAAAGTGAATCATGACCTAATTTAGCGGCAGCAAAGGTAGTGAGTAGGCCGTAAATAATATTACTGAAAACATGAGACAGATTACTTGCCGCATCTTTAGGTCTAGCCTTATTTTGAGGGGCCATGCTTGGAAGAGCTGTAGCTATTGCTCCAACGGTAATTCCAGATACAATTCCTTTTGATAGAAGTTTATCTCTTCCATTTTGCGACATACGCTTAATGATAACATTGGCTCCGATAATGCTCACACCAGCAGTCATAATTAATCCAAGAGCATTCCCTCTTAAACTCTTCGCCTGTCTCTCCGAAACGAAAACTCCTGCGGCGGCTTCCCTATATGACTTTTTAGATATACCCGCAAATCGTGAGACTGTATCGACAAGTATAAGCCCTGAAAAACCAATAAGTCCTGAGACAATTGAAAGGGTATCCCTATCTTTTATTTTAGCCACAGTAATCAAACCTCCTTTTGTCGAGTATTTTGTGAATAATTAACTCCAATTACACATGGTAAATAAAGTTATCACGTTGCAGATTGATACCAACAAAGCACTAATGTCAAGGTTGGTAAGATTATGCTAATAACGTTTATAACCTTCGCTAAAGACCCATGTTTTGACCGTATCTTTGAAACTTTTAACTTCCAATTATTCTTATACTGTAACCATTCGTAACATTACTGGAGGTTAATTTCCAAGTCAATTGAAAGTGCAGTAAATTCGGTTCAATAAAGTATAGCAATCAAGGGCTTGGTCGAAGGTATTCCCCGAGATCCTTCTCAATCAGTCTGCGGAATCCCCCCCCATCAAACCTATCAACCATCGAAAACTGTGCTGCTGTCCCATCCTACCTCAAAAATATAAAATGCGTTGGCGAGACTCTTCTCAACCAACGCATCACTCACTTATTACCATAAACGGCGTATTCCAAACAACCTCTATATCTAATCCCACACCCTTTCGCTCAAATACCACAATCTTGTCAATCAGCATAGCCAAGTCCGCATTGGTAAGCTCCTTCTTATCTATGATCTCCTTCAGAATATCCAATGCGCTTGCTACTTTTTCTTTCTCATTATCCCTAAGCTCCAATACGCTCTCTGCTTCAACCAACTGACGTTCCAGTTTCTCAAGCTCGTCGCTAGATTCTTGTGTCATTTCAAGGAACAATTCTTCGTTGATCAATCCCTTCGCAAGCTGCCTCGAATAATTCTTTATCTCCCCCTTTTTGGCGTGAATAGCAGTTTGTAACCTATCGATAACTTTTCCATTATCCTTGTTGGATTGCTGTCTCTCCTCAAGGCTCTTGTCGAGATTATCCATTTTGAGAAGCCCACTTTTGTAAAGGGCTTCGAGATGCTCAAAAACAATATTCTCAATATCGTCATGACTCAAGATATGCCTTGAACAGTATGCTTTGCCGTATTTATTATAGGTAGTACAAACATAAAACAATTTTCTACCACTCTTACTGACTGAGCCAATAGTAACAAGGTTTTTCCCGCACTCTCCACACTTTAAAAGGCCAGTATACTTATAAATTGATTTGCTTTTGGCCCTAACCCCGTTCTCTACCCTTTTAATAAACATGGCGTTGACAGCTTCAAATTCAGCCTTATCTATAATTGCTGGAATGAGCCCTTCATGCACAATTTGCTCTTCAAGTGCAACCTTAATGATTTTTTTACCATTAATTTTGTTTCTTTTGGTTGTCCCTCTTCTAACCGTCCCGATATAAACGTCGTCTTTTAGAATTCGCTTAACAGTGTCGCCGTACCAAAGATGTTTAAAATCCCACTCCTTTATCCATCCATATCCATACAAAGTTTCTTTCCTGATGGCTGGTGTTTCTATATGATGCTCATTCATGTATTTGGCGATTTTGTTAAGTCCATTTCCTTCGGCATATAGGCGAAAAAGAAGCCGCACTGTTTCGGCGGCTTCTTCATCAATGATACATTTAGTTTTATCAGCAGGATCTTTCATATATCCAAAATGAGTGACGTTAACCTCTCCGTTTTTCTGTTTAGTTCTCAGAGCAGCTTTCGTTTTCTTACTGATATCCTTTACATATAATTCATTAAACCATGTCTGGATTCCTCGAAAGTTTTCATCCATGTTTCCGCTTGATAAATGGATCTTAACCCCTTTGTCCTCAAGCTCTTCCATGAAGAGCAGGGTTTTGGCATTATGCCTGCCAATTCTTGATAAGTCTTTGACTACCAATACTGTAAGTTCACCGCTATCCACTAATTCAATAATAGTTTTAATCCCTGGCCTATTATAGGAATACCCGCTAATGTCGTTGTCTTCAATAACATCAATCAGTTCAATTGCCTGGTCTTTAGCGAAATCCTTAATTGTATCCATTTGGCTTGTTATGCTTTCCTTGCTACCATCCTCATCCCTTGAGATTCGCACATAACCATAAGCGCCCATATTCATTAATACCCCACTTTTTCATTCTCATTGACCTTGGTGTTACTTCAATGGCACTGTGATGATAGCTCTATAATGGCATCTAATCAAGCAATTTAAGACGTTTCAGACGATTATTTATCACCTGTTCCAAGGCTTTCTCCCATGAGATATCTCCTTTAAATTTATGGGTAACCGAGTTAATACGAGGATGATCTTTGTAGATTTCTTTCTTCGCTGCTTTGACATCCATTTATAAAACCTCCATTAAAATGTCGTGGCCTTGCTTCAAGTTCACCTCAAAGCAAGGCCGTTTTCTGATTGGAGACTATAACAATTCGATCTAGCTAATTACCCACACTTCTACCAATCGCCGGTGAAGCACTCTTATTTTGGCATACCGGGGATTTGTCATTCTCAATTAGCCACTCTTCACAGGGATACATACAATAATCCTTTCGCTTACACTCAGCACATACGTCTTTCATCCTATTGCCCCGGTGCTGGTGCGGGAGCCGGGGCTGGCTGTGGATCAGGAGCAGCATTAGCCTCAGCAATAGCCGGAGTCACTGGTGAAACCGTGATTGGGCTTACAATTTGAACCCCACTGAATAGCTGGGTGGCCTTCGCCACGATGTCTGCAACAAACTTAACGGTGACTGTCGTTGCAGTCGTGAAAAACAGCGCCCCTAACGCGGTGTTTGCGTTGGAGAACAAGGCTAACACCAAAAGGCCGCCGCTATAGGGCAACAGGCTTGTTTGGATGAATTGGGGAAGCTTACTTGCGCTGAATGTTCCAGCTCTTAAAGACACCAAAATGCCGAAGATGAAATCCGCTAGGACTAAAGCAAGGACGGCCTCAAGAGTTGTGAGGGCCGCAGGAGCCACGAAGGATTTAATAATTTCTAACATGGAAATTCCCCCTTATTTATTATTTGCCCACCTGGGTAAGGACCGCCTTCATCGTTGCGTACCGATCTGGCCCGGATAAGAGAGTCACCCCAGCAGGTGCCGAAGCGCCCCCGACTTGGTACTTGGTCGTCGCTGAAAGAAGAAGGTCTGCTGTGGCGAAGGCCGCCTGAATGATTGGGCAGCCAAAGTGAAGGGCCAGGTCTGCCGCAATTTGGAGATCGGCGTCGCCCTCATAGAGAACCAGTGTTTGAAGTTTCAAGTCATATCCCTCCATCTCTTTATAGTTGGCAGTTACATCAGCCACTAAATTGGCCCATGTTTTGCCGTGGCTCGCCAGATATTCAATAGGGTCTGTGTGGTCGGATTCATGCCACTTGGCTGAAACCTGAGCATGGCTCATCAGTGTAACCCCGTCCACTACTAAAAGCTTCCTATTATATAGCAGCTTTGCCAGTAACCAAGTGTACATAGCGTAAGCCTTGACAAATTTGGTCGCGTCCGTCGTTTGGCAAAGTTCCACTTGCGCGTACCCCATATGATTCGCGGTATGCCCGGCTCCATAGCAGAGGTATGCGGTGTCGGCGGTTTGCTCAATTTTCAAGTCGTCAACGAAGAAATGAACGAACGCGTTCTGCCATGTGGTAGACTCGTAGTTTCGCTCTCCGTCGGCAGAGTCACCGTTGTTCGCGGTAGTGTGCGCTACTACGCCAACATAATGCCCCGCGTCGTAGGTTTCCTTTGGTAGCCCAGGAATAAGATTAACTGTTATTGGATAAGCCAAGATTGTATACCTCCTTAATTTGAAAGGGTGTGGTTAATCTGGTGCATATCATCCGATTTTTATCTGGCGGTATGCTCGCGATTTTGGTGGTTATTCCTCTGGCGGTTTGGTGGCGCATGGGACATATAAAGGAAGGATGATTATTGTTAAATTGTGTCTGCCCAGTTCGCCAGCTCGCCCCGGAAGTTCTTTGTCAGGGAAACAACCTTGCAGTATGACTGATCCTTAAAATGTTCCATATAGGGTTCAAAACCGCTTCTTGACGTAGGGATGTCAATTTGGCCTGAGTGACCTATGCAGATAACCTTGCAAGAACCGTGTACCCGAGTCAGTATTTTCCGCAGCTCTTGGACAGTAAAGTTCTGGCACTCGTCGATAATTATTGTCATGTCCTTGAGGTTAGTGCCTCTAAGGAATAGTGGGCTTTTAGGGTAACACCAAACGTTACTCGATGCTCGTTTATTACCTATGAATACTGTTTCTTCGTTATAGATACATTGGGCCGGGTTCTCGTTAATCTCTAAGAGGGCATCTATCAAAGGTTGATGGTAGATGCCCTCCTTTTCTGCTTGCGTTCCGGGTCTGAAGCCCATAGATGCTTCTTGTACTGGGTTGAAAATATACGCTAAAGGCTTTCCAATAATCTTTGCACATGCGACCGCAAGAGTGGTCTTTCCTGTTCCGGCCTTTGCATTGACCATCACCAACTGGTTATCAAATATCGAGTTGACATAATCCCGCTGCTCGACGGTGAGTTTAGGCTCGAATCCGAACAGTAGGTTGTTCTCAGGTAGAGGCATAATAATCCCCATCCTTATCTTTTTATCTTGTAACCAAATAAATGATAAGCCCGGTGGCGATGGTCATAAGCCCAGAGATTAGTAGCGCGACCATCCAAGTAGGTCGGCTCCGGGCAGTCTCTAAAAATTGATCTAGCTTGGATTCGAAGCGGTCGAACTTTTTGCCAACGTCGGCTTCCAAAGTATTCAGCCGACACTCTTGGGCTTCGTTTTTAGTCTCCAAAACAGCGACTCGTGTAGTGATATCCTCTGATTCTCCCATGGGCTTCCACTCCTTCCTTTAGTAAACGCTTCTAGCAATAACGAAACGCGCGGCCCAGTATTGGTCGAGGGTGACGATTCTAACCCCAGCGTTTTCGCTGCCGATGAACTGACCACCCCCAAGGTATATACCCACATGGTTGACAACCCCGCTCTTGTTCATCGAGAAAAACATTAAGTCGCCCGGCTGCAAATTGCTGTAGGCGACTTCGTTTCCATTCTTGGATTGGTCAGCAGACACTCGTTGGAGCGTGATATCGTTATGCGCGAACACATATTGGACAAAACCAGAACAGTCGAATCCGGCGGGAGTAGTACCGCCCCAACGATAAGGCGTGCCAATATACTCCTTCGCGGTCGCAATTATCGCCTCTGTTTTGGTCTTGACCTGGGACTTGGGCTGTAGCGCTGCCTCGGTTGCAGGGCCGACGATGCCATCGGCGTTCAAACCTTCGGCGGCTTGAAACCTAACTACACCTTGGGCTGTGAGAGGGCCAAAAACCCCATCCGTTACCCCGACGGAGTACCCGGCGGTGTTTAGTTCGCTTTGGAGTGTAACGACCGCAGGGCCAGAAGAGCCTGTGCGTAAGGTCGCCGCCTGAGCTAGGTTTGGGATGAATAGGACGAAAGCTATCGCGATAAGCAGCGTCGGAAGTTTTTTATTCATGAGCAAATTCCTGAACATACAAGTTATAAGGTGAAATTCCTTCAAGGGCCGCCACTCCGACATAGTCCACATTTGGATCGAGAATGTTTACCCTGTGGCCTATGGATTCCATGAGCGCAGCCATGGCCCCATCCACCGAGCTATTTCCTGCGACATTCTCACTCCAATAGTTGACGTTCATGCCTAGGCCCGGAAGGAGCGACGCGGTGTACCCAAAGTTGGGTGAAACGTGGGAGAAGTAATGGTTCTGGTACAAGTCCTCGGCCTTGATCCGCGCCGCCGTTACGAGGCGAAGGTCAACTTTCACCGGAGCCACCCCTGCGGCTGCTCGCGCTTGGTTGATTTCATCGACCATCTGTTGTTCGCTGTCCGTTAGGGCTGTGGCTGCGGGAACCTGTGGCATCACCGCCGCGACATTCATGGGAGCGTTCACAACGCCAATTTCGTCCGGGTTTGCGGTCGCGATCGGAACCGCAACTGGCTGCGAATGAATTAACCCTTTCAGCGATATTTCGCTGCTGCCTTGGGCCGGAATTGAAACGACGCTACTGCCCTGCGTTGTTGGGGCTGTAGCGCCTTGTGTGCGGATCATGGATGATTGGATTCGAACCACCGATCCGGATAACTGGGCCGGAGCGATGTTGATGGTTGTCGCCATGGCCGGGGCAGCGAGTACGACTGTTAAGGCCGTAGTCGCTGCTAGAATTTTAATTAGTTTCATTAAACCATCCTTTCATGGGCATAAAAAAAGCGCCTAAACTTGTGGCGTTGCGAGGATTGTATTCGCTTGATCCTGAGTGATAAACCCCTTAGTTACACAGGTCTGAACTTGGGCCTGGGTAAAGTTTTTCAGTACCCACATATTAGTTATAAACGCTAACATACTACACCCCCATCAGCGCTGCGATTGCTGCTTCGACCGCTGCGAGCCTGTCTTGGGTGTTAGGGGCTGGGACAGTCACCACTGGCGCAGGAGGGGCTGTAAATGTGCCATTCGTATAAAGCCACAACTGCTCGGTATCATCTGGACACGCGATAAATTGTGCAACGATTTCCTCGGTGAAACGGCCCTCCGGATTGAAGTTAATAACTTCCTTGACTATGCCATTTTCAACTCTTGCAAACATTTTTTATCCCACCCATTCTACTACTATGATTCCGGCTTTACCCGCTTGCGAGCTGTATCCATCGCCGCCTGATCCGTAGGAGTACCCCCAATATGAGGGTGCGCCAATAGTCATAACAGGCGCAGCATTATAATCGGCGGTTTCTTGTTGAGAGGGGCTGCCAGTTAGGTTGATATCCCCGCCGCTTCCGGTTCCTCCATTCGCGCTAATGGCATAATAAATTGCCGCGCCATAGCCCCCACCGCCGCCGCCTGTGGCTGAACATATCGCGCCAAATGAAGAAGTACCCCCTGGGTTTCCGGCTTTGGGACTAGGTCCCGGCTGGGTTCCACCCGCGCCTATGGTAACAGTTACGGCTTGGTTCAGGGTTAAGACCGCCCACTTAATTGCGGTTCCCCCGGCTGCGCCCCCGCTGCCTCCGTTTGTAATCCCCGCCGCTGTTGAGTACCCACCAGCGCCGCCACCGCCTGTGCAGATAACCTTGTACGTTCCCGCGAAAGGGGCAGTAAATGTTCCACTTGAGGTAAAGACTTGTTTTGTTGGAACCCCCACCTTAGTCCATGTTCCCGGAGTACCCGCGCCAGTACAAACCCATATGATTCCATTCTGAGCAATAACAAAATCGCCGACCGCGAAAGTTCCGCTAGTGGGTGATCCGGTCGTGGTGGCTCCTACATACCGAGCAGCTGCGGTGGCCCCGGTTAACCCGACTGTTCTTATTGCTCCGGTTATAGAGCCACCGTCCAGCGCGACTAATTCATTCTCGATGTTATTCATCCGGGCCGCTGTGACCGCAGTTCCCGCGACTGAGGGGCTGTCGTTTAGCGCCAGGGTGACGTTGCCTGTTACTGCTCCGGTCGCTGAGAACTGCCCTGGAATCCCGGAAACTCGGTCTGCCCAGGTAGTTGGACTGTATGCCACTAATATTCCTCCTTTAGTTGTTCCATGTTAATCCGCAAATCGCTAAACTTTGGCCACAAACGACGTATTCTTGGATTATGCCATTGACCAGGTTGTAAAGGGCCAGGGTGTTGCCTTCCATCCGATTGGTGTCTGCGAATGAGAACGATTGGTCGTAAGTCCAGGTTGTTTTGGGAGTAATCCAGCCCGATGGAGTTATGCGGTAGCAAGCGTAAAGTGCCAGAATGTTACCCTCAATTCGGTTTATCGAGTCGTAAAAATCTAGGTAGGTTCCGTCTGCTCGGCTCGTTACTGTAGTCAGAGCTACGGTATAACCACATGTTTGAAAGAGCGCCGCGAGAGCAACACAGTTGCCCTCGATGCGGTTCCAGTCCGTATAATTGAAATAGTTTGTCGCCGAGCTTACAACAGGGGTCTGCCATGCCATAATCCGCTGCCCCCTTTAGTTGTTCGACATGGTTAATTGCCCAATGGCGAATGTCAAGACGTTCCCTGAAACTATCGTTTGCGAGGTGTTTAACGCTCCATAGCCGATTAAGTTCCCATTAGTAGCCGCATCAAAAAAACCAAAATAGGTCACTGTCCCTTGGGAGCCAGTGGCCTGTGGAAAACTGACGGAGCCAGCATTATTCGTTGATCCGGTCGTGGGAGCAGGAAAATTTCCGGTAGTACCCGCTATTGTTACGCGTGCGTAGCCATTGCCGACAGGCTCCGTAAAATTCCAGTAAGGCGCTGATCCCTTCACCTGGGTAGGCGTGGTCGTTGAAAGGGCCAAGTAAACATTGGCGAGCGCAGTAAAGGCTGTATCGTTGAAAAGGAGCGCGACTACCGCGTTGTCGGTGTAGTAGGTGAATGGCATTGCGATTCATCCCTCCGTTTTTTAGTTATACCAAAGTAGCCCGCAAATTGTTAAGCCTTGCCCGCAAAGGAGCAATTCATCCGACTGTGGCAGTATGGTCACAAGGCTTGAGCCGCTACTTGAGAAGGTACTCGTTGAGCAGATCGTTCCGGCTACTTTTACGGTGAGGGTCGATCCGCTACTTGACATGGTACTTGTGGAGGACATGGTTCCCGCCCCAATTAAGACAATTGTTGATCCGCTGCTTTGGAACGTACTCGTAGAGCTGACTGCTCCCCTGCTTTGTATAACGTCGGAGAATCCACTGTTTGAAAGTGTACTTGTCGAGCTGATTATTCCCGCTGCGTATAGGGTCAGGGTTGTTCCGCTACTTGAAATGGCGCTTGCAGAGAAGATTGCGTCTGCTACGTTTACACACCAGCCCAAGCCACAAATCGCTACATCCTCGCCGCACAGGACGTACTCAACCGAGTCTAGTAATATTGAGACCGATCCGGTGTTTGAGAGCGAACTTGTAGAGATTATTGTACCGGTTACGTTTATGGTGATAAACAATCCACTGTTAGAAAGGGTACTCGTCGAGCCAATTGGTCCTGAAACATAAAGTGTTAGGGCCGATCCATTGTTGGAGAAGTTACTCATCGCGCTGATCGTTCCAGATACGGTCGTAGTTAGGGCCGATCCGCTACTTGAGATGCCACTCATTGACTCCATCGAGCCAGAACAGTAAATCATCGCAAAACCATCAAGGCCATCCTTTTCCGTTTAATGTTCCGGAAAGGGTTCCACCGAACCTAAACTCTTGACGGATGATCTTGGCCTGTTTTGTGTCTGTAGCGTACTGTGAATCCCAATAGATGACATCACCACACTCCAAGCTGGGGTCAAGCCAGCTCTCCACTTCGTACAAATACACGTTGCCGCACTCCGTCGCATACCAGTTAAGGACGTTTGCCGCCATCGCCGCAGTTGTAATCAGTGGGTTATCAATATCAACCTCATTAGTTGGCTGGGTTCCCGCGATATTAAGAACGGATTGTACTGACGTGCTTTGGATGGGGTTTCCTGTAATCATGATCACCGCGTTACCGTAGCCACTGATCACTAAAAAGGCCGCGTCTGTATAATACAAGGCCGAGACAAGTGTGCCCCCGGTCACTGATGCGGAGCAGGTCGATGCGCTTGCAGAAGAGGTGTACTTCACCCAAAGCTCTGTTGTCGTGACAATGGGAACCACGCCAGAGTAAATCGTGCCTGAACTGCCAGACACCGTACTTGTATAAATGTTGAGTGTGAAATAATTATAAGCATCCTGGATCGCTACCCTGGGGTAGGTTTCCTGCATACTCATGGTCAACTCTTCGGTGAAGGGCATCGTGTTTAGGGGCTGCTGGCTTTGGGACTGTCGGATGTGCAGGGTATTATATCTATCGACATATAAAACACCCATGCCAGCTTGGGCCACATACATCAAAGCGTTGTGGTGCGACATTGCCGAAAGTACCCCTGTCGTGCTAATGCTTTGAAGCGCTGTGTCGATCTGATAGTTGACACTTAGGCTTGCCTGCGCCTCAAAGTCCTGGATAATCGCGACCGCCAAGTTATAAAGGGTGATCGAGGTTCCGGAGTAGGTGTACGTGTAGAACGTCGTCCCATCCATAAGGTCGAGCATGTCCCTCGCATAGAGTGTCGATGAAAGGAAGTTGGAGTCGTTGCGCCAGTTGTAAAGGTAAAAAGTTCCCATGGGCACTGTTTCCATCGTTCCATCGGTATTTATGAGATTGAGAAATGGTTTAATGGGCTGTTTCTTTTGTAAATCGCCAAGGTAAAGGTTGAAATTATTTAGGTTGTTGGCGACCGATGTGTGGACTTCCTTCGGTGGTGCGCTGTTGCACAGCGGGTCGAATTCCTCTAAAATGTCAAGGTCGAATAAGTTCTGGCCCGACCACAGGAATTGCTCGCCGAATATAACCTCCGCTAAATGAACCCGGCGGTAGGCTTTGTTTGTGGAATAAAATGTTATGACCACAGTGGTTATATTTGTTAGTTGCTGGCTCCAGAAGTAAGTCGCCGCGTTCGGCGTGATGTTGTAGGTGTTATGGTTTGAAAGGTTGTCCGTTGTTACGATCTGGAGCGAATCGCAATAATCCCCGGTTAAAGGTGAAAACACAAAAGTCAAACCCAGGCTCGTAAATGGCGCGGATTGCGTCAAGGTCAGTGTTGGGTATGTCGCTGCAAAGTTGGTGCTCGCGTCCGAGAGGGCCGCGCTCCACCACCCAATCGAGTCTGTGGCGATGTTGTCTGTTGGCTTTGGTGGGGTGTAAAAGCTGCCATCAAGCAGCGTCCAGTTGTTCTCCTCGCACATATATTTTCGTATCTGGGTCAGCCCATCGGTGGCCTGGACCACGCCTCCGATCCCTGCGATGGAGTTTGCGGTTGGTGTACAGTTGCTCTGGGCCTGTGCATCCACAAGGTCGAACTCCACTGTGGCCGAGATAGTTCGGGGAAAAGTGGAAATTTTATTGTGAAAGTTTGAGGTTACATTGAGCATTTCGGCCTCCTCCCCTTAACATTCGATGATGTCAACTTTGACATTGTTGAATGTTATATTTGAGTAGGTGTCGATCTTAACGTCGTCATAGGAGATGTCACCCGCGTAAAACTGGCCAGAATAGCTGCCACCACTCGCCCCTGGGTCTAGGACTACTGCGGTAAACTGCGGGGTGCTGGACTTTATCGCGCTGACCAGTGTGTTAAGCTGGGCTGCGGTCATCGTTCCCCACTGGACTGCGTACTTACGTTTGTTCGCGATGTATTGGAGGTTCATGGTTCCCGCAGCGTTTCGCTTGCTGTCACCGATCATATACATATTATTTGTGAGCTTCTGAGGCTCCGGCAGCGCCGATCCGTTGACTGTTATTGTTGCCATGGTTTCACCTACTTCGGCTGTTGATGAAATAGGAGGGCTGAAAGTTCAGCCCTCCTATTTTGGCAGATTGTAGCTAGAATCGTACCCGATGGTTGTTCCTAATCGGTCAGCCTCGTTGACGTTGTACGAGTACATCGTCCGGGCCAGCGTCCTCCCATCAAGTTGCAGCGTCACGTTGATCGGCTGTGGTGATGGAGCGCCGCCGCTGCCGCTCCCGGATGGGGCCGCGCCCTTGCCCATGATGTTGCTAAGTTGATCGAGTGGGATAACTGCCTCCGGGCCTTTTCCTTCGCCGATTACTGCGAGGGTTGGTGCTGTGACAATTCCCCCGGTTGCAAGCCCAACGGGTGCAAGTGCGAGCATCCCTTCTCCGATGGTTGGGGCCGCTGCTGTTGCAGCCGCTCCGATAGAGGAGGCCATACCACTCAAAGCTGAACCAGCCGACTCGATAGCGCCTGTTACTGCTGTGCCGATCCCCGACAAGCCAATCCCGGCAAGGGCTGAAGCTACACCCGCGATTGTACTCCGCAAGGTAGCAAACATGCCGATGACTCCTGCAACGACCGCGCTTATTCCGTCCGATGCCATCAACCTTACTACCCATGGGGCAGCTACAAAACCAGCCAGCTCCGCGTCTGCGGTTGCTATTCCTACCCCCACACCATCCAACGCGGTTAAGGTGGTAATGTTCGGCTGCGCGTCGAACGCCGCCAGTTCTAAGTCTGCTGCTGCGATGCCTGGGAGAACAGCAGGAAGCGCGGTCAAGCTGGTTACATTTGGCGCTAGGTCGTAGACCAGCAGCTCTGCTTCGGCGACCGCTATACCCGGCAGAACCTCTGGCAGCGCGGTCAAGGTGGCTACATTTGGGAGTGCGTCGAACACCGCCAGTTCTCCCTCTGCGGCTGCGATGCCAAGGGGCACAGTATCCAGCGCGGTAAGGGTTGTTACTGAGGCTGCTGGAACAGCCGCGAGTTCCGCTTCGGCTTCTCCGACTGGTACTGCGACATCATCGACTGCTGTGACCGGAACGACCACAGGCTCGATAAGACCGAGTTTTCGCAGGATGCCGCTGAGAATCCCTCCCGCTGCGTCGAGGGCCGAAACAGTTATCTTTTTAAGGAGTGGAAGCGCTGCCAAAGCCAATCCAATATCCAACAGCATTGGCGTGATGCCATCCTTCCCAATGATGGGAATGGTGAGGCCCTTGCTCGCGCCGCCTCCAGCACCACCCGCTGCGTTCATATTTGCCAGCGCGTCAGCGAGGTTGTTTACTGCTGCTGCCTGGGCTGCGGTTGATGCGGCTCCGCTGTTTGTAATGTTGTGCAGTTGGTCGAAGCTCATGACGTTCGCGTTGGCTGCTTTGTTCAGGTTCTTCTGGGCTGCGGCCTGGTTGTTAGCCGCTGTGGTTGCTGCGTCCATGGTGTTGCCAAGCTCTTTAGTCGCTGCGTTGGAGTTGAAAATGGACGCGTAGTTGTTAGCCCAATCCGATCCGATTTTGGAGAAGTCCAAGGCTAGGATGTCAGTGACCGCGCTCGCAGCATCCTCCGCAAAAAGCGTAATATATTGGATTGCGCTTGCGACAAGGTTGCTCAAGTCCTCTATGCCCTCCGCGACGAAGTTAAGAACCTTATAAAAGCCCTCAAACGCTGGGGTGAGCGCGTTGACCATGGTTTCCTTCATTTTGTCCCAACCCTCGTTGAGCTTGGTCTGTTGGTTGGAAAGGGTGTCTGCCTGGGTCGCGTAGTACCCGGTCGCCCCCTGAACTTTTTCGAGAATCAGTTTATATGCCTCAGCCGAGGTTTCGGCATCGGTCATGGTCTGCCCTTGCTTGATAATCCCATCCCGCAGGGCTTGATTCTTGATGTCAGTCGAGGTGATCCGGATACCTAACTCCATAAGGCCCCTGGTCTGCCCTTCGATGCCTCTCGAAAGCGCATCAAAAGCCGCAGAGGGATCAATGCCTTTTAACTTACCCAGGTCATAGGATAGCTGCGTAACCTTTTCAGACATTTTCTCGGCTTGGTCTGGGTTAAAGCCAAGCATACGACTGTTCGCATATTCCTTGCCCATCATACCTTTGATGGCCTCTTCACTAACTCCGTAGGCTGCACTCAGCCTCTTACTGAAGTCCTCAGCCTCTTCTGACATAGAACCCATCGAAGCATAGAACCGACGCTCAACATCCTGCGTTTCTCCTGCAAGTTCCTCCAGAGATGCAATCCATTCTCCGACTTTTTTCACAACTTCGATGGCGATAAATATTTCAATGGCCCCAGTCATAAGCCCAAAACCATCAACCACAGCTTTGCTCACCGCCCCGACCTTATCCCCGAAGCTCGCGCTGCCATCGCCCATGGTCTTGAAGGCGTTTATCACTGAATCTTTAAAAGCCCCAATGTTAGCCTGTATTCCAGAAAATGAAGTGCCTAATGAACTCCGGATCTCCTCGGCCTTATTGTTTACCTCTTCGGCAGCAGCACTTACCGCCTGGAAGTTCTTAACCGCGCCTTTGGCGAACTCGGCGTGAACCTTATCCGCGTCCACTAGGGCACGCTCGTAGGCTGTTATATCAATCCCGGCTTCTTGGAATGTTGTCCTTACACGCTGCTGAAACTGCGCCAGGCTCTCCCCTGATTCCTTCGCAAAATTAACAACGACACGCTGGCCCGATTGGATCGACTCGACCAAATTGGTGCTGCTGATGTGTGGCAGCCCAAACGATTTAAGGGCCGCTAATGATTCATCTTTAAAGGTGAGGATCGTGTTCTGGGCCTGTTTCATACTAGCGCTCAAGGGCGAAACATCGGCCCCGACACGCGCAATAATATTACTGACTGTATCGCCCACTCCAACACCTCCTTTCTAAGCCCGGATTATTACAATCGAGTAAACTTGGCCAGAATATTTGATGTTTACGATCCCCGGACTGATGGAGTACACATCCTTGACCGGGGTTAAAACCACACCATCCAAAGACAGTGCCACCTCTGGCATATGCAGCATGAGGGTGTCCTCCTCAAGCATGTAGATATAACTAAAAATGCCCACATCGAATTCCGGTGTGAGCTTTAATGGGATGCGGAATCGCGAATCCAAAGCCTCGTATTGAGTGCCGCCTTTCGCAATGCCTTTAAGGAATTCAAACATCTCTTCCGCGCTTTGTGAGCCGGAGGAGAGACTGCCTACTATTTTGTCGTAAAACTCTGAGGGCTTCTCAATCTGGGCAAAGCAACCGGTATAATACGCGTTCCTAATATCTCGGTACATGAATTCTTTCTGCGTTTCTGTGTACCCCTCGACAATAAGGTTGTACTCAACTGGGGTTAAGTCCCAAAACTCACTGGGACGAATCCCGGCTCGCATTGCTGTTCTATAAATTGTGTTCCAGTCCCAGCCTAGATCGCTGTCCCTGGTTGTGCTTCCAGAGTTTCCACCGAAGCCGCTTCCTTGGCTGCCTCCGGTGGCTGCTCCTCCACCACCGCTGGCACGTTTTTTCCGAAGGTCTCATTAATGCACTCGAACGTCTTTTTGATGGCTGTATTAATATCGCTGTAATCGTCAATAAGATCCATGACCTTATCGGTTGTAATATCCGGAATTTCTCGTCTGAGGGACTCCGCTAGAATCTCGGCCACTTGGTCAAAGGTAAGTTCCTTCAGATTCCATTTGTCCACGTTCGCGCCAAAGACTTTTTCTAGTTTGGCGATACCTCGGAAACCTAGTTTAAGAGAACGGTCTTGATCTAACGTATAAATAACAGGTAACATGCTTACACCTCCAAAATTATATGAATATACTATATAAGGCGTGTGGCAATTTCTTCCTTTCTTCGGAGAGTTCCATGGGTAGGGCAGGCCATCCCATTGGGACTTTTCTATTAGGAAGTTCTAACCGCAATCGTGCTGTAGGTCAATGGCGTGTACCCGGTTCCAGAAACCACAAGGTCAATTTTGTGTGCTGTTCCCGCACTCGCATACGCGATAGTTGGGGAGACTGATCCGGTGTTGAACGTGCCTTGGCTCACCCCATCAACGTACATAGTGTACTGTTGCTGCGTCCCCGCAGTCGGGGTCACCGTAATCGTTGTGCTGGTCGTGAAGGTGTACGCGTATGCGTAGACACCGTTGGCAAAGGTAGGGGTCAATGATCCGGCTGTTCCTGTAAAGGTTAGTCCACTTAGTCCTGAAGTGACCGATGTTCCGATGTTGGGCTGTCCGGATACCTGGAGCGACATCTTAAAGTCCAGGGCTTTCGTCATGTCCACATTCGTGCCAAGGTCTAGCTCATCTATAAAAGCAGTCGCTGTCCAGCTCGCCCCAGTAATGGTTGGAAAGGTTAAGGTGTAGGTGTCTATGGTTCCATTGACGAACTTACTATAAAGCAAGTTTTGGCCAGAGTCAGCCGTGTTGAAAAAGCCCTCTGCGACGATCTTTCCTGGGTCGGCGAGACCAGCCAAGAATTGTTTGAACCCTCCTGGGCTGGACAAAGTTGTCACATCAATGGCAGTCCGCTTCATTTGTGGGCTTGTAATTTTGGTGATCGTACCGATATTAGTCGCACCCACCTGGAGTGTTGCGCCTATACCATTTGCGAGGTTAGCCAAAATGCAACTTCCTTTCTTAATCTGTGCTGTGGATTATCTCGAAGTCAAGAACCCCTTGGAATGCTCTTACCCTTGTCTCTTGAATCAAAGGCGGGGTAGTATGGTAGTCGTCTGTAACGAGCAAACC
>Ga0326727_10005982_pt1 | contig 33956 bp, 20 predicted proteins | sample MB2enrmetagenome_FD_207643 | JGI IMG/M metagenome (GOLD analysis project Ga0326727, IMG submission 207643) | Lab enriched peat soil microbial communities from McLean, Ithaca, NY, United States - MB29MY | ecosystem: Environmental > Terrestrial > Soil > Wetlands > Peat | place: USA: New York...
ATTCTCGATCTCACTCAGGGCGAGGCAGGCACGCGCGGCACAGCGGAAGAGCGCGCTCGCGAGGCGGAAGAAGCCGCGCGCATTCTGGGCGTTGGCTGGCGCCAGGCGCTTGCCCTGCCCGACGGCGTCATCGAAAACACTCTCGTGAATCGTGTGGCGATCGTCCGCGTCCTCCGCCAACTCCGGCCGCGCGTCGTCATTCTGCCCTACTGGCAGGCGCGCCATCCCGATCACGCCATCGCGGGCACGCTCGGCTACGATGCCTGTTTTCTCTCCGGCCTCAAGAAAATCGACATTGGGGTCCCCACGGACAGGTCTTCGTCCATGGGGTGGGAGACGGGTGGTGAACCGCATCGCCCCTTCAAAATCGTCTACGCCAGCCTCTACGCCGACGTGCGCCCCAGCTTCATCGTCGACATCACGCCCTTCATCGAGCAGCGCCATCAGGCGCTGATGGCCTACCGCTCGCAATACGCGAATCAATCTGCGGGCAGCGGCCTCTTCGTTCCCGAAGAAGAGATTCGCGAGCGCACTTTTGCCGAGGCGCGCCACTACGGACTGCTGGCCGGCGTTCGATACGGCGAACCCTTCGTACAAAAAGAGGTCGGCCTGGTCGACGATCTCACGCTGGTGCCCGTGCAATCGATTTAAAATGAAAGCCGAAATCTTTAGAGCCAGGTTTGGCGGCAAATGCAATGACTAAGATCAGCCGACGCCGTTTTCTGTCCTCCGCCGCATGTTCGATCGCTGCAACTCGCCTCTCCGCGCAGATCGAGACAGAGATCCAGGTCGCCCTCTCGATTCCGTCTCAAGCCACCGGTCCTCGCATACCGGCGGATTTCGTCGGCCTTTCCTACGAAGTGCAGCAGCTCACCGATCCGGCATTCTTCTCCGCGCAAAATGACGGTCTCGTCCGCGCCTTCAAAGCTCTGGCGCCGGAGGGCGTTCTGCGGCTCGGTGGTAACAGCAGCGAGTTTGGCTGGTGGCAGCCCACGCCTGTGTCGCCTGAACCGGAACACCCCCAGGTCCGCGAAGTGATTGGAGAGCCGAAGGCGCAGTACTACCCGGTTACACCGGAAGCGGTGCGCAACCTGGCGAAGTTCTTGCACGCAACCGGCTGGAACTGCATTTACGGCATCGGCATGGGCACCAACACGCCCGAGCGCGCAGCCGATGAGGCCGAATTCGTGGCGCGCACACTGGGTCCGACGCTCAAGTACTTCCAGATTGGCAACGAGGCGGATCTCTTCGACCGGCATCTGCGCGATCCCAAAACCTGGTCGGCGCAAGCTTACCTCGCCGAGTGGCTCAAGCTGGCTGAGGCCGTCTCCGCTCGCGTCCCCGGCGCTGAGTTCGGCCTTCCCGACGTGGCCAGCCGCATCGACTGGCTGACGCAAATCGCCACTCAGTGGAGCTCCCTGAAGAATCCGCCGCGCGTTGCCGCACTCACGCATCACTATTATTTCGGCGGGCCCGCCACCAATCCGGACGTCAATATTCCCAACCTGCTCAAGCCGGCGACGATGGCCAAGGTGCAGGCCACGGCCGACACCGCCAAAGCCGCAGCAATAAAAATGGGCGTTGGCGTTCGTATGACCGAGGGCAACACCTGCTACCGCGGCGGAAAGCCCGAAGTCTCCGATGTCTTTGCGGCTGCGCTCTGGGCGGCCGACTACTCGCTTCTGCTCGCCACGAATGGCTACACCGGCGTGAACCTGCACGGCGGCACAGGAAAGTCGGTTGCGAACTCGGTCGGAGGCGTTCTGCCGGGCGACCCGATGCTCGCTGCCGAAGGCGCCACGCCCGAGCAGATTGCCTCGCACCCGCATCCGTTCTACACGCCGATTGCGACCTTCGGCACGGAGTATCTCCTTGAGCCGGTCGCGTACGGATTGAAGTTTGCCGGCTCGCTCACGGGTGGAACGATTCTCGATTCCGGCTTCACGCAAAAACTCCAGCAGGCCGGAATCAATGCATCGGCCTACGCCGCCAAGTTGGAGAACGGAACTGCGGCCGTGGTGGTTCTCAACAAGGACGCAGAGAACGATCTGTCGCTGCGCCTGGATTTTCGAGACGCTAAGGCCGCGAATGTGGCGATGGAAACCCTGCACGCCCCGGTGCTCGACAGCCGCGAGGCGCACATCGCTCCATCCCCAGCCGCAGGCCGTCTCAAACACGGGAAGATTACGATCCACGTTCCACGCGCTTCGGGCCTTCTCCTCCGCGTGGGATGAATTGCGGCGGTCCTTCAGGATCGATTCGCAATCTTCCGTCGCGCAAAAATGAATCATCGAGGTTCGCCATGCCGCAAACCTGGAACCCCGAAAGCTACAGCCGCGATGCCGCGTTCGTTCCCCAACTCGGCAGAGGAGTGCTCGAGTGGCTGGCGCCGCAAGCCGGCGAAAACATTCTCGACCTCGGTTGCGGCGATGGGCAGCTCACCGAACGCATCGCTGCTGCGGGAGCAACCGTGACCGGCATTGACGCCTCGCCAAAGATGGTCGCCGCGGCGCGCGCCCGCGGTGTTGCCGTCGAGGAAGGCTCTGCCGAGTTGCTGCCCTTCGCAGATCGTTCCTTCGACGCCGTGTTTTCAAACGCCGTGCTGCACTGGGTGCGCGATCAGGACGCGATGATGTCCGAAGTGCATCGCGTGTTGCGTCCCGGCGGCCGTTTCGTTGCCGAGATGGGCGGTCACGGTAACATCGCCGCCCTTCGCGTCGCCTTTGCCGCGGTCCTCGCACGTCTCGGATTCGCACAACTGGGCGAGCGCGGCAATTACTATCCCACTCCCGGCGCATACACGCGGCGTCTCACCGCGCACGGCTTCACGATCGAGCGCATGATTCTCTTTCCCCGCCCCACTCCGCTCGGCGCGGGCGGCATGGCCGCCTGGTTGAACACCTTTTGCCGCGGCGCGCTCGATGCCCTGCCCGAAGATCTGCGCGAAAGCGCCGTTACGCAAACGGTTGCCGTGCTGGCGCCCGCCCTGTGCGACGAGGAAGGCCAATGGACAGCCGATTATGTGCGCCTGCGCTTCATCGCAACCGCCTGATCGCCCTGCCAACCAGCCAGCCCTCCGTGAGCCGCCCGCTCCGGCCCGCTCTCCGATTCTCTTGTCGCGGCTTGCGATGCCACTGCAACGTGATTTGCCTGATTCGTTGTGCTAAGGTTCAAGCGTGAGCAAAGGCACCCCAGGGAAAGCTCGAAAAGGAACTGCAAAGCCGCGGCTTTTGCCCGGTTTGGCGGTGAAAAACGGCCTGATCCGCCATCCCTTCGACCTGGAGTTTGGCGTGCGCACCAGCGGGTTGATCGCCGGCCGCCATCTCCATGCCGGCCACCGGCACGATCGCCACGTTACGGCCTATTACGCCATTGCGCCTTCGGTTTTTCAGGGCATTCTGGTGCGCTGGCGCCGCTGCCGGCCCATCGCGCCCATCGATGCCTACACGTTCATCGATCTCGGCGCAGGCATGGGCCGCGCATTGCTGCTCGCGGCCGCGTTTCCCTTTCGCGCCGTCGTGGGCGTCGAACTGCACCCAACTTTGGCGCGCATCGCGCGTAGAAATCTTGCACTATGGCGCGCCGCCGGCCGCGCCCGCGTGCCCACACGTGTGCACTGCCGCGACGCGGCCAGCTTCCCGCTTCCGCCCGGCCCCTGCCTGGTCTTTCTCTTCAATCCCTTTGGCGCGCCCGTGCTGCGGCGGCTGTTGCGCATGTGGAAACAAAGCCCTGCCGAGCAGGCCGGGCCAGTGGATGTTCTGTACATCAACGACGAGCAAAGAAACGTGCTCGCCTGCGAGCCCGGATTTGAGCGTCTCTTTCGTGGACAGATCCGCCGCTCCCACGCCGATGCCGTGACCGATCGCACCATTCTCACGCAGCAACCCGGCGGAGAATACGCCGCCCCCGGATGGGAAGACTGCTCGATCTTCCGATGGAAAGGCAGGGAACAACCTGGAGACCCCGAGAGAAGCTACGTAACGTGATCGCGGGCGGTTTATTGGGAAAGCGCTGGGGGGCCGGCTTCCTGACCTTGAGCAGCCCAAATCGGCTGTTCACAGCAGCTTGAGCTCACCGAGTTCTCGGCGTTCCTCCGGGGATGCGAATCGCAAGCTCATTGATCCGTACCGCTCGGAGCCGCGGCCGGCGTTCAATAGGACGATCGTAACCCAGCATCAAATCTCGCTGGCGCAGCGTCATTACGCTCCGAGCGCGCCGAAGAGGCTATCGTCAAAGCGGTTGCTGCGCTTCGATCGAGGGGCGATTCATTCGGTGCAATTAAGACGCTGCTGTGAGCCGCCCTTTATCCAGAACCGCATTTGGCGCAGCATGAGGAAGCGTCCTGAATCTGGCGTTGCGGGAAGCCAGCCTTGAAACCTCAGCCCATCCGTTATTCTTCAAGCGGGAGTGGCGTCGCGTTGCACGATCTTTCGAGGGCAGGCTTAGAGGCCCGCTTTGTGGAGGGCGGAGTTGATCGACTCGTTCAGGTGCTGGCTGGTGAAAGGCTTCAAGAGATAGGCGTGAGTCGCCTCCCGGAGCGCTCGGGAGACAGTGATCGCATCGCTCGCGGCGGAGATAAAGATCACCGGGAGCTCCCGCTTGTCGAGCAGAGCATGGGCGGTCTCGATGCCATCGATATGGCCGGCCAGCGAAACGTCCATCAGGATCAGATCGGGACGAGTTTGCGCGAAGGCCAGTTGCGCCTCGTGAGAATTCTGCGCGGTTGCAACCACCTTGTGCCCCAGGCGCTGGATTTGATGGCGCAGGTCCATCGCGAACATCGTGTCATCGTCGACAATCAGAATATTGGCCATCTTCCTTGCACCCCACGAATGCAATCCTTGCCGGCTCCCCATCGCGGCCGGGGGCCACGGAGGGGGAATCTCTCTTCTTGAGTATCGGCAGGAAACCGATAACTCTTCGCTCTTTTTCATCCGTTCCCGGTTTTGCTAGAGCGTGTTGCAAAAAATAGCCTCTCTGGGCCGCCCGAATCCCTCAGGGGTTAAAACCCCTCGATTTTCCCGTCCCTTTCGGCACGACTGAAGTCGTGCCCTTTCGCGTAGCTGTTTTTGAGACACACTCTAGCGATTCAGGAAGGCAGCCTCGCCGGCGTTTGCCGGACTGGTTGCTTCACGCCGGCGACGATGACGACGATCGTCTTTACTTGCGGATAGGCTCTAAGGGGAATTGAATTAGAAACAATAAATCTGTTCTCCTTCGGTTGGTCAGTGAGTTGCCTGGCATTGTTCCAGAGGTCTGAATGGAGTCGAACCTGTTTCCTTTCAGTATTCTCCTGGAGAGCGAATGCGCGTCTTGGTGCTTCAAAAGCCCAAACCATGGCTTGGATACGGTTCGGCTGTGCTGCTGGCGGTGCTTGCGCAGGTATGTCGCATTCCCATGCATCCTGCGACCGCGATGCCGTTCATCACCTATGTGCCGTTCCTGCTGCTCGCGGCCTGGTACAGCGGATTCGGGCCGGGCATTCTGGCTTCGGTTCTATGCACACTCGAGGCGATTTACTTTGCAACCGACCCCGTAGGAACTTTTAGGGTCTCCGATCCGCGGCAATGGATCGGTGTATCAATCCTTGCCCTGATTGGGTTCATCTCGGCATCTCTCTTTGAGAATCTGAAGCTTGAGAATCTGAAGCGAACCGACCGTACCGATGCGTTGGCGCTGAAACGGTTCGACGCTCTCCGCGACCATCTGGCATTGATTGTCGAGTCCTCCGAGGACGCCATCCTGTCCAAGAATCTGGATGGAACCATCCTGTCGTGGAATCGCGCCGCGGAGCGCATCTTCGGGTATTCGGCGGAGGAGGTGATTGGCAATTTGGTTCTGCGGATCATTCCCCCCGAACTGCATGCGGAAGAGCTTTCCATCGCCAGCCAGATCCAGCTAGGCCAGAAAGTGGAACCCTTCAACACCGTGCGCATGCACAAGGACGGCCGCAGGGTTCCCATTTCCCTCAGCATTTCGCCGATTCGCAACGCGCAGGGAGAAGTGATCGGCGCTTCGAAGATCGCGCGAGACATCTCGGCCCAGAAGCAGGCCGAAGAGCAATTCCGGACCATCGTGGAGGAAGCGCCCAACGCGATGCTGATCGTCAATCGCGAAGGCAGGATTCGGCTGGTCAATCGCAAGACGGAGGAACTGTTCGGCTATCGGCGCGATGAACTGCTCCAGCAGAGCCTCGAAATGCTGATGCCGTTGCGCTATCGCGCGCAGCATCCCGCCAAGGTCAGGAACTTCTTTGAGAAGCCGCAAAACCGGGACATGGATGCCAAGGGCGATTTCTACGGGCAGCGCAAGGACGGGAGCGAGTTTCCGCTGGAGCTCGGGCTCAGCTTCTTTCAGGACGGAGAGCAGATGCTGGCGCTGGCATCCATCTTCGATGTTTCCAAGCGCAAGGATGCCGAGAACGAGCTGGCGCGCTCCAATCGCGATTTGGAGCGGTTCGCCTACCTGGCATCGCACGATCTGCAGGAGCCGCTGCGGGCGGTCTCCGGCTGCTTGCAGTTGCTGGAGCAGCGGTATCGCGGCCAACTGGACGAGCCGGCCGGCGAATGGATCGGGCACGCAGTGGACGGCGCGGCACGCATGCGGGTGCTCATCGAGGCATTGCTCTCCTACTCGCTGGTAAGCAAGGGGGGCAATCCCTTGCAGCCGGTCGATTGCAATGCGGCGCTGGAGATGGCGTTGAGGAATCTCTCGGTGAGCATCAAGGAATCGGGGGTCGAGATCAGCCGGGAGCCATTGCCCATGGTTGCCGGCATCCCTTCTTACCTGGACATGCTGTTTCAGAACCTAATCGGAAACGCGATCAAATTTCGCAGGCTGGACTTGCCCGCAAAGGTACACATCGGCGCAGAGCTCAAGGAAGGCTACTGGGTGATTTCGATCTCCGATAACGGCATCGGGATCGAAGAGCAGTACTTCGATCGCATTTTCAGCCTCTTTCAGCGCCTGCACACGCGCACCGAGTATCCCGGCACGGGAATTGGCCTGGCGCTGTGCAAGCGGATTGCGGAACAGCATGAAGGCAAGATCACGGTGACGTCGACACCAGGCGAGGGCTCCTGCTTCAGCTTTACGCTCCGGCCGGCGGATCGGTCCTGAGCAGGATGCAGGACAAGAAGGATTTTGAGACATAAACATGATGGACTCTGGAACGCCGCAGTTGCTTGACATTCTTCTGGTTGAGGACAGCCCCACCGACGCCATGATCACCCGTGAAGCCCTTGCGATCAACCGGATGCTGAATCCACTGTACGTGGTGACAGACGGCGTTGCGGCCATGCGATACCTGCGTTGCGAGCCTCCATACACGGATGCGCGCAAGCCTGGATTGATCCTCCTCGACCTGAGTCTTCCCAGGAAGAGCGGGCCGGAGGTTCTCGCGGAGATCAAGGGCGACAAGAACCTCGACAAGATTCCCGTAATCGTTCTGACCACCTCGCGCGCCGAGGAAGATATTGCCGAATCTTACGGGCTCCATGCCAATTGCTTTATCTCCAAGCCGGCGGACTTTTCCCGGTTTGTGGAGGTGGTGCGTTCGCTCAACGAATTCTGGTTTTGCGTGGTAACTCTGCCGCCTCAATAGCGGGCGGCGTCTCGGAGCTTCGTCTTTCATGGAGCAAGAATGAAGAAGCAGGCATTGCGCATTCTGATCGTCGACGACAGCGACGTTGATCGCATGCTGGTCAAGCACATGCTGACGCAGACTGGTCTCGAATGCGAATTCACGGAGGTGGGCGCGGTTCCCATGGCGCTCGCTGCGTGTGAACGCCAGACCTTCGACGCAGTGCTGACCGACTACAATCTCCCCGGAACCGACGGCCTGGACGGGATAGCGGCCCTGCGCGAACGCAGTCCCGATTGCGCGTTGATCATGCTAAGCGGGCGTGGAGATGAGATGGTTGCGACCGAAGCCATGCAGCGCGGCGCATCCGACTATCTGCCCAAGCTTCGCATGACCTCGGAATCGATCAACCGTTCCCTGCAAAATGCGCTGGAGAAGTCATCCTTGCGCAGGAAGATTCTTGAAAAGCAGGCGGAGCTGGAGACCTTTACCCGTGTGCTGGCGCATGACCTGCGGTCCCCGGCAGCCTCGCTGCAGACATTCGCGACGCGCATCGGCGAGTGGCTCGAAGAAGGAAATCTGCCAAAGGCTTTGGAGTATGCCGACTGGATCAACAAGACGGCGGCGCGCATGAACCATCTGATTGACACGCTGCAGAAATATACCCTGGCCGACGGCACGGTGAAGATGGAAGAGGTGAAGATGGATGAGGCGCTGCAAGCGAGCCTGGCCAATCTGCGGGAGATGATTGAAACCAAAGGCGCCCTTGTGACCGCGGACAAGCTGCCGGCGGTCCTGGGAAATTCTCCCCAACTGATTCAGCTGCTGCAGAATCTGATTGCCAACGGGATCAAGTATTGCGACAAGCCAATTCCAGCCATTCAAATCTCCGCCGCGGCTTGCATGGAGGAGGAAACGGGAGACGCTCTGTTTCAATTCGCCCTGAAGGACAATGGTATCGGCGTTTCGGAAGAAGACGCAAAGAAGATATTCGAGCCGTTCTACCGGGCCGGGAACGCACACCAGCGCGATGGCACGGGGTTGGGCCTCGCCACCTGCAAGAAGATTGTCGAGCGCCACGGCGGCCAGATCTGGTGCCAGTCCAAGCTGGGGGAAGGAACGAGTTTTTTCTTTGTCCTGCCGGCTTTTGCAGAGCCCATGCGGGCTGAGAAACAGAGCGGATGAAGGGCGATCGGCAGGTTTATTGCGGTTGAGAACCCGCATTTGCCAGGCCCAAGAGCCTCGACAGCAACCGATCGGAGATGCGGTGGTCCGGATCGAGCGATAGATCGGTGAGCGATCGGCCAACAAGATGGGCTACCGTAAGGTCCAACTCGCTCAGGAGGGAACTGCTGGCGTCGAGAATGTTGTTCCTCTGGTCGAGGGTCACCAAAGCGGCAGAGGCGATCTCGCATTCTGTGGCGGTCTTCGCCGCGAGGGCTGCCGTGTTGGCATGAAGCTGCTCAACTGCGTCGTGCAGCATCAACAAATACCCCGTCCCATCGCCGGAGTCACTTACCAAGGACACAAGGGAAATGTGAACAAGAAGCAGCCCTCCACAGGAACCTTTGAGAGCCCAACCGATCTCCTCGACGCGCACATCGCGTTTTGCACGGTACAGGCCGCGAACCGTCTCTTGTAAGTCCCGGCGGAGCCTGATGACATGGCTGAGCTGTTTTCCTCTCACTGCGACGGGCAACATTCCGGTCAGCCTTTCCGCGGCCGCGTTCATAAACTGGATGGTTCCGTCCATGGATACGGTTAGAATTCCCTCGTGTCGAGATGCAACCATTTCCGCCGCTTGCGAGAGCGCGGCGCGGTTCCCGGCCTCCTGTTCAATCCGGTAGAAGGCCAACTCCAACACCGCTTTCAGGTCGGATCGGGAGGTGGGTTTGATCAGATATCCATAGGGCATCTCCGCGGCGGCGCGCCGAATGGTCTCTTCGTCGTTGCAAGAGGTGAGAAAGACAACGGGAATCCGATAGGAATCCTGAAGCAACCGCGCCGTCTGGATTCCATCCAGACAGCCAAGAATGTGAATGTCCATCAACGCCAGATCGGGGAGGTAGATTTCGGAAATCGACATGGCCTCTTCAGCGCTTTCGCCAATCCCCACAACTTCGTACCCCAGTTTCTCCACCTCATACTGCAGGTCCCGCGCGACCATCGAATCGTCTTCAACGATCAGAATCTTCTTTTTCATCTGGCTTCCTCTCCCCACTCGATGTTCGCCAAGGACGCGCGCATTGATTCTCTTTACCGGTTGAACCAGGACTCTAAAGCCGGCGTATCGGCCACAGAGCACAAAGTACGACGATTGCATCGGCATTGAACTGGCGCGCTCTTGCGGAGTGCAACGAAGAACGCCCGCCTCCCGGCAAGCTCTCGAAGGAGCCCTGCGTGGAAGGAGAATGACGCATCCGAGTCCGGTTGATCGGATTTTTCATCGCAAGCACTCCGGATGTTCTCGCAGAGCCTCGAGAAATCGTCTGTCTGTGACATAGACATGATTGGTCACCCAATCGAAGATGAAATGCATCAGCTCTTCTGCATCCTTCGCGCGTGTGCTGTTCTTGAAGCGGATAGTCATGTCGGCAATCGCCGCTGCGAAGCGGCCATGCTCTTCAACCTGTTGCTTGAGGCCGGCGTATCCAATCCCCGATAGCAACTGTTCTTCTCGACCGCAATAGTAAGTGACATAGTTCTGCAGGCGATGAAGAGCGATTTCAATCTCTTGCGGATCGACAGCGCCATCGGCTTTTGCGTCCTGAGCGGCGTAGTGCAGCTCATTAATGAAGTGAAGGAGCTTCTTGGTGCCTTCGTCTAGTTCCTGGACACCAACGCTCAGATTGTTTGTCCACAAAAGCAACATTGATTCCGCTCCCACCGCTGGTCAATTCCGGCGGATCCTATGACGCGCATGGTTTGTAGATGCCGATTGCGATTTGACAACCTGATGGAACAGTATTCCTCAAAGGAGCGCCTGATCCTATATCGGCAAATCTGGGAAAGAATATGAGGGGACAAACCGCCAACGGGCGATGGAGCGAGGCGAGCAAAAAACGAGGCGTTCTCCCATCAATCGGTGTCCGAAAACGGATGCCTCGGTTAACGATTCACGTTTTTCTGCCGATGAGTCTGAGATGGAAGTTCTTCAAGGTCCATGAGAAAAGATGAGATTCAGCCAAGGCAGCACGATGGAGGCCCACAAAAAATGGCAAAGGTTCTGGTGGTCGATGATGACCTGATGTTCGCGCTCGACCTGCAGCATCAAGTCGAACGGTTGGGGCACGAGGTCGTGGGAACGGCGCGGAACGCGTCGGAGGCGCAGTTGGCCTTCCAGCAGAATCATCCGGATCTGATCTTGATGGACGTAGCCCTCAACGGTCAGATGGATGGGATCGAGACGGTTCATGCCCTGCAAGGCGCCCGCCCGCTCCCCGTGATCTTTATCTCCTCTGCAAACGATGCGCAAACGATCACGCGGGCGGTTCAGGAGGCGCCTTACGCATACCTCCTGAAACCGTTCAAAATCTGGGAACTTTACGAGTCAATCGAACTCGCCCTTCACGATGGCGATCAAGACGCTTGCCGCGAAGATGGCCATCCAAGCACCGCATCCGCAGATGTGGCGGGGGCGGACTCCTCACTCGGGAAGCATGGGAACCCGTTCACGCCGGCTAGCGAACCACAAAAGGCCGAGATCAAAGTCATCGCGCACAAGCCGAAGGAGTTCTTTGAGCTGTTCCGATGATCCGAGGACCTTACCAACTGAGGGAAAAGTTTCCGCTCTTCGCCGGACCGTTAAGTCAGATGTGGCGCAGCTCCGCAAGTCTCCCCCAGCCACCAGAACACGGCTGCACCTGGACGCATCCGGACGCAGAAAGACATAAAGCCTAGCAATTGCTAGGCCTTACGTCTTTCCATTGGATGTCTTGGGATGTTCTTGGAAGGCGTCTTGGCGGAGAGAGTGGGATTCGAACCCACGGTACTCGTTAAAGTACACACGCTTTCCAAGCGTGCGCCTTAAACCGCTCGGCCATCTCTCCGCTGGAAAAAAATACGAGAAAGGTTGCCGGTTCCTCCTTAGTATACCTGCGGGCAGGGTTTAGGGGCTTGGGAGGGTCTGTGGACCGTCGCGCCGGAGCCTTGGCCGAGCCGTGGGCCGGCGATTGCGGGATTGGGGTGAAGCGTGCGCGCAGGTTGCGGAGTTGGGGCGTGACTGAAAGCGTTTACTGCGGGGCGCAGGCTGATTTATAGTGCGAAGTTGCGCGCCACTCGCGGATTCGGGTCCACGCGGAGCACATCCTCTGTTGAAAGCGGACGCGCGCCAAATAGAATCTCCTTCGAAAGAGGTCTTCCATGTCTCGCATCTCACGCCGTAATCTACTTCGCTCGGGATTGGCGCTTTCCACTTCGAGCCTGATGGCACGATCCGCCTGGGCACGCACGGCCGCGTTGTTGGCTCGCGATTCGGGATCTGCCGACTCGGGGGCCGCGGCCGCAATCGCTCCGCGCGAGCAATTGCTTCTCGATTTTGGATGGAAGTTTATCTTCGGGCACGGAAGCGACCCGGCGCGCGACCTGGGCTTCGGAAAAAATCTGGAGGACTTTGCCAAGACCGGCGACTTCAAGTTTGCTCAGGTGGGCTACGACGATTCCAAGTGGCGCGCGCTGAACCTGCCGCACGACTGGGCGGTGGAGTTGCCCTTTGCGCGCGACGAGGCGTTGCAGTCGCACGGATACAAGCCGCTGGGCCGCCGCTATCCGGAGACGAGCGTGGGCTGGTACCGCAAGGAGTTCGAGATTCCCGCCAGCGATGCGGGCCGCCGCGTGAATCTTGAGTTCGACGGCGCGTTTCACGACGTGATGGTGTTTGTGAACGGCTGCTTCCTCGGCCGCAACGAAGCGGGCTATACGCCTTTCCGGTATGACATCACGGATTTTCTCGCCGTCGGCCAAAAAAACTGCGTCGTCGTGCGCGTCGACGCGAGCTACGGCGACGGATGGTTCTACGAGGGCGCGGGAATTTACCGGCATGTGTGGCTCACCAAGACCGATGCGCTGCATCTGGGCCGGTGGGAGAGCTGGGTGCGGACGAAACCCAAAAACGATACGGCGACGGTTTGGCTGGGCACGAGCGTCGTGAATGAAGGTAAGGACGCGGAAACGGCGAGCGTGAGATGGGAGATTCTGGACGCGAGCGGCAAGACGGTGGTAACAGCGGAGGCGCCGGCGCAGCAGATTGCCGCAGGCGCAGCCGGGAGCTTCGAGGCGACGGCGACAATCATGCGGCCTGTGCTGTGGTCGGTGGATACGCCGAATCTCTATACGGCCGTGGTTACGGTCAAGTCCGGCGACAAGGTGCGCGATGCGGAGCACGTGAAGTTTGGCGTACGGACGGTGAAGTTCGATGCCGACCACGGTTTCTTCCTGAACGGAGAATCGCTCAAGATTCAGGGCACCTGCAATCACCAGGACCACGCGGGCGTGGGCGCGGCGCTGCCTGACCGTCTCCAGACGTTTCGCGTCGGGGTGTTGCAGCAGATGGGTTGCAATGCCATTCGCACTTCGCACAACATGCCTACACCGGAACTTGTTGCTGCGTGCGATCGCATGGGAATGATGATGATGTGCGAGACGCGGCAGATGAGTTCGAGCCCCGAGGGACTGGCGCAGCTTGAAACCATGATCAAGCGCTACCGCAACTCGCCTTCGATTGTTCTGTGGTCGATCGGCAACGAGGAGTGGCGCTTGCAGAACGAGATGGCCGAAGAGGGCGCGAAGATTGCCGCGGCCATGGTGCGGCGCTGCCACGAGCTCGACCCCACGCGCGTGGTTTCCGCCGCGGTGAACGGCGACAACGAGAAGGGCGTCTCGGAGGCGCTCGACATTATCGGCTTCAACTACAACCTGAAGCTTCCCGACGAGTTTCACAAGAAGCATCCCACGCGGCCGGTCTTCGGATCGGAGACGGCGAGCACGATTACGCAGCGCGGCGTTTACCAGACCGATCCGTTGCGCAACACGCTGAGCGCCTACGACGTGAACCAGACGGAATGGAGCGAGCTGGCCGAGGAGTGGTGGAGATTTTACGGCACGCGCGAGTGGCTGGCCGGCGGATTTGCATGGACCGGCTTCGACTATCGCGGCGAGCCCACGCCCTACGGATGGCCTTCGATCAACTCGAACTTCGGCATTGTGGACACCTGCGGATTTCCCAAGGACAATTTTTTCTACTACAAGGCGTGGTGGACGAAGCAGCCGGTGCTGCACCTGTTTCCGCACTGGAACTGGGAGGGCAGAGAAGGCGAGGAGATTCCGGTCTGGGTGCACTCGAACCTAGACGAGGTGGAGCTTCTGGTGAACGGCAAGAGCTTGGGACGGCAGACGGTTCCGCGGCTGGGCCACGTGGAGTGGAAGGTGCGCTACGAGCCGGGCACGATCACGGCGCACGGCTGGAAGGACGGAAAGATTGTGCTGACGGAAGAGCGCACGACGACCGGACCGGCCGTAGCGTTGCGGCTCGAGGCGGATCGCACCGAGATCGATGCCGACGGCGAGGACATCGCGATTTTGACGGTGTCGGCGGTAGACAGCGAGGGCCGCGCCGTGCCCACTGCCAATGTGCTGGTCGATTTCAAAGTGACGGGCGAGGGCGCGCTGATCGGCGTGGGCAACGGCGATCCCAACTGCCCGGAGAGCGACAAGGAGCCGCATCGCTCGCTCTTCAGCGGCCTCGCGCAAGTGATTGTGCAGGCAACGAAGACGGCTGGCACGATCGAAATCGAGGCCGAAGTGAACGTCCGGCACATGCACATTGCCGCGGCGAAGATCGCGATCACGACAAAGAAGGCGCCGCTGCGGCCAACGGCGTGAGAACCAGGGCCAAACCGCCAAAGAACCACGGGACCGGGAAAACCTGTCGGCGCTTGCACCCGCAGGCGCTGGCATCTCGTGAAATCGCGACTTCCCTTTCGAAGAATTCTGCGGTTCTTCCGCTTGTACCCAGAGTTTTCGGATCGGATTCGCGGGCGGATTCGACCCGTCAGCAGGGTATTGTCGCGCAGCTCGACAAAACTCTGGCTGCAGTCGATCGTGGCCGCCCGAGCCTGCACGGGTAGAGTGGAGAAATGGAGCAGGAACGAGCCGATTGGAGGCGGGAGCTCGGCGCTATGGTGGCGCTGGCGGTGCCGGTGGTGCTGAGCGAGCTGGGCTGGATGGCCATGGGCGTCGTGGACACCATCATGGTCGGCCGGCTCGGCCCGGTGGCGATCGGCGCTGTGGCTCTGGGCAACGCCATCTGTTATACGCCTTCGATTTTCGGTATCGGGCTGATGCTGGGCCTCGACACTCTGGTGTCTCAGGCCTACGGGCGCAAGGACTACGACGAGTGCCATCGCTGGTTGGCGCAGGGCGTGTATCTGGCGTGCCTGGCCGCGGTGCCCATCATGGTGGGGATCTGGCTGGCGAGCCTCGGCTTCTCGCACTTCGGCATTGCAGCAGAGGTGGCAGGGCCGGCGAGCGGATATCTGCGGCTGCTCAACTGGGGCACGTTGCCCCTGCTGCTCTATGGCGCCACGCGGCGCTACCTGCAGGGCGTGGGCCAGGTGCGCGTGATTACGCTGACGTACGTGCTCGCGAATCTGGTGAACTGGTTCGGGAACTGGGTGCTGATCTACGGCAAGCTGGGTTTCCCTGCGCTGGGCGTAAACGGGTCGGCGATCTCGACCGCCGTTGCCCGCGTGATCATGGCGGTTGCGCTGCTCGGTTTCGCGTGGCGCTACGAACGGAGTCGCGGGCATCCGCTGTTCCGGCACTGGGCCGCGCCGCAGGTTGCGCGTCTCAAGCGGTTGCTCAAATTGGGCGCGCCTGCGGCTGGGCAGATTCTGATCGAAGTAGGTGCGTGGAACATGGCCACGTTTTCGGCCGGCTATCTGACTCCGGTGGCGCTCGCGACGCACCAGATCGTGCTCAACTACGCGAGCGTGACGTACATGGTGCCGCTGGGGATCTCCGCGGCGGCCGCGGTGAGCGTGGGCCACGCGGTGGGCGCTGGCGATCGGGCGCGGGCGCGGCGCGCGGGATGGATGGCGCTTGCACTAGGAACGGGCTTCATGCTCCTGGCGGCACTCGCATTTCTGCTTTGGCCGCGGCCGCTCATCGCGTTGTTCTCGCGCGACCCGCGCGTGCTGGCCGTGGGGCCGGGGCTGCTGGGCATTGTCGCGTGCTTTGAAGTCTTCGACGGCATCCAGACGGTTTCGACCGGCGCGCTGCGCGGACTGGGCGAGACCCAGGCGCCCATGTGGGCCAATCTGATTGCGTATTTCGTGCTGGGACTGCCTCTCGGTTTTTTCCTTTGCTTTGGACTAAGGTGGGGAATCTACGGGCTCTGGATCGGACTCACCGTGGCGCTGGTGTTTGTTGCGCTGGCGCTGCTGGCGCGCTGGCGCCGCGACGCAGCAAGACATATCCTCCTGGTCAGATCCTAGCTCTCTGACCGCATGGATTCGTGCCTGTGGACTTCGTGCTATCCCACCCTTTCGCCCAAAGAACGGGCGAAAGGATGGGGCACGGAGTTTCCTTACACCATCAATGAAAATGGTCTAGCCGCACAAATTCACACCGGCGAAATCGTAAGGAAATCGGTAGCAGACCGAAATGAGGATAGACCTGCATGCACCTTCTTCAAAGTATTTAGCTGGCGAAATTGACTGGAACTTGCTCCTGCGCGGGCCCTCACTGGCATCGAAAGTTCCGCGCATCCTCGCTGTCTCCGCTTCCCGAGTACTGGGCATGCTTGGGATAGGCGCAGAGCGGGCGGCTGCGCCCTGGGAACGCCTGCCCCGTTGCTATCACCGCGTCCGGTGCGGTTCCCTTCTCCACCCAATTCACGACGGCGCCCAACATATCGAAGCGATCGAGCGCCGGACCGCCGCCGCAGTGCGCCATTCCCGGCACCAGGAACAGTCGGCTCCATTCGTCCACCTTGTCCGCGCCGCCGTTGGCCGGGCCCAGTGATTGGTAGTAGTCGAGCGTGTCGAGCGCCGAGAACCACTGATCGCTGTCCCCATGGAAGAAGATCAGTTTGCCGCCATTGGCGGAGAAGGTCGACAGGTTCGTCGAGGCGGGTTCCACCAGCGGATCGCTTGCGTGGAGCGCCTCTTTGTCGACGTCCATCTCAGTCGCCGTTGGATATGGCCCGAAGAGCCCGTTATGGCCCATCGCCAGAAGCCCCGGCGCAAAACCAGTCATCGCGATCCCCGCATCGTATAGAAAGCCTGGATATACCTGTGCTCCGTACACGTTCTTCGGTCCCGCAAACGCCTTCTTGATCGCCGCAATTTTCTCGGGGGCGATGCACCCCTCACTTTGGCCGGCTTTGCAGGCCAGCACCGCGGGGTCGAAATCGCAGCCAAGCGGATCAAAGATCATTCCGTCAGCTACGCCATCTCGTACATCGCACGTCTTCATCAAGGTATCCATGAAGAACTTTCGCTCACTTGCCGAGAGGAGTTTCTCTATCTGCGGCTTGCCCGATTCGTCTTTGGGCGCTGCCTGGTTATAGGCCACCGGAATCCACTCGCCGATCGCGAGGTTGGACAGCCCCGTGCGCATCGCGGGATCCCCGACAACAATGCCGTTGAACACCGTGGGAAAACGCTGGGAGAGAATCATGCCTTCGCGCCCGCCGGTCGAGCAGCCGACGAAATAGGAATAGGCCGCGGGCTTCGCATAGTAGTGAGCGATGATCTGTTTCGACACTCCGGCGACTTCAGCATTGGCTTGATAAGCAAAATCCAGATAGGCCTGCTGATCGCGCATGAACGAGAAATCGAATCCGCCATTCTTCGCTTTGTGTCCGGTGTCCGTGCTGGCCACGGCGAAACCCCGCGCCAGAGCCGGCTTCTCCCCGGAGAAAGATGCTCCCAACGGATAGGCGACCACGCCGTTGCCACCGCCGCCCCCCTGCATCATGAAATCGCCGTTCCAGGCCTCCTTCTCGGGCAGAGCTACCGCAAAACCGATCCCGAACTCCTCACCACCGGCCCCCTTGCGGCGATGAATCACGCCGTCGACGCGGCAATGCGCTGGCAACGGACCTGTGCTCGGAGCGCCGGGATAGGGGGGCGGGACTGTGGTTCCTGCGGGAACAAGCACGACGCTTGTAATCTCAACGCCGTCAATTTGAAGATTCGCCACATCGGCGCAGGAGTTCGTCGACAACGCTCGCGCAACCGGAGCAATGCACGTCGTGATTATCGCGAGCAGCAGGAGATTTGATTGCTTCATCGTCGCTTTTCCTTTCAACTGACGCTTCGCGACCGTCGCACGAACCCGGCGTTCTGCGGTTATTGCGCCACCGGAAAGCGGTAAATGCTGACGCTGATTGGCGCTACGGTCAGCACGCCTGGAGGGTCGTCAATCGCAATCTCTTTAATCTCGAGTTGTTGCGGATGTCCCACCTGGTTTGCGGCATCGAGACTCGCTCCCGTCAATAGCCATTGCTTTGACGGCCCGGCCAAATGCACGCCCGCAACATTCAGGTCGAGCATCTGTTGCGACTCCGTCGCATTGACGACAGCAACATTCAGGTACTTATGATCCGGCGTCAAAGATGCATACACGTCAAGCGGATATGTTGGGCTGCCCGAGTTCACCTTGGGCTGGTCGCCGCCCGGGGGATACTTGGGCGCGGGTTGCGGCGAGTTACCCGCAACCGTAACCGGAATCGTCCCAGGGAGGTTATTGCTATACATCTTGAAGAGAAGTCCCAGCGCGTTCATCGTCGAGCTGGTACGGTTGAAGTCGATGGTCGAGGTGCCCATGGTGTGCGCCGCCATGGTCAGGAAGTCCGTGTGGCGCAGCATCTCGTTAAAGATAAGGGCGTAAGCTAAGGTTTGTTTCAGTGTCATGGGACGGCCAAAGCCGCCGCCAAAATAGGCGTATTCGTCGATCGAAAGAAAGATCTTCTTGTCGGTTATCGCCGGGAAACGCTGCTGATATCCCTGCCACTCTTCAGCCTCGGTGCGAACGATATTGGCTGGATAGCGCGCGAACTCGAGCAGGGTCTGGTCCACCTTTACATTGGCGTGGTCGGAAGGTTCGTCGGGAGCCAGACTTCTGGCTTTATCCAGATCGAAATGGACGCCGGGCGACGCATACCAGTGATGAGCCATGCCATCGAAGTTGCCCCAGCAGTTCTTCAAAAAGCCGCCGGTCCAATCGGCATCCGATCCAAAGAGCGGTCCAAGGTTGCCAACGTACTTGGCGCGATCTGGTCCCGGTACGTTTCCATCGTCAAGCATCTGGCTCGATGCAATCAGCACGATCGAGGGGTCAACCTTGCGCATGGCTTTCGCAAAATCGTTGTGCTTCAGGAAAAAGTACTTGGGATCGGTGCGGCCCAGTTGCCACGATCCCCAAGGCTCGTTGCCGATGTTCCAGAACTTGACGTGATACGGCTCGGGATGGCCGTTCTTTGCGCGCCATGCTCCCATGGGAGTGGTCACAGCGCCGTTCATGTACTCAACTTCCTGCGCCGCCGAGTGCGCGTCGCCAAAACCGGCGTTCACGCTGATGTAGGGCACGACACCGATCAGCTTGCAGAATTCGGCGAACTCATCGGGTCCCAGATCATTGGTTTGCATCGCATTCCATGCAAAGTCCCAGTCCGAAGGCCGCTTGTCCCTGTCGCCCACGGCGTCGTACCAAGTGTAGTTCGACGAGTAGTTTCCGCCGAAACGCCAGAAGCCCGAATGGATCTGCCTAATAAGCGCGATCGTGTCGGGACGAAAGCCATCGATGTTGTCGGCCGGCATGAGCGAAACTGCGCCGACGTGAAAACTGCCGGCGCCCGTGCCTGCGACCTCGAAGGTTGCGTCGTCGGAATCGGCCTTCGCCGTAAAGCGTATCGGGAACTTCTTATACTCGGGGGTAATCGGGCCAAGCAAGATCGTCTGCCGGTCGCTCGCGCTCGTACCCCATACGATCGAAACCTGCACCCTGGCGCCGGTACTGCCGCGAAGATAAATCCGGCCCGTGTACTGCTTGCCCTTCACGAGTGCGAGACCCGATTGCTTGATGCCATGCGGGGTTGTTCGATCCAGCGCGATCCTGGGGCTTTGGTCGCCGGCGAACGGTTGGTCCTTATCCATGGTCACAACTTCATCGGGACCGACCGGGTGCCATCTGCGCGTCTGCATGCCGGGAAAACCGCCTCCCGGGCGACGGCCCGTCGTCTCCGGCTCTTTCGATGTGATGGGGAAGTAGAACCTCCGGTCATCCAGCATCTCGGCCCAAAGACTGCTGTACATGGTCTTGGCAATATGTTCGATGAACATGCCGAACACATAGTTCGAAACCGGCGTGGCCGTTTGCGCCGCGTCGATGTTTGCCACGATCGGATCGGGAACCGCAGGCGTCGCGCTCTGCGCCGTCGTCGCCGCACACCCAAGACAGAATGTTGCGCAGGCAAGGATTACAATCCGCACCTTCGTCGAAATCATTTTCTTTCCCCCATTCGTTGGCGCAACATCGCGCCAGCCAAACCACAATTGCCCCTACGTCTTCTTGTTCCGCATCTGCCAGTAGAGCGCATAACGCTGGTCATGAATCTGGTACATCGGCATCAGGCCGCACTTCGCCCCGTGGCATGAAGCCTTGAAGCGCAGATCCTGTCTGGACTCGACCTCGATCCACTCATCGGGACTCGCGCCCGCGCTTGCTGCCGGTTCGGGCAACGGATCGGGCCCCGGCAGGTTCTTGGGCGAAGTATCGCCGCTGTGAATCACCGTGCTCGGCACATCCGTTGGACCGGCGCCGAGATTTGCGGCGAGCGCCAGCGGCCCATACAAAACTGCGTTCACGCTCAAGTCTCCGGCGAGCGCTTCCTGCCGCAGCGTCATCGGCAGATTCACGCTGATGGTGTCGCCGTCGCTCCACACCTTGCGGACCGCAAGGTACGATCCCGGGTTCGACATGGCATCGAGAGGCATGCCGTTGATCTTTACCTCGGCATCTTCCGTGGTCCAGCCCGGAATCCTGACGTGAATGGTGCGCGCGGCCGTTCCCGAGGCCTTGATCTTCAGCGTTGTTCCCTGCTCGCTCGGGAACTGCGTCACCTGCTCGATGGTCAGGCCCTCGCCCTTCCAATCCAGCGTGGACGCAAGGAACTGGTTCACGTACACGTCGCTGCCGTGACGGAAGTAAATGGTGTCGGCGAACTTCGCAAACTCTTCCGCACCCGTGCCCGTGCAGCACCAGAACGACTCTTCCGGCGAATTGTAGGCGCGCCAGTATCCGGCCGCGAGCGGGAAGAAATACTGCTTCAGGCCGTCGGCGTTCTGCGTGCCCAGCCTGCAGTTGAAGAGCGCGCGCTCGTAAGCATCCATCCAGCGCGCATCGCCAGTCCAGCCAAAGACGTGGCGCTCCAGTTTCATCAGGTTGTAAGCCACGCAGCACTCAGCATTCTTCCAGGCCAGCGTCCCCTGCAACTGGCCGGGCGGTGTGCGCCAGAACTCCTCCACGCTCGTGTTGCCGATAACATAGTTGCGCGCGGCCGTTACCTCTTCGAGGAAATACTCGGCGATTTCGCGGTAACGGCGATCGCCTGTTACCTCATACATGCGCGCCGCGCCAATGATTTTGGGCACATGCGTATTCGCGTGCAGGCCCTCGAGTTCGTCACGCCGCGCAGCCAGCGGATCGAGGAAACTCGGCTGTTCGAAGAGATGCGCGATGCCAATGTATTTATCGTTCTTCGTGAGCGCGGCGAGATTTACCAGCGCCTCGTTCATCCCGCCGTACTCGGTGCGCAGCATGCGCATGCGCTGCTCGGCGCCGATCGGCCAAAAGAAGTCTCCAACCCAGTCGGCCATTCCTTCTGCAACCTTGAGCGCGTCTGTGTTGCCGGTGAGCACGACCATGTCGAGCAGGCCGGCCATAATCTTGTGATACGTGTAAAACGGCGCCCACACGGGCTTGCCCTCGACCAGCCGCTCGAACTCTTCCTTGGGAAACGCACTCAAATAGCCCGTTCCGATCTTCTTCTGGCACGCCGCCATGCCCGCGACGAGGTCATTGCCGCGGTTCTTCAACTCATCGTTGCCCTGCGTTGCCGAAGCAAGTGCGGCCGCCGACAGAAAATGCCCTCCGGCGAAATGGCCACGCAGTTCGCAGCTTGGATCTTCCCATCCCTTGTACGGCGTCGCGGAGGTAGTGATTCCCGCAGTGAGCCGGAAACTATGCAGTAGCCGGTCGACCGTCAGAGAGTCGAGATAGCGCGCGTTGATCTCTTCCTGCTCTTTGAAGATGCCCACAGAAAGGCGCACCGTTCCCGGCGGCATGGGCTCGATTCGTCCTGTAACTAGCTCGAATGAGTCGGCGCGAAGGACGCTCACGAGCGCCTGCCGGCCCATAAGGCACAGACCTGCGGCGCCGACGCCATTTTTCAAGAATCTCCGGCGAGAACGATCCGTCATCATGGCCCTCCAGTAACTCGTACGCTAGCGGGAATTCACGAGAAAGCGTTTTTCAGTACGAACTATTGCTCAACCGACAAGGTCCAGGTCGTCTCGCTCGAGTAGGTCTGTCCCGGCTTTAGCTCGGTGCTCGGAAACGAGGGGTGGTTCGGAGAATCCGGGAAGTGTTGCGTCTCGAGACAAAAACCCGAGCGAAAATCGTATTTGCCGTTCGGTCCGGAGAATGTTCCGTCAAGAAAGTTGCCCGTGTAAAACTGCACCCCAGGCTCGGTCGTGTCTTCCTCCAACACGCGCCCGCTCGCCGGATCATAGACACGGGCCGCCCGATGCAGAGTGCCCATTTTGCCGTTCAGCACCCAGTTGTGATCGTAACCGTGGGCCAGCTTGAGTTGCTCGTCATCGGCATTGATTCGGGCGCCAATTATCTCGGGATGTGTGAAGTCAAATGGTGTACCGGCGACCGCCATCAACTCGCCTGTCGGAATCAGTTTCGCATCGATCGGCGTGATATTGTCGGCGAAGATAGTCAGCTTTTCATTGAGAATAGTTCCGGTGCCCGCGCCAGAAAGATTGAAATATGCGTGATTGGTCAGATTAACTACAGTGGGTTTGTCGGTCGTGGCGCTGTATTGAATCGTTATCTTGTTGCCATGAAGTGTGTAGCGCACGTGCGCGGTGAGCGATCCCGGAAAGCCCTGGTCTCCGTCCGGGCTAACTAGCGTGAATTCCACGCCGCCCGGCACTTCTCTGCCCGTCCAATTGCGCCGATCGAAGCCTTCCTTGCCTCCATGCAGCGTGTTACTGCCCTCATTGGCGCTAAGGTGAATTTCTTTGCCTTCGAGGCTGAATGCGCCATTTGCAATGCGGTTGGCATAACGCCCCGGCACCACGCCGAAGTAAGTCTTGTTGTCATGAATGTAATTATCGAGGTTGTCGTATCCCAGGACAACATTCGCCATCTTCCCGTTGCGGTCGGGAGTCAGAATCGACACCACGCGCGCGCCGAAAGTCATCACCCGCATCTCGACCTGAGGGCTCTTGAGGGTGTAGACGGTCACTGTCGATCCGTCCGGCAGTTTCCCAAAGTCGGCATGCGACACAGCACCGTAAGCCACGGCTGCGCTTGTCATCACGATCGGAATAACGCTCCACAATTTCATGAGTCTCGGTCTCCAATCCGAAGGTGTTATCTGAAGATTCACTGCCCCGTACCCGCATTCAGCTCAAGACGATCTTGCGTGCTTCGCTTTCAGGGTCATCCACCATGCGGCATTCGTTATCCCAGATCATGGTCTTATTGCTCTCCGGGTCGGTGGGCGTCCAGGTCAATCCGGGCAGGCTGGGATTCCCGGTCCTGGCGAAGTTCGCCCACGCAGTGGCCATCTTCTTTGCCAGCGCCTGGGCTTCGGGCGTGTTGCCGGTGCCCTGCTCGCAGCGCTTGGTGTTGTCGAAGCAGAATTGGAGTTCGGCGGTGTGCCATGCGCCGGCGTCTTCCAGCATGGGCGATTGCCACGTGAAGTAATACGCGAAGGCCGGCGCGGCTTTCTGCTCGCACTTTAACCTGGCCATTTTTACAATGTTGTTGCGCATGGAGAGGCTGTTCAACATGAAGGTGCCGCTGCACATATACGACAACGTGCGAATGCTCTTTTCCGGATGCGCCTTCTTCAATGCGGCCACAAGGGCAACCGCCTTGTCCTCGCCGTAAACCTTGGCGAGGTTGGCGCGCCACTCCTCTTCGCTGGGGCGGTTGTGCATCTGGTTGCCTTCTTCGCTCACCGAGCCGAGCAACATTGGTATGTTCTTCGACACCTCCGGCGCCACGTCATAGAAGGACCGAACGTTGATCACCTTGCCATCGAGGGTTGGCGACCAGCCCACACGCGGCGGTCCGGGAGAAAACGGGCCACTTGCGCCGCGCATCGGAGGATTGATCTTGGAGATGGCCGCATTTCCGGCAGCCACCAGCTTTGCCCACTCCATCTTTTGAAGCGAGGCAAGGTCGTTGGGCTGCAGCCCAAGCTCTTTCATCAATTGCCGGCTAACTTCTCTTTGTTGCTCCTTGTCCGGTATATTGCCGCCGCCGCCCGATTGCACCGAGGCGCGATGGAAAAGCCCAACCGCCGACGGCATGCCCATCAGTGTGGTCACCTTCGAACCGCCGCCTGACTGACCGTAGATCATCACACGATCGGGATCGCCACCGAAGTTTGCAATGTTCCCTTGAACCCATTGGAGCGAGGCCACCAGGTCGGTCATCCCGGCATTGACGGAGTCCTCGTAGGCAGAACCGCCGATCTCGGAGAGATAGAGGAAGCCGAGAACGTTGAGGCGATGATTGACGGTGACCGAGACGACGTCGTGAAAGCGCGCCATCTGCGCGCCTTCCTGCGCGGGGAGTTCGTAGGAGGAACCAAAGCTGTATCCTCCGCCGTGGAAGTACACCAGGACAGCGCGCTTGCCGGTGAGGCTGGGCGTCCACACGTTGAGTTTGAGCATGTCCTCGCTCTGGTAGCCGTCGTCCCAGTCTTGCAGGAATGTCTGTTCGATCGCCGTCCAGGGGTGCAGGTTTTGAGGGCAGTTGGCCCCATAGATCAGCGCGGGATACTCGTCTTTCCACGGCACGGGAGGCTTGGCAGGCAGCCAGCGGTTCTCGCCGCCGGTGTCCTGGCCGTAGGGAATGCCCTTAAAGGTGAATACACCGCCAGAGAGAAAGCCGCGCACCTTGCCGTACTGCGTGTTGGCAATCGCGGAGCGGGGCGTGGAGCAGTATCCCGGATCCAGGTGAGCGCCGGTCTTGGTGCTGTCGGAGGCGTGGGAGTTCTTTGCAAAAGCGAGGCCCGCGCCTGCGGCTGCCGAAAGAGCGAGCGCCTGACGGCGATTCAGACGCATGCCGGTTCTACCGTCCGGATTCATGGATTCTCTCCTGTCTCCTGTTGCCTTGGTTTTCGTGCGTTGGGCGAGCCACACCTGTGACCGAGCTCACCGATGGGCGCCCGTTGGTTCTATGCAAAACGCGCGGGCGAGAAAACGTATTCTGATAAAGTACAGTAGATAGCATTGCTTTCCTGTGTCAAGACACTTGAAGTTGCGCCGCGCCCATGCCGCACCATGACCGCAGCGCCGGTTTCGCGAGATTCGAGTGCGCGTTTTCGAGGGATGCGAATCGTTTCAAGGCAACTGGATGCCTCGAGCCCGCTGCACGTAAAATCGGTCAGGAACGTAATCTGCTCAAGCGAAATCTACTTGCATAGACAAGAACTTCAGATCCCGAGGATAAAAATGAAACATTGCGGAAGATTTTCTCTGGCCGCGCTCGCCGCCTTTATCGTCTCGATGACCTGCGCCGCCGTTGCGCAAGACGCTGCGAAACTGCCTTACATGAATCCCAGGCTTTCGCCCGAAGAGCGCGCCGCAGACCTGGTCCACCGCATGACACTCAAGGAAAAGGCCTCGCAACTGGTGAACGATGCCCAGGCCATTCCGCGGCTCAACGTTCCGGCCTACAACTGGTGGAGTGAAGCGCTGCATGGCGTAGTCGACCAGGGCGTAACGGAGTTTCCCGAGCCTATCGGCCTCGCCGCCAGCTTCGACCTCTCGGGGGTTCACGCCATGGCGATCGATATCGGCGTTGAGGGACGCATCAAGCACCTTCAGGATGTGCGCGCCGGACACGACGGCATCATGGGAGGCCTCGATTTCTGGGCTCCGAATCTCAACATCTTTCGCGACCCGCGCTGGGGACGCGGGCAGGAAACCTATGGCGAGGACCCGTTTCTCGCCGCTCGCATGGGCGTTGCTTTTGTCACCGGAATGCAAGGCGACGACCCGCACTATTTCCGCGCCATCGCAACTCCCAAGCACTACGACGTGCACAGCGGACCCGAGCCGACCCGGCACTTTGCCGATGTGGACGTGAGCAAGCACGACCAGCTTGACACCTACGAACCCGTCTTCCGCGCCGCCGTGGTTGAAGGCAAGGCCGGGTCGGTGATGTGCTCCTACAACGCCGTCAACGGCCAGCCCGCGTGCGCCAATCAATTCCTGCTTGAGGATCAACTGCGCCGGAAGTGGAACTTTGGAGGGTATGTCGTCTCCGACTGTGGCGCGATTGAGGATGTTTTCAGCGGGCATCACTACCGTCCAACGCAAGCGCAGGCCTCGGCCATTTCGCTTTTGCGCGGCATGGACAACGAATGTTTCGGCGCCGGTCCCACGTCAAAAGACGATTCCGAGTACAAGCCTTACATCGAAGCGGTCGAGCAGGGCTATCTCCCTGAGAGTGCGATCGACACTGCGCTGATACGCCTCTTCACCGCGCGGATGAAGCTGGGGATGTTCGACCCTCCGGAGTTGGATCCCTACGCGAAAATCGATGAGAAGGATCTCGACAGCGCGGAGCACCGCGCCCTGGCTCGCAAGCTGGCCAATGAGTCCATGGTGCTTCTCAAGAACGACGGAACCCTTCCCCTCAAACCGGAAATCAAAAACATCGCAGTGGTCGGGCCGCTCGCCGATCAGACCAGGGTGCTGCTCGGCAACTACAACGGAACCCCGACGCATTCTGTTTCCGTGCTGGATGGCCTGCGTGCAGAGTTCCCGGATGCCAGGATCACTTACGTTCCGGGAACCCAGTTCCTGCGCAGCGATGGGAGCCCGGTGCCGGACAACCTGCTTACCACTCCCGATGGAAAGCCCGGGCTCAAGGCGGAGTACAACGAAATCCATGGATTTGGTCCAGACCAGGCGGATCAGCCGGCGCTGGCTACGCGGGTCGAGCCGAACATCCATCTCGATGGCGGCAATCTGCCCCCGGAAGTTGCCGGGGAAAAGTCAGTCGGAGTGCGTTGGACGGGATTCGTCACGCCTCCGGACTCCGGAGACTATCTCATCGGCTTGCGCGGCCCAGGATTCGTACGAGTGATGGTGAACGGCAAGCTGGTGGCAATGATGTTCGGATGGGAAGGAATCGAAGCAAAACTCGGCCGCGTTCACCTGGAGAAGGGACAAAAGGCCGTACTGAACGTGGTCTACGCCAGTTTCAGCGGGCCACCCCATGCGCAACTGATCTGGGTTAAAGCCAATGACGCGCCGTCACCGGAGGCCATTGCCGCCGCAAGGAATGCCGATCTCGTGATTGCGGTGGTAGGCATCTCCAGCGAACTCGAAGGCGAAGAAATGCCTGTTAACGAGCCGGGATTTCTCGGCGGAGATCGCACCAGCATCGATCTGCCAGCTCAGGAAGAAAGCCTGGTCGAAGCCGTTCAAGCGACGGGCAAACCAACCGTAGTTGTGCTGATGAATGGCAGCGCTCTGGCTGTCAATTGGATCAAGGATCATGCCAACGCACTTCTTGATGCATGGTACTCGGGAGAAGAAGGCGGCACGGCGATCGCCGAAACGCTGAGCGGGAAGAACAATCCCGCGGGCCGGCTGCCGGTCACCTTCTATAAAGGCACCGACCAGCTGCCAAACTTCGAGAACTACTCCATGGAAGGCCGGACTTATCGATATTTCAAAGGCGAGCCGCTTTACCCGTTTGGATACGGTCTGAGCTACACGACATTCAGCTTCAGCAATCTCAGCCTGCCCGACGCGCCGATTCGCGCCGGCGAGCCGCTTCATGCGTCCGTCACGGTGACCAATACCGGGAAAGTTGCCGGAGACGAAGTGGTGCAACTCTATCTGAAATTTCCCGATGTTTCGGGCGCACCCCTTCGCGCCCTCAGAGGTTTCGAGCGCGTTCACCTGGACCCTGGAGCCAGCACGAAGGTGGAGTTTCAGCTGAATGCTCGCGACCTCAGCATGGTCAGCGATGGCGGCGACATCATGGAGGCGGAAGGCAAGTACACGGTCTCCATCGGCGGCGGCCAGCCCGGAACCGATGCCCCATTCACCAGTGGGAGCTTCGAGATCGATGGCCAGCTGATCCTTCCGGAGTGACGCGATAGGCCGCCCCAGGCCTTTGCCGCGCCGTCGCTGCGAACCGTTCCGCTGTTCTCGGCCTGGCAAAGGGATACGGCAACGGGCGCGCCAGGATTTTTGCTGCCGCAAAGTAATTCACTCCGAGGCCTGCGCAGTTTGATTCCCCGTCGCTCAACCGCTCTCCAGCCTCTTCGGGATGCTTTTCGACGCTTAAATCGGAGAGCATCTTCCCTGTTGCTGCGGCATTCTTCATTGCGATCGACGCTCGATGCCTACACCCAGGCGATGACACCGTCGAAGCATGCGGCCCAGGCGGCTGTACTATCCCTTGTCTTGTCGGCAAGTGGAAACTCCGCCCTGACGCCAAATGGAACGCCGAGCTGACAACCAGCAGTGGTCGATGTCGGGGCGGAGCTCAATGCAAAAAGGGCACAAAAGGGACACAAATCGGTGTCCTTTTGCGCCCTCTATGGTTGCCGCCTATTCCAAGTAAGTCTTTTGGAATGTATGGCGGGGACGACGGGGCTCGAACCCGCGACCTCTGCCGTGACAGCTCCGCTGCTAGGTTTTTCAACGACTTACAAACCCGTGGGGAACGCCTAAGACCACCCAAGTCGTGGAAGACCGCGCATTTTGTGGATCGGATTGTGGATCGGAATCTGGAGACCCACGAGCTACGGTTGTACCCATTCTCATCTTGATGCTGTCGTTGCTCTTTCCAACTCCTCGTTTTGACTCAGATGGGGACGAAGCCGTCCCGCCCGGAACTCTCGCCGCTTCATCAGCAAGAAGAAGACCGGAACGAGGATGAGTACGTGGATCGTTGATGTAATCATTCCACCAACGATGGGTGCGGCGATTGGCTTCATTACATCTGAACCGATGCCTGACTCCCACAGGATCGGCGCGAGGCTCAGAATCACGGCGGTGACAGTCATGAGCTTGGGGCGCAGGCGCTGGACGGCGCCGGTGATGGTTGCCTGCACAAGATCGGTTTCAGTCATCGGCGCGCCTTGCTTCATGCGCTCTTCCAGCGCTTCGTGCAGGTAGACGATCATGACAACCCAGGTCTCAACGGCGATGCCGAAGAGTGCAATGTAACCAACCCACACGGCCACGCTGAAGTTGTAGCCCAGAATCCACTGCAGCAACAGCCCTCCCGACATGGCGTAGAACGTTGGGAGGATGAGCACCGCAGCCTCGGCGACGGATTTGAACACCAGGTAGAGAAGCAGGAAGATGACGAAGAAGACGATAGGCAGAATGATCGTGAGCCGCTGCTTGGCGCGCACCTCGAACTCGTATTCGCCAGCCCAGCGCCACGTGTAACCGGCGGGCAGCGCAATCTTCTGGTTCAGCACTGCATCGGCGCGATTGACGAAGCCGCCGTAGTCGCTCGTCTTCAGATTCAGATAGACGTAGCCGGTAAGGGAGCCGTCTTCGTCGCGAATCATTGCGGGGCCGCGCGAGTAATAGACTCGCGCAACCTCGCTCACGGGAATCTGCGCGCCGGAAGGCGTCGGAATTAGCGCCTCCGACAGGGTGTTCGATGTATCGCGGAAATCGCGCAGGTAGCGAACGGCAATCGGGAAGCGCTCGCGGCCTTCGATGTTTTCCGCAATATCCATGCCGCCGATCTCTGAAGAAACCACGTGTTGGACATCGGCAACGGTGAGGCCGTAGCGCGCAGCTGCCGGACGGTTCACATCCACGTTGAGGTAGAAGCCTTGTGAAACACGTTCGGCATAAACCGTCGTCGCCTCGGGCATGGTCGAAAGCACCTGCTGCATCTCGGCGCCGAGGTCCTGGATGCGATTCAAATCGGGGCCTTGGATCTTGATGCCGATTGCGGTCTTGATGCCGGTGAGTTCCATGTCGAGGCGGTTTTCAACGGGCATGGTCCACGTGTTCGTGAGACCAGGAAATTGCAGCTTCTCGTCCATCTCGCGAATGAGTTTGTCGTAGGTTATGCCAGCGCGCCACTGCTCGCGCGGCTTAAGCATGATAGTGGTGTCGTACATGTCGAGCGGAGCATTGTCGGTGGCGCTATCAGACCGGCCGACGGTTCCGAATACCGTTGAGACCTCGGGGAACGAATGGATGATTCGGTCCTGCTGTTGCATCAGGGAGGCGGCCTGCGTGATGGAAATTCCCGGTAGCGAGCTTGGCATGTAGAGCGAAGAGCCCTCGTATAGAGCCGGCATGAACTGGCTGCCGAGCTTGAAGCAGAGAGGAACCGTCGCCGCGAGAAATGCAAGATTGAGCACGACGACGATTTTCCAATGGCGCAGGCACCAGCGCAGCACCGGCAGATAGATCGCCTGGCTGACGCGCGCCGCGGGATTCTTCGATTCGGGTAGCAGTTTGCCGCGCAGGCAGAAAGGCATCAGCGCCGGCACCAGCGTGATTGACAGCAGCGAAGAGAAGATGAGCGCCAGGGTCTTGGTCCACGCGAGCGGACGAAACATGCGGCCCTCCTGCGCTTCAAGCAGAAAGACGGGCAGGAAAGAGACAACGATGATGATGAGCGAGTAGAAGAGCGCAGGACCGACCTGCTGCGCCGCGCCGACAAGGATGCGGCGGCGTTCTCGGTCGTTGAGCTGCGTTGTCCCGTTGCGTTCGGCGATATGGCGGTAGCCGTTTTCAACGATTACGATGGCCGCATCGATGAGTACGCCGATAGCCAGCGCCAGTCCGCCCAGCGACATGATGTTCGAGCTCACCTGCAGGTAGTACATGGGGATGAAGGCCGCGAAAACCGCGATGGGCAGTGTGATGATAGGCACCAGAGCCGACCGGAAGTGAAAGAGAAAGAAGATGCAGACGAAGCTGACTATGATGGCTTCGATGATCAGGTCGCGCTTGAGCGTGTGAATGGACTGGTTGATAAGCCAGGAGCGGTCGTAAGCCGTAACGATCTCGACACCCGTCGGCAGGGATGGGCCAATCTCTTTGAGCTTCGCCTTGACGCCGTCGATGACATTGAGCGCATTCGTGCCGTAGCGCGTCACCACGATGCCTCCGACGGTCTCGCCTTCACCCTGCCAATCGGCGGCGCCGCGGCGCACGTCTGGTCCAAGCGTCACTGTGCCCAGATCGCGCACCAACACAGGCGTGCCGTTTTTGGTTGCGACGGGAACATTCTCAAGATCGGCGACATTGCGCAGATAGCCCAATCCGCGAATCATATACTCGGCGCCACCCATCTCCAGTACGTCGCCCCCGACTTCGTTTGTGCTTTGTCGCACGCGGTCGATGACCGTCGAAGCCGGAATGCCATAGGAGAAAAGCTTCTGCGGATCAAGATTTACCTGGTATTGGCGCACGAATCCGCCGATGGTTGCGACTTCGGCCACACCCGGAACGGTCTCCAGTTGATAACGCAGAAACCAGTCCTGGAGCGAGCGCAGATCGGCGAGGTTGTGCTTGTGAGTGCGATCGACGACAGCGTACTCGTAAACCCACCCGGCGCCGGTAGCGTCCGGGCCGATCGACGGATGAACGTCCGCCGGCAAACGCCCGGCGAGCTGCTGCATGTATTCCAGGACGCGCGACCGCGCCCAGTAGAGATCGGTGCGGTCGTCGAAGATAACGAAAACACAGGAATCGCCGAACATGGTCTGTGCTCGCACGCTTTTCACATGCGGTGCGGCCAGGAGCGCAGTGACGATGGGATACGTAACCTGGTCCTCGACGACGTCAGGCGGCTCGCCGGGCCAATTTGTGTGGACGACCACCTGCACGTCACTAATATCTGGCAGGGCGTCGAGAGGTACACGCCTCAGCGACCACCCGCCTGCGACGAGAAGCAGAAAAGCGCCCATGAAAACGAGGAAAGGGTTGCGCGCACACCATGCAATGGTTCGCGAGATCATCACATGCCTCCGGCAACATCGACGGTGAGCTTTTGGGTGGCGATGGTGGCCCCGGCGCGCTGCACCGTGACGGTGACCTGCCACGTGCCCCCGGAGTCGAGCTCTAGCGATCCTTCGTAAATGCCCTGGCCTTTGGCGCTGAGCGCGGCTGCAGCGTGCTCAGCGGCCATACCCATCGCCGGCATCGCAGGCATCAAGAACATGGCTGATACCTGGACCTCATCGACAGGCTTCCCGTCGGCGCCCGTGAGCTTGATGCGTACCGTGTTCCTGCCCTTCTGCGGAGTCGAGGGCTCGGTCGTCATTTCGATCTTGATTTGTTCGTGCTGCGAGCCGGATGCCTGCGACTGGGCCGCGGAGGGGTTTGCATTTTGCTGCGGAGGAGTGAACGATCCCATCGCCGCTTGCAACTGAGCCTCGGAATCCACCAGGAAGTTCGCCGAGCTTACGACGTGATCTCCGGGCTGAAGTCCCTTGAGGACTATGACGAAGTCGCCGATCTGCGGGCCGGTTTGAACTTCGCGCGGTTCGAGATTGCCGTCACCGTGATCGATGAATGCAATGGCTCGTGAACCGGACTGCAAAACAGCGGACGCAGGAATTACGAGTTGCTTTCCAAGCGGGAGGTTGATGTCGACGTTTACATACATCCCTGGCTTGAGCACCACACCGGGATTGCGGAAGATGAGACGTACGCGCACGGTGCGCGTTGCCGGATCGACCTGGGGAAGAATCTGGTCGACGCGACCGTCAAAATCGCGGCCCGGATACGCGTCGACCGTGACCTGCGCCGGATCGCCTGGTCTCAAACGGCCGACCGCGTCCTGAAAGACATTGGCGTAGACCCACACCGTCGAGAGATCGGCAATAGTGTAGAGTTTGGTATCGGGTTGAACGTATGCGTTGGGCAGCGCATTGCGCTCGATGATGAATCCCGACGCGGGCGAGTCGATCGCGATCTCATGCTCGACCTTGCCGGTCTGCTCAAGCGAAGTGACGACTGTGGCCGGGACGCCGAACTGGCGCAGGCGTTCCTCGGCCGCATCCAGCAGCCAGCCGCTTTCCTGCACGGCCATTCCATGCGAGTCGGGGGCAAGAGTCTTCCGGTTTTGCCGGGCGAGAAGATACTCCTGCTCGGTACTAACCAGGTCGGGGCTGTAGATAGTAAACAACCGTTGGCCTTTTTTCACGTATTGGTAAGTGGCGTTGGCGGAGACGCTTTGAATCCACCCTGGAAAGCGCGTTTGCACGTAGGAAAGGCTTTGCTCATCGATGTCCACGTTGCCGGGAACGCTGAGCTTGTCGTTGACAGTTTTCATCTGTGCGACGGCCGTAGTCACGCCGATCTGCTGCAGGCGCTGCGGCGAAATCTGGATGGGGCCGAGTTGCGGTTCCGGGTTGGCCGGAGCTGCGCCTTGCGGGGCTGGCGCGCTTGAAGCCGCTGGACCACGCGCCACCACCGGGTCGCCAGTCTGTGCGGCGGGCATGGGATGGCTGCGATGCATGAGCAGGTAGCCGACTCCCCCCGCGAGTGCAACGCAGGCGGCCAGTGCCATAAAGAATGCTTGTCGATACACGCGGTCGCTCATTGATTTTCCTCCGGCGTTGCTGCTGTTGGTTGTTGTGTCTTTGCTTCGATTGGTGCGCCAACGGCGAGTTCAAGGTCAGACATACTCGCTGCAAACTCGCCCATCGACTGGAACCACGCAAGATCCACGTCGATCACGGCCATTTGGCTGTCGAGCAGGTCCAGAAGATCGGTCTGGTTGTTTTCGTAGGCGATGACCGCAGCGTGAAGCGTTGCCTCGGCCTGCGGCGCAAGCGAATCGTGGTAGATACGCGCCAGCCGCTGCGCTGCGCGCGCCTCGGCCAGCGCTTCGTCGATCTGCCCAAGTGCTGCGTTGCGCATCGCCGCGACTTCGGCATCTTGCTCCGTGACCTTGACCGTCGACTTGCTAATTTCGGCATCGTGCTTGCGCCGATTCAGCCACGGCAGTGTGACTGAGCCCTCGATCATGTAATTGTTGCGGGGATTGTTTCCCGTCGGCATCAGCATGTACCCGCCGGCGATGTTGAAGTCGGGCACAAAGG
>Ga0326727_10005983_pt1 | contig 33949 bp, 33 predicted proteins | sample MB2enrmetagenome_FD_207643 | JGI IMG/M metagenome (GOLD analysis project Ga0326727, IMG submission 207643) | Lab enriched peat soil microbial communities from McLean, Ithaca, NY, United States - MB29MY | ecosystem: Environmental > Terrestrial > Soil > Wetlands > Peat | place: USA: New York...
CTCCTAAGGTATCCCGAAGTTTATCATAAGCCTTAGGCTCTTGCCCGGATTCTGCCAGACGTTGGCGCAGATCCAGGCATAATCTGCGCAGATCAATGGTTGTTGAACAGGCAACAGTGCAGGCTCCGCACAAGGTACACTGAGAAATGCGCCGAACAAACTCTTCGGGAATATCTCTCCGCTGCTTATGAGCGAAAATCTCGCGGCTAAGGCTTACCTTGCCTCGCGGACTTGCCGATTCCCAGCCAATAACCTGGTAGACTGGACAATCCGTACGGCAGTAACCGCAGCGAGCACAGATCAGAGATTCCTTTTCCAGGGTAGTGTACAGAGTTTCTGTCTCTTGGCTCATCGATTACCACCCCTTTCCAAAGACTTTTCGTACACCTGCCAGAACATCCATGGCTAAAGCATAATTAAAGGGATTTAAGATAAAAGGAGCACGATAGACTTTTCCCGGATTCATAATCCCTTGATGGTCAAGGTCATGCTTAATTTTTTTGAGCGTCTTAAGTTCGGAGGGTTTACGAATCCGCCCTATCATCGGGGCATTCCATAAACCGACGCCGTAAGGGCACCCCCCATAGTGATAGCCGATATCATGCAGCTTCTTAACCAGACTGAGACTGATAATGTACCTGATCGTATGCAGTTCATCCGCGTTAAAGGTCGTCATAACGGTCGCATACTCCGGGGTAACCACATGGCCGTAAGAGAAAAGAGTTACATTGTAACTGCGGGACATTTTCTGAACATCAGCCAGATATTCCGGCAGATTCTTGATGGGCAGCCAGATTTCAGCCCCCAGAAGGGATGGCCCGCCTCTTTTTAGTCTCATGGCTTTGAATTTTTCTTCCCATTCCAGCTCCGCTAATTCCGGCGGCAGAAGGGTTGCCAACTGATCTTTTCCTGTCATTGTTTGGATGATCTTCTCAGCCTGCCCCAACGCCTGCTCAGAGCCTTCATAATCTACGGCCAGAAGATAACCACTGTCTAAGTTGCCGGGCGCAATTCCTAACGCTTTCATTCCTTTCAGACATTCCTGATCGGTGAAATGCATATTAAAAGGAACTTCTGCCCCTTTGATCATTGCTTGCATCTTGTTCCGCATTTCCAGAGGATTGGAAAATTGCAGCAAAAAGTGTTTCAGCGTAGTTTGTCGGCGTATTTCCACTTCCAGTTGCGTAACAATTCCCAGCGTTCCCTCCGAAGCAGCAAACCATTCCAAGGAGGGCTGCGTATCCCTCGTCAGGCGACATATTTTTCCTTCAGGAGTTACTACTTCAATCGACCGAACCTGAGAAAGCAGGCTGCCGTATTTCAGGCTGCCAATCCCATAACCCATCATACAAAACCAGCCCCCGACGGTAGCTGACGGCGTACTGCTGGGAAAGGATTTAGAAGCTAAACCTTTGCTGTTCAAGTACTGTTCTAATTCAATCCAGGTTGTTGCCGCTTGGACAGTAACGGTCAGGGCCGTCGCGTCTACAGCAACAACTCCTTTCAGCAAGTTAAGATCCATTAAGATCCCCTTATGGATCGGCACTGAATTAAAATAAACGGTTGAGCCGCCGGCCCGGGGTGTCACCGGAAGATTGTACTTCGCAGCGGTTTTGATAATATCGCTGACTTCTTCCGCATTCGCCGGACGAATGACGATCTCAGGCACTGTCCTGAAAAGAGGAGCGACCAGCAACGCCGGTACCGGAGCCAGATCACGCGAGTAAAACGATCGTTCAAAGAGTGAATCGGTTGCCTGATCTCCATAGCGAGCCAGGATTTCTTTGACAGTTTCAGTATTCACCTGTTATCCCCCCTTAACTGACTTATTGAGGATGTTTGGCGATTTCCTCCTTTAAAAACGCAATGGCTTTATCTCCATAAAGTAGCTTAGCTTGAACCTCAGCCATATTCGACGGTTCGATCACAGCAACCCAACCCTTTCCATAGGGATCTTCATTTAAGGGTTTGGGAACAGAGGCTAAATCTTTATTCGCTTCCACAACCTTCCCGGAAACAGGCATCGTTATTTTTCCGGCCCATTTACCGGATTGCAGTGAGCAAAGGGTCTTTCCGGCTTCCAGGTCTTTGTCGGCACGAGGTACTCTCACAAAGGTAATGTTGCCTGCCAGTTGCTGCATAAAATCCGATATGCCTACCCGGAGCTGTTGACCTTCGATTTTTACCCAGGCATGATCGGTTGTGTAATAGAGATCATCCGGCATCTCATAGTTAGCCACTTTAGCCATGAATCTTTATCCCCTTTCTTCTTTCATTAATACCGGCAAGAGTACGGGCTGCCTGATAAGAACTTCTAACCAAAGGCCCGGCATTAACCTCCCCAAACCCCAGATTATAGGCTTTTTGTTTAAGCCAGGCAAACGTCCGGGGATGAATATATTCAACGACGGGATGGTGAGCAGGAGAGGGACTTAGATATTGACCAAGGGTCAGGATGTCGCAATGAACAGCGCGCAAGTCCTCCATAACCTTCAGCACTTCAGCGGTCGTTTCTCCCAAGCCAAGCATGAGTCCCGATTTAGACAATATTCCCGCTGCGTTCACCCTTTGCAGCAATTCCAAGGAGCGTTCATAAATAGCCTGAGGTCTAACCGCGGCATAAAGACGGGGAATCGTTTCGACATTGTGATTAATCACCTCAGGTTGGGCAGCGATCACCTTCTGCAAAGCCTTCTTGTTCCCTTGAAAGTCCGGTATCAGGACTTCAACAGTAACCTCAGGCCCAGTCTTTTTAATGGCTTTAATCGTAGCGGCAAAATGCCCTGCTCCGCCATCGGTCAGATCATCTCTGGTCACTGAGGTAACAACAACATGCTGCAAATTCAATTGTTGAACAGTTAAGGCGACACCTTGCGGCTCCTCAGGATCGACCGGCAGCGGCCGTCCATGCTTAACCGCACAAAATCGGCAATTACGGGAGCATACATCACCGAGAATCATAAAGGTACACGTTTTCTGAGCAAAACATTCCCCGATGTTGGGGCAGTCAGCCCCTTCACAAACCGTATGCAGATGTCCTGCCTCCAACAACTTTTTCATGCTCTCCAATGTTTCAGGACTTGGAGCCTCAATTGTCAGCCAATCCGGTCGCTTCATTGTCTGCACCCTCTAACTTGTCCTTGATGTTTTCCAAAGTTATATCTTCCAAGTAAAGATCCATAACTTCACTCAACTGATGGCGCATCTCTTGTTTCACTTGTGTAAAATCAACCAGAGGGCCCAGAATTTTGGCCATTGAAGTTACCCCCAGAGTTGAAGCTGAAATTCCACAAGGTATGATGTACGAAAAATGGTTTAACTCCGGAGAAATATTCAGGGCCACACCATGCATGGTAACCCAATGCTGAACGGCAAGGCCCTCAGCGGCGATCTTAGCTGATCCTACCCAGACCCCCGGATATTCTTTTTTGCGTCCTGCCTTAATACCGAAGGTCTTAAGGGTTCTGATTAAAGTTTCTTCCATCCGGCGAGCATACCAATGAACATCACGTTCAAACCCCGTCAGATCCAGAATAGGATAACAAACCAATTGACCGGGACCGTGATAGGTGATGTCCCCTCCCCGGTCTGTCTCATAAACTTTGATCCCCTGTTGCTCCAGAAAGGCCTTACTGACGAGAATATGGTCCAACCCGCCGCCTCTGCCGATGGTAAAGCAGGGCTGATGTTCCAGAAAAATTACGGTATCCGGTATGACCCCGTTTCTGCGCGCTTGATTAAGCTCCTTCTGCAGCGCTAGAGTCTCTCCGTATTCCTCAAGGCCTAATTCCAAACAATATCCTTTCCTGCTCATGCCCTCCACCCGTTTCTAAAGCTTAAGCTTCAAATTCCTCCAAGGCAGCCATTAACGTGGTTGACGTATAAGCCATCGAAGGTGAGCCGCCAAAGGCAATTGCTACCGACGCTGCCTCCAGAATTTCCTCTCGATTGGCCCCTTCATTTAAGGCATTTTTGGTATGCAGCGTAATGCAATATTCACAGCGCGAATAGACAGCGATGGCTAAACCGATTAGCTCCTTGTACTTGCGCTCTAATTCACCTTCGACATAGGCTGCTTGATCCATCTGGACAAATGCCGCATTGAGTTCCGGGACAACTTCACCCACGGCCTTCATTCCGGAAAACATCTCGCTTAATAACTCATTCGGATCTTTTGCCATAGTTTATTCCTCCTTGCAATTGCATAAAAGCCTAGGTATAAAAAAATGCGGGATTTTAGGATTTAATAAACTACCATAAATTATAAAGACCAATAAATTGGATAATAGTCCGAAATAATTCAGATAAAAATCTTTTGGGGATTTTCAATCAAATCAATAAGAACAGCCAGCCATTCCGCTGCCGGTGCACCATCAAGGATACGATGATCAAAGGATAAAGAAAGTCCCATCATGGGGCGAACAACAACCTCGCCTCCGACTGCAACTGGTTTATCCACCGTTCTGCCCACTCCTAAAATTGCAGCCTCGGGCGGATTGATAATGGGGGTAAACCAGTCTACCGAATGATACCCTCCCAGATTGGTGATGGTAAAGGTTGCTCCGTTCATTTCATCCACATTGAGTTTATTCCTGCGCCCTCGATTGGCCAGATCTTTAATTTCTTCGTTTACCTGAGTAAGTTTTTTCTCATTGGCTTGGCGCAGGACAGGTACAATCAAACCATCAGGAACAGCCACAGCCATCCCAAGATTGATTTCCTGAAGAGTTTTAATTTCATCACCATCCAGAGTTATGTTGACGGCAGGATTAATTTCAATGGCCCGAGCTACTGCTATCGTTAACAGGGCCGTAACCGAAATTTTATCCTTTTCCTTAAGGCCTTCATTAATCGTTTTACGGAGGGCCAGAATCCCGGACATATCAACACTGACATGATGGGTTACTTTCGCATTGGAAGTCCAGCTGGCCAGCATGTTTTCACCGACAGCTCTTCTCATGCCCTCATAAGGCATTACCTTTAGTGTAGGACGATCATCAGACGGACTGCCTACCCCTTCAGCAAGGGCTTTTTCAACATCTTCCCTGGTAATCCGACCCTCAGGCCCTGTACCGCAGATCAGGGTATAATCAATAGCGTTCTCTTCGGCAAGCTTCCGGGCCGCAGGGGAAATTTTTACTTTTTCGCCCGGAGCTGCGGTTTTCACGCTTCCACCCGAAGCTGCTGCTTTCGCTTTAGGTTCCGCTGCCCCTTCAGCCACCGGGCTTGCGGCTAAAATTGCAGAGATATCTTCACCGGCTTCTCCGATCGCTCCCATTAGTCCGCCTACCGGGAGCTTGGTTCCTTTTGCCGCAACAATTTTTAACAGGATTCCGTCAGCCGGAGACTCGACCTTATTGGTGATCTTATCGGTCATAACTTCGACTAAGGTTTCTCCCTTTTTAATGCTGTCGCTCTCTTGTTTAAGCCACTTGCCCACAGTCCCGGTTTTCATGGCCAGGCCTAGTTTAGGCATCGCAATTGGTGTTGCCATCTAGTTTTCCTCCTTAAGCCAGTGTAATCTATCTATTGCCTGTTTTCCTCGTGAATAGCCTTTAGACACTGCCTGGCGTAAGGCCAGCCGGGGATCCACCACTCGGGGACCATCAAAGGTAAGCTTAAACGAGACTTCCTCGCCCTCGCCAACCTCGACTTCTCTTTCCCCGTCAAGGGCAATCACCAGGGGGCCCTTTACACCTTTTACCTCAGCACCGATCTCCAGGATTTGATAATCGGCTACTTTAATGGGCCTGATTAAACCCGGCGCCAGCGGTGTAAGCAAACTTATGTTTCCGGGCCCAAGATCAATGACCATTCCTTTAGCCTCAGTTATCCCGATCGGATGCAAGTTGCCGGCAATAGACGATATCCCGATATTATCCGGTTCACCTCGGGTAACAACCACTTTCCGAATCCGTTCTTCATCCCAAATTGCTCTCGAGCCAATAAAGATATCTTTAAGCACAACCGCATCAATCAGAGCCATATCGACAGGTTTACCGTTTTTAAAAATGATGATCTTCTTGGTCGGGTATACCGCCGGAAAATCGGCCAACCCGCAGGCCACCACTCCCGCAGCTAATCCGGCTATGGTCCCTTCTACCATTTGCGGAAAGACGTTATTCGTTCCTGTGGAGATCGGCAGGAGTGGAATATCCCCGCAGTTTTTAGCCACCATGCGGTTTGTTCCATCTCCGCCCAACGTGATAATACAACCGATGTCTGCCTGATTCATGGTGAGGGCAGCATGGGCAGAGTCAATTTGAGTTCCTGTCATTTCCATATCCGCTTCAACAATATCCATCGGCAAATGATGATCTTTGGATAAGCCCTCTACGGCCCGGGGAACAATTCCATAATAGTCAGGCATGTACACAACCCGGTCGACACCGGTGACAGCTAACGCCAGCAGGCAGCGCTTAACAATATTAACCTTTTCTAAATTATCAAAGCAAATTCCATAAGCAACCAACCGCCGAATATCTTTTCCTGAAGCCGGATTAGCTATAATTCCAACAGAAGCCATGCTGCACCTCCCAATGATAGAAAGTCTAGAACATTTCCTCTACTGTCTTAACAATTTTTTCTACACTCGGAATGTAAGCCGTTTCCAAAACAGGACTAAAGGGAATCGGCGTATCCGGAGCTGAGATTCTTTTAATCGGAGCATCCAGGGAGTCAAAGCCCTCATCGGCAACAATTGCTGCGATTTCACCTGCGAAGCCGCTGGTTTTCACTTCTTCATGGACGATCAGCAGTTTTCCGGTTTTCGCTACCGACTTGAGTATGGCGTCCTTGTCCAGCGGGACAAGGGTGCGGGGATCGATTACTTCAGCCTTAATCCCTTTAGCGGCAAGCTGTTCAGCGGCAGCCAAGGCTTTTTGAATCATCCAGGACCAGGCTATAATTGTGATATCCGATCCTTCACGTTTAATATCCGCTTTACCAAACGGAATCACGTATTCCCCTTCAGGTACTTCTCCCGAAACACCCAGCAATTGTTTATGCTCGATGTAGACGACCGGATTATCATCGCGAATTGCTGCGGCCATTAAGCCTTTAGCATCCGCAGGAGTCGACGGCATAACCGTCTTGAGCCCCGGAATATGCGTAAACCATGATTCTATACACTGGGAGTGTTGGGCTGCCGCTCCCATCCCGGCTCCGCAGGGAGTTCGAACGACCATCGGAACTTTCGCTTTCCCGCCAAACATATAGTGCATTTTAGCAGCCTGGTTAAAGAGTTCATCCATACAACAGCCCATAAAATCAACAAACATAATTTCTGCGATCGGTCTCAGCCCGGCAATTGCGGCGCCTACTGCATGTCCCACAATGACTGCTTCGCTGATCGGTGTATTTAAAACCCTGGTGGGTCCGAATTCGTCATATAATGAACCGGTAACCCCAAAACAGCCGCCGAATTGAGCTACATCCTCACCCGCCAGGTAGACATTCGGGTCTCTTTGCATCTCAACCCGCATTCCGTCTCGAATAGCTTCCGCATACGTCATCTGTTTCATTTTTTTCACCCTTCCTTACTTAATTAATCTGCATAAACATCAGTATAGAGTTCTTGAGGATCCGGCAGCGGGCTTGATTCAGCGAATTTGACTGCTCCTTCAATTTCTGCCTCAGTTTCAGCCTTGATCTTGTCCAGATCTGCTTGCGCAGCATAATTAAGTTTCAGCAGATTCTTTTCCAATCTCGGAATAGGGTCTTTCTTCAGCCATTCTTCTTGGTCTTTGGGATCTTTATAAGCACCGGGATCCCCTTCAAAGTGTCCGCGATACCTCCAGGTTTTGCATTCGACTAACGTCGGACCGTCGCCTTTTCTGGCCCGTTCAATAGCGGCACCTGCCGCCTCATAGACAGCGACGACATCATTGCCATCGACCGAAACGCCGGGGATGCCGTAACCGCTGGCCCGGTCAGAAATATCCGTAATATTTTGGTGGGTCTTTTGAGAATTCGAAATAGCCCAGCCATTATTTTCACAAAGAAAGACAACCGGCAGCTTCCAGATCGAAGCCAAATTCAAAGATTCGTGAAACGTTGCCCGGTCGGAAGCGCCGTCTCCGAAAAAGGCCACAGCTACTGCACCATTGTGCTTATATTTACAGGCAAAAGCGGCACCGGTGGCTATGGGCATACCGGCTCCAACAATTCCATTGGCCCCCAATATTCCTAAATCAACATCGGCGATATGCATAGAACCGCCTTTACCTTTACAATATCCCGTAGTTCTCCCAAATACTTCGGCCATCATTGATTTTAAATTTCCGCCTTTAGCAATCAAATGACCGTGTCCCCTGTGAGTACTGGCGATATAATCCGTGGTTTCCAAGTTAGCGCAAACACCGGTGGCAACCGCTTCCTCTCCAAGATACAAGTGAACAAACCCCGGGATTTTTCCTGCTGCAAAGATTTCCACGATCTTGGACTCAAAGGCCCGAATTGAACACATTTTCTTGTACATGTCCATTAATTGTTCTTTTTTGAGATCCATTTAGGTTTCCTCCTTATTTATTCGTATTAACATAAACCGTTAAAGCTGCCACAGCCACCACGATCGTGTCCCCTTCTCCCAGTTCCGGCAAATCCAACCCCCGCACTGTTAATCCTCCCGATACAGCTTCCAGCTGCGTTGAGCCAAACGGAACTGCTTTTAATACTTCTTCAGGCTTTAGTTTTTCCGGATACGGGCAGGCTACCTTTACCTTGATCACCATGTCATTAGGACTTTGGATTCCTGTAATGTCAAATAATCCGCATAAACAGCTGTGAGATACAGCATCCTTAATGGCCCTTTGTGCCGCCTTGGTTACGTCCCCGCCATGCAAATCCGCCCCGGTACCGATTTCAACGATAAAGCGCTGCAAGCTCACAAAATCACTCCTTCCTGATAAAAATAAAGTTAAACGTTCTTAATTCTTAAGCTGATCCTGATCTATTGATCTTATATCGCAAGTATTATGCCAAATCTATTACGCCCAAATTATAAAAACACTTTACTGTTTGTGAGAAATTTAACTATGCAGGAATTATGCTGCTTTTCTGCTTAATTTCTGAACAAACAAAATTTATAGGCAAAAAAAAACCACCCTAGCGGTGGCAGTAAATTTCCCAATATGTATGATATTCAATTAATTTTTTAGATCGTCATACCATGTCATGTCCTATCACTGTAACATTCCATGATAATTAATGTTACAGGCCTGTGACACGAATATCACACCATTTAAAATATTAAATACAAGGAGTTCTCTTATTGTTTAATAATTGATATTATATTGCCGCATTTTACGGTAAATTGTGTTCCGCGAAACTCCCATTTCCTTAGCCATTTCACTGATATTGCCCCCATGTTTGCTTAAAAAAGCCAGGATTTCTCTATATTCATTTTCTGCCTGCACAACTTTTCTTTTTTCTCGGGCTGTATTTACCTGGCTTTCCCGAGCCTCTAAATCAGGCTCCACTCTATCATAAGCTTGTAACATTGAGGGTGGTAAATGTTCTAAGGAAATATAATCAGAGTCCACCATACTAATTAATCGTTCGACGACATTCTGTAATTCCCGGACATTCCCCGGCCAGGCATGATGCGTCAACGCCTCAATAACCTGCGGGTCTACGTTTTTAACCTTTTCTCCGCCCACGGCTGTCATGAAGTGGTTGAATAACTCAAGGATATCTTCGGGACGGTCGCGAAGAGGTGGTATCACAATTTTGACGACATTAATTCTGTAATAAAGATCCTTTCTGAAATTTCCTTTAGCCACCTCTTCTTCAAGATTCTTATTCGTTGCACAAATAATCCGGAAATCTACCGGAATTACCTTGTCATCACCAATTCGAGAAATTTTCTTATCTTGGAGTACCCGAAGCAGTGCTACTTGCTGCTCCAGCGGCATATCTCCTATTTCATCCAAAAAGAGAGTCCCCTGAGCAGCAAGTTCGAATTTTCCCGGTCTGCCTCCGCGTTTAGCCCCCGTAAATGCTCCGTCTGTATAACCGAATATTTCACTGGCGATCAACTCCCGAGGAATCGCGCCGCAATTAACCGCTACAAAAGGTCCCTTCCGTCGATTACTCCGGTTATGAATGGCTTGGGCTAAAACCTCTTTGCCTGTTCCACTTTCACCTTCTAATAAAATGTTCGTTTCACTAACAGCCGCCATGGATGCAATATGAATCACCCTTGCTATCTCCCGACTCTTCCCAATGACATCCTTAAAATGGAATACAGCTTGAGCACCACTAAAACGGTTTACCAGCTTCTGTACTTTTTCCATAGGACGAACCATTATCACAGCACCGGTTAAAACCCCATTATCGAGAATCGGTACTCCTGATGACAAACAGTGAATCCGCCCATCTGCGGTATCTACCATAACCTCCAGATCACTGAATGATTCTTGACGTCTTATGGTTCGCTCAACTCCCTGGGCATCCCGGCCAAAAATTTGTTTAATTTCTTTACCAAGCAACTCTGAAGAAGTTCTGCCAAAAATCTGGGTGGCAACCGGGTTGATTTGCTGAATAACCCCGTTCTCGTTAATGATCATGACTCCTTCGGACATCGTTTTGAAGATGTCGACCATTCGATTGTTGGCTACTATTAGCTGTTCATTTTTCTCCTGTAGCTCCATTAGGTCCATTATAGCCTCGACAGACGCAACAACCATCCCCAGGGTATGCGGGTGTGTCTCGTCAAGAGGACCTGACATATCCAGTATTCCGATTATTTCTCCTCGTTTATCAAAAATAGGACAAGCAGAACAGGTCCATGTTTGATGCTTCAAGCAATAATGTTCGGCACCTGAAATTTGAATAGGTCTTTTTAAAATAACTGCTGTACCAATGGCATTAGTACCAACAGATTCTTCAGTCCAATCTGCACCTTTCATAAAATGTAACTTTTGGGCCTTTTCCAGCATATTTTTATCTCCAAGGCTCTCCATAATAAAGCCTCTTTCATCCGCTAACATGACAATAAACCCTGACCCCTTCACAAACTCATATAGTTTTAACATAAAGGGCTTAGCTATATCAATAATGTCCTTTCGTTTCGTCAGCAAATTATTGAGTTCTGCTTGGTTCAAGATTCTAGAGGCTGTTCCATCGTAGGGATTGACACTTTTTTCATAACATCTTTGCCAGGATTCCATGATTTCCGGGACAACGGCAACGGCTATTTTCCTGGAGATTCCACTCCTAATAAATTGTTTCCACGCTATGCTTATTTCCGATGAAGAAGATTGAAACTTCGCTATCATTGTTCATTTCCCTCCATTATCCAAATCGGAATCCGCTACACAGACTAGGTTTGATCTCGACACACCTAAAGAAGCTTTGGACCTACGCGCTCAAACCTTATTTCTTTAATCAATTCCGAGACTCCCATTTCTTTAAGTAGGTGTTCCTTATTCTACTTCGAGGTAGAATCCCCCACTGAAGTCTCGATGTTCAGCTTTAGCGTAAGCGAGTTCACTGTTTTTCAGTAAACAAACCTCAGCATATCCAACCTCATATCAAGGCACAAAACATAAGCCTTCTTTTGTATGACTATATTATAACGCTAACTTTTCCATATTTTATGGCTATTAATAAATATTAGAAACAACACAAGTCCTAAGATATTCACTAATCACATAAACTACAATTTTTATGGTGTTTGGCGGCCTCCTTCAAGTGTGTGGGATCTGTACATTCTTCGAACAAGGAAAGTGAAGAAGGAATTATAAAGTCAAAGTAGAAAATTACATATTAAATGGGAAATAAGAACAGGAGGTGATTGGGAATCAACCGGAAAAGGTCTTGCCGGAACTCTTACGTCATTTAAAGCCCGGAGGCTGTCTGCTGATCGGACTCATCGCCGGCAGAAGTACCTGGAGCGAATACTATGAAGAGGCGGTTCGCAACAAGCCTACTTCTGTATTCGCCCATGCTGCTCTTTATAGCAAAGAGGAAATAAGTTGCCCTTATCAAGGAAATACACTGATTAAACTCCGATAGATCGGAGAGTATGATAAAACAACACTGCAAGAGGATCAAGTAGGTCCGGCGATGGGAAAGAACTGACCCGCAACGCTTATTGTTCCTTATTCATTGCTCTGGGAATTAAAATCTGACAGACCCATTTATACACAGCTCGTCGAACAAATCAAGCTGATGGTATTTTCCGGAGCTTATCCCCTGGGGTCCAGACTACCGTCAGTACGGGATATGGCACAAGAGGCCGAGGTAAATCCCAATACCATGCAGAGAGCTCTAGCGAAATTGGAAGAAGACGGCCTCATCATAACACACCGCACGAGCGGTCGGTCGATTACGGAGGATGCGCGTATGGTTGAAATGGCAAAAACCAAATTGGCTCAGGATCAGATCTTGGAGTTCCTAGGAAAAATGCAGTTGATGGGCTTTGAACAAAAGGAGATCTTAACCATTATTACCGATCTGGTCAAGGAGATGAAGAAATGAGCACTATTTTAGAATGTAACGCACTGACAAAAAAGTTTGGCGGCAAACAGCCTTATCTGCCATTGATCTAAAAATTGAGCGTGGGCAAATCGTAGGACTTCTCGGCCCTAACGGCAGCGGAAAAAGTACCCTCATCAAGCTGGCTAATGAGCTCTTGACCCCTACCAGCGGAAATATTCTCATTGGAGGCAAGAAACCGGGCATCGAGACCAAGAAAATTGTATCTTATCTACCTGAAAGGACTTATTTAAATGATTGGATGCGTGTCCACCAAATCATTGGACTTTTTTCCGATTTCTATGCTGATTTCAGACCAGAGAAAGCCTATGAAATGCTTAAAAGACTCAATATCAACGCTGATGAAAGATTCGTTTGATAAAATCGAAATCGCAATCAATCGTTTGAGCCATTAAAAAGGCATTCCTTCCTGGTCATTCATGGAATATCCATCTCTTCTAACATCACTCATTTTTAATGTGTCAACTTTTATGACAATATCCTTAAGTTTTTTAACTGCCCCGTAAGCTTCATTTAAGGAAAGCTTATCTCCTTTCCCGGAAATGACCCATAACGTTTTATATCCCCTGGGTATTGTCTGAAGCTTTTCTTCACCTTTACCATCTGTAAAATAGACCAACAAATTAACCTTATGATGATTGGCATATTCGAAAACCGGGGTAAATCGGGTGCCCCCTCTGATATTCAGGCGATCTTTGATATCCTTTACCGCTTTGACCTTATACACACGTCGGATTTCGTTGTCACATTCGATAATCGTAATTTCCTGATTATAGTTTTTAACGATAGCCAGGACTTCTTGAACGGCTTGATTGAATTCCTGATCACTAATACTGCCGCTGATATCCAGGGCCACAACGATTTTGGCTTGATGACTCCTAAGTTGACCTCTGATATCTAATCGATCGGGCTGTCTTCGATTTCTTCTGGTTATCGTCTTTTTCTGGTTACTTTCAACTGTCCCCATCAACTTCTTGAGATATAAGTTCCAGGGCAATTCCCCCCTGCTGTTTTTAAGGGAGGAGATCATGCTTTCTAAATAATTAGGAATGCTGCCTTTTTGGGCATTGTCGATAAATTTCTCCGTGAATTCTTGAAGTGTTTTTTCATCGATAGCACTGGAATCCTCCCAAATGTCATGGGTTTTTTCAGGATGATAAGCGGTTTCTATTATTTCGTCCGTATCACTTTCATTAGTTGCATCCTCATCTGCTTCCAGCAAGTCCAGGGCAGTTTGAATCTCTGCAGCATAATATTCAAAGGGTTTAAAGGGCAGGAGCTTTAAAGAGTAATTTAAATTGACCCATTCTAAGGTAACAGAATAGGGAGGCAGATAATCTAAATAGGTATTGACGACGATATTCATGGCCATATTGATAGCTAACGTGCTGTAACTACCCTTGAATTCTTTGGCTCTGATTAAATGCAGGGATAAGATATGGAGTATTTCGTGTTTAATGGTACTTTCCATTTGTTTGAGATTAAGGTTTAAAAAAATGATCGGATTAAAATAGATAACATACTTAGCTCCTATAAAATTTACTGCCGTAGGGCTGCTGATGTCCAAGCGTATTTCCCTGGACATTTGCAGCAAAAAATAGCCATAGAAATTATCTTTGTCTTCCATCAGACTTAAGCTGACTTTATCAACAAGGCTGAAAAACTCTTCTTTAAATTCCGGGGGTATATCCACCTTGGAATTGCCGGCTATGCGTTGGGCATGGAAAAAATTATTAAGAATAATATCTGTTTTTTCATAAAGCCTTTTGACCTGGTTAGCAAAAAAATTTTCCATAGCTGATCACCTGATTAAACGATAAGCAGCAAAATAGGATTCGATAAAGGCTTCATTTTCTATTGCCTGTTTGTATACTTCCGGATAACTGTGTTTAATATCCTTCATGATTCCTATCATTAAATCGACAGGATATAGTTTCAAAAACTCGATCAGCCTGTCGATATAAAAACTTGAATCATTATGATCATTTAATAGGTTTGCTGCTAAGTCTTTGAGAATATTCTTGGTGGCAAGATAAAGCCGGGTATGGCTTTCCTTTTTTAATCTTTCTCTGAGTGCTTCAGGAAGAGAATTTCCTGAAAATACATCCGCATAAGATATGAGCGAAGGATAATCGGATTCTATAAAGCTCACAAACTCTTCGGCTATTAATCGGCCGACATTTCCTTTGACAACATTTAAAAACACAAACCTGGGTATGGAATCTTTTTTCTCCTTATAAATTGTATAACTGCTGGAAATTCGCTCATAGCTTCTGGGCGTAGCTCGCAGATCATCTTCGTTGATCTTATGCAAATACTCGGGAAAGGTGGAGATAAACTCGATAACCTTTTGCTCGATTCCGGTTTCTATGGCCCAAGCGATCCACTGGTTATAATCAGGCTCCATAGACAACCAGACAAATCGATTTTCTTGGGCGGCATCCATATCCACAACCTGGTAATCAAAATCCGCACCATATTTACTGGAAGGATTCATAGCGGCTAATATTTTTACACCTTCAGGCAACCTATAGCCATTGATTTCTCTATTTAAGATTAAATTCATTAGTTCCTGCTGGACGGTATGTTCACAGCGATTGATCTCGTCGATAAATAACAGAACGGTTTTTCCTTGCGCTACTTCTTCATCGATTTCCCTGAGCTTATGATGAACGGCATAGACTGTCGCTTTCTTTTCAATCGGATCTGCTTTAGAATTAACGCCGACATAAGATTCGATCGTTGGCAGACCGCCGATTTCACCTTCTTTAAGGATATTTCCATTAATAACCATTAAAGTCCAATGATTTTCCTGAGCAAGTTCCTTAGCTAAAGCTGTTTTGCCGATGCCGCTTTCCCCAACGATTAAAGGGACTTCTCCGGTCGAGAGTACTAAGTCAACACTTTTTATGGTGTCTGTAAAATTCATGAAAGGTTCACTCCTATATCAGCTTCAGCTTTTCATCGACAGCTATTTTTTTCGCTTTTTTGCTGCCATATTGATCAATAAACATCATCTTGTCGATGGGCAGAATAGGGCTATTTTTATCGATACTACTGCAATTTAAAAAATCTCGCACATATTTTTCTTCAACATCCTCCTTGGATAAGGATTCCTTTAAGACTGGTTCTAATTCCGCTTGAGATATTTCTTCTTGAGGTATTTCTTTCAGAAGATATTTGATCACTAAAATATTGACTTGCAAAAATTCCAAGATTTTATGTTTGTCTAAATCCTTGATAAGAGTAATAGCCCGCTCATTATTCCTGACCGCCAGAAGCTCTGCCTCATGGGAAGGAGAATCTATATATTTTAAGGCTTCATAACTAATATTCACAGCCTCTTCCTGGACACGTGGGCCAGGTTCTTTGATAAATTTTATGGAATCGTAATTTTTTCCCACAGCTAATAATTGCAGTTCCTCACTAGGATTGTGAACATACTTAATAGCCCAGCCGGCTTGCTTGATCGCTGATTTGATTAACTGATCCTGGGGATTTTTAATATACTCTAAGTTAACCCAGCTATCATTGATCGCTTTGATCATCATATCTTCGGTAGGGTTATTTATAAATTGAATTGCTCGGCCATTATTGTTGATAGCTAATTCCTGCATCTCTTGGGTTGGATTCTCGATGTATTAGCTAAAAATGATACTGTTTCAGCAGTTTATAGTAACGGAAGTGCCCAATTCAATATTATCCAGGGTTATTTTAGTGGAGGGGATGTTCCTGTAGGCCCTGAAGGCACTTCTCATGGCAATGTTGAGATCGCTGGGGTTCAAGGGAAATGGGTTAAAGGAAGCTGTAATGTTGTTGAAGAACCATCAGTCGAAAATAAGGGATTAAAGGAATGGAGAGGAAACGCCTTAAACCTTGGTTAGTATAAAAACGATCTTGGTTACACTATAATAGCAAATGGTGTTGAGCTTGATGATATAGTAGCAGTAGCGAATTCAATGAAATAATAGACTTTTAAAGAACAAGGGCTGTTGCGAATTTATTAATTCGTTGACAGCTCTTTATATATTGAAAACGTATATGAATTCTCTATCCGTTATATTGAAACCGACTTTATGGGCCAAATTATGTTTTAGTTATGCTCGGGTCGAAAAAGCCTCTGAAGGTTAAATTTTCGAGGATCTTCATATAAAATTCAGCAAATCCCACACCCTTGAAGGAGGCCGCCAAGCAACATAAACATTGTTATTTAGGTGATTAGTAAACATCCTAAGATTTTTTGTCGATATAAATATTTTCATAAAAATATAAAATGTGGCAAAGTTAGCGTTATAATATACTCATACAAAGGCGAAGGCATATGTTTTGTGCATTGATACGGGTTGGATAAGCTGAGGTTTGTTTACTGAAAAATAATTAAAGAAATAAGGTAGAGCACGTAGGTGCCAAAGCTTCTTTTGATGTTAAGGATACCTTGATTATTTAGTGCGAATGTATAGTGAACATAAAATTGCCGGGATATTCGCACCGCGAAATGATAGGGATTTTGATGAAAAGTGGCGATAATAGTGGGTCTACAAGGTGGTTTGTGGTAAGATATAGAAGGAAACTAATAAAAACCGTTTACAGAAGATAGGTTTTTATTAGTTTTGCTGTCGCTCCCTACACGGGAGCGTGGATTGAAATGTGTCTATGGTATGTGAGTAGATTGTCGAAAACAAAGTCGCTCCCTACACGGGAGCGTGGATTGAAATTTACCCTGCCATTTTCAAGAGTCTGGACCTCTACCGAGTCGCTCCCTACACGGGAGCGTGGATTGAAATCTGACGGCCGTTGGCGTCTTCCCATCGATGTACGGTCGCTCCCTACACGGGAGCGTGGATTGAAATCTGTCTTATACATCTGTAGCTTTACGCTGTAATCGTCGCTCCCTACACGGGAGCGTGGATTGAAATTTTTGTTTCAATTGCCCATTTTATTGTATATAAAGTCGCTCCCTACACGGGAGCGTGGATTGAAATCTTGAAGAGGCAGAAGAAACCAAAAAGAAGAACGAAGTCGCTCCCTACACGGGAGCGTGGATTGAAATTCCTGCGCGCCTTGTACTCGTTGTACTGTTGGGTCGCTCCCTACACGGGAGCGTGGATTGAAATAGGTCAGGCAAAGCGTGGAAAAAGGTTATAAATTCACTCCTTTTGCGATTTTTCAACCACCCTATCTCATCCGACGTATACCTACCTCAGTTGATTTATGACCGCAAACAATCACTTTAGAAATATGGCTGTCACCATACAGATCGTTTGACCTCTTCGCCCCCTTAAAGCCTATTTTTAAAAGTAGAGTGATTTGGCAAAAATCAGCATTATGTCCCGCAACTCCCGCTGTTTACAAATAAGAGAGCGACTAATTGCTCTCTTATTTGTGCTATTGTCCGTCATGAATATCGGAAATTTTTCTTGAATCTAAAATTTTATAATAGTAAAAGGACTAGCTCACAGAACAAAATAGTTTCTGCTTTGAGCCAGTCCCTTATTTTCACTCGCCTTTTGAATACTATGGAAACACTACTTTCCAGCTTTGACCACTGTCATCAGTCCTTATGAGATGAGAGATACCTGAGACTGAATCCAGTATATATCCTTCATTAGGATCTATAAAGAACGGTTTGGACATAAACTTTCATCTATCGGACGCCCAGCATATCGTTCCCAATGCTGTCCCCCATGTAACTTTAAGTCCTATCCTTAGGAACCGGCACTTTGATAGCGATTTAACCCCAGCATCCAAAGTCGAAAACAGAGCCAAAAGAAAACAGCTCCCACCAAGATACTGAAGAAGCCCCAGCAGGGCGGATAGATACCACTCGTTTTCCCTAACAGAAGCAGGGACGGCAGGTAGTTGACGAAGGCAAAGGGCAGAACGAAAGTTACCAGAAGCTGCACAACCCGCGGATAGATGGAAAGCGGGTAGTTCATGAGGTTTTTGGCCGGCCACATGACGACCCAATAAACTTGCTCCGAACGCGTGGTCCAAAAGGCCAGTGCCGAGATCGCAATCAAAAGCCCTCCCTGAATGAGAGTCCCTCCAATCACAGCTCCCAAGAAAACAAGCCACTGCCAGACATTCCAGTGAAGATTCAGTTTGCTGTAGGCTATCACCATCGCAACAATACTAAAAAGGAATTGACCAAAAGCACCTACGTCAAACTTCATCGCCATAAAGTGAAAAAAAGGATGGATTGGTCGGACCAAAAACCGGTCAAAGGTCCCTTGAACGATAAATTGATCCAAGGTCCGAAAATGGAAGAAAAAAACGACGCAAACTCCCCAGGATAACACCGAAAGGGCGAACAGAAAGAGAAGTTCCCAGAAGCTCCAGCCCTCAATGGCCCCAAAGGAATAGAGCAAGACCCACATCGTAATAGCCGTTCCGGCATAGGTCATGGCCCACCCTAAAATATTCATGACAAAGGCATAACGATATTGGAGTTGAGTTCGAATGCTGACTCCAATCATATAAAAGTACATTCTTATTCCTCTTAGCCAGGACTGAAACATGAATTACCCTCCCTGAATGACAATTTTCATGGACGCCTTAGCCCAAACATAACGAAGTAGGGCATAACACACAACAAGCCAGATGACCTGGGTAAAGAGCGCCATCAGCAAGGCTTGTCCCCTTAATTGTCCTACAAAAATGGAATTGGGCACAAAGTAAATTCCTTGAAAAGGTAAGTAAAGAGCTACCTGTTCCAGCCAATTTGGGAAAAACCAGAGAGGAACCACCGAGCCTGAGAATAAGGAGATTGAGAAATAGAAAATATCCTCTACGCCTCCGGTTTCGACCAACCAAAAGGTAAACAAACCGAAGGTCAGCTCGATACAATAACGGATGAAATAACCTAATATTGCTGAAACGATAAACAAAACCCCCTGGGAAAGGGTTGTGGGCGCCGCGGGGCTAATGATCAGAAAAATAACGGTATAAAGAGGTAAGACGGCCGTCAGGAAGTAAAAAAAGATACCCCCGAGATCGGTATAGAACATACGCCAAGGATAATCATAGGGTCTGAGCATCTCCATAGCGATATCCCCGCTCCTTACCCGTTCCTGAATTTCCCACAAGGGAGTCCCTGCACCGTGGATTCCCTGAAGGGCCTGGCTTATTAAAATGTAGCTTAACATTGAATGGAAACTGACGCTTTCTACTGATCCTTTTCCCTGATAGAGCGCATACCAAACAAACCCCCACATGCAGAGCGCCACTATATTTCCCAGAATTCTTGTCCAGGCATCAAAGCGATACGCCGCTGCCCTTTGAAAGGATTTACGAGTAAACGCCCCATACATCCTTAATGTTCCGACCATGTTCCACCATCACCACCAATATATCTTAGGGGAATCCACTTACCTTATTTTGACCTACTCAGGATTAAATAGCAAATGTTCAATTATTGTTCATTTTTTGTTGCTAAAATCTCATAGCGATAAGTGGTTATGCAATCATCTCCGAAAGGATACCTGAGTTTACACTCTGCGGACAAGCTGTTGAGGATTTGAAATATTTCATCTCTGCTGATTTGGTCAGTTCCCATCCTGTCGAACCACAAAGGCAATTCATATTGTTCTTTATAAAAAGATGTGTGATCTATTGTCAAAGGCAGATCTTTTAATAACTGACCCCATAAGCGTGGCGAATAAGAACACTGATGAGAACTATCTCTAAGTAACTCAATTCGATTCATTTCTTTTTCCGCTTCCTCCCCATCAATAACCGAACAATCGAGAATGTAAAATTTACCCCCAGGCTTTAATACCCTACACATTTCTCGCAGTGCCTTATGGACATCAAAAAAATGATGGACCGCAAACCTTGAGGCAACGATGTCAAACTGGCAGTCGGAAATACTTAAGTTGTGTACGTCTTCTGCCCTAAATATAATATTGCTTATGGCCTCTTGACTTGACGCAATCTTGGCCTCTGCCAACATTTCCGGGGTAATGTCCAGCGCAACCACCTGCTTGACGTTTTTGGCCAACGCGATGGCGGTATGCCCGCCTCCTGTCGCAACATCTAAAGCAATATCGTCCGATGCAGGCTTAATAAGATTAATCATTCTTTCCAGATCTGCCGGATTACCGTGAGTTGAACTCAATCTATATTCCGAAGCCCTTTGCCCAAAGTTTTTCCGCACTTCATTCTGATTGCTCATGCTATTTCCTCCTCAACCGTTGTACCGCCGAAATCCATAGCTTTATAACTCGCCCCATCAGCTCCGATATCGCCAATGATTCTAAGAATTAGATCTTTCGAAAATATGTCTTCTGGCAAATTGCCGTTTATGTTAAACTTAAGAGTAAGAGGAACCTTTGATACTGATCAGGTAATTCCTCCACAGTATTTGTTACTTCCGACAGTTGAAGAAATGAAGCGGTATACTTCGAACTGCTGGCTAAAGGTTTTGTTCGGCGGTAAACGTATAATAACATTCAATTATAATAATATCTAATAGTTTTCTATGAATAAAGAGTATAGCTATTTCACTATATCTTTAATGTGGAGGAACCGTATGGAAACAAGAAATCTCTATTATGTTTTATGTGTCGCTGAGCATAAGAGTATCTCCAAAGCTGCTGAAAAACTGTTTATTACACAGCCTACTCTCAGTCAACACCTACAAAAATTAGAAAAAAAATTAGGTGTCATCCTTTTTGATAGAACGATGACACCCTTGACGCTGACTTATGCAGGAGAGTTCTTTGTCGAAATAGCCTCCAAAATATTAGAATTAGAAAAACAGTTAATTCAAGAGATGGAATATATCAATGATTCCTGTAAAGGAAGACTTACTATTGGTATTTCTACTATACATGGAACGTCTATTCTCCCGATTATCCTGCCCAAGTATAAAGAATTATTTCCGGGCATTGAAATAACGCTTGTTGAAGAAAATGCCCTTAAACTTCACGATTTAACAGAACAGGGAAAAATTGATATTACAATTACTAATCTCCCAATCGAAAATGAACAGCTAACCTCGGAACCCTTAACCTTAGATGAGATTATTATAGCAATCCCGGAAATTTTTCTTCCCTCCAACTTTAATCACGAAAAATATCAGGCTTTCGAAAAATTAGAGCATCATAAAATTGAACTTTCACAGCTTAAAGATTGTCCTTTTCTCCTCTTAAAACAGGGGCATCGGGTCCGACAAATTTCAGATACCCTTTTTCAAGCTGAAGGGTTTAAACCTAAAATTATTATGGAAAGCATCAACATCGAAACCTTATATCGACTGACAATAACCAATATGGGAATTACTTTCCTGCCTAAAAGGCTTATTCTCCAATGGAATAAGGCTTTTGAGAATTTACAACAATACCCCCTCTATTTGTTTTCGTTGTCTAATTCTATTGCTAATTACGGTATGGTTGCCATCTATAACAAATATAGGTCTTTGTCTATAGCTGCTAGAAAATTCATTGCCCTCATAAAAGAAATACGCTGATTAAGCACAGGATACTCGCTTAAGGGGCGCAAAGCCCCCCACGCTGTCCAATAAAATAAGGTTTTTCTTCAATTTAAATCAATGGACTTTTTTCACCCTTATAATAAATAACGAGCCGATGGAGCGCTCTCGTACAGGCAATGTACAGTAATTTTTTATCAAAATCACTAGCATAGTTCTTCTTATTGACATCGTAAACGATCACAACGTCAAATTCTAATCCCTTCGCCATATAAGACGGAATGACCAAGGCACCTTTTATAACTTCTCCGCCCCGTGGTTTAATAAGGGTAATTTGCACTGACCTTTTCAACTGACAATACACCTTTTCTGCATCAGTTTGAGTTTTACATATTACGGCTATGGATTCATACCCTTGCTCTGTATAATCAGCAATATTCCCGATGATAGCCTCATCAAGCGACTCAGATGTTTCTTGATGGAGAACCAAGGGTTCTTCGCCATGCCGTTCGATCGAATAATAATTTAGGTTGGCACCTTCACCCAGAAGCTTCTGCGTGAAGGCGTTGATTTGACGAGTTGATCTATACCCTTTATCTAAGGACAGCTTAACCGTCTTACGTTTATTGAGTATCTCAGAAATATCATTATAGAGTGAACTGTCTATCGTCTTTTCTATCGTCTGCTGAATGTCTCCCAGGACCGTATAAGTTGCATTCCTGTACAAAAGCTTAAAAACTTCATATTGCAGGGGAGCATAGTCCTGGACTTCATCAATGACTACATGTTTAATCTCGGAAAACAAATCATTTCCTTCAATTTTCAACTTAAGATAAAGAAGTGGAGCATAATCTTCATAGAACACTTGCCCCTTGCGCAGGTTTTGTTGGGTTGTTGTAATGATTTCTTCAATATTCTCCGGAAGTTCCAGACCTTGAGACAGCTTAACCAAAAGCCCACGCTTATTGAAAAGCAGTTCATACAACTGACTATAATCAACGTTCGTAAATCTTTGGATTTGTTCCCGAAATGCCTTGGCTTGTTTAATAGCTAATAATCGGCTGAATGACTTTATCTCAAATTCATGCCCTTCACTTTTGGCGACAATCTTTTCTAATCGTTTGAGTCTATTTTTCTGTAAGGGGTGGACCTTTTCCAAGATGGACTTTTCGATTATTTTGAGCTGTTTTGCCATCGGAATACCAATTTCATTGTGCAAAAAACGGTTCTTTAGCTGTTGCCTCGTCGCAAGAATCGTTCCGTTATAATATACATCCTCAAAGACAATAAGACGATGCGCATAATGCCATAATAGTCTATCAAGAATTTGCTTAAAGTACCTCGAACCTTTGAAATCGATGCTTTGCCGCCTTTGGTCTCCTTCGACTTTCGCATGGGAATGTATCAATGTTTCAAGCTGCATATCCCTAGTTTCTTCACCAAACCGACCTTTAAAAGCATCCACGACTAGATCATCGAAAATGCTTTGTCTTACGTTTTCTTCTCCGAGTTCGGGGAGGACACTTGAAATATAGTGACTAAAAACGGAGTTAGGGGAAATAATAATGACATTATTAGACTGCAGATTGGAATTAAGACCTTCATAAAGGAGGAAAGCAATCCTATGCAGGGCAATCGATGTTTTACCGCTCCCCGCTACACCTTGTACGATTAAAAGCTCATGCTCCCTATCCCTAATGATTATATCTTGTTCCTTTTGAATAGTTTCTATAATATTTTTCATTTTGGCGGAGGTATTATGACTTAATACTTCCTGCAGTATGTCGTCGGTAATCCTGACATTACAATCAAAGAAGTATTTAAGCTTAGAATTTCGAATTTGATACTGCCTTTTCAAGGAAACATCTCCCCGACTAATCCCTATCGGAGTGTCATACATTGCTTCGCCTAGTTCATACCTATAAAATATGCTTGAAATGGGCGCGCGCCAGTCATAAACGTATACTTGACCAGTGTTCCTATCCATTAAATTGTAAAGTCCAATGTAGATTTTTTCTTTTTCCCTAAAACCCTTTTCCCTAAAGTCAAACCGGCCAAAGTAAGGAGAGCTTACCATTTTCTTGAGTTTCGTAATACGCCGTGAATTTGTATTGTAATTTGAGATTTGATTATTAATCTGCGAATGATATAGGTTCATATCAACAAGACTCTCAAAGTCGCTCGAAACATGAACAGTGTTCTCATACATATCCTTTCTAGCGGCAATTAAATCATTTTTTTTCTCTACTAAATCGTCCGCTTCCCTTTCCACCTCTTCGTTAATAAAAGCTATTGTTTTACTAAGATACACAATTTCCTCTTGATAATTTTCATGATAAATGTCCATTGGATCACACTCCTAAATTAAGAATCTAAAAAACAGACTTGACATTTGTATAGTCTTTGTGATATAATTCAATCAGTAAAAAAATTAAAATGTGGTTTTGTGGTCTATTTTTTATTATATACTATAGGCGTCCCCAAGTATAGCAGATAATTATGAATATCTGATCAGTTTTATTTTTTTTCTTTAATTTGAGCTTAAAATACATAAAAAACCAGCTTTGAAATGAAATGCTCTCCTGTCAAGCTGGACAGATATATTATCTAGGATGTTTAGGTCCGATTTCGATCTTCTATCGAAATCGGACTTTTTTAGGTTCTTCTGTAAACTTCTCGTGTTATTAAAATCCATATTCAACAATTGCTTGTTTCAATTCTGCATAGGATACCGCTAATCCATGAGGTTTCTTATGCCCTTGCTACTTATCAACTCCAAAATAGAACCTCCCATTTCCTTTCCTCTACCCTCATCCTACATTTCAACTCAAAAACAAAATGCGTTGGTGTGAGAATTTCTATCCTCTCACCAACGCATTAAATATTTGTTCAATGAGCAGCGGCCAACCTCTTCAGCTGACCCGCAAGGTAGATGCCGAGGTCGATACTGATTGCGCTGTTCAGCATGGACTCTATGGAAGGATCGTAGAGGATGGTGGCATTGGCCCGGACTTCCTCATCCCCTTCCCAGACTATAACACACAAGGGGATTTCAGGAAACGCCCTAAAAACTACAGAGGCATCGCCGAAGGGACCTGCTTGACCGCCCAAAGAGCGTGCTACCGTCTTTAACTGGCTGGACTGATGTCCGAAAGCCTCAATCAATACTGAAATAGCCGTTTTATGAAACGCAGAATAGAAGATCATTCCGCCCGGTATTTCTTTAATGCTCACCCAACTCGGGGCGGATTCCGGCAACGGTTGCGCATAGGCTAGATAATTCAGGATAATAATCGTTGCCACTACATCGGGAACCTGTCCGTCTGCTTTCCGGCTGATTGTCTCTTTATCGCTATCCAGGATATACTCCTCGTTAAAGAATCTCACAACGAACTGGCGGGTATCGCTGCTATAAGAAACAGCACGAACCACCGTTATCTCTTCAGGATCGCGTTTCTTAATATCCTGCCAGAATTTATCATAAACAATACGGTAATTGGATTCGCTATCTATTCCCTCGTCGCCCATTTTCCGTTCACATCCTTATCTTGAGCCGATTTAGCCTATGCATGAACTTGCCACCACTGATAGTATATTTCGATACTGAGGTTATTTATTTGAGACATTGATAATTGCAGGCCTCCATTTTCTAAAAAGACACACCTATAATTGTAAAGGATGGGCCCAAAAAAGGGAGATCTGATTTTAAATTAATTTGAATTTGATTCGATACATTCAGGGTTTTATCGATAAATATCTTAATTCCTTGATGTTGATACTCATCATAGAATTTTGTACTTTTAGTTTTGTTGCCAGTCTCTGACCAGAGTCTGCTAATGCAACCATTTCAATTGTAGCCGACTTCTTTTTTAATAATCAAATTCCCTCCCTTTTTTTCAATAATATTTCTGGCTTTGTCCTCAAGAATAAATTCCATCCACTGTTCCTCCTTAATCCACTGTTTTGTAATTATTTGTTATTACTTATCTCATTATCTCATTATCCGCCACCTTCGCAAGAAACCTAGCTATAGTGCGGATTTTAGGATTCCTCCTAATCTTTACAAGCTATTATATTAGGCTGAATACCTGAACCGGAGAGTGTTTTATAGATACTTTGTCGGAATCGGTTTTATTGGTATTCTGATTCATAAACTGCCTAGGGAATACAATAAATAATTTCTTTAGTGCACTCGGTGTTTGGTTAAAAAAATATACTTATCACAGCTTGGATAAAGACTTTTATATCATCAAGATTTTCCTGCAAAATTCGATAAATCTCAGAGTCATCTATCTCTTGATATAGGTGCACAATTCGATTGCGGAATTTCACCATTTGCACTAAAGAGAGTTCTTTATCCTTATCCAATATCCCATGCTTTATTAATAGCTTGACCGCTTCTACAGATGTGCTGGGGATTCCCCAGCGCTCTCTTGCTACTACATGATTAGAAACCATCTATTATGGCCTCAATACAAACTTGTAGGTTATACTTCGCTGCATCAACCGCCTGAAAGCTAGCCAAAAAGTCCTGACGTTCCAGAAGTTTTAACGTCTCTAAATTACGCAACTTGAGATCTATGAAAGAAAGTTTCCGCTGTATAATATCCTTATCCACCATGTTTGTATTCCTCCTTAAGAGCCAGCTCATAATCTCGAGCGAATATTGCATACTTAACAGCGTAGTCCGGATAGATCTTTAGCACATATTCAATAAAATCACTATGTTTTACATAGTCTCCTTCGTAGATAAGTATCCCTTCCTGAAGTGCGCGGAACTGTAAAGCGATAGGAGCACGATTCAAATTTACTAAATCTATTCGATCATGCCCAACATGAACGCTTAAGGCTCCATCGAGAGCCAATTCTTCAGATAATGTAACTGGTCGAGTAAAAACCACTCCCAAATCGATATCACTCTGCAGATGTTCAAACTCAGTTCCAAATGACCCAAATAAATAAACAGTAGCTATTTCATCCCGCGCCTGAAAAAAATCTTTCCAAGATTGTAGCTCCATGGGCAACTTTCGCATAGACAATCCCCCCTTGTCCCATTATATCATGTCAAATACGTACAAAGAAGGTATATGGAAATATTTTCCTAAGATATACTGATCATAAAATTCTCATCGACTTGTTTAGGGGAATTGTAGCCAGTTACTTTGCCAACCAGTACATCCTGCACTGTGACAGTAGCTGCACCTTAAACGAATTGATACTTTGGCAACTTAACCTTCGATATCATAACCTTGGGTCAACCGGTTCAGCCTCTAAAGCCAGCGTTGCCAACACACATTCATGAATTCGACTGAGCGGTTCCTGACTTACAAAGCGTTTGACCCCTTCCACTCCTAAGGCAAATTCCATTAAAGCATGGCGTTGTTTACGTTTAACACTTCGCTGCTTTAAGCGAACCAGATTCTCAAATCCAGGAAGCAACATCCCAGCCATTCACCTTGGCCAACTCAAGTTTTTCTAAAAGCTTCTTGCGATCCAGGAGGGCGACTTCCGAAACATGAGCGTATTGAGAGCTAATGAGTTCTTTGGCCTTTAAATTCCAGGGCAAGATTTCCGCATCCAACAGCACGAAATCCGTGTTGTACTTAGCGAAGTATTGTCCTTGATTCAAATCCGTATTCAGTTGCTTGATAATCTTCCGGGATAATTCCTGATCAAAAAATCCTCGGCCCGTCCTGGTATAAATGGTTCCCAACATAGGGCTTCCGACATATCCGACTGCAGCTTCCTCATCTTTAAACAGCAGCAGAATCCCCCTGCTGCCCATATGTTTCTTCTCGACAACCATGGTTGTTATCCCCTGATTCCGATAATACTTAAAAGCCTCTTGCGGATGTTCAAAGTAATTATCCAATGAGGATGGCTCAGGTGCCGGACTCATAGTTGGTGGAATATAGAGTAACTCCTCGATCGGGACAGTATAGTGAGAAATATTTTCAATCGCCGCTTTCACATAATCCACCTGAATTTTTATTTCCCCATAGTCTTCGGCCATAACGGAATAACCCTGGAGAAAGCTCTGGATATTGGGAGGGTTGAACCGTTCTTTTTTCCACTCCTGCAAGAAGCTCTCCGGATCTTTGGCATAGTCTTTCTGAGCCTCAACCGCCACAAACTTCTTTTCCGGATAACGATAGGCCGTTAACCTACCACCGAAAACGACGCCCTGATCAATATTGATCGTATTATTGATAACCATCGGTTGAGGCCTGGGGTCATGCCCCCAAACAATCGTTTCTCCCGATCTATGATTGACAAACCAATCTTTGCGGACTGGCTTTCCGTTTTCCTCGAAACCCTCCGTATCCCCATACCGACAAAAGTCACTGATTCGTTTCGATTCTTTGCCAATATAGTGGTCTCTTATTCCGGCATGAGTTGCCACAACCACCCCGACACCATTGTTAGTAAAAACCAGGTTGGAAGGTGCGCTCAGCAAAAGATTCCCAGCCTTTTCTTTCAACTCTTCTGCGGCTGCTTGACCGTGTTCTCTTTCATAATGGTCAAACTCGGCTGCCATTAGCTCATCTCCATGGGCTAACTCGACCTTTTGACCGGACAGCCAGCGAGCAATCTTCCAGCCGTGGTTACTATCAACCATAAAAGCCAAGCCTTTTTCCACATGTTTGATAAAAAATTTTAGACAGTCAATACTATTGGGGCCTCTGGAAAGGACATCCCCTACCGACACTGGTTTGCGGCCCTCGGGATGAGTGTATAGCCCCTCGTCATCCGACCGATACCCCAATTTCTCAAGCAAGACCACAAATTCGCTATAGCAGCCATGAATATCCCCAATAAAATCAAGTCCGGCCCCAACCTCTTGGAGCAAGCGGTTGGTTGAGCGCCTAAAAATCGCCTCTTCTAATTCCACTTCATTCAAACTATAAGAACCGGAAAACCCTTCCGTCTTTAATGAACGAAGATTACTCTTAAAGGCTCTGACTTGCTGTTTGATGCGCTGACGTCCTCTAGGCTGCACCCTTAGCTCATCCCGCTCGAACAATAATTGATCATCGATATCTAAGGCAATAGCCATGACCTGAACGTGCCGGCGACGGGCTAAATCAATGTACTTCTTCCGATCTTCCGGCCAAAGATGAGTCGCATCCACTACAGTAAGTTTACCTAAACTGCAACGAGATTCCAGGAGATAATTCATCGCCTCAAACGCTTTTTGAGAAATCAACTGATATTCTGCAAAAAGTACGTCTTGCTCATCTTTCGGACGTTTATTAAGTTCAATAAATTCTGTATCAGCAACTAAGACTCTAAATTGATCCGAACTAATAATTTCTGAGCGCAATAAGATCCCCTGCTCAAGCAGCCGATTGAGCAAGGTCGTTTTGCCGCTGTTTGACGGACCTACCAATATTACGATTCCGGCATGGGGAAATCTGATTTCTTTACTCATTCTCTATCCCACCTTGTCTCGTGAAGATAGCTATTTGAGAAGGGTATCCATACCCTTCCGCTTCCTCGCCAATACCGTCCAATTGAATATCGTAAGCATAGTTTTTTGCCCAAGTATCTGTCCACTCCGAAAATTCAGTCCGAGTCCACTCAAACCGATGGTCCTTATGACGAAGCTCCTCATCCATTTGATAAACCGTGTTATATTCCACATTCGGGGTTGTAATCAGCAAAACATTGGGCTTGTAGCTGCCCAAGATCGTGTCCATGACTCTCGGCAAGCGACGCTCATCAATATGCTCAATCACTTCATTGAGAATCATGACATCTTTACCTCGCAATTGCTCATCATAGTAAAACAACGAACCCCAAATGGGGGTCGGCGAAATAAAGTCATCCTTGCGACTCGCTTCGGCGAAGCGTTTGAGGGCGCGAAGCTGCTCCTTCTCCGTAGGCTCCACCGCCAAAATCTCTTTGACACCCGGTATAAAGCCAAGTCGTACCGACAACTTACCTTCCCCGGCTCCGAAGTCAACAATACTTTCTCTAGCCGCTAAATTTTCAACAATCTTAACGACTTTTTGATAGCGCAGCTCATTTAATCTGACAACCGGTTGGGATCTTAAAATGGGTTCTGGCGTCAGAGCTTCAATATTAGTATCAGCTTGATCTTTGAAGCGTAAGTCAGGATAGAGCTATTAAATTTTCTAAGCTGTGCAATGCTGTTTCTCCCATTAGCTTATATCCGGCAATACTGGGATGGACTTCATCGACATAAAGTCTTGCCGCCTCGTTTACTTGAATAGCTGTGAAAAATGGCAGCCAAAAATCGATGGACATAATATTGTCTTCTTTGTTTATATAATCTTTTAGCCAATTCCGATATTGAGCCATTAACTTTTCTTCAGTTGGCAACAAGAATGGTATAGGTAGACCAAGGATTGGAATGATCCCTTGATATCGACTCATTTCTACCATTGCCTTAAAGTTATCACTTACTTTCCCCAGAGAAAAACCAGAAGAGGCGTCATTAGCCCCTCCCAGAATTATCACGTGTGTAGGGTTCTCTGAAAACACGTCCCGCTTAAAGCGAGCCCGCATCTCTTGCGTTAGATCCCCACATATTCCACGATTCACTATTTCTAATTTAAGTTCCTTAGCCACATATGATACCCATGAATCATCATGGCTAAAAGGATATCCCTCTGTAATCGAATCACCTATAGCAACCATCTTCATTCAAATCATCCTCTTTCAGGAATCTTCAGGAATGTTCGACACTTTATTTAAATGCAACTCAATTTTGAATGGAAGCCAAAGTTTCTTACCAAGGAAAACATCCTATATGTTAACCATAAGCCAGACTCCTGGTCCTTATCGCAATTTCCATCCTACTCATGCCAAACTTTAAAGGTTCTGTCATATTTTTTAGCATAATCGTGAGCATTGGAGATGGCATATCCCATAATCGTTGTTGTTGCCGGAATCGTATCGGGATCATCCACTATAGTTGTTGCAGCTGAGCTGATTATTATGCCGGTTAACCTTTCGCAACGCTCAAAAGCCTTGCTGCCGATACTTGCTACGCTTGGCGGCATACTAATTTTAGTTAACCTTGAACAACCGGGAAAAGTGGAATTGCCGATATATAGTGACCGTTACATTACTTTGACGTCAGAACTTTCTTAATCATTTCTATAAATCATAGTAATTTCCTGCCAGGTTTTAAGATTAATGTCTTAAGTCCATACAAAAGGGCGCCTGTCAGTCTTCAACTCTAATTGGCGCCCAAAATATTTTCTTACCAATAAAATACGGAACTGAATCAACATTCCTCGTCCCAACTCACATGACCAAGGACAGCTAGGCAAACTGCCTTAAGAATTCTGATCCTGGATGCATTTGCGGCCAAGCTTTTTGACACAGCCATTACAACTGTTGCACCTTGTCCGCTCGGAATGTTCTTTTTGATACCGATTGACAAGATCTGGTTCTGAAATAAAGGGTCTGGACATTCCGAAGTAGCCTATGCTGGTCGTATTGAGAAGTTGTTCCATTTGGCGGAAGTCCCGGTTTCCTCCTGTCAGAATGACCGCAATCTGATTTTCTTTGGCGATTTCCGCTGCTTCATCTTTAAAATAGGTTTCCTTGTCACTCGCTAGGGCCATCCAACTCCCGCTGACTTCAATGGCATCTGCGCCGAGTTTTGTTAACTTTCGGCAGACATACCGAAAATCGTCAGGACTTAATCCGCCTTCAATGCCATCCTGGCAGTTGAGCTTGAGCCATATGGGATATTCCCTGCCGACAGCTTCTCGTACTGCCGAATAGGTTTCGAGGGTCATCCTCGCCCTGTTTTCAATCGGACCTCCGTAGAGATCAGTTCGGCGATTGTAATAAGGAGTAATAAACTGGCTGAGCAGGAAGCCATGCGCGGCGTGAAGCTCAATCCCGTCAAAGCCGGCTTTTTGCGCCCGCACCGCGGCTTGGGCAAACTTATCTTGAATGGCTTTAATTTCGGCAAGATCCATTTCCTTCGGCGTAATCCCGTTATTCAGATTTGCCACAGCGCTCGGTCCGAGCACGGTTCGTCCACCGGTTTCGCCCATGACGTAAGAACCGATATAGACCAACTGAAGAATTAGTTTAGCACCCTGCGCATGGACAAGGTCGGTCAGCCTTTTATATTCCTCCACAAAGGAATCCGCATACATTGCCGGCAAAGGAAAGGAGCCTTCCGCTTCATCCACCAATGTAAAACTCGTGATGATGGTTCCTACCCCGCCTTTGGCAAGGCTTTCATTGACTTCGAGCATGGTTTCGGTCAAATGTCCGCCAATCGCCTGATCCGCCGTAGCGGCACGTATAAAGCGATTCTTGAGGGTCATGCCCCCTATTTTAGTGGTGTCCAGCAATGTTTTCATATTCTTTACTCCTTTTTCAAATTATACTCACTCTACGCGATCAGAGATTTACAAACTTTGTCGCAATCTTCTCGCTGAATGCCCTATCATGCTCTACAAACAAAATAGTCGGTTGGTATTCAAGCAATAGCTCTTCGATTTGGATACGGGAAAGTATATCAAGATAGTTGAGTGGTTCATCCCAAATGAATAGATGCGTTTGTTCGCAAAGACTCTTGGCAATCAGTACCTTTTTCTTTTGGCCACCGCTAAAGGTTGCCATATCCTTCTCAAATTGAACTCTGGAAAAACCGAGCTTTCTTAAAATAGCTTTAAAAAGGCTTTCTTCAATCTCCTTGTTTAGAGCATAGTCCGTTAAATTGCCCAGTAGATGCGATGTATCCTGTGAAACATAAGATATTTTAAGCTGACTACCTTTCCGAAAAGTGCCGGTATAGTTTATATTTTCACCATACATAAGTTTGATAATACTTGATTTTCCAGAGCCGTTTTTACCAATAAGCGCAATTCGGTCACCTTGCTCAATCGTAAAACCTATCTCTTGGCAAATCATCATTTCATCATAATAAATCGAAACATTTTCAAGTTCAACAAGTTGATTTTTATGGTAAGCAAGTTGCGAGATCTTCAGAGTGTCGGAGTCTTCAATATTTTTAAGAAGTTTAGACTTTTCATCAAGAGCAGATTGCTGTCTGGTTTCGATGGACTTAGAGCGTTTCATCATTTTAGCGGCCTTATGACCCACATAACCTTTATCCAGCTTGGAACCGGAATTCTTGGTTCCGTTTTTTGTTTTTTCCACTTCCTGCGACCAGTTGCTCGTTCGTTTGGCAGAATCCGATAAGCGATGAATGTCTTTTCTAAGCTTTTCGTTTTCTGCAAGCTCAAAGCTGTCCTGCCTTTTTTTATTTGCCCACCAACCGGAAAAATTGCCTTTTTGGATTTCTATATTGGTCTTATTAATTGAAAGAATATGGTCAACGCAGTTGTCCAGAAATGCTCTGTCGTGTGATACCAGAATAAAACCACTTTTGGTCTTGAGATAATCACTGACAAGTTTTCTGGCAGTCATGTCCAGGTGATTGGTTGGCTCATCAATCAAGAAAAAACTATTCTCCTTAAGAAACAAAGCCGCAAGCAACACTTTCGTTTGTTCTCCGTAGGATAATGAATCAAAAGGACGATCTAAAACATCCTCAGAAACTTCCAGCAAGGAAAGTTCACGCAGCAATTTCCAGGGCTGATCGTCTGGCAAAATGTCGCTGATCACATCAACGGTATTCTTGTCCTTGTTTGCTACATTAAAAGGAAAATATTCAAAGCTGGTATTGGCAGAAATCGTACCGCTGTATTCATATTTGCCGAGCAACAAATTGAGGAATGTTGTTTTACCTCTACCATTTCTTCCTGTAAACCCCAGCTTCCAATCAGTGTCTATTTGGAAACTCACGTTTGCAAAGATGTTATCATAACTGCCATCATAGGCAAACGTTAAGTTTGCAACCTTTATTAACGACATAATTCTGTCCTCCTGTGCAAAAAATATGAGCTGCAAGAAAGTTAATTCTTGCAGCTCATAATATTACACAACAAAGCCAGACCCTAAAGGGTGTGGTAAGAATGCATTATTTGAGTGAAAAGAGATAGTAACTTTCTTGCCTAA
>Ga0326727_10005984_pt1 | contig 33934 bp, 24 predicted proteins | sample MB2enrmetagenome_FD_207643 | JGI IMG/M metagenome (GOLD analysis project Ga0326727, IMG submission 207643) | Lab enriched peat soil microbial communities from McLean, Ithaca, NY, United States - MB29MY | ecosystem: Environmental > Terrestrial > Soil > Wetlands > Peat | place: USA: New York...
GGGCGGCGCATGCCTGCCGCACCCGCCTGTTATCCTTAAAGTTGTGAGTTTTCGCTCGAAAATCAGGGGAATTGTCGCAATCGGGCTGCTTCTTCCCATCGCCGTGGCGGCCTGCCGCAAGGAAGAAAGCGCCGTGGAAGGCGTGGCCCAGAACGCGGTGAAGGCCGAGCACCAGGCCCAGGCAAAGGAAACCCAACTCGATCAGGATCGGGCGCAGCTCAGCCAGATTCCGCTGCCCACCAAGAGCCTCTATATCGATATCCACGACCCCGCGCAGTGGGCCAATCCCTTTCTCGTCGTCGGCCCCGACACGCTGACCCTGCGCGTTCTCGAGCCCGACGCCAACACCAGCACCGTGGGCCAGGGCACGCTGCTGCGGCTTGAGAGCGCACGCCGCCAGGAGTTGCAGTTGCACCCCTCCGATCTTGACAAAGCCATCGTGGCCATCCCCGCGGGCGCCTGGCACTACGGGCGCGTGATCGCCATCGCCGAGTCGCCCGAAGCGCCTGCCAAAGAGCGCGCGCAGGTCCGCCGCAACCTCGAAAGCGCCATCCAGGACTTGAACAACCTGGGCCTGGTGGTGCAGGAGTGGCCGTCGCGGTAGCGCGGGATGCGGCGAGATCGCGCCAGCCGAGGGCAATCGGAAAGACCGGAAAAAAGTTCCTCAAAGTGAACGATCGCCTGACAAAACAGGCGGCGCACTCAAAATAATTTCATGGACCTGTATAAAAAGGAACAGAAAGCCCTTTTCATGCTGTCTACGCTTGGGGCGGGGTGCTCCGCTCTCTTCGTAATCCGTTGAGTGAACGGACCCCTATGAAAGCTTGGGTTTTTCCCCACGCGAAGCCACAATCGGGCCAAGGCAAGAGGACCGGACAGGCGGGCGCTGATGACCGATGTCCACAATGGCGGCGAGCCGCAGAATCTGCACGAACTGAGCTGGAATTGTGCTCAGGACGGCAAAGTTGCGGTTGATGCCGCCCTGTGGACGATTCTGGATGCGAATCCGGCAATGGAAGCCTTGACGGGCTATTCCCGCGCGGAACTCATCGGCATGCATGCCGTGATGCTGCATCCGGAGGCCGAGCGCGAACAGGTCGAGACAGAACTCCGAAAGGCAATGCTGGGGCCGGCGTCTCATTTGGATTTACACATCCAGCGTAAAGACGGCAGTTCGGTTCCGGTTGCGATTTGGTCGTCGCAGAAGCTGAAGTCGGGCGACCGGTCGCTGGTCATTGGCCAGTTTCGCGATATTACAGATCAAGTAGAGAATCGGCGTCAGCTTACGACCCAGGATTGGGCGTTGGGGGCTTATGCGCTCGCGGCCCTGGCGCTGAGCCGGGCTCATTCCTCAGAAAACCTCCTGTTGCAGTCCATCTGTGAAGCAGTTACGCACCAATCCGCATATAACCTCGCCTGGGTGGGCATCGCGGAACGGACATCGGAGAAGAAGATTCGAGTTGCCGCGAAGGCCGGGAGCGCGGCTCATTACCTGGACAAATTTCAAATCAGCTGGTTGAAGAATGAGCCGCGGGGAGAAGGCCCGACCGGCGCCTGCCTGCGCGAAGGCAAGACGCAAATTGTACAGAACATCGAGGGAGCGGCCGCTTTCGCACCATGGCGCAAATTGGCAAGGCGCTTCGGGATCCGGTCCGCGGTGGCAATTCCAATCGATACCCATGACGGTCGGAGGGGGGCGTTGACCGTCTATTCCGAATTCGTGGAAGCGTTCGATGCCCCGGCGGTGAAGGTATTTCAGCGCCTTGGCGAGCATATTGTGAGTGGCATTCGTATGCTTCACCAGCAGCAGCTTCTGGCTGCCGGGCGGCTGAACCTGGCCGAATCCCAAAAGCATGTGGCAGACGCGCTGTCGGCCACTGTGGCCGCAATGGTTACCGCGATTGAGGTTCGCGACCCCTACACCGCGGGACACGAGATCAGAGTGGCAACCATCGCAGTGGCCATTGGCCGGGAGATGGGCTGGGACGAAAACAGATTGCAAGGGATACGGCTGGCCGCCATGGTGCACGACATCGGAAAGATTGTGATACCGCCCGAAATCCTGACCAAGCCGTCGCGCCTCAGCGCCGCGGAATTCGCGATGATTAAAGAACATCCGGAGACCGGCTATAACATTTTAAAAGGCGTTCCGTTCACCTGGCCGATCGCCGAGATGGTGCGTCAGCATCACGAGAAGCTCGACGGCTCAGGCTATCCGCTGGGCCTGAAGGCGGACGAGATTCTGGCCGAATCGAAGGTGCTGGCGGTGGCCGACATCGTGGAGGCGATGGCCTCGGACCGGCCGTATCGGCGGTCGCATGGCCTGGAGACCGCCCTCAGGCAGATTGAAAGCGAGGCCGGCACGCTTTTGGATCCTGAGACTGTGCGCATCTGCGTCGCTCTCTTCAGAGAGAAGCGCCTGGTGGTGCCGGGGCTGAATCAGGATTGAGCATGCTGCAACGCCAGCTTTCCCAGGGAGGTGGATGGACGTGCGAAGCCCCAAACAGCGAAGCATTGTTCATTATTGGTCACTTCTCACATCGCATACCGGCCCAAGTGTGGAACAATTCTAAGATGTTTCAACTTCCACCCATTATTCAAGGTGGCATGGGCGTAGGTGTCTCGAACTGGCGCCTGGCGAATGCCGTTTCGCGGCTGGGGCAGCTTGGCGTGGTGTCGGGCACGGCACTCGACGCTCTGTTTGTGCGCCGCCTTTGCGATGGGGACAAGGACGGGGACATGCGGCGCGGCCTCGAGGCTTTTCCGTTCCGAGAGATGGCGCGCCGGGTGTGGGATGAGTACTTCGTTCCCGGCGGCAAGGCGGCGGACACACCGTTCAGGCTGACGCCGATGCACCAGCGGAACGAGCCGCGCAAGCTGTCGGAGCTATGCATGGTGGCCAACTTCGTTGAGGTCTTTCTGGCGCGCGAAGGGCATGGCAATCCGGTGGGAATCAACTATCTGGAGAAGGTGCAGATTCCGCACCTGGCATCGATCTACGGGGCGATGCTGGCCGGCGTGAGCTGCGTGCTGATGGGCGCAGGCATTCCTTTGCAGATCCCGGGGGTCCTGGACGCGTATGCGGCGCTGCATCCCGCGGAGTACAAGCTCTCGATGACCGGGGCGGCGACTGACACTGACACGAAGGTGCGCCTCGATCCCGCTGAGTTCGCCGAAGGGCCGCTTCCGAAACTGACACGGCCCCTATTCCTGGCAATTGTGTCGTCAAATACGCTGGCTACGACGATGCTGCGGCGCGCTTCAGGCACCGTGAACGGCTTTGTAGTCGAGAGCCCCACGGCCGGCGGACACAATGCGCCTCCGCGGGGAAAACTGCAATTGACCGCGACGGGCGAGCCCGTGTACGGTGAGCGGGATCGCGTGGATCTGGCCGGGCTGCGCGCACTGGGAACGCCATTCTGGCTTGCGGGCGGCTTTGGGAGTCCGGAAAAACTGCGCGAGGCGCTCGCGGAAGGCGCGGCCGGCGTGCAGGTGGGCACCGCGTTCGCGTTCAGCCGTGAGTCAGGACTGCGCGACGATTTGAAGAAGGAGCTTTTGGCGCAGGCTGCGGCGAAAAACGCCGCGGTGTTCACCGATCCGCTGGCGTCGCCCACCGGATTTCCCTTCAAGGTTGCGCAGTTGGATGGCACGTCGTCGAACGCGGGCGTGTACGAGGCGCGGCTGCGCGTGTGCGATCTGGGCTTTCTGCGCGAGGCGTACATGACGCCCGATGGCAAGGAAGGCTATCGCTGCTCGGCGGAGCCGGTAGACAACTACCTGGCCAAGGGCGGCGCGCTGGAGGAGACCGTGGGCCGCAAATGCCTGTGCAATGCGCTGATGGCCAACGTGGGGAAAGAACAAATACGCAGCGGAGGCGCGACCGAGCCGGCGCTGGTGACAGTGGGCGACGATCTGAACACTGTGGGGCAGTTTCTGGCTCCGGGCGCGACTTCGTATTCGGCTGCCGATGTGATCAGCAAACTGCTGGGCGGAATGAGCCCTGCGGCCACCTAGAGGTCATCTCATAAACGCCATTTAGACCCACTAAAGGCGTCCCTCAGGGGCTAAAGCCCCGGACTCAATTTGGCGGCTTTATCGGCGCGAGTAAACTCGTGCCCTGTTACAAAGCGCCGATCGCTGGAGGCTTTTCTGCAGCCTGTGAAGCCCGGCTGCCAATTCCGCCGTCCATCCGATTCAACAGACACCACCTGATGCCATCACACCAGGCGCCGGGCCTGAGATTGTAATGGCCCTCCGTTTGTTCCCCGTGATACAGTAGCTTTCTCCCCAAGTCTTCCCCGGATACGCCAAATCAAATTCGAAACAGTGGTCCGAGTGGGAGCACAGGCCTGTTTTTTACTCCGGGATTCCCCAAGGAGCAATCGCGTGAAAGCTGACCTCGCTGCGTCCCTCCATTCCCCTGCGGCTCCGGCGCCAACCCAAAGTCCCTCCTGGCTGCGCCCCAAGTTTCTGCTCTTCGCGTTCATCGGGCTCATGTATGCGTATGTGCTTTGGCACAACGAGAGCTTCCTTATCAACCCGACCGATCCGGAATGGCCGCATATTGCGCCGTTCAAATGGATTCTGCTGCCCCACGGCCTGGCCGCCGCGTGCGCGCTTTTCCTGGGGCCGTTCCAGTTTTCTGAGCGGCTGCGCCGCCGTTTTACGAAGCTTCACCGCGTTATGGGCCGCTTCTATGTAGCGGGCTGCCTCATAGGAGCTCCCATCGGCATCTATATCCAGCACTGGGAGACGGTGCACATGTACAACAACGACCCCGTCCAGTTCTCCCTCACCATCGCGACCGTCTTCGACGCGGCAATCTGGATGTTCTGCACGATCATGGCCCTGGCGTTCATTCTGCAACGCAAGGTTCAGCTGCACCGGCAGTGGATGACGCGCAGCTATGCCTGCGCCATCATCTTTCTTGAGGTGCGCCTGATTGCAGGCGTGTTCAATATCGACGACAAATTCACCGAGATTATTGTCTGGAGTTGCGTGGCCGCCGCGGTTCCGCTGGCAGACCTGGTGCTGCACATTCAGGAAACCCTCCGCACGCGCGCGGCTACGGCAAAGGCGACTCGCGCGGTGGCGCAGGCGGGGTAAGGCTCGCGTACGTCGGCCGCTGACGGGTCCCCCTGCGTGGCCCCGTTCGCGCTACCATTCCAAGGTGGGCAATTCTCCTTTTGCGATTCTTCAATCGCGGCTTGATGACACGCGGCTTGAGCACGAGAGATTCTCGGCCCATCGCGAGCTTGAAGCGCTGCTGAAAAGATCCCTGCGCGGCCCCAGTCCTTCTGACCTTGTCCGGTTCGACCTTGGCTCGCGCGCGCTCTATGCTTCAGACTCGTCGAACTACCGCCAACTCCCCATCGGGGTGGTTTTTCCGCGCGACGCTGCCGACGTTGAGGCTGCGCTGGCCGCCTGCCGCCAGGTGGGCGCGGCCGTGCTGCCCCGCGGAGCAGGCACCAGCCTGGCCGGCCAGTGCGTAAACGTGGCCGTGGTCTTTGACTACTCGCGGTTTATGAATTCACTTGAGGAGCTGGACCCGGCGAAGCGGCTGGCTCGCGTCGAGCCGGGCATCGTGCTCGACCGGCTGCGCGATGCGGCCGAGCAGCATCACCTCACCTACGCGCCCGATCCCGCAACCCACTCGCGTTGCACTCTCGGCGGCATGATCGGCAACAACAGTTGCGGTGTGCACGGTCTGCTGGGCGGCAAAGCGGTGGACAACGTGGAATCGCTCGACGTGGTTCTTTACGACGGCACGCGGCTCACCGTCGGAGCAACGCCGCCTGAGCAGATTGAGGCGCTGATTAGCGGCGGCGGCCGCATCGGGCAACTTTACGCGGGTCTCGCGCTGATCCGACACCGTTATGCGTCGCTCATTCGCGATAAGTTCCCCAACATTCCCCGCCGCGTCTCCGGCTATAACCTCGACCAGCTTCTGCACGAGAACAACTTCCACGTCGCGCGCGCCCTGGTGGGTTCAGAGGGCACCTGCGTCAACATCGTTTCGGCGACGCTGAACCTGACCGCAAGCCCGCCTTACCGCGTGCTCACCGTGCTGGGCTTCGACGATGCCTTTGTCGCGGCCGACGCAGTGCCTCTTGCGCTCGAGCACAAGCCCATCGGTCTCGAAGGATTCGATCATCTTCTGGTCGAATTCATGCGCCGCAAGGGCCTGGCGCTCAAGGATCTTGACCGGCTGCCGTCTGGCGTCGGTTTCCTGCTGGTCGAGATGGGAGCCTGGACGCCGGAAGAGGCGCGAGCCGGGGCCGAGCAAGTTGCACGGGCTTCGCAGTCGTGGCCGCACCCGCCCGTGGCCCACATCTGCACTCCCGAGGAGGCAAAGTCAGTCTGGCACGTGCGCGAATCGGCGCTCGGCGCCATGGTCTTCGTGCCCGGCGAGCCCGACCGCTGGGAGGGCTGGGAAGATGCGGCCGTTCCGCCGGATCGGCTCGGCGACTACCTGCGCGCCATTACCGCGCTGATGGCCGAGTACGGTTATCGGAGCCCGCTCTACGGCCACTACGGCCAGGGCTGCGTGCACACCCGCATCAACTTCGACTTCTCTACCCAAAAGGGGATAGAAAAATTCAGGGAGTTCATTGAGCGCGCGGCCGACGTTGTGATTTCGTTCGGCGGCTCGCTCAGCGGCGAGCACGGAGACGGCCAGGCCCGCGCGGCACTCCTTCCCCGCATGTTCGGCAACGAGCTAATCGAGGCCTTTCGCGAGTTCAAGACTCTCTGGGATCCCGACAACCGCATGAATCCCGGCAAACTTTGCGATGCAGTGCGCGTCTACGACCCGATCGAAAACCTCCGCCACCACCTGCGGTGGGGCCAACCGCCTTCGGCAGGTCCGCGCCACCACCTGCGGTGGGGCCAATCGCCTTCGGCGGGCCCGCGCCAAAAAGAAGGCGCGGGACCGGGGGCAGTTGCATCGGAGACTGACTCCCAGGATCAGAAGGCGGGTGCCCCAGGTCCGGGGTCCCCACGGACAGGTCTTCGTCCGTGGGGTGGAGATCCCTCGCATCCGGGAACCCCGGCGACCAACTTCGCTTTCCCAAATGACGAGGGCTCACTCACCCGCGCCGCCGAGCGCTGCGTGGGTGTGGGCGCTTGCCGCAACACGGTGGGCGGCGTGATGTGCCCCAGCTACCGCGCCACCGGCGAGGAGCAGCACTCCACCCGCGGCCGCGCCCACCTGCTTTGGGAGATGCTGGCCGGCTCACTCCAATCGGAAGGCTTCAGGAGCGATGCCGTTCACGAAGCTCTCGACCTTTGCCTGAGCTGCAAGGCATGCAAATCGGAGTGCCCGGTGCAGGTGGATATGGCCGCCTACAAATCCGAGTTCCTGGCCCAGCGCTACAAGGGCCGGCTACACCCGCTGCACCACTACATATTCGGCTTTGCCGACCAGCTGGCACGCTACGGCTCGCTCGCTCCCGGCCTCACCAACGCCATCCTCAGCGGGCCGCTGACCAGCCCCATTATCAAGCGAATCGCCGGGGTGGCCGGCGAGCGCCAACTGCCGCGACTGGCGACCAAATCCTTCCAGAAATCGCGCCGAACGGCCACGAATCCAGATCCACGACCCACGGTCCTCTTGTGGCCCGACACCTGGAACAACTACTACCACCCGAGGACTCTTACTGCCGCCGACACCGTCCTAGCCGCTGCCGGCTTCAACGTGCAAACTCCCGCGGGCCACATCTGCTGCGGCCGTCCTCTCTATGACTTCGGCTTGCTCGGCGCGGCCCGCGCCTATCTCGCCCGGGTCCTCAATCGAATGGCGCCCGCGATCGAGGCCGGCCTTCCCTTCATCTTTCTCGAGCCAAGCTGCGCCAGCGTATTCAAAGACGAGCTGCTCGAACTGTTCCCGGGGGACGCCCGCGCCAGGCGCCTGAGCGAAAACGTCTGGCTCCTGGCCGACTTTCTCACCGTCCACGCGCCCGATTTCCCCGCAGGCAACCTCGCCGGCTCGCAGATTCTTGTCCACGGCCACTGTCATCACAAGGCCGTCTTCGGCGGACCGTCAAACGAGATCGCGCTGCTGCGCAAGTCCGGTGCGGATGTCAGCCTGATTGAGGCCGGCTGCTGCGGCATGGCCGGACCCTTCGGCTTTGAAGCCGATAAGATCGGCGTCTCGAAGACCATCGCCAGCCAGGGCCTGCTTCCTGCCGTCGAAGCCTGCAGCCCTGAGACTATCGTGGTCGCGGACGGCTTCAGTTGCCGCGAGCAGATCAACCAGCTTTCAGGCCGCACTGCGCTGCACTTTGCCGAGGTTCTGGCAGGCGCCGGCACACGCAAAGTCGATTAACGTGTTTAAGCACCGCATCAGCTGCCCTTTGGGGCAATCCACCGCGCAGCCGCGGAGATCTGCCTGGAGTGCATCGGAGTGCCCAAGGCAACAGCTGCCGTGGTCGACGCATCACAACGCCTTGTGTTTATTTGCGGTACACTGGAAGGGATTTGTACCATCAGACATTTCTCACTGAAATGAAAGGGGCTCATTGTCATGGCAGAAGACAGCAAATCATACGGACTGGCTTGGTTTCTGGCAGGATTGGGCATTGGCGCCCTCGCTGGCATTCTCTACGCTCCCAAGAGCGGCAAGGAGACCCGCGAGGATATCGCAAAAGGCGCGCGTGAGGGCTCGGAGTATCTCCGCACCAAGAGCCGGCAGGCCGCCGAGAACGTGGGCGAGCTCGTCGACAAGGGCAAGGAACAGGTGGGCGTCCTTGTGGACAAGGGCAAGGAACAGGTGGGCGAGTATGTCGACCGTGGCCGCGAGGTGGTCGATCGCGGGCGCGCGCAGTGGGAGGAGTTTGTGGAGCGCGGCAAGAATCTGGTGGCTGAACAGACTGGCCGCGTGACTGCGGCAGTCGACGCCGGCCGCCAGGCCTACCGTTCTGCGACGACTACCCCCGAAGACGAGACCCTTTAGCTCCGGCTCGAAACCGCTTACGCAGCATCGTGGCTCAGGGATTGGGGCCATGCTCTTGGCCCCGCCCGGGGTTGCTGCGCGGCTTCACTGTGGTTTTGGCCGGCGGCTTGTTTCACGGTCAGCCGGCATTATCTCCGGGGGGTCAATCTGCCGGGCGCGGGCTCCCGAGGCCGCGATGCTCTTTCCGGCGCCTCTACAGGCTTTCGAGCCATTGCCGCTTGCCGCAGGCTGGTTGTTAGCACTATGCTTCCCTTGGCCTTGCGGCATCAGCCAACTTACAAAGCGGGCATACGCCTGCGGGCCCTTCGCGCGAGATCAATACAATGGAACATTTTGACCCTCAGACCCTTCAGATCGTTGTCGCCGGTGTAGTTGCTGGAACGCTGCTCCTGCAGGTAATTCTGCTCATTGCCATTCTTGCCGGCGTTCGCAAGGCGGCTAACGCAGTGCGTGAGGACATCAACGAGATTCGCGATTCCGTTACGCCGCTCGTTACTCAAACGCAGGAGTTGCTGGCTCGCGTCGGGCCCAAGATCGATGCCACCGCAACCGATCTGGCAGCATTCACCCGCGCACTTCGCATACAGACCGCCAGCGTGCAGACCACGGTGATCGAGATCAGCGAAAGCGCGCGCCAGCAGGCCGGCCGCATCGATGGGATGGTGACATCGGTGCTCGACAATACCGAACGGGCCGCAACGATGGTGAACGATGCAGTGAGCAAGCCCCTGCGTCAGCTCACCGGTGCCCTTGCCTTCCTCGGGGCGGTGGTTGAAACCCTGCGCGCGCCCCAGGTCCATGCTCCCAAACCGCCCGGCGAACCCACCCATGGCGATTCGGGCATGTTTATCTAAACTCGTCTCGCGGAGGTCGCGCGATGAAACTGCTTCCCCGCTTTGTGCTGCTCGCCGCAGCACCGTTTGCAATTGCTGCTAGCGCCGCGCAAACCACGCCCTCGCCGGCTTTGCTCATTCTCTCCAAGGCCGATCACGCTCTGGCCATCGTCGATCCCACCACTCTGCAGGTGGTTGGCCACGTACCGGTCGGCGACGACCCGCATGAAATCGTCGCCTCGGCCGATGGCAAGACAGCCTACGTGTCGAACTATGGCTTCGGAGCCTTCCACACCATCACGCCGGTCGACCTTGTCGCGCAGAAAGAGCTCACTCCAATCGACCTGGGCGCGCTGCGTGGTCCTCATGGGCTCATGTTCCAGGAAGGCAAGGTCTGGTTCACGGCTGAGGCCGCCAAGGCCATCGGCAGTTACGATCCCGCATCCGGCAAGATCGACTGGATCATGGGCATCGGGCAAAACCGCACCCACATGATCTACGTCTTCCCCGGCGCGCGCCGCATCGCGACCACCAACGTGAATTCGGGAACCGTGACCATCCTGGAAAAAGTTGAAGGCCGCCCCGGCCCGCCGCCCGGCTCAATGCCTCCGCCCGCAGGCCCAGGCGGCCCACCGATGGGGCCGCCGTCTGTTCCGCCCGGCGGCGACTGGCAACTAACCAACATCGCCGGCGGAGAGCGCAACGAGGGCTTCGATGTAACACCCGACCTGAAGCAGGCGTGGACGGTAAGCCCCGTGGACGGCAAGGTCTACATCATCGACATCGATGAGAAAAGAGTGACTGCGACGATCGACGCCAACGCGCAGCGCGCCAACCGGCTCAAGTTCACGCCCGATGGAAAGCTCGCGCTCATCTCCGCCGGCCCCGAATTCGTGGTCATCGATGTGGCGACGCAGAAGGTCATCCAGCGCATGGCCACCGGCCACGGGTCAGGCGGGATTCTGGTTCAACCGGATGGCGCGCGCGCCTACGTGGCCTGCAGCCCCGACAACTATGTGGCTGTAATCGACCTCAAGACCTTTGCGATTGTGGGCCGCATCCAGCCCGGTGGCAACCCTGACGGCATGGCGTGGGCGGTGCGGTAATAACCGCGCCGGCCCTTTGTTTCTGGGCTGACTTGCTGACTTGCCGTCTCAGAAGATCCAGCCGCCGCCCACCACTTCGTCGCCGTCGTAGAAAACGGCCGACTGGCCCGGAGTGACCGCGCGCTGCGGCTCGTCGAATGTCGCAACCACTTCATCTGGCCCTACCGGCTCCAGCGTTGCCCAGGCCGGCTCGTGACGGTGCCTGATCTTGGCGTGCACCCGCATCGGCGCCGTCAGCTCTCGAATGCCGATCCAGTTCAGCCGCCGCGCGCGCAGCGTCCGCGTGGCCAGCTCGGCATCGGCGCCCACCGTCACGCGATGGCTCGCGGGATCGATATTCAGCACATAGAGCGGCGAGGGCGAAGAGACCTTCAATCCCTTGCGCTGCCCTACCGTGAAGTTGAAGATTCCCTCGTGCCGCCCGATTACTTCGCCGCTCGACGCAACCAGCTCGCCCGCAGTCTCAGGCACGCCCAAGCCCTGTTCCTCGAGATACGCCGTCAGGAACTGCTTGTAATCGCCGCCGGGGATGAAACAGATCTCCTGCGAGTCGGGCTTCTCGGCCAGCCGCAGCCCATGCTCGCGCGCAACGTTGCGCACTTCGGGCTTGGTCATGCGGCCCAGCGGAAAGAGCGTCCTCGATAGTTGTTCTTGCGTCAGCCCGAAGAGGAAATACGTCTGGTCTTTGGCCAGGTCTGCGGGCCGCTTCAGAATCCACCGCCCGCGCGTCTCGTCGTATTCGTTCACCGCGTAGTGGCCGGTGGCGATGCGCTCCGCGCCGATGCTGCGCGCGGTCTTGAGCAGTTGGTCGAACTTCAAATGGTTGTTGCACAGCGAGCACGGAATCGGCGTGCGACCGGCGAGATATTCGTCGACAAACGGCCGCACCACGTCGCGCTCGAACCGCTCCTCCTGATTGACCACGTAGTAGGGAATGCCCAGGTGCTCGGCCACGCGGCGCGCGTCGTATACGTCGTCGATGGAGCAGCAGCGGCCGGCCTTCGGAGCGTCGGGAATCCCGTGCCGTCCCGCCAGCCGTGTCTGATCCCAAAGCTGCAGCGTGAGTCCGACAACCGTCGCGCCTGAATGAGCGAGCATTGCCGCCGCTGTCGAGGAATCAACCCCTCCAGACATGGCTACGGCGATGGTGGCATCAGAGTTCATAGTTGACGGTTCTCAGTTGTGCCAAATTCCCGCAATTGCTTTCCGAAATTCCCGGATTACGTCTCAAATTCTGCCCGACTGGGAAAGAGCCGATCACTGACCACTGATCACTGGTTCCGGCGCCAGCGCCCTCAAGCGCTCCACTGCTTCCGGCACCACTTTCAAAACATGATCCACATCCGCATCGGTCGCCGTCCTCAGCAAGCTGAAACGCAGACTCGCGCGCGCCGCGTGCTTATCGAGCCCCATCGCCATCAGCACGTGGCTTGGCTCGGTCGCTCCCGAGTGGCACGCCGACCCGCCACTCACTGCAACGCCCTTCAAATCGAGTGCAATCACCAGCGCCTCGCCTTCTACCTGGTCGAAGGTAATGTTCGTGGTGTTCGCCGTTCGCGGCGCGCCTGCGCCATTCAACCTGGTGCCTTCGATGCCAAGCAGGCCGGCTTCGAGCCGGTCGCGCAGCTTTGCGAGCCGCTCAATCGTTCCGTCCTCAAGGCTCTGCATCGCCAGTTCGGCCGCGCGTCCGAGGCCAACAATGCCCGGCACATTCTCAGTGCCCGCGCGCTGCCGGCGCTCGTGGCTTCCGCCCACTATCAAGGGATCAAGCGGCGTTCCGCGCCGCACAAACATTGCGCCCACGCCCTTGGGCCCGTGCATCTTGTGCGCGCTGATGGACATCAGGTGGCAGCCGATGCGCCGCACGTCAATGGCAACCTTGCCCGCGCCCTGCACCGCATCGATATGGAAGAACGAGCGCGCCTCCGCCGCAATCTTGGCGATCTCTTCCACAGGCTGCAGCACGCCCGTCTCGTTATTGGCCAGCATCACGCTGATGAGTCGCGTGTTCGACTGCAGCGCGCGCCTGAGTTCTTCTATATCGGCCAGCCCATCCGGCCGCGGACCGACAAACGTTACATCCACTCCGCGCTCGGCCACGCGTTCGGCCGCGCGCAACACCGCCGAGTGCTCAATCGACGTGGTGATGAAGTGATCGCCGGCCTTGAGCAGCCCGAAAACCGCGGTATTGTCGCCCTCGGTGCCGCCGGAATTGAAAACAACCTCGGCCTCGCGGCAGTTGAAGAGCCGCGCAATCACCTCGCGCGCATGGTCCACTGCCTTGCGGGCTTCCTGTCCCTGGCGATGAATGGAGGAAGCATTGCCGAACACTTCCATCCAGTACGGACGCATCGCTTCCATCACCTCAGGCAGCAGAGGCGTGGTGGCGTTGGCGTCCATATACACGCGATTCAAAGGCATTGCACTCCAGTATTCATTGTAAGGGGAATCCGGTTTGCGCGCTTCAAGCGGCCTGCCGGCGCCAGGCAATAACTCCAATCTTCACCTCGATCTGATACATTGCCATCACGCGGCCCCCAATTTCACCCGAGGTGCAAAATGTCCCGATTCACCAGATTTCTCCGCATCACGCTGGTTTGTTGTCTTGCGCTCGCAGCGTCAGTGCTCGCCAACAGCCAGGCATCCGCCCCCGCCAAACCCGCCATCGGCACGCCTGTTCCTCCCGCCCAGATCTATGGCAAGCTGCTCTCAGTTGTTGAGACCGAGTTCGTCTCCGCGGCCGAGGCCATGCCCGAGGACAAATACGACTTCGCTCCCACCCAGGGCGAATTCAAAGGCGTGCGAACCTTCGGCGAACAACTCAAGCACGTCACTGAAGCAAACAATTACTATTTTCACGACCCGGCGGCGCCGCTGGTCGACAACCGCGCGGACATCGACAAGCTGAAAACCAAGGCCGATATACTGAAGGCGCTAAAGGCGTCGCTGGAATTGGCTCACACCTATGTAAATGCGATCACCGCGGAAAACGCGTTCATCGCCACTGCCAACGGTACCCGCGCCGGAATGGCCTCCGCCGGGGTGGCGCACATGCTGGATCATTACGGACAGATGGTTGAGTATCTGCGCATGAACGGCATCGTACCTCCGGCCAGCCGCAATTCGAACTAGCTCGGTATGATAGTCAAGGGCCAACTCACGCCCGGCAGGCGCCTTTCCATGGATGAGGATGTGACACAAGGCCAGGTTAGAGATACAAGTGAGTCTCGCATCCTCATCTTCGGCTCCGCCGGCCAGCTTGGCGTTGAGCTTCAGAAGAGTTTTGCCGGCGCGGGCTCCATCACCGCCGTCGATCTGCCCACGGTCGACATCACGAACGCCGAGCAGCTTCGCGCCTTCATCCGCGAAACCAATCCCGGCATTATTCTCAACGCCGCCGCCTACACGGCCGTCGATCGCGCCGAGTCGGAGCCGGAGCTGGCTCACGCAGTCAACGCCGAGGCCCCGCGCATCATGGCCGAAGAGAGTCTGCGTTCGAATGCGCTGCTCGTCCACTACTCCACCGATTACGTCTTCGACGGATCGAAGCCTGGCCCGTGGATTGAGACCGACACTCCCAACCCGCTCAGCGTGTACGGCGCCAGCAAGCTCGCCGGCGAAAAGGCCGTTGAATCTGTGGGCGGCAAAACCCTCATCTTCCGCACCAGCTGGGTTTACGGCAGCCATGGCAAAAACTTTCTTCTCACGATGCTGCGACTGGGACAGGAGCGCGACCAGCTCTCCATCGTCGACGATCAGATTGGCGCGCCCACCACTTCGAGCGAACTTGCCGCCGCCACGCACTCCATCGTCAACGGAATCGCGGGCGGAAGATACGGCGACTCGGCGTCGTGGTCCGGCCTCTATCACATGACCTGCTCGGGATCGACTTCCTGGTTCGGATTCGCCCAGGCCATCTTCGCCCGCGCCTCCCGCCTGCCCGGAGCGAAGGCTCCCTCGCTTACGCCAATTTCAACGAGCGCTTATCCCACTCCCGCGAAACGGCCGCATAACTCTGTGCTCTCAAACGACAAACTGAAAGCGCGCTTCGGCGTCGCGCTGGCTTCGTGGGAATCAGCGCTTGACGACGTGTTTGAGGCCCTCCTCAAGCAACGTACAGACTAAACAGGCCGCGGAAAAACTCATCGCGTGGAGTGATACGCTCGAAAGCATCCCTCAGGGGTTAAAACCCCGACTCATCTCATGCGGCCTATTGGCACGGATAAATCCGTGCCCTTTCAACACAGCGGCATTCATCGGGTTTTTCCGCAACCTGTCCAGCCCCTGAGGGATGGTTTTGAGGGGATTCGCCGGGCCTTATGACTTTTCCTCAACATGTAAAGCCGGCTTACTTCGACTTCAGGTATGCATCCAACAGCAACTTCGCGGCGCGGAACGATGTTGTCTGCCCTTCTACAACTTCGCGCTCCAGCACCGCCATCTGCTCTCGCACTTGAGAATTTGACTCGAAGTGCTGCCGCAGCCCCTGCTCAATCAGCTCGCGCATCCACTGCCGCTGCTGCTCGTTCCGCGCCGCCTGGCGCCAGCCATTGCCGCGCGTCAGTGTTCGGTGCTCTTCCACCACGGCCCACAATTCGCGGATGCCTTTGCCCGTCCGCGCCGAGCACGTCATGGCGCGAGGCGTCCAACCCGAAGCCGCCATGGGAAACAGGTGCAGCGCATTCTCAATCTCGCTGCGCGCCTTTTCGGCAGCCTTCACATTCGCGCCGTCGGCTTTGTTCACTACAACGGCGTCGGCCAGCTCCATCACACCGCGCTTGATGCCCTGCAACTCATCGCCCGCGCCGGCCAGGGTCACCAGCAGAAAAAAGTCCACCATGCCGCGCACCGCGGTCTCGGTCTGTCCCACGCCCACGGTCTCAACCAGCACGTTCCGATAGCCGGCCGCCTCGCACAAAAGCATAACTTCGCGCGTGCACTGCGCAACACCGCCATGCGATCCGCGCGTGGGCGAGGGCCTGATGAACGCACTGTCACTCGCGGCCAGCACGGTCATGCGCGTCTTGTCGCCCAGGATGCTGCCGCCCGAGATCTGGCTGGTGGGATCGACGGCCAGCACGGCAACCTTCTGCTTTCGCTCTTCAACAAGCGAGCGGCCGAGCGCCTCAATCAAACTGCTCTTGCCGCCGCCCGGCACGCCGGTAAGCCCCAAGCGCAGCGAGTTGCCGCTGTGCGGCAGGCAATCTTCCAGAATCAGCCCGGCCAGTTCGCGATCCGCCTGGCGCGCGCTCTCAATCAGCGTAATCGCGCGCGCCAGCATCCCGCGATCGCCGCTGAGAATCCCTTCGACATACTGCTCGCGTGTGTATTTCGCGCGGGTCCTTTCAACGCGCGGCGCCTGCGGCAACGCTACTCCTCGCCGTTCGCTCAGCGCGCTCTTCATCGGTGTCTCAACCCCGCGCACCCACCATGCTGGCGCTCAACGATTCAATAATCTGCTGCGCCGCCCTGGTGATCACCGTGCCGGGCCCGTAGATGCCCAACACGCCCGCCTTGTACAGGAACTCGTAATCCTGCGGCGGAATCACGCCACCCACAATGACAACGATGTCTTCGCGCCCGAGTTTGCGCAGCTCGTCGATGAGTTGCGGCACCAGCGTCTTGTGCCCCGCGGCCAGGCTTGACACGCCCACCGCGTGAACATCGCTCTCGACGGCGAAGCGCGCCACTTCGCGCGGCGTCTGGAACAGCGGCCCCATATCCACGTCGAATCCGATATCGGCCAGCGCCGCGGCAATCACCTTGGCGCCGCGATCGTGCCCATCCTGGCCCATCTTTGCCACCAGGATGCGGGGCCTGCGCCCTTCGGCCTTTTCAAACTCCTCAACCATCTGGTGCGCCTTTTTGAAATCGTCGCTCATGCTCGCCGCCGCGTACACGCCTGAGACGGTATGCGTTGAGGCTTCGTAGCGTCCCCACACGGCTTCAAGCGCACTCGAGATCTCACCCAGTGTTGCACGCTTCCGGGCCGCATCCACAGCCAGCTCCAGCAGGTTCCCCTCGCCGCTCTCCGCGCAGTGCCGCAGCGCATCCAGCGATTCCCGCACCGCTTCGCCGTTGCGCTCGCGCTTCAACTGCTCGAGCCGGCAAATCTGCGACTCGCGCACCGCGCCATTGTCGATGTCGAGCACGGGAATCTGCGGCTCCTCGCTGGCGGAGAATGCATTCACGCCGATAATCGTGTCGAGCCCCGAATCGATCCTCGCCTGCCGGCGCGCCGATGCCTCTTCAATACGCATCTTCGGCAAACCGGTCTCGATGGCGTGCGCCATACCGCCCAGACCCTCAACCTCCTCGATCAGATCCCATGCGGAGTGCATCAGCTCGTGGGTCAGCCGCTCCACATAGTATGAGCCCGCCCACGGATCCACTACGTGCGTGATTCCGATCTCTTGCTGCAGGTAGATCTGCGTGTTGCGCGCAATGCGCGCCGAAAAATCGGTGGGCAACGCCAATGCCTCGTCCAGCGCATTGGTGTGCAGAGACTGCGTATGCCCGAAGGCCGCGGCCATCGCCTCAACGCAGGTGCGCACCACGTTGTTGTACGGGTCCTGCGCCGTTAGACTCCAGCCCGAAGTCTGCGAGTGCGCACGCAACGCCAGCGACTTGGGATTCCTGGCGCCGAATCCTTTGACCAGCTTGGCCCACAGCATACGCGCCGCGCGCATCTTGGCAATCTCCATAAACGGATTCATGCCGACGCCCCAGAAAAACGAGATGCGCGGAGCAAAGCTGTCGACGTCAAGGCCCGCGTTGACGCCGGTACGCAGGTACTCGAGGCCGTCGGCCAGCGTGTACGCGAGCTCGATCTCGGCCGTCGCGCCCGCCTCCTGCATGTGATATCCGCTCACGCTGATGCAGTTGAATTTGGGCATCTTCTCAGCGCAGTAGCGGAAGATGTCGCCGATGATGCGCATCGACCCCGCGGGCGGATAGATGTAGGTGTTGCGCACCATGAACTCTTTGAGAATGTCGTTCTGAATCGTTCCGTTCAGCGCCTCGGGCTTCACGCCCTGTTCCTCGGCGGCCACAACGTAGAACGCCATGATGGGCAGCACCGCGCCGTTCATGGTCATCGACACCGACATGCGGTCGAGCGGAATCCTGTCGAACAGGATTTTCATGTCGAGGATCGAATCGATGGCCACGCCGGCCTTGCCCACATCCCCCGTAACGCGCTCGTGGTCCGAATCGTATCCGCGATGCGTGGCCAGGTCGAAGGCCACTGAGAGCCCGCGCTGTCCCGCAGCAAGGTTGCGGCGATAAAACGCATTTGACTCCTCGGCTGTGGAGAACCCCGCGTACTGCCTTATCGTCCACGGCTGCATGGCGTACATGGTGCTATAGGGCCCGCGCAGAAACGGCGGAATGCCCGCAGCGTAATCCAGGTGCTCCAGCCCCTCGAGGTCTTCGCGGGAGTAGCAGGGCTTGATGGCAATGTGCTCAGGCGAGAGCCACTCTTCGGCGTGCGACGCCGCACCGGAGGGCTTTGCCTCCGCCACGCTCCGCCAGTCGATCTTCGTAAAGTCAGGCCTCATCTTACTTTGCGATCCCCAGTCTTTCCTGCCACTTCGACAGTACTTCAATCGGGTTGCTGCGCACATGCACAAAGTCCGCAATGCCCAGCGCCTTCAGCGACTCCGCACTTTCGGGATTTCCCGCTACAATCACCGGCGTTTCGATGCCGAGTTCTTTCAACCTGCTCATCAGCTCCCCGGCAATCGCCTCGTACTCCGCATCGGAGCTGCACAGCACAATAACGTCGGCTTCCTTACCTGCAATACCTGCAGCGTCATTGAATCGCTGTATCGTGGTGCGGAATCCAGCGCAGGCAAAAAAGTTGGCCGCAAAGTTCGACCGCGCCCCGCGCATCTTCGCGTCGCCAATCTCGGCCAGCAACACCTGCGGCACACGACCGCCGGCCATCACATGCCGCTCTGTCCGCAGCCTTAACTGCTCATACATGAGCGCGCCGCGATGCCCGGCATTCATGCGCTCATAATCGATATGCTCCAGCGCATGTTCGGCAGGATTCGCGTACAGGCTAGTTCCAGTGAACACGCGCTTGCGCGCCGCCACCGCTTTCTCGCGCGCCGCGAGGCTCCGCGCCAGTCTCTCCGCGATCCATCCTCGAGCGAGCAGCGTGCTGAATCCGCCGCCGGCCTCGACGTCCTGCAGCAGCTTCCACGCTTCGTGCGCCAGCGAGTCAGTCAATACCTCGACGTAGTACGCTCCCGCGCCAGGATCGCATACGCGCCCCAGCATCGCCTCGTGCCGCAGCAGCAGTTGCGTGTTGCGCGCCAGCCGCCGGCTTGGTTCATCCGGGGCCTTGAAACACTCATCGAACGCCGCAACGACGATTGAATTTGCGCCGCCAATTACTGCCGACACGGCCTCAGTGGTTGCGCGCAAAATGTTCACATGCGGATCGTAGACCGTCTCGTTCCAGCGCGAGGTTCGCGCCACAATACGCGCGCCCGCAACCTCGCGCGACCCGCCAAAACTCTCCACCACGCGCGCCCACAGCATTCTGAACGCACGCAGCTTGGCAATCTGGAAGAAAAAGTTCGCGCCGATGGCAAACCGGAACTCGATTCCCGCCGCGGTGCGATCCGCATGCACTCCTCGCGCATCCATCGCGGCCAATGCATCGGCGCCCGCCGCCAGCGCGAGGCCTATCTCTTCCACCGCATTTGCGCCGTCCTCTTCGAATCGGGCTGCATCAATGGTGAACGGTACAAAACCATGCGGGACACGCGCCAATACCTGCGCTGCGAAATCTGCGTCGACAAGCGGATCGCATCCCGTTGAAATCGCGCCATCCGAAGCATGCTCCCTCCGGCCAAGCCTCTCAAACAACGCTTCGATCAGCGCGCCGTCAGCACGCTCAAAATGCACGCCAATCCCATCGAGATTCGCGAGCGCAACTTCAAGCTCCGCCCCATCGCGCACCTGGAGACGCAAGAATGCAATCTCCTCAGCGCCGCTGCGCGCCGCCGCGCAGGCATCGCGATTGGCCTCTTCCGCCGTAGCCGCTTCAATCTCCTCGCGAATCTTCCACCCGGCCCCAGCGTGCGCGCCGCGCCTGTAGGGAAATGCGCCCGGCTCCAGGTCGAGCCCCGCAACCCCGGCAAGATCCTCCGCGCGGTAATACGGCTTCACCGCAATCCCCTCATCGGTGCGCCAAATCAGCTTTTTCTCGTAGTCTGCGCCTTTCAAGTCGCGCGCAATGGCCGCTTCCCACTCGGCGGTTGTAACCGGCGGAAACTCCTCAAGCAAGCGCGCAGCCGTCATCTTTCTTCACCAGCTTTCGCAGCGTTGCACTCGCAGCCTTCTTCAACCATTTCGATAAGGAATCCGAATGGGAACTCGGCCCGCGACCTGGGATGCACGAAAAAGACGGTCGTCCCGCGCGAGCCCGGCCGCGGCGCCTTGTCGATGAGCTGAAAGCCGCTCTCCTTCATCGCGTCGTAGGCGCGCTGCGCATTCTCAACGCGAAAGGCCACGTGCGCCAAACCTCCGTGCCCGCCGTTCCTGTCAATCAGCTTCTGCACCGGCGACTCGGACGCGAGCGGTTCCAGCAGCTGGATCAGGTTTGGCCCCTCGCCGATCCTGAGCAGCACTTCGCGCACCTGATCGGTCCCGCGCACCTCTTCGCGGTGAATCTCTTCAAAACCCATCAACCTGTACGCATTCACCTGGCCCTCGAGCTCGCCCTGCTTCACGGCAATCGCAACGTGGTCCACAAACCTGATGCCCGGAACCATCCGGAGCTCGTCCTGCGCGCTGTTCATCTGCTGTCCTTCACTCAAATTCGATCAGCAACTGATCCACCTTCACCGGGTCGCCCGGCGCGACGTGCACGGCCTTCACCCTGCATGCGCGCGGAGCGGTCATGTGGGTCTCCATCTTCATGGCTTCAAGCACGATTACCCGCTGGCCGGCGTCAATCTGCTGTCCAGGCTCGACCTCAACCCGAATCACCAGACCCATCACCGGGCTGCGGCATTCGTTCTCGTTCCCGGCGCCGGCCTCAGGCTCCTCGACCGCATAAATGGACTCTCCATACGGCGATCCCTCCGCCGTTTCGAGCTCCTCTTCTTCGTCGACCAATTCCACATCGGCTTCGTAGGTTGTTCCGTCGATGGTGATGCGAAGCTTCAATGCGTCCTTCCCTTTCCAGAGGCCGTTCAAAACCAGCTTTTGTTTCCTGTAGTTCTTCCCTCAGGGGCTAAAGCCCACGACTCTTTTCCTTCCGCTGCGGCACGACTAAAGTCGTGCCCTTTCAAAGCCTGGTTATGAAACAGCTTCCGCTGAAATCACAAACCGCAGAGTTTTCAACGCAGGTTGTGCGAACTCACCACGCCCACGCGCCCCTGCTGCGACCATGCGCTTCCCGAATCCTGCGCCGCAGGCAGCGCGCGCGCCTTGCGCGCCTTTGCTATTTCGCCGGCAGCCGCAGCAGCCGCGGCAATCACCGCCTTGACCTCAGTCTTTACGCCGTGCTTCCTGGCCGCGCCCGGCGCGCTCCCTGCCAGCGCTTCCACCGTGCCTTCCTGTTCGCTGAAGTCCGGCTCCTCGCTCCGCTCCGCCAGCCGCATCTCCAGCCGCTTTACCGCGGCGGCAAGCGCACCCAGTTCGCGCTCCAGCGCAGCCTGGCGCTCGGCCATGGCCCTCAGCAGCGATTCCATGCCTGCATCCATTCCACTCGATTTCATATCCGACCCACCTCTTACAACGGAATAAGCCCATGCTTCTTCTGCGGACGCATCTCCCGCTTGCCATGCAGCGACTCAAGCGCCTGCGCCACCACCCGCCGCGTCTCCGCCGGCTCAATGATGTCGTCCACCAGCCTGCGTCCCGCGGCAACGTACGGATTGGAGAACGTCTCGCGGTACTGATCCACAAGTTCCCTGCGCCTGGCTGCCTGGTCTTCGGCGGAATCAATCTCGCGCCTGAAGACGATCTCCGCCGCTCCTTCCGCGCCCATCACCGCAATCTCCGCGGTAGGCCACGCCAGCACGCGATCGGCTCCCAATCCCCGCGAACACATGGCGATGTATGCGCCGCCGTAAGCCTTGCGCAGCACCACCGTGATCTTGGGCACCGTGGCCGCCGAATAGGCGAACAGCAGCTTTGCGCCGTGGCGAATAATGCCGCCGCGCTCCTGCTCCACGCCCGGCAGGAATCCCGGCACATCCACAAGGGTGAGCAGCGGAATGTTGAATGCATTGCAGAAGCGGACAAAGCGCGCCGACTTGTCTGACGCGTCGATATCGAGCGCACCGGCAAGCACGCACGGCTGGTTGGCGATAATACCTACCGACCTTCCCTGCAAACGCCCGAATCCGATAACGATGTTCGCGGCAAACCCCGGTTGAATCTCAAGAAAGTCCTCGTGGTCCACTACCCGCGCAATCACCTGCCTCACGTCGTAGGCCAGCTTGGGGTCGGCGGGAACAACTTTGTTGAGCTCGTCGTCGTCCTTCACCTTTGCATTGAACGGCATGCGCGGCGGATCCTCGAGATTGTTCGAAGGCAGAAAACTCAGCAGCCGCTTGCACAGTTGAACGGCGTGATCGTCGTTGCGCGCAATCAGGTGGACCACGCCGGAGTAATGCATCTGCGACCGCGCGCCGCCCAGGTCCTCGGCGCTCACATCCTCGCCGGTCACCTGCTTGATGACCTGCGGCCCGGTGATGAACATGCGCGCCTGCTCGGTCTGGATGATGAAATCAGTGAGCGCGGGACTGTAAGCAGCGCCGCCCGCGCATGGCCCGCAAATGAGCGAAATCTGCGGCACCGTGCCGGAGAGCATCACGTTGTTGTAGAAGACCCGCGCATAGCCGGCCAGGCTGTCGATGCCCTCCTGCACGCGCGCGCCGCCCGAGTCGTTGATAAAGATGAAGGGGCTGCCGGTCTTCATGCTCATGCCCATCATCTCTGCAACCTTGTTACTGTGCGTCTCTCCGGCCGCGCCGCCCGCGACGGTAAAATCCTGGCTCGCCAGGTGCACCAGCCGGCCGTCGATCGTGGCGCAGCCGGTCACCACGCCATCGGCGGGCAGGTCCTTGCCGGCCATGCCGAAATATGTCGCCCGATGCCGCGCGAACAGCCCGATCTCTTCAAAGCTCTCTTTATCCACCAGCCGCGCGATGCGCTCGCGCGCCGAGAGCTTGCCGGTCGCATGCTGGCGCTCAATGCGATCTTTGCCGCCGCCCAGCTTCAGCTCTTCCCGCTTGGCCTCCAGCTCCGCAATCTTCTCGTTGATCGTCCGGGCCGGGCGTTCCTCTGGCTTTTCAGTTTCTGCTTTCACGGGTGTCATTTTATGGCCCGGCATACCCCCCGCGATGTGATCCAGTTCACGTTTCTAACTACAAGATAAGTAAACCCCTTTCGGCTGTTTCCGCCACTGACCGGCTGGCCCTCAAACAACTTCTATCGCTCGTTCCGGAATCCGACAGTAGAATGGTCCCAATGCCCGCTGCCGCGCTCAGCTATATCGACTCCAATGGCCGCCACACCGTGGTTCTGCGCGACGACTCCACCACTCTCGGCCGTTTGCCGGGCCAGGACCTGGTGTTGAGCGATCCGCTGGTCTCGCGGCGTCATGCCGTCATCGTGCATGAGAGCGGCGCCTGGGCCGTCATCGATCAGGGCAGCACGCATGGAACTTTCCTCAATGGCGTCCGCGTGGAGCGGGCCGAGCTTCTTCCCGGCGACGAGCTGCGCCTGGGTTCCCTCAAGGGCGTGCCGCTTCATTTTCATCACCGCAGCGACGATCAGGCCGCCGACAGCCCCTTCCGATCCTCGTACGGCGAACTGCTTGCCACATTCCGCCGGTTCCGCGAGAAGCACGGCGAAAAATCGACGCCCGCTCCGAGCGACCTGGAGCGGCTCAAGTTCCTTCTCGACGCGGCGCGCAAGCTGAACGAAGGCAGCGCCGTGGATGAGATCCTGGGCGCGCTGCTGCAGTTGACCCTCGAGCTCACCAGGGTCGAGCGCGGATTCGTCTTCCTACGCGACGGCGACTCGATGCGCATGGCGCAGGGCCTTGCGGCCGACGGCACACCCCTTAAAGAAGACTCCACCATCTCGCGCAGCGCCATCCAGAAAGCTATCGAAAGCAACCAGAAATTCTCCATCAGCGACACGCTTGAGGACGAGCGCGTCTCGGAGTGGTCGAGCGTGATGGCCCATAGCATCCGCAGCATCTATTGCATCCCGCTGCGCAAGCACGTCTCGACCTCCGGCCCGGCTCAGCTCTTCGGTTTGCTCTATCTCGACAGCCAGGTCAAGCCGGGCTCGCTCTCCGAGCTCGACCATCAGCTTCTCGACACCATCGCCAACGAGGCTGCCGCACTGGTTGAAAACGTCCTCCTGGCGCAGGCCGAGTTCAAAGCGCGGCAGGCGCGCGAGGAGCTGGCCATTGCCGCCCGCATCCACAGCGGCCTCATGTCAGTGTCGTTGCCCACGGCGCCATATGCGGCCTTTGCGGCGCGCAGCATCCCCTGCTACGAGATCGGCGGCGATTTCTACGACGTGGTTCTTCTCGGCGATTCTGTCTGCGCCGCGGTTGTGGATGTCTCGGGCAAGGGCGTCACCGCTGCCATCGTGGCCGCGATCGTGCAGGGGATTCTCCATGCGCAGTTGCTCGCGCGCCAGGAACTCCCACAGATCGCGTCACTGATCAATGAATTCCTGTGCACCCGCAACGTAGGCAAATACGCCACCATGGTGGTGGTTCGCCTCTTCGCCGACGGTGGCATCGAGTACCTCAACTGCGGCCACGTCTATCCTGTTGCCATACTGGGCAGCGAAGTGCGCCAACTCGAGGAAAGCGGCCTCATCGTCGGCCTCATTCCGGACGCAACTTACAAATCGGCGCACGATGTGCTGCGCCCCGGCGAGCGGCTTCTGCTTGTAACCGATGGAGTGACCGAAACCGAAAATGCGAATGGAGAACTTTTTGGAACCGCCGAATTAAGCAATGCCGCGCGCGATCAGGATATCGACGGAATCCTCGACGCCGTGGTGCAGTTCCGGGATACAGCCGAAGCCCTCGACGACTGCACCCTGCTCGACATACGCTACACCGGGCTGCTCTAGGGTGTATTAAAGGCAATTGCGATTGCCTGAGGATCCCCTCAGGGGCTAAAGCCCACTCATTTTGGCGCGGTTTCGGCACGACTAAAGTCGTGCCCTTTCACAAAGCCATTTATGCAGCCAGTCCCAGGGTGTAGCGACATATGGGATCTAAAACGCCTTCCGGTACTCCACGCGGAAAAGATTCCTGTACCAGATGTCCGAAGTGATTGCCCGGCCGTAGCCGGCATAAATCGAGCTGCCGCCGGCAAAGCTCACGCGCCCGCCCAGCTTGGCGTTGAACACGTTGATGCCCGCCGCCGACTGCACCATGTTGCCCGCGCCCGTCTGCAGGCCTCCGAACACGTGCCATGCCACCAGTTCCAGCACGGGCGCAACGCTGTATTTGTCGCGGTCGATTAAACGGTAGCTCGGCCCCAGCCCGTACATGGCCACGTCTGCCGACCACTTCTGAGGCGGCGTCGGCGGATTGGTGAAATACGTTCCCCCGATCGGGTGTGTGTCTCCGGCCTCGCCTTCGAGCGCTGCACGGTCGCTCAGCCTTCGGTACACGAGCACCATCGGCTCAATACTGTAGTGATTTGTGCCGAATCCTTTCGCCCCGTTGCCGCTTGGAAAATCCGCCTTCAGTTGCAGCGTTACCTGCGTCTCTACAGTTTTGAGCGCGGCATACTTCACGCCCGCCTGCACGTCGCTGATCCCGCCGCCGCTGAACAGATCGGGTGACTTGCCCGGCGCGCTGATGAAAAACGGCTCAATCCACCGGAAGGGCACTATCACAAAGGCGGAGAGCGATTTGAACGGCGCGTATTCGCCGCTCAGGTAAAGCTGCTGAAAGTTGAGCGTGCGCTGCACGGCGCTGATGACGGACGCGGGCGATGCGCTGCCTGCATAAAAGTACTCGGCGCGATCGGGCCGCGGCGCATTGAATCCCGCGTCAAAGCGGATGCGCACCTGGTTGCCCACCGCCGAGTCGTCTATGTAACCCACCATGCTGGGGTCAAGGGGCTGCGATTTCATCGGCTTTGGCGGGCCGCTTTTGTGCCTGGCTTTCTTCGGCGCCTGCTGCCCCGTCTGAGCGCTCGATAGCACGGGCGCGAACCATCCCATCCCAACCAGGACAACCAGCCAGACAAATATCTCGATTACCCTTCTCATATCGCCCTAAGGCCCAGATTAATCATTTTCCCGATGGCGCGCTGCTATCGGCGTGCTTCTCTTTTTTCTTCAGCTTCTGCCGGTAATACCGGTAATTATTCTCGGCATCCGTTTTGTCGCCGGGCGCAAGCTCAGGAATCACCAGCGCCAGGCTCTTCAACGCGAGCTGCGCGTCCTCCAGGCTGCCGCTCTTCAGTTCCTTTTTCGCGAGGTCAATGTAACTCGATGCCAGCTCTCTATAAATCTCGTGAATCCGCGAATGCCGATGTTTAATTCCACTGCTCTCCAAGCCCTCCATCAGCTCGCGCTCCCGTTCAGCCTCTTTGAATGCGTCCGGCGAGTCCTGTTTGAGCAAAATCCTGATCCGCATCTCCAGAATCGTTGCTTCTTCCAACCCAACCGCCTGAGAAGGCGTCGCGAGCTCTCGAATCAAATCGAGCGCGTGTCGATTCTGTTTCGCGGCCAGCTTCTCGTCGCCTGTGTGCATCAACAATCGCGCTTCGTTGTCGTAGTGCTCGGCCAGTTCGGCCTTGTACTCGCGCTTGTCATTCTTTTCCGCTACAAGTTGCTCTCCAATCGCGATCGCCCTCTCGTAAAGCGCGCGTGCGTCCGCGCTGTTCCCATTCTTCGCTTCCAGGTTGGCAAGGTCGTTGTCGGTCCGCGCCAGATCCTGCGCCGCGGGCCGCGTCGTCTGCGTCGGGTCTTCGGTTATATGCTTGCCGACCAGCGGATCCAGCGGCTCCAGCAGGCCCATCGCCGTGCGAAAATCCGCCTCCGCACTTTTGGGGTCGCCCACGTCGTTCTCCAGGATTCCGCGGTTGTAGTGAGTCCTGGCCAGTTCCTGCGCGTACTGTGCGTTTGACGGCGCCGCATCGTGAATCCGCTGCTGCAATTGGAGCGCGGCGTCGTACTCAGTGGTCGCCTGCGCCGCCACCGATTTGTCGGGAGTCTCCTCCTGCTCATACCACTGCCGCATGGTCTCACCCAGCCAATTGTGGCAGTAACCCAGCGATTGCTGGAACGTCACCTCTTTCGGATTGTCGCGCGCCACGGCCTCAAAACCCGCAATCGCGTTCTTGTACTCGCTCACCGCATCGTCACGATTGTCCAGCAGCCGGTCGATATCGGCCAGCCGCGAATGCGCCGACGCCGACTCCTCACGCAAATCCCTGGTTCCCGCATTCGCCTGGATGAGCGCCGTATAGAACGTGGCCGCCTTGGTCAAAAGCTCTTTGCGCAACCTCTCGACTTCCGGCGAATCCTGCGATTCCCGCGCCTGTTCCCGGCCGGCCGACGACAGGCTCTCATCCACTGCCAGCTTGGCCAGCGCGAGATTCGCTTCGGCGCGTTTTTGCGCGCGCCACGCCAGGAACCACGACACCGAGATCACAATCAAAAATACAATCAGGGTCGCCACGGCCCCGCGCGCCTGCAGCATTTTCCAGCGCTTTTGGCGGCATGCATCCAGGAACCGGCTTTCCGTCGGGGTCATGATGAGATTCGGCCGTTCTGCCCATCGCTCCGCCTCAGCCAGATCTTTCCCGGTCAGCAGCAATGCCCCCGGCTCGCCTTCCTTATCCCACTGCAGCGCCCGCTGTTGCAGCTTGTTCAGGTGTTCGGCAAACCAGATCTCGTTGTCACGCAGAACCGGTTCGATCAGCCGGTCGTGGGCCAGTTCGTACCAGGTTGCGCCGGCGCGCTGCTCGGGCCGCACCAGGTGCGACTTGATCAGCATCTCAATCAGCTCGTTGGCGAGATTGCCGCTCAAGCCATGCTCACGCAGCACCGACCCGCGCACCTTGCCGAGTCTGATCAGTTTTTCGCCGAACCACAGGCGAATATCGCGCTCCGCTGGCACGTCGCCGTCAGCGGTCTTCCCCACTTCGCTCGCGTAGTAATCAGCCAGTGCGACCGACACATCGCCGAACTTGGCGATGTCGCTTTCTTCAATCACCGTCCGATCAGGCTCCATGCGCTGCCACAGGTTCAGGCACGCCACCTGCAGATGCAGCGGCTCAATATACGGGCCCGGCTCGCGCGCGAATTCGCCGTCCGGCCGTTGCACCAGCATCAGCGCCAGGTCCGACACCAGCCTCTTCAACGCTTCCGGCGTAAAACTCCGCCCGGCCATCTCCGCCGTCTTCTCAATCGCCTCGCTGGCCGCGTCCCGCCCCAGCAGATCGAGCCGGAATCGATTCTTCAGATTTGTCGGGACCAGAGAGGCATAGGGATCGAACGGTGCGAGATAATCTTCGCGCAACGCAAAGATCGCCCAGATATGGGGATTCATGAGCAGTTGCCCGAGCTGTGTGAAGAACTCGTGTTTGGCGTCGATCGAAACCGGATCGATGGTGAGAATCTCTTCAAACTGGTCGAAGATCAGCGCCAGGTTCTTTGGCGCCGATCTGCGCCGCGGCCTGGTTGCCACGTAATCGGCCAGCGTCATCTTCCCGATCACATCTATCGGCCGCTCAAGTTCCTTGGGAACATCAGCCTCGAACCCCAGGATGCAGCTGCGCACGTAGCGGTTCATGACCCTGGTCTCTTCGAAGCCGGCGTCGATGCGGGGTTGCAGGCTCACGCGCGCAGGAGCCCACACATCGAACTGCGCTTGCAGCCTGGGCAACAGGCCTGCCTGCAGCAACGAACTCTTGCCGGCGCCCGAAGGCGAGTGAAGCAGGACGATGCGCTCGGCGCTGAGCAGATAGTAGAGTTCTTCGATCTCCCGGTCGCGTCCGAAGATCGGCTGCCCGCGCTCCAGCGGCTTGGGGCCTACGAACGGATTGGCAAGCGGGCCTTGAGCGGCGCTAGTACCATTCATCGCCGCCTCCCGCTGCAACCGGCGCAGCGTCCTGGCCGAGGTTTGAGCTCAAATTCTCTCTCAGCTGGCGCAGGAAATCCGACGGGCTTCCCCAGTAGATCGAGATCTCAGGCGAATCGTCTCCGCCCTGAAAGTAGCTCTCGATATACTTGCGGGCTTTGTTCACATCGGCCACGCTCTGTTCGCCGGGATTCACCTGCACGCCCACGTGCGCCAGGTCGCGCAGGGTCCTGGTGCCCGGCCGCGTCACAATCATGCGGAGCAGCACGCGGAACCGCCAGTCGTCGAGTCTGAATCCCAGGAACAGGAGCGAACTTTGCATCAGGTGCCCCACCAGCGTGGGCAGCAGCAGATCGAGCCGCGAGGTCGCAATCAGGTAGTCGAAGAAATCGTCTTCTGTGAGCACCATCGAGTTGGGCTTCCCGAAGATTCCGAAGATGTGATACACCCACGGACTTTCAGGCGCAGGCTTGGGATTCTGCGGTTGCGGTTTCTGCGGAACATCTTCGCCGCGCCACGCGGTAAACACCGGCTCGGCATTCTTGCCCCCGGCCTTGAGTACCCGCACCAGCATCGGCTCGTAGCTTGCGTTCACATAAATGGACGCGGGCAGATCGCTCAGCACGCTATAAGGATGATCGCGGTTCGACCTGCATTGATTCACCGCGGCATCGAGCAGCGCCGGCAGAGATCCATGGCTCGCGTCCAGCGTAGCTTTATCAAGCCTCCGGCTGATCTGCGCCAGGAACTCGTTCTGCACTGCCTCGCAGGCGTAGCTTCGCTTCTGCTCCACACAAATCACCTGGGCAACCTTGGCCAGGTCGGTTCGTTCGTGAGGCGACAACGGGAACGCATGTTTGTCCGCCAGATTCCCCGCCAGTTCCGTCGTTCCGCCAAAGATGTCCTCGCCCAGCTCCGGCCCCAGAATCGGAATGAACCGGCCCGAGCGCACCGAGCTGCAGATGGCCTTCCACTTGTCAAACTCGGCTTTGCCGTCGCCTCCAAACCCCGGCTCATACCATATGCACCCATCGCGCAGCCGCAGAAAAAGCACCGGCATCCAGTAGTCCGGCGATCGCCGCACGTTGCCGCGGGCCACCGCAACGGCGCGGTCAATCTGCCCGTCCTCAAGCAGCTCCTCAAAGAAGCTCTCCATGAACCCGGCTGCCGTCGTCATGAAGACGTTGCCCTGCATGGCAATCACCGCGGGCACGCCGGCCTCGGCCAGCCGCGGACCCAGCGCAGCCAGTCCAACGCCGCCACTTCCGGCGCTCTGGCACGAAGCCAGCACCACCATCCGCGGCCGATGCTCAAGCCCCCTGATGGCCTGCGCCAGGTCAGCTCCGGCAGCCGGCTGGCCTTCTTGAAGAAACAGGTACGGCTCGTTGTCCACCATCTTCCCGTGGCAAACCAGGTACAGAATGTCGAAGTCCTCGCGCAGCCGGCCGGCGAGCGCGTTCACCGTCACCGCATCCGCCGCGGCCCAGCGCGAAACATGAATCCCGGTCATCGCCTTGGCAGCCAGGGCAGTCTCGGCCTCCACGTCGATCGGCTCCAGGCCATACTTCGCTCCCGATGCGGGATTTGCCACCACCACCAGCGCCTTCAGCGCAGCCTTCGGCTTCAACCGGATCGGCCGCCAGTCCGTTCCGCTGCTGAGGAACCGCGAAACAACGATCTCTTCGCCCGTGAAAAGGTGCGCGGTCTTGTCGTCGATGCGATTCGGATCACGCAATGTCTCCCAGTGCACCGTGTGCAGTTCGGGCGCGTTCGCATCAATGGTCAGCCGAATGCGCAGGATCGACCCCAACGCCGCAGCCGCAGCGCGAAACCGGTTGAACTCGCCTCGTACCTCGGGCGTAAAGAAGGCCGCGCTCAACGTCTCGGCGTAGGCGTCGGCGTCGTCGCCCTTGAGCGCCGTCATATCGATGGCAATCACCGGCTCCAGCGCCGAGCGTTGTTCCGCCGCGTCGTCGGCGCTGTTGAAGCGGAAGCCCAACCCAAACTTCCGCTCATCGCGCTTGCTGAACGTGATTTCGAGATCCGAGTATTGGCTCATCGTGAGGGGTCCCGGGCCCACTACATGGCTGCTTCGGCTGCCGCAGCCAGTTGTTCCAGTGATTCCTTCAATCGCCTGGCCGCGCCCAGCGCATTCATGGCCAGCAAAGGATTGGCGGCGGAGGCCGAAATCGCCATCATGGCGCTTGCCGCCGAGGCAATGGCCCCGGCCAGGGCCGCGCGCAGCGACAATACATGGTCCACCGACGTCAGGTGCGCCAGCGTCAGCTCCCCGGTTGGGAACTGCGGCCACGCTGAGGCCGCCCGCCCGGCGTAATTCACCGTCGTAACCGCCTTTACGCCGCCGCGCGTGGTCTCGATCGTCGCCACCGGCTTGAGCTTCATCAACAGATCGGTGACGGTATCAGCCAGCTTCCGCGCAGCTTGCTCCATGGTGTCGAACGCGCCGAAGGAATAGCTCAGGGCCTCAGCGCCGCCACTTTCTCCGGGTCGCTGAACAGCTTTGGTGATCGAGTCGATCTGCGCTTGCAAAGCGCGCACCGCGGCCGTCTGGGCGTCGATTTGCCGGGCGACCGGCGTCCTTGGGCCGGTCACAGCGCCTTCACCCCCGGAACCAGGCTGGCGATTGCCGACGCCGCCGTCTTCATCAGTTCCACGCGGTTGTGCAGGGCCTTGTCGAGCGTGTCTGAGTGAATCTTCCACAGCGCATCGTCGACCACCCCGTTGTTCTCGGGCACGCACACCAGCGTGTTCCCATCCAGGCTCGCCACCGTCATCGCGCGCAGTTGCGCACCGGTGAACGCGCCGTTCTCGTAGGTAACGGCGTTGATGTTGTCGCTCACATAGGTGGTCACGCGCACGCTGGTCACAGTCTGGAACGACTCCGCGAGCCATGCGCCCATCTTTTGCGCCGCGTCCTGCAGCGACGCAGCCGCGCCGCGAACCGAATCGAGCACGCCATAATCCGTCATCAGCGAATTGACGGCTGCTGCCGGCGCGGCCGGGGCGGCGGGTTGCGAATCCTGTGTCATGGGCAAATTCACCTCCAATACCGGCCTCAAAGCCGGCTTACCTTCTTCGGCAAGCATCAGGCGCACCGCCGGATCGCCCACCACGGAATAACCGCGCGCGTCGTTGTTGGCCGTCCACAATCCCGCAATCTCGTAGGGATCGGTCTGGGCGCCGAACTTCACATCCTCGAGCACGGTCGACAGATCGGACGAAAGCTCGGCATAGCGTCCGTTGAAATACTCCAGCGCCGAACCCACCGGGTGCCCTTCGAGCAGCCGCTTGATGGTGCTCTTGAAAACCTCGGTCTGGCTGCCCGCCCGGTTCCAGTGAAACGAGCATCCCCACGCCCGCTCCACGTGCCCGATCACCGCCAGCGCGCCACCGCGCGGATGCGCGATTAGCCGCTGCGGCAGCCGGCCCAGAAAACTCCTTGGCGCAATCGCCGGCGGAGCTCCCGCCGCCGAATAATCGCTCAGCTTGGGCGTCCCGGCGCCAAAGCATGCAAAGTGCATGGTGATCGAGCCAAAGATCTGCGCGTCGCTCGCAACGTCGTCGCCGGCGAATAAAAAGCTGTCGGGGATGGCCTGTTGCCAGGAGGGACCCGGCCAATCCTGGCACAACAGCGCGCCCTGTTGCGCCTCCTGGCACGTGTCGCCACTGTCGTAGCACATGCCGTGGCTGGCCGTGAACAGGAACGCCGGCGCATCGCCCAGCAGCGCGGCCAGCTTCGCCTTGGTCGCGTCGCCGCTCACATACTTCTCCACGGCCCAGCCATTCTCGGCCGCGGCCCAATCGGCCAGCGGAGCGGCCAGCTCATCACGGCTCATGCCGGTAGCAACGTCGCCCTCGTTGGCCACGCCAAATACCGCCATGCGCTTCTTGAGCGCCAGCGTTCCGGTCTCGGCCGCCACCACTGACTCGGCATAAGCCGCATACTCGGCCGTAGTCTCAAAGTGAATGCGGCCCACGGCATACTGCACGTCAAGCTGGTACTGGAACCGGAATGGAATTGTATCCGGGTCGCCCACAATCAGCAGGTAGTAGGGAACAATGCTCGGATCCACCGGTCCGGGTCCTGCGCCGTTGCGCGCCAGAAATGCCTGCTTGCTCTCGGCCGGCGAGTCTGCCGTTGCAGCCCGGTAGGCCAGCGGTCCCAGGTACTCCTTGTACCGGTCGCCGGCCTGCTGCTTGCGCAGCTTCAAAAGCGGGCTCAACGCCTCGTACACTGCGGGATCGGCGCCAAAGGCGAAGACCACGCCCCAGCCCGTCTCGGCAAGATTCCTGGGATTGACCCCTTCCTTGGGCGCGAAGTGCGCTTCGGTGTCGCGTTGGAATCGCCGCTTCAGCTCGTCGAGATGCGCCTTGTCGTCCCTTTGCCGGGGAACAATGCCCAGCGCGGCCTGAGCGAGCGCGGATGCGGGCATCGGCTCCAGGTCGTACCGGCCGGTAGCGCCGTTGATGCCGTTAAAGAACAGCAGCGCATCAGAACCGCTCATGATTGTCCCTCAGTTGTTCGCAAACAGAAAGCGCCCGGGCCGGAAATCGGCTGTGAACCTCGCAACGGGGAAGGCCTCGGCAACTCTGTGTCAATAATTCAGAGGCGATTCACCGGTTGCGCAAGAACAAGGGTTAAGAGGCAAATCAGGGAAGTGAAGAGAGTTGCCGGCAGTGCGTAATGTGCGGCCGGGGGTTTGCAGGACGGAACTCGTGCGCGGTCCCGCCCTGCGTTCGTATCGTGTCCTTGCAATTCCTTTATGAGTTTTTCGTCTGCGGTGGATTTCCGGCCACGCTGAAGGCAATTCCACCCATACCGGGCCTTATGACCAGTACCGGAGGAGTTTGCGGCGCGCCAAAGTCGAAGAAGTTTGGGGCCTGGAACTGCGGTGGTTGTGTAAACACGCCATAG